>Ga0197143_1000234_pt1 | contig 65856 bp, 70 predicted proteins | sample GBS70_MetaG_FD_148603 | JGI IMG/M metagenome (GOLD analysis project Ga0197143, IMG submission 148603) | Sediment microbial communities from Great Boiling Springs, Gerlach, Nevada, United States - GBS 70_MetaG | ecosystem: Environmental > Aquatic > Thermal springs > Hot (42-90C) > Sediment...
ACTACCCATACAAGTATGATGTGGAAGTATCATGGAAACATGATGTTGACGAAAACAAAATAGCTAGCCTCGGATACCCATATCAGAAGATTGGAGGGATGGTTAGATATTACTTGAGGAATGAAACTGAATTGAAAGAGGCAATGGAAAAGATAATTGGAGAAATGGATAAAATTATGCAAGTACAAGTATCTGGAATAGACTTGGAGGACATATATTACTGGAGGATATACCCAAAACAATTGAACGAAAAAAATAAGTAAATGCAAATTTAATGGAAAATTGTAAGCTGTTAGGTTATGGAGGCCCCCTTCTTGATAAAGAAATGTACACCCACATGCCCACATTTTAGATGTGCAAAAAAAGCATTAATAAGAACCCAGCAAAAACGTGGGGGAAGTCAGCAAGTCATATGCACATGGGCAAACGATCTATGTAGCGGGTCAAACTGCACCTTCGCATACTGTGAAGAAAGAGCACTACTACCAGATGGAACATGCGAACTTGAATTAAGGAGGAAACCTATAAAGATAAGGGAAATAGAGGAAGAAGCGAAGAAGGAAGATCTAAAAATGAATGAGAAAGTTATGAAAAAAGTTAAGAAATGGGAGTTTTAATGTGCTTTGATGCCAAAAATCCTATGATAATAACCACTATAAATAACTGCAGCTGGATTATGCCCAGTAACCCTATCTTTAGCTATAAATGTAACCACAGGAGCCTTAGAATATCTATAGAATAATGAGTCGTGACCAACACAAAGTCCTAGAGCAATATTCAAATCTGTATCTATTGAGTTCAATATATATGCTTGGCCAATGGGATTACATATAGCCTCAACAGGACCTCTCCCAAACCTATACTCCTCTGGAACTCCCACAAGGGATTTATCTACCCCTCCAACTTTACAACAAACAGAGTAAACCTTAAAACCAGAATTCTCAAGAGCTTGAGAAGTATAGTTAGCTTCCCTCCTCAACCCAATGCAGAAAGCTAAACCAACTTTAGAAACATTTAAACGTTTACAATACTCAATTATCTCTCTAAGTCTAGGCCATTTCATATATCCTGAAGCTTCAATTATTGAGGCTTCCACAGCAAGCTTCCTAGAGTAATCGTTTGTTAAGAGCTCACTCCTAGCCTCCTCAACAACCTCACTTAAAACCTTCATTGGACAATTTGCTGGGAGTCTATTGTAATCCGCAGAGTAACATGCAAATACCCCACAATATGCACATCTAGGAAACTCCAAAACGTCCATAACCATCAATATACACTATTATTCTGGCCATGTGATTTAAGCCTTTTTAGATATCCATTCACTTAATGGTACCCCATACCTCTCTTCAACAATACTCCTATGAATACTATTATACGTGCAAAATGGCCTAACAGTCCCATCTGGAAGAGCATAATGTATTACACATCTATTAACCCTCTGTAAATCAAAATTCCATACATCCATGAAATGCATACATCCAATCATCACAATCTTCCTCATGAACCTTCCAAGAGCCTCATAACTACCCTCCCTCAATACTGGTATGAGTAAATCCTTAAGCAATCCAAACTTCACATACCTTAAACTTGCAATAGCCCTTAAGTAGGCTTTGCTCCTACCACCCTTAGATGCATCCTCATAAACCTTATCCATGGCATTAAAGAATTTATCCACATCTGCAAGTCTCGTTATAGGCTTCCAACCCTCATTTGTTTTAACCATGAATGTAGCTACACCACAAAATGGACTTGTGGTAAATTCAACATACCTCTTCCCCTTAAGTGCACCCACAGCTCTAGATATTGGAACCACACATGGAACTGGTCTGAAATCGTATACTGATATTAAACCATTAGTCTGCTTCTCCACAAGCTTCATGAAATCTGAAGTATTAATCCTCATGGATTCACGTTCAAGTTTACTAGCTCTACCACTAAAAGATATTGGCTGAACATTAACACATCTAATAACATCACTATTATCCAATGCGAACCGTATTATTTCTCCAAGTTGATCATCATTAACCCCCCTAGCCAATGTAACCACCAAAACTATGCTTTCATGACCAATCTTCCTAGCATTCTCAATAACCCTAAGCTTAATATCCTTCATTGGAATCCCCCTCAACTTAACGTATAAATCATCATTTAAACCATCAAACTGCAAGTAAACTGTGCTCACACCAGCATCCAATAAACGCTTATAATAATCAATATCATTAGCCAAGACAACACCATTAGTATTAACTTCAACATGCCTAAACCCCATATCCTTAGCCATCTTAACAATCTCAAAAAGGTCATCCCTAACAGTAGGTTCACCACCACTAAGTTGAAGTGCTGGTGGTGGAACTGGACCTATAGATCTAAGAGTTTCAAGCATCCTCTTAATCTGCTCCAATGAAGGTTCATATACAAAGCCAGCTGAAGCTGCATTGGCAAAACATATTGGGCAACGCATATTACACCTATTTGTAACATCAATTATCGCTAAAACTGTAGCTGAACTATGCTTTTCACATAAACCACAATCAAATGGGCACCCCCTAACACTATTAGTATGTGGAGTTGTAATCCCACTGGGTTCATGAGCATACCTCTCAGCCCACTCATAAAGCTTAGGATCTGAGAATGTGTAAACCTCATCAAACTCCCCATGCTCAGGGCAAACCCTCCTAATCCTAACAATATTATCATCAGCCAAATAGACTTCAGCATCCAAAACCTTCAAACACTCTGGACATAAACTCTTAGTCTCCCTCAAAACCTTCATAGCCAACACCAAACCAAAATACAATAATAAATTCAAACCTCAAACAATATATTAATGTAATCCAACAATTCAAATGTTGATTGGTAGGTTAAATTGGAAGATAGATTGAAACTACTTAAAAAATTTGGGTTAACAAGCTATCAAGCTAAAGCATACTTGACATTGATAATTATGGGTGAAGGAGATGCAAAAAGCATTAGCAGAACTTCAGGTATACCATACGCAAAAATCCACAGCACACTACTAAGCCTAATAAAAGATGGATGGATCATTACAGTAGAGGGGAGGCCGAGAAGGTACAAAGCTAAACCCCCAATTGAAATTGTAAATGAGAAGATTAATAGAGGAATAGAGGAAATGAAGATCCAAGGAGAGAGAATAATTAGAGAGTTGCAACCAATATATGAGAAAACTGGATTTGAAGAGAGATCCGAAGTCATGATACTTAGGGGTATAGGAATAATACTCGAGAGAACTGTGAATTCAATTAGGAAGGTAAATAAAACGTTGAGAATTGCATTAACTGGGAAGGTTTTCAAAGCCCACAAAGAACTCATAGACATACTGTTATCAAATTTGAAGAAGAAAGTTGATGTGAAAATACTATTGGATGAAGAACTTAAAGACTACTTAGAAATTCTAAGCAAATATGGATTTAAAGGGGAGGTGGGAGGAGAGATGTTTGGAGGGGGGATAATAGTTGATGAAGATGAAGCAATAATCCTACTTGGAGAAATACTTGGAACACCTATGGCTATATGGTCAAACAATAAAGTTCTAACAAACATAGCAAAAATATATTTTGAATACTTATGGGAAATGCGGAAACCTAAGTCTTAGGTGAAACCTTAAATATTCCAGTGGAATCCACATTGAAGCTAACCCAACCAGTATGATGGGGAGCCCCCTTCATCTTTCTAACCCTAAACTGTTTAACTAGGAAGCCTTGCTGCATGTACTGTGGATCATACCTTAAATCTATAATTCCATCAACCACATATTCAAGTATCTGCTCCAGATCATCATAAGGTTTAACTCCAAAATGAAATGTTCCGAAAACTGTTACCCCTCTCTCCTTAGCACACTCAGCCCTAATAATCTTAACAACTTCAAGAGCCACAGCAGACTCACTTAAACTCATAAGTTCAGTTAGAGAATCTATGAACACAGCCCCCCTCCCCCTCATCCCAAGTCTATCCATCAAACCATTTAAAATATCAACCAACAAATAAAGCTCCCTAGGATTCTCCACATAAATCGTGTATTCAGGTATTGAAGCCTTATCTGGACTCATTCTAAATGAGTAGCAATCTATGAATCTCAAAAGACCTTTACTAGTATAATCCAATAGATTCCAGTTAAATCCCTCAGCAGATTGCAGTATACTTAATGGAGTATCATCAAGACACATGAATATACATGGCTCACCAGCTAAAAGCCTATAGTACATCAATTGAAGCATGAAAACGGATTTACCAGTTCCACCTTCACCCAAAATCATAATCATATTATTCCTAGGTATACCATTCGGCAGAACTTCATCTAAAATAGCCAACCCAGTTTTAAACCTCTCAAACTTAATAGACAAAGGAAATCACCATAAAGACTATGATTTAAATCCTTTAATATAGCTTTTGCGAGAAGAATCTATATTTAAATGGATTCAACATAAGTATTGTGATTGAAATGAAGGTTATAAGCATAAGACTCCCAGAAGAATACGTTAGAATTATGGATGAAATAATAAGGTTGGGAATATATCCAAGTAGAAGTGAATTCGTTAGAGCAGCAATAAGAGAACATTTAAAAAGAGAAATAGATTCAAGTATAAAGGTGAGGGGAATAGTGAAGGAGATTTAGAAGCCCATGAAATCCTTCCAAAAACTAAATGAAAAACTAAGGAAAGTGATAAGGGAGTATGGATACATAGAACCCACAGAACCCCAAGAAGAAGCAATACCAAAAATACTGGATGGAAAAAATGTACTGATAATAGCACCCACAGGTTCAGGTAAAACTGAAGCAGCACTATTCCCAGTAATGAGCAAAATACTAGATGAAGAAGCTAAAGGGATTAGAGCAATATACATAACGCCCCTCAGAGCACTGAATAGAGACATATTGAGGAGAATGCAAGAAATAGCATTAAAAGCAGGGTTAACCATTGAAGTTAGACATGGAGATACACCTGAAGCTACTAGGAGAAGGCAATCCATAAAACCACCACAAATACTAATAACAACACCAGAAACACTACAAGCAATACTGCCGGGGAAAAGAATGCGTAGACATTTATCAAAAGTTAAACATGTAATAATAGATGAAATACATGAATTCCTATCAGACAAAAGAGGAGTTCAACTCGCTCTAGCACTAGAAAGACTTAGGGAGATATGTGGAAACGAATTCCAAAGAATAGGGTTATCGGCAACTATTGGAAACCCATTGGAGGCAGTAAAATTCCTATCAGGTGAAGGGAGAAATGCGGAAATAGTAGACTCAACTATTGGTAAGAAGATTGAAGTCAAAGTTGAAGCTGTAATTGAAAATGGAGAAATTGAAAGCAAAATAGATGTAGATATACCGGAGACAATAATATCCAGAATTAAGAGGATAATGGAATTAACATTAGAAAATGGATTTACACTACTCTTCACGAACACTAGGGAAACAGCTGAATTCCTTGCAACAATGATTAAAAGGATGAATCCACCATTCAATATAGGGGTACATCACGGTTCACTATCCAGAGAAGAGAGGATAAGAGTTGAAGAAGAATTCAAGAATGGAATAATAAAACTCTTGATATGCACATCATCCCTAGAACTTGGATTAGACATTGGACTCGTAAACTACGTAATACAATACACATCACCAAGACAGACAGTAAACTTGATACAGAGAATTGGGAGAGCCAAACACAAAATAACAGAAACATCCCGGGGAGTTGTAATAACATCAACCCTAGACGACACACTGGAATCAGCAGTTCTAGCTAGGAGAGGGGTTAATGGAATCCTAGAACCAATAAAGATTCATGAGAAAGCTTTGGATGTACTAGCTCACCAAATGGTTGGATTGATAATGGATAATGGATCTATAAGTATAAGCGATATTAAAAGGATTTTCAGTAGAGCATACCCATATAGGAATATAAGTGAAAACGAAATCTCTGAAGTTGCATCATTCCTATCAAGTATAGGAGTTGTGAAATACTTCAAAGAAGATGGAATAATAAAAGCTAGAGGGAGGAGGACATGGAAATACTACTATGAAAACCTATCAGTAATACCCGATATAAGGAGATTTAAAGTTATATCCACAGAGAACAGGAGAGCCATAGGAGAACTCGATGAAGAATTTGTTGCAATACATGTAGAGGACCCATTCATACTTGCAGGGAGAGCTTGGAAAATTGTAAATGTAGATGAAGATGAAATGAAAGTTTACGTGGAATATATGGGTGATGAACTTGCAGCAATACCAGCATGGATAGGAGAACTAATACCAGTATCCATGGAAACAGCTATGGAAACAGCTGATTTAAGAGAGAAGATAATTAAAGGTGAAGGTATAAGTGAATATCCATTAACAAAGGAATCAATAGAGTATGCTAAGAAAGTATTAGAAGAACACTTGAAATGTGGAATACCAATACCAACATCAAATAGGATTATAGTAGAAGGGTTAGGTAGGATAATCATAATACATGTACCACTTGGAACTAATGGTAATAGAGCTCTAGCAACAATACTCTCATCTAAGATAACTGAAAAGATGAGGATGAATGTTAGGAGAGTTACAGACCCATATAGGGTGGCATTGATAACACCAAACCCATTAAACCCAGAATCAATAATTGAATTAATTAGAAGTCTAGATCTGGAGGAGGAAGATATCGTTAATGCATTGAAAAATACACATGAATACCAATGGAAACTACTCCACGTAGCTAGGAGAATGGGGGTTGTGGAGAAAGATGCGAAGATAAGCAAGATAAGAGGTTTAGCAGCATACTTAGAAGATACCGTTGCAGAGAAGGAAGCAATTAGAGAAGCAATACAAGACTACTTCGACATAAAAGCAGTTAAAAGATTTATAGAAGAAATTAGGGCTGGTAGAGTTAAAGTGGAAGCGTATAAGAGTAGAATTGATGCTGAAATATCACCATTAACAAGACAAATACTCGTCCAAGCACTACCACATGGCTTAATACCGAAAGGTGAAGCTCCATTAAACATAGTGGATATCGTTAAAGAGAGATTACAAAATAGGGAGATTATACTTGCATGTATACATTGTAGGAAGTGGATGGGTAGATATAAAGTGAAATACCTACCAGAAGAAATAGTTTGCCCAAAATGTGGTGCAAAAGCTGTGGGAGCAACGCATAGGGAAGATATATTGAAAATATTGGGGAAGTGGCATAGGGGTATAAAGATGAGTGACGATGAAAAGAAGAGTTTTGAAGAATTCCAGAGAAGCATAAGCTTAATAATGAGTTATGGTAAAAGGGCTTTAATAGCCTTAGCAGCTAGAGGGGTTGGGCCGACAACAGCAGCGAGAATACTTAAAGGATATATGAAGACTGAAGAGGAATTCTACCTAGAAATATTGGAAGCTGAGAAAGAATATCTTAGAACTAGAATGTTCTGGGAGGGGTAATCATGATAATAACTGGAATGAAAGCATATAAGATGGGGATTGTGGAAAATCTCATATCACCTGAAATGCAAATTCAACCAGCAGGAATAGAATTAACTTTGAATAGCGTTTGGAAGTTTATAGATTCAGGAACCATAGACTTGACGAACAAGTATAGGAGGATCCCAGAAGTAGAGCAAATACCATTCGATAATGAGGGTAAAGTACATTTAAAGATGGGAGCATACAAGATAATATACAATGAAATTATAAAGATACCTAGAAACATGATTGCAATAGGATTACCAAGATCATCACTATTAAGATGTGGAGCTACAATAAACACAGCACTTTGGGATCCAGGGTATATTGGTAGAAGTGAAAGTCTATTACACGTATACAATGAGCATGGAATAACACTATACAAGAATGCAAGGATAATTCAATTGATATTCATAGAATTGGAAGAAGAACCACATAAGACATATGAGGGGAAGTATCAAAAAGAAAATATCAATTTAAACTAAAGTTAACCTTGAACTCCAATCTTTGGATATATCTCTTCTCTAAGCCTCCTATAAACCTCCCTACTTATTGAATCGTAGAAGTTGTTTCCATGTGAATCTATGGTAACCATTAATGGACCGAAATTCTCAACTTCAATAACCCACAAAGCTTCAGGGATACCTAAATCTAGCCAGTGAACATCTAAAACCCTCTTCATACCCTTAGCAGCCAATACCGCTGCTCCACCAGTAAATATCGTGTAAACTGCTCCGAAATTCTTACAAGCCTCAACAGTCCTACTTCCCATACCACCCTTACCAATAATCATCCTAGCACCAGTCTTCTCAATAAACTCATACTCCAATAGATCCATCCTAGTACTCGTCGTGGGACCAGCAGCTACAATAACCCACTTATCATCCTTCTTATCAACAACTGGACCACAATGGTATATTGCAAGCCCCTTCAAATCTATTGGTAAAGATCCACCAGACTTCAAGATAGATAAAGCTCTACTATGAGCTGCATCCCTAGCGGTAACAACAATCCCACTAAGGTAAACCACATCTCCAACATTAAGCTTCCTAACATCCCCCTCACTTAACGGAGTTTTCAAATAATACTCCAAAAACATTCACCTCCACAATTCATTCATGAACTTATGGGTTATGAAATCTACGTTCCCCTTGGAATCCATGATCATAGTAGACCTTCTAACAGCCCAGCAATTGAAAACCACAGCCACAGCGTATGATGCTGGATGTCTATGAGCACAATCTACATGAACATCTAGAGCAGTAGTTCTACCGCCAACCCCATGTGGACCTATACCCAAACTATTCACAAGCTCAAGCAATTCAACTTCAAGTTTAGCTATATCTTCAACATCACTCCTAACACCAATAGGTCTAAGCAAAGCCTTCTTAGCAAGTTTAACTGCGAAATCCATGGTTCCACCTAAACCAACCCCTATAACTGTGGGTGGGCATGGTTTAGGTCCAGCTTCCACAACAGCATCTAAAACCATCTTCTTAGCATACTTTAACCCCTCAGTGGGGAGGATGACCTTCGCTAAACACGGCCCCTCACTACCACCACCTTTTGGAAATGCCGTTACCTTAAGTTCACTATTATTTGGTATAAGCTCCCAATCTATATGTGGCACATATCTACCAGTATTATCGCCAGGATTCTTCCCACTTAAAACATCCACTGAATTTGGTCTAAGAGGTATTTCCCTAGTGGCTCTAATGGTAGCTCTCCTAAGTATATCAGCCAATGCACCTTTAACTGGAAATTCGTCTCCCACGGAAACGTAGAATGATATGAGCCCAGTATCTTGACATATAGGTTTCCCCTCAGCTTCAGCAAGCTCACAATTCTTAATGATCGCATCAAGCTGAGCCTTTGCAAGTGGATTATCTTCCAAATCCCTAGCTTTAATCAATGCATTCTTAACATCTTGTGGTAGATATATTGATGCAGCTTTAAGAAGCATTACAATGGCATCTTCAATCCTCTTATCAAGAGACACATCCAACACCAAGTAATAGGATAGGCTATCAATTTAAAAATGTTAAGCATACGATTTATGGGAGATCCATACTTCACCTTTATCAGTAACCTCCTTCTTCCATATATGAACTTCACTCTTAACCCTCTCAACAATCTCCCTTAAAACCTTAAACCCTTCACTCCTATGCTTAGATGCAACTCCAACTATAAATGTATGTTCACCTGGTACTGCTCGCCCAACTTTATGCATAACAGCCACAGAGTAAACACCATCACACTTCATAGCATCCCCAACTATACTTTCCAATTCAGATTTAGCTAGATCACCATAAGCTTCATAATTAAGCTCCTTCACAGCCCCTCCATCAGCACCCTCAGCCCTAACGAACCCTATGAATAATAGTACGCAACCAACATTAGGCGATGAAGATTTCAAACGATCAATTATGCTATTAAAATCAACACTCTTCAAATCCCCCAAGAATATTAGACTCAAACAATACACCAAATTAAAATTTGAGAATTGAAAATTTATAAAAATAGCTAAACATTCCATAAACTGTGTGAACGACCATGGAGAGAGGGGAGAGATATATACCTTGGAGGGAAGCTGTACTCTGGAGATGTATTAGATGTGGTGAATGTTGCAGAGCATACATAGTACCATTAAAAATGAATGAAGCAGCATCATTTACAAGGAAGTATGGACCCATAGTAGTATACTACAATGGCAAATACTACTTATCCAAAAAGAATGATAGTTCATGCATATTCCTAACAAAAGTTAATGGAATAGCATACTGCATGAACTATCTTGAAAGACCATTATGCTGTAAACTATACCCATTCCATGTATCAGTAAAACCAATAGAGAATGTTAACGAAATAAATGCGAGAATTAAAATTGATAATATGGAATTATACCTATACCTCGATGCACTATGCCCTGGAATAGGCCAAGGATATAGGATAGAAGACTTCATACCAAAAATAATTGAGCTTTGGAGGATATATTCATCAACACGTTAAACCCAACTCACATCCCTAAACCTCTTAGCTGCAACTTCAGGTTCATCTGCCTGAAATATAGCTCTCCCCACAATAAAATATTCTGAACCTGCATCCAAGCAATTCTTAACATCCCCACCTTGAAAACCAACTCCAGGAGTATATATTGGAATATAGTCTCCAAGCAACTTTTTAACCTCCCTAATCTTCTCAGGATATGTTGCTCCAACAACAACTCCATCAGCCCCCCATTTAAGAGCTCTCTCAGCGAAAAGCATGTATAGAGGTTTAAACCCCCCCTCAACGTAAACTGGAAGCTCATAACTTTCAGGGGAAGCTTTATGACTCATATATGTGAGGAGTATAACCCCCCTACCACCATACTCCTTAGCAACCTCAAATACGGGTTCAACACCCTCACTCCAACCAACCATTGGATTAACTATTATAGCATCAAATCCCGCTTCAAAATAATGCTTTGTAGCCCAAAGGTTCGTGTGACCTACATCACTAAGCTTACAATCAATTATAGCTGGAATACCAAGATCATGTGCTAAATCCACAATATCACTAACCCCACCATAAAGTCCAAGAGGCAATAACAATTGCATATTAATTTTAACAGCACATATGTATTGTGAAACTAGAGATAAAATCTTCATAGCCCTCTCCTTCAAAGACCAAAACCCCTCATCCCTTGGAAGCATAGATAAATCCAAAGCCAGAATTATCCTACTCCCCCTAGACCTAGAAACCGAGGCAATATAATCCTTAAACTTCACAAAATACACCTATAAACAATATCCACAAAATAGCTATATAGCTTATCATAGTACGGTGTAATGGGAAAAATTTAACAAACACCTAAACCCATATAATCATGACCAACCTATGAGTGAAGATAAAAGTAGGGATCTTGATAAACTATTACGGGAAAGACTCATATTCTATAGGTTAATGAGTGAAGGAAGCCTAACAGAATCAATACCACAAGGAATATACTTACATAATGAAACAATCAAGCTACTTATAAAGATAATCGAAGATTTAAGGAGGATCGAGGGGAAATTGGATGAAATATTAAGGAGAATACAGCAAATACAAGGGAGCTATTGAAATCAAAACGTTCTGCGAGGTGCTGGAATGATACGTGAAAACGATGATGTAATATTATACTTCGATCAAAGAGTAAACTACATGATAAAACTAAAGAGAGATCAAGTACTCCACAGCCATAAGGGGTACATAAAGATGAACGACATAATAGGGAAAAGATATGGGGAAAAAGTGAAAAGCCACCTTGGAATCGAATTCCACATACTCAAACCAACCATAAGAGACTATATAATGAAAGCTTCCAGGAAAACGCAAATAATATACCCAAAAGACATCGCAACAATAATACACTACTCTGGAATAGGCCCAGGATCAAGAGTTATAGAGGCTGGAACAGGTTCAGGAGCTCTCACAATAGCATTAGCATACTATGTGAAGCCAAACGGTAAAGTATACAGTTACGACAATAGGGAAGATCATATAAGAGTAGCTAAAAGCAATATTGAAAGAGCTGGATTAATGGATTACGTGGAATTAAAACTTAGAGATGTAAATGAAGGATTTGATGAAAAAGATGTAGATGCAGTAATACTCGACCTACCATCACCATGGATGATAGTTGAAAAAGCATACATGGCACTAGCAGATTGGGGGGTAATAGTCAGCTATAGCCCATCAATAGAACAAGTGATAAAAACTGTTGAAGCATTGGAAAAAGCGAAATTCGTTGGAATAGAATGTATAGAGAACATTCAGAGGAGATGGAAAGTAAAGCCAAATGAAACAAGACCAGAAACATTAATGATAGGACATACCGGATACATAGTATTAGCCAGAAAATCCCTGGAGGCTTGAAAAATGGAGAAACTATGGAGAAACATTACAATACTACTAATAATGATAGTAATCTCCATCCCCACAACAACCCATACAATACAAGCCTACAATAAATTAAACACATCACAACACAATGGATTATACACATACATATGTGATGTAGACTACGATGGAGTAACAAAGGTAACAATAACATATGACTCACATATTACAAGTGGAAGATCATGGCTTCTAGTACCCAGAAACTTCACAAAATATACACTAACAGTAATTAGTGGAAGCATAGTGCATGGAGAAGTTAAGAGGGCATATACGAGGGAGGGGGAGGAATTCGCATTCTACGACAACTTCACATTCACATATCTAGGAGATCCAAACTTCAAATTAAAATTGAATTACACAATGGATAATGGTGCATTGATAGTTGAACCCCGATGTTTCTTCTATTCACCACAAATATACTTCAACCCAGCAGATACTGGAATAGTATACGTATATCTACCAGAAGACAGCAAAGTTTTAGAAGGAAATGTGCAACCACCACCTACAAGCATAACATTTGAAGATAGAAAGCAAAAGATAACTATAAAGCTCCAAACAAATAGTGCAAGGATAGCCATAGAATACACTACAAGCATGCCTGGAAATCTAAAGACCTACAGTAAGGGGATATTTGAAGTTATAACACCACATAGATATATGGATATAGCGGAAAACCTAATAAGAACATACGAAACATTCTACACTAATCTAACAAAGATATTTGGTGTAAACCTCACAAACATAAGGATAATCTTCTTTGCACCAAGAATGACAGATCTTGGAACAGGGGGGTACATACCATTCAATGGAACACACCTAGGAAACATATACCTAAACCTACTATACACGAGAACTGTACAGGGATTCTGGGAGCAAATAGCACTCCATGAACTCATACATCACTTCACATGGGCTGCCGGAATATCACCAAACGTACTATGGTTACATGAAGGGTTAGCGGAATATCTTAGCATAAATTTGACAATGAACATGGGATGGACTGGAGCACTATCAAGAGTAAAGACCTTAGAGGATACCGCTAAACAATTGAGTGGCAACTATGGATTCGTGCAATGGTGGAATCCACTACAAACACCATCAAATATACTAAGCTACTATGCAGCATCATACATGATAGTGAAAACTGTAGTTGAAGAGAATGGCGGAACAAGCTTCCTACAAAAACTGTTCAGGGAAATTAAGGGGACAACCATAAGTGACACAGACACACTAATACAATACATGAGCATGGCTGCTGGAAGAGATCTAACATTAAAATTCATCAGTTTCGGATTTAAAGTTGCAGGGGAATCAGAAATTTATAAGATGATAGTAGAAGCAAAATATGCATTAATGAAGAAGAGGTGGGCTCAACCCTTCGCATTGATAGCCAATTGGCTATTAGACACTTCAATAAACATGCTATCCTCGGGGAATATCATGCTGGCAACAATTATTGGATGGATAGGCATATTTATATCTATGCTAGCAGTGACATTAACTGTAGCATTATGGGGTGGAATACTAGTATTATTAACCATGAAGGTGCGTGGTGAAGATGAACTATAAGAAGATAGAGATAATTGGGTTGAAGGGAATCCCAGATATAAAGGCTGGAGACGACTTAGCAAAAATGATATGTGAAAAAGCCGATGAACAGATTGGAGGACTAAGGGAGGGAGATATAATAGTCGTCGCAAGCAAGATAGTTGCCAAGGCTGAAGGTAGGATAGTTAGGTTAAGCGATGTACAACCATCACCATTCGCAAGGAGAGTTGCAGAATTAACTGGGAAAACCCCTGAACTTGTGGAGTTAATACTTAGAGAGAGCAATAAAATAGTGAAAATGAAAAATAGACATTTAATAGTTGAAACGAAACATGGATTCGTATGCGCCAATGCAGGGATAGATAAATCCAACGTCGCTGGAGATGAGGAAGTAGTTTCACTACTACCAGAAGATCCAGATCAATCAGCCAGGAGAATAAAGGAAGACATAATGAAGATAAAGAATGTTGATGTTGCAGTTATAATATCAGACACTTTTGGGAGGGCTTGGAGGAGGGGGCATGTGAACTTTGCCATAGGGGTTGCTGGAATTAAAGTTATAAAGGATTATAGGGGGAGTCAAGACATGTATGGCTACATGTTAAGGGTAACCCAAATAGCCGTAGTCGATGAACTTGCAGCTGCAGCTGAATTAGCTATGGGTAAAAGTGATAGAATTCCAGTAGTTGTAATTAGGGGGTATGATTACCCAAGGGGAGACGACTCAATAAAGAATCTACTATACCCAGAGGAAAAAGACTTATTTAGATAGAGATTTAATGGTATCCTTAACTAATCCAACACATATATCAAACATTTTTGAAGCCCAATTTTCATCTAGGCTCTCAACAAAAACCCTGAAAACATCTTCTGTTCCAGAAGGCCTAAGTAAAACCCAACCTTCATCGAAAATTATCTTCAAACCATCAATATCAATAATCTCCTTTGGTTGAAACATATCTAGAAGTTTTGCCTTAACGGATATGAGGGTAATTTCTTTATACTCATCTACACATGGAATTGCAATCTTGAATTGGAAGTATTTTGGGAAATCCTTAATGATATTGGATATCGACCCATACTTTGAAACTAGCATCAACATGTACATTATAGCATAGCCTGGATCTCCATAAAGTATGTTTTGAGGCCAAATATACTTCCCAGATTCCTCAAAAGCAAAAACAACACCATCAATCCTCCTAACAGCTTCAACTATTTCAGGTGGACCAACCCTAGTGAAATGAATTCTACCATTAAACTTCTTGGAAACATCAACTATCAAATTAGATGTATTTATTGGGCATACAATTACACCACCACCAGTCTTCAATAAGATTTCACGGGCAAAAATTGCTCCAGCAAGATCACCTGAAATCACACATCCATGTTCATCAACAAATATACACCTATCACCATCACCATCAACACCAAAACCGAAATCTCCAACACCATTAACTATCATACTTGAAACATCACGTAAACTTGAAACATTGACATCAGCACCTCTACCAGGGAAAAAACCATCAGGATGAGAATTAACATCAATGAATTCAATATCTAAACGATCAAACAATGCTTGAAAATATGGTGCATATGCACTATTACCCATATCTCCAACAACTCTAAATCCTCCAACCCTTCCAATGTTACCAAAACCCCCAATAACCGATTCAACATATAATCCACATATATCATGTAAATATTCCAAATCCCCAATAATCCCACTAAATTGTAAATTTGAATTTAAAAGATCTTCAATTACAATGGATTCTGATTGTGAAAGCTCTCCAGTATCACCCTTAAAGAACATTATCCCACAAAATCTTGAAGGAGTATGACTTGCTGAAACCATTATGGCACCATCAAGCTTTAAAATCTTAACTAAATGTAGAAGTACTGGGGTTGGAACTAAACCAGCATAGTAAACATTTAAACCTGAAAACAATGCACCAGAAATACAGGCTTCAACTAAAACCCTAGATGGAAACCTTGCATCAAATCCAATGGCAATATCCCCAGACCCTCCTAGAAATTTTGAAAATGCCATTGAAAGTTTAACAGCCAATTCAGGAGTTAAAGTACGATTGATCTCCCCCCTCACACCAGAAGTGCCAAATAGACGTTTATGAGACATACAATAATGTTATGTTTAGAGGAATATTTGAACTAAACGTTTAAAGATGACATACATGCAACAGAAAAATTAAATGAAAAGGAAAATTTAAACTTTAAATCAGAAGAAATCAAAAAATAAACTCTTATTTTTAATTTAAACCAAAATTTTAGGTTTAAATTGATTTTAAACGGAAAATTTCTGTTTAAAACTAAATTTTGAATAGGAGAAGTCTAAAAAGCAATATTAAAACCGAATTTTTCCATAAAAAGATGGAAAAAGCCATAGAAAAGTTTAAATTTTATATTCTATTATGATAGGAGGGGGGAAATGCAGGCGGAGGAGATAAAAGCTGTTGGAAAACACGTATATGGAAGCCTCTACGGATGCGACAAAAACATGTTAGCTGACATAACATTCCTAAAAGAGTTGATTGTCAAAGCAGCAGAAGTTGCAAAGGCAAAATTGGTAAGTGTTGAAGCTTATAGCATAGGTGAATACAATGCTGTGATAGGAGTTGTCCTAGAATCACATATATCAATACATGCATGGCCAAACCTAGAATATGCCACAATAGATGCATTTACATGTGGTAGAACTGATCCTGAAGCCGCCTTTAACTACATTATAGAAACACTAAAACCTAAGAAGTACACTAAGAACTATGTAGATAGATCTAGTGAACTGTAAGTTTTTACAACATCTTGATGAAAGCCCACCCCCTATTTCAACATCTCCTCACATGTGTAATGGTAGTCTATATATGGAGGAATGTAAAATTATATTTAAATTGATGAGAAAAATATTATGTCTAGCTTAAATTGAATAATGAAGGCAAGTATAAGGGGCGCATGAAATTGACTGATGGAATCTGTATATATTGTGGTAGATTAGCTGACGGGAATATATGCGATAAATGTCTTTCAGAGAGGAATATTGAAAGATTGAAGAAGGAAGTTTTATTTAAAGTTGAGGGTAGAGTTAAGTTGAATGAATTTAAGAAGTTCATACTGATATCCATAGCTAGACACAACCTATCAGTTTTAGAGCAACATTTCAATCAAAGAAACCTCTACCCAGAAATTTCTGGGAGAATATGGTTGAATGCCAATAGTAAGAGTGTTGTGGGAAGCTTTGAAATACATAGTGGTGAAATTGTGGATATAGTTAAAGCAGATGTTGTACATCAAATAACATATAAGAGTAGAAGTAAACATACAGTTTTGAAGTGGAAGGCAATATATAAAAGTGAAGGGATAATGAGTGGAGTTGCCACAACACATGCACTTAAAAACTTGTACGATGCTGGTATAGATATAAATAAGCTGAAAATAGAGAGTGTAAAGTTAGATTTGACTTAGAAATGATACTAGAAGATCCATGAGAATTCTCGGGTATATTCCGAGGAGAACAGTGAAGAAGACTAGCACCATCATTGGAGCTAAAACGAGGATTGAAGGTTCATGAACCTCCTCCAATTCATCCTTCAAAGGACCAAAGAAAACTCTCCTAATAGTCCACAGGGCATAACCAGCCGTCAATACACTACCTACAAGTCCAAGTGCAACTACAATAAGCCTCATAGCATCATGAGATTCTATAGCTCCATGGAAAGCTCCAGTAAAGATCATCCACTCACTTTGAAAACCATTTAATGGTGGCGTCCCAGCAATACCCAAAAACCCTATTAAAGCTGCAACCGCAGTTAAAGGCATCTTCCTAGCTAAACCACCAAATTTCGAAATACTCCTTAAACCATGAGTTTCAAGCATCAATGCTCCAGCAACCATGAAGAGGACAGCTTTACATGTCCCATGACTAACATAATGATACATTGCTCCACCAACCCCAACGGGATCTGCACTTGAAAGTCCCAGTAATATGTACCCCATCTGAGAAGCACTAGAATATGCTAGTAGCCTCTTAATATCATCTTGTGCAAGGGCCATGGCTCCAGCATAAACCATCGTTATAATGGCTAATGCACTTAAAGCTAAGCTAAATGAACCCCAAAGATCTGGAAATGCTGAGTAAATTATCCTTACAGTTGCATATCCACCAAGTCCAATCATTGCTGGTGATAATAGTGCACTTATGGGTGTTGGAGCTTCTGCATGTGCATCTGGAAGCCATGTGTGTAATGGGACTATAGCCATCTTAACAGCAAAACCGAAAAACATTGCCACAACAGCCCACTTCAAATATTCACCGGGATGTGTAAAGCGACTAAGAGAAGCAATTAATGGGAGTTCGAAGGTTCCATATATTGAGTACAAAGTTAATATTCCTGCAAGTAATCCAAGTGCACCTACATGTGTATAAATGAAGTATTTCAATGCAATTTTCTCCCTCTCACCATAACCCCAAATGTTTATCAAAGCCCATGATGGTAGCAACATAAGCTCCCAGAAGAAGTAGAATTGAATGAGGTTTGTGGATAAAGCTGTTCCAATCATCCCTAAAGCGTAAAGTATATATAAAGCGTAGTAAGCAGCATGTTGAGCTTTATCTTCTCCTATATGATGCTCCATGTAGGGCATTGAATATATCGATACTACAGCACACAACAATGTAACTGTGAATATTATGGGTAAACTTAAACCATCAACTAGAAAGCCGAAGTTTAAACCTATAGATGGCACTAAGGGTATGAAGAAGAGCACTGGACCCATTGAAGAGACTATTGGTATGAGCATTAGTGAAGCTATGAATGAGTATAGTAGGGGGATAAATGCAATCCAACCACATTTACTTCCAATCCACCTACCAACAATGTATGTTATTGGTAGAAAGATGGACAAGATCACTATGATTGAGAAGGCTAAACCCTCAGCGAACATCAACACACCTCCACGTCAAATTCGTAACATTAATGTTATAACTATATACAGTATAAAACTTTTATGATTTAAAAGACCGTATTGTGCAGTATTTCATTCACAACATTAGATTTAACTTCCCCAATAACATAATGTATAAATTCATAGAGACGCTCAGATATTACGCTAGATCTAAGTGCATTATCAAGAATCTCTAAATCCAGTACTTTAATTTCACAATTCGGTTTAATACATACATCTACTGCTAAATCAATATACCTCAATCTGCCAGGATAGATTTCCACAGGAGTATTTATGTTCACGTAAGCTCCAATAAATTTGCCATCACTAGAATAGTATTTTGAAACATAATACCAATCACCAAATCTTATTGTAGTTAAAATCTTATCCCCAACTTTCCTAGCAACATTTAAACCATCATAGATACCTGGAGATTTAACTCTCCTAACAATTTCCAGTCCACCATCAAAAACTCTAACAAATTCAATATTGCCGAGCAGTACAACTTCACCATTAAGTTTAACGTGCTCCAAGAACTTTATACTTCCAATAAACTTACGTTTAAAATGTTCAAGCTCAGAAACCATGCTCTCAACATTAACCCCAAGTTTCATTGCCTCCTCAATTTTGTCAACGAGATTAGACTGCAATTTACCGAGAGATTTGAAGTAGTGATGTGAACTCACAGTTGGAGTAACCTTCCTCCTAATATCATCTAAAACAATTTTGGAATCATGGGGGAATAATACGTTCATAAGCGAGTACCCTTCAACCAGTAAGCTCCAAACAGGGGAATTCTGCAAAGAACTCTGCAATTCCTCATATTTGCGAATTAAATTTGAAATCTCATTTAAAATATCCTCCTTAGATGCACTTTTAAATGAAGACCTAAATATTACACCGAACCCTTCTGGGAGTATATCATAGTAGGATTTCAGATCATCATCCACAACACCTTTAATACGAAGCCTCCTACTAAGCTTCACCCCCTCACCTCTAAATAGAACTACATGTTCCCCAGCCAACCCTATACGTGTAGTCAATATAGGTTTACCAAAAACCACTGAAATCTTATCCACTTGAACAATAACTTCATCACCAATCTTTAAAGATTCATCATGAAGTTTTAAAGTCCCAATAAGCCCATCCTCTATTGAGACGTATGCAATCCCTTTAACTTTGTCAATAGCTTCAACTCTACCCTTATAAATTCCCCTAACACTATATGATTCAACATTTAAAATTGCATCAAAAAGATATTTATGTATAATCTTCCTAATTTCATCCACAAGCTTCCTTGAAGCAAGAATGTGAACCCCATACTTATCCTCACGATCAAAAACATCAATATCGTAAGGCATAAACTCAGCTTCTTCATCAATATTAAACCTATCCTCAGCTATCTTTGATGGTTGAACAACCCTATAACCTTCATCAATAAAAATCTTTGAGAGAGCAGTAGAATATATCCCTCTAACTCTAACTCTAATGGGATTCATGACGCTAAATCACCCATACCATCAAACCTAAATATAAGTGGCTTTGACCCCCCATATCTCAATATTAGAATTATCTAACTCCACTAATTAAGATAGAGCTATAAAAAGTTATAAGATTTAATGAACTCAGAATATCCTAAATATTATGAGGATTATTAGCAATATTATACCTAAAACCATTCCCATAATGTTAAATGATGAAACGCCAGTTTGAATTCTCCTAAAAGCTTGGGAAAACGATGCAAAGGCATATGCAATCGTATAGTTTAATCCATCCAAAACAGGTTTCTCAAAGTATCTATAGACTACACCACTAAGCTTTACAATGGAGTTAGCAAGAATGTAATTGAATGCATCAATAACAGCCTTCTCAAAATTCCTAAATAGAATCAAACTTCCATTTATCAGAGAATAGACGAATAGACGATAATACGTTGGATTAATATACCATCTATTGTAGAGGAAATTGTATAACCCCTTCAAACCATGTTTCTCCACAAACTCTGCAGGATCCACTTTTCTAGATATGTAAAGGTAATATGCAGGTAAACCTCCAATCACCAACATACAAGCAGTAATGGTTGTTGTAATCAATTGCATGGGAATACCACTATGAGATTCCACTGCACCATAAACCATAATCGAAAACTTGACTTCATGATGTAATATGTGCATTGATGGTTCAAGGAATTCATGCATGAAATGCTCAAATAATGGACCTACAAAGCCTAATACAATCGTGGCAGCAGCCAATATAGTGTATGGAACCCACATAACCTTTGAAACTTCATGTACATGATGACCTTCATGCTCAAGCTCCTCCAAATGCTCACTTTTAGATCCAAGGAAAGTTATTGCAATCATACGTAGACTATAGAAGAATGTTATTGCAGCCGTAACTGCTGCTAAAGCCAACAAAAAGTATTGCCCAGAAATCATGCATGCTGTGAAAACAACCTCTTTACTCCAGAAACCACTTAATGGAGGTATACCTGAAAGAGATAATGCACCTACAAGCATCGTAGCGAAGGTTATTGGCATATCCCTCCTAATACCACCCATATCAAACATATTGGTACTCTCACATGCATGTATAACTGCTCCAGCAGCCATAAATAGGAGAGCTTTAAATATTGCATGACTAGCTAGATGGAATATACCTGCCACAAATCCAGTGGATGGATCCATAGCTAATCCACCAGCACCTAAACCAAGCATCATATAACCAATCTGCGAAATAGTTGAGTAAGCTAAAACCTTCTTCAACTCCCTACTAACCGTAGCTTGAGTAGCAGCTAAAAAGGCTGTAAATGCACCAATCCAAGCCACAGTTAAGAAGAAGTTTTGGCGAGCTTGAAGGATTAAGCCTTCAATTGCGAGTCCATGAACATGCTCCACCGCAACTTCAAAACCATAGTATATTGTTGGGAATAAGCGGGCTACAAGATATACTCCAGCCTTAACCATTGTTGCAGCATGTATTAAAGCTGAAACTGATGTTGGACCAGCCATAGCTTCTGGAAGCCATTCATGAAGTGGGAATTGTGCAGATTTACCAATAGGACCCCCAAACAATAATATTGTAACCGGAACTATTAAGCCAAGCTTGGCAAGCTCAATTATCCACTCATGATTTACCTGAAGATCAAGGAAATTGAAAGTTCCAGATATGGAGAATATTATGAATGAAGCTATCATTAGACATATATCACCAATCTTTGTGGTTATAAATGCCTTCATACCAGCATGTGATGGTGGAATATCACCAATCCAACGCTTCCTCTCATCACTATAGTAGAATCCTATAAGCTGATAACTGCATAATCCAACACCTTCCCATCCAAATAACATTTGTAAAATGTTATCTGACATAACTAGTAGGAGCATGTTTCCAATAAAGAAGTTCATGAAGAACCAGTATCTAGTTAACCCCTCTTCACCATGCATATAACCCAAACTATAAACCATAATTAGAAATGATATCCAGGCCACGATGAGCCCCATAAAAGTACTCAGGGGATCTATAAGCACCCCCACATCAAGGTAGAAGCCCGGAACAACAAACCATTTAACACGCCAATCAACTGGGGGATGAACATAACCTACTCCGGGAACATAAACTTTACCAGACAATACATATGAAAAATTGAGTGTAGCCATTAAAGCCGCTAGAAGTGAACATAAAACTGCAAAGTAATCCCTAACTTTTTCACCTAAACGAGCTATTAAAGGTGTAAGTATCGCACCAACAATTGGTATTATCCAAACAAGCCAAGGGGAATAGTACAACATAACCCCTCACCAAACAAGCATCAATTAAACTAACAAAATTAGTTACTTATGAACATTATAAAAAGATAACGGTTAAAAATTGAGGAGGAAATTCATTTAAGTGAAGACTTATGATCGAAGAAGACTTATATGTAGAGCCAACGGAAAAGGTTTTAAATGCCATTAAAACTGCCATGGAAACCATTGGGAGAGAGAATTTCATTATCAGAGTAAAAGTTGAAAGCACTAAAATTGATGATTGGATGAAACGTGCAGAGTATGTACCGATAAGAGTGATATATGAGGCATGCAAGATAAACATGGAAAACAATAAACCATACAATTCAATTCAAAAAGTTGTGGAAGGCGCAAAGATCATAATTAAAAGTAAAGGGGGAATGAGAGAAGAAGCGAGAATTGAAAGGAAAGCAACAATTGAGGAGATGAGGAGAGAGAGGATCGTGTTCAGATACATGATGACTAAAAGCATAATACTACTACTAACAATGATACCATTAATCGTTCTAGGTTACTTCCTTGGAAGAATGATAAGTGAATTCTATGCTGGAATAGGGATGACAATAGGAGTTTTCATATGGCTAATAATTATAACAGTATATCTACTGACAAAAAAGGATAAGTATAAGATGTAAATAAAAGAGTTCAAAAGAGTTCTGTAAAGGTTGATGAGAATTGCTTGGAATATTGAGGTATGGATTTATAAACACTAAGATTAGGGGGATGAAAAGGGAGTTCATAGCATATGAGCAATACCTTAAACTTGCAGAATTAAGCTATGATGAGTTAATAGATGAATTGAAAAGAACACCATATGGACATGCGTTTAGGGGGATGTATAAAACTCCAACACCAATTGAATTGGAAAAAATACTTTTAGAAGAATTGACGAAAAGCTATATTAAAGTATTGAAGTGGCTTCCAACAGAAGCCATGAAGGTTATAGCACTACATATGATGAAATATGAAGCTGAAAACATAAAAGCACTGCTAAGATTAAAAACACTCAATGCTGAAGTAGAAAGATTAAAGCAACATATAACACCAATACCTCTAGGGTTAAGTGTAGAGGAATACGTAAAGGTTTATGAAGAATCAAAGGATATAGAGGAAGTTATAGGAAAATTGATGGAATTAGGATTACCAATACCATTAAATGAAGCTATAGAAGGTGGAGTGAAGGATATAAAGATAATTGAAGCAAGAATAGAAAGAATGACGTATAGGGAATTGATGAATGAAGCTAAGAAGCTCGATGGGAAAAGCTTGAAAAGCATCAGGGAACTGTTAGGATTAGAAATAGATTTAACAAACGTAAAGAACGTTTTAAGAGCAAAGAAGATTGGAATAGATTGGAGCGAACTAGAAGAATACGTAATAACACCAACATATAAAGTTAAGTTAAAGAAGCTTAAGAGTGCATTTGAAAAGGGAAATTATAATGAAGCATTAAGGGAAGCATTAAGTAAGGATTACCCAAACCTACTGAATAGAGGATTAGAAGCATTGGCGAAGGGTGAATTAGACGCTCTGGAAAAATTGTTCAGCAAAGAGATATACAAGAATTATAAGAGGGTTTGGGTGTCTGGATTCAGATACGACATATCACCAGTACTAGCATACTTAACACGGAAAATGATTGAAATGAAGAATCTAAAGGTCATAGCATATGGGAAGAGCTTTGAACTGCCAAAAGAAAAGATAATGGAGGAAATTATAATTTAAAATTGTTGTCATGTTAACAGCTCAATCGAAGAATCTCCTAATAGCGTTCTTACCCCTCTGAATAGAGTTCTCAATTCTCTCCCTAATCATGCCTTTAGAACCATCTATTCTAATCTTATAATTGCCCAAATTAGACTTCCAACGTATAAAAGCATTCTTAAATCCCTTAAATCTAAGGGTCAACCTCCCATAAACGCCAGTATACCAAAATCTGAGTTCAATCATTGAAAGAGGGTAGGATTTAGAGTAAAGTATTGGTGGTGTGGAAAACTCGTCTGCAAGGAAAGCCTTAAAACGGGCTAGTGAATTTACAATGCCACCTAAAGCTCTGGTTAAATAATACTTTACCATTAGAATTTTTGAGGGCTTAACTTTCAGAATGTAGCTTGGTTTATCAATCATACCATATATTTTTGTCAAACTCTCCTCGGGTCTGAAGCCAGGTCTATGTATACGCTTAATATTGTCATGAATAGCATTTTCAACCTTGTCGTGAAGTCCAGACTTAACCTCCTCAATCCTACTATGAAGTTCAGCCCTAACGTAGGCAAACCGCTTAATACCGATTTTAGCCTTTAAAATAGATTGCCTATACCTTCTCTTAGTGGATTTAGCTTTTCTCTCCAGCTCTTCAATTTCAGTTTTAAAGCATTCTATTGAAGACATGGATGCCGCCATATACACTTATATTGTACCTATCAGCATAATGGATATTAGCAGTCCATAGATTGCTAAAGCCTCAGCTAGAACTACTGCTAATAGTGTTCTCGTAACAATTTCAGGTTTTTCAACTCCAGCTCCAGCCATAGCTGAGCCTGTATAGGCTATGGCTATTGAAGCCATTAAACCACATACAGCCATTATAGCACCCGCCGTTAAACTTTTCATGGCAGCTTCATAGGATGTCACAATTATGGATAGTTTTCCTATTAGCATTATTGATGTTAATAGCCCATAGATTCCTATAGCCTCAGCCAATACCACTGCAAGAAGCAATCTCGTAACTATCTCCGGGCGTTCAGTTCCAGCTCCAGCCATTGATATTCCTGCAGTTATAATTCCATAGGCTGCTCCAGCTATGGGCACACAACTTGATAGCAAAACGCCTAATAGGCCTGTGATTACCTGGTCCATACGCCATATACCCCCAGCATTGAAGCTATACTATCATGATATAAACAACTTATAAATCTTATGAGGTTAATGAATCCCTAGAGGTTTATATTCTCTTCCTCCACCACGGAAATATTTGAATCCAAATTCAACCCACGTTAACCTTAAGACGTGTGTGAAGGATACTAGTCCCTCTAAAGCCATTACAAGGAATATTGTTCCTATGGCTAGTACAATGTATCCAAGCATGCCTAAAGCTGGAGCTGCTGAAGAGAGGAGGTGACTTAACATTCCATGTGAAAGGGATAATGCAAGTACACGTCCATAGGAAACTGTGTGGGAGAGGGAGCTTATTGCAGCTTCAAATGCATGGGCGAATCCATCTATTGGACCTTCAGTTATCATCATTCCCACGAGCATTAAGACTATTGGTAGAATTACTAATGGTACTGTTAATGTTAATCCAGACATCCACTTTCCAATATCAAACTTGTATACGAATAGTCCAAGGTACATTGCTCCAAGATAGAACCACAACCAACATGCTGATCCAAAGAATGCCTTCCTATATTCACCTTCAAGTATATCGTTTATTATGCTTAATATTAAGCCAATACTTATATGAATAATTCCAACCATTAATGAGAGTTTAAACATCTTCATAGGCTCCTTGAGTGGGCTGAAGACGTGACCTATACCTGGAATATGCTCAAATATGAACCCTAAGGGTGGTTCATGTATGTGGAATCCAAATATTTCACCAAACATTAACCCCCCAATGATCGCCATAATTCCACATAGTATGTATAATTCAGCTCCAGACATCAGTAAACCTATCATCTCACTGCTACTCTTAAACCCTCTACGCTTATATATGTAGAGTAGTACTCCAAATAATGCTAGTAGTAGGCCGTGACCAACATCTGCAAAAGCTAATCCGAATAATATTGGGAAAGTTATGCTCACTATGAGTGTTGGATTAACTTCATGTGTTGATGGAATATCGTAAGTTTTTATCAGAGATTCAAAAGGTTTCAGGAATTTTGGAGATCTAGAGAGGAATGGTGGATGATCATGTTTGGATGGTGGTGAAACTAATACCATTGACGAGTTTTCCGTAACCTTTTGAACTGTTTCAACTATATCATCAACCTTATCTGGAGGAACCCATCCAACCATATATGAGAAGAAGTTTGAATGAAAGACATTTCCATCCCTATCCAACAAGACTCTGAGTATATTGATAGCTTCCGCTATGAGGGATTCATAGTTCGGGAAGAATTCACTAATTTTACTCTTAAATTCCGCAAACCCCCCTTCACCACTTTCAAGTATCTGTGAAAACTCTTTGACTATGGATTCAAGACGTGATACATTGTCTTCAATGAATTTTAAATGAGACCTGTTTAGAAGCTCCTCATTAAATGTAAAGCTAGCTACATTGATTTTAAGTGTGTCAGCCAAATTCAAGTATCTCTTCAGTAACCCATTGAATTTAACTGTTTCAGGATGCTCTTTAACCAAAGATTTCACATCAACATTTTCATCAACAGAATACTCCTCCCTAATTAATTCAACGAACTCCTCATCATGCCACCATTCATCTAGATGTAAAACCTTCAATTTTATAAGTGCCAACTTAACATCATAATAGCAGCTTTTTGGAACCACTATCCTAACTTTAGCCATCTCCACAGGTTTAAACATACTTGACATGCACAGCCACTCCATCCACCTTGAGAAAACCCAGAAAAATATGTTTATAAAAATATTATTAACTTTTCGAAAATCAGAACCTTAACACACTTGTAATATACACTAACCTTTGGAAAGTAAAGTGAGCCGCCAACTCAGCAACATAAGATAATGGTTGAGGCCATACACCGAAAATTATGCACAGCAATGATAGGATTACAAGTGATGATGTGATTAATGGTGGAGATTCATGGGCTTTCATAACGGCTTCAATTGGCTTCCTAAACAATACTTGTATTACACGAACATAATACACGACTCCAACCGCGCTATTCAATAACCCTATAAATGTTAATAGATATGCTTGAGCATCTATCGCCGCAGCAAATATCAAGTATTTACTTATAAAACCATTCAAGAAGGGCATTCCAGCTAGGGATAAGAGGGCTATTGCAAAGGATACACCAGTAACTGGCATCCTCCTACCAATACCAGTAAGCTCATCAATATTCCTAGTTCCAAGCACATGTATTATTGATCCAGCACAAAGGAATGCCAATCCCTTCATCAATGCATGATTGAAGAAGTGAACTATACCTGCTAAGAGGCCAAACTCAGTTCCAAGTGATAACGCCAATACCAGGTAGCCTATCTGCGCTATACTGGAATAAGCCAATAAACGCTTAATATCCTTTTGAACTAAGGCGAGGATATTCCCAACAGTCATAGTCAAAACTGAGAGAAGAGCAAGCATGGGTCTAAAATCCACAGTGGGTATTGCTATTAGAGTATATGATGCTCTTATAATGGCGTAAACCCCAGTCTTTATAACCACACCTGAAAGCATAGCACTTATGGGGCTTGGAGCAGCTGGATGAGCATCTGGAAGCCATGAATGAAATGGAACTATTGCCGCTTTAACCCCAAATCCAACTAAAAGCAATATGAAAATGGCGTACAATAGTATCGATGGGCTAGCACCAGTTAACGATGATGCTATACGTGCAAAACTTAGGGAGCCAGTTAAACCATAGAGGAGGGACATGGAGAACAATACTAGCGCTGAACCAGCAGCACTCATTAGCAAATATTTGAAACCAGCCTCCACAGGCTCCCATAAATGCTTCCTAAATCCAACAAGACAATAGGAGGATATGCTCATCAACTCCCAGAATACGTATAGTGTTAGGAAATCTCCTGCAAGCGTCACACCAACCATACCACAAACCATTAATAAGAGTAGTGAATAGTATGAGGGGAGACCAGTATCATGAGACATATAATCTATGGAATGCAATGTAGATATCAATCCTAGAAATATGAATCCAATGGAAAATGTAAAGCTAAGCCAATCCAAAACAATGAATCCAGCAACATACTCGCCAATACTGGGATACAATGAGACTACTATAACTGGATTTTTGTTCAATAAGTTCATAAGCCTAAAGCAAGCCATAAAGGATATTATGAAGCCAAATAACGCCCATGCACTAACTAGATTTCTAACTCTACCCCTCTCACATATAAAACCTATTATAGGTGTGAGGATACCAAATAATGCTAATATTATCATTGGGGATAGAATCTCCATCAATTCTACCACCTCAACCTCCTAAGCTCCCTAATATCAAGAGTCTTATAATGCCTATAAGCATTAATTACGAATGCAAGTGCAATACCAATTAAACATGCTTCAACAGATATGGCTATTATGGCAGTAACATGAAGTATTGGGTCTACAAAGCCATACATCCTAAAATACGCGAAGTTAACCAAGCTGAGTATTGCTGAACTGAACATTATCTCGAGAGCCATAACCATTTTGATCATATTCCTCTTAACCATTAAACCATATATGCCCACGGCCAATAATACTCCAGAAGTTGCTATGAAAGTGTATGGTTCAATGGGCACTATGCCTCACCTCTTCACGTAAAAGTGCAATAACACCCATAGCAGAAGCAAACAATACGATTGCCTGTATCAAAACATCTATTCCACAATACCCCCACAACAAGTCACTAATATTCATTGCAAGATTATAAAATGACTCATCCGGTTTAACCAGTATCCTCGGAGCTTCATCATAAGCAAATAAACCAACACCTGAAAAACCATAAACAAGTAATTGAGCTAAAAGGAAGGCTAATAGCAATCCCAAAAACAATCCAAAAATGTCAATAGCCTTCAATTAATCCACCTCCACCTTTCCAGTCAACATTAAAGCTATTATGAATAAAACTGTGACTGCACCAGCTAAAACAGCCAACTGAAAAACCCCGACTAGAGGTGCTGATAGATAAAAGAAGGCTAATGCTAAAACCACACTAAAAAGACATAGAGCCATAATGGAATGCATAATCCTCTTAAATTCCAAAGTTAAAACAGCCAAAACAACAGCTGAAACCCCCAAAACTACACTGAGAATATCAACACTCAAACCCATCACCAACCATAACGGCGCAAAACTGTTATGTGTAATTATTGTATGTTGATTAAGCTTTAAAGTTTTCTAAAGGTAAAATGTTATAACCATGTGGAGACTTATGTTCTAGTGGATAAAATTGTTTGAATGGTTAACGGATGTAATGATGAAAATAGCGTTAAACTATGGGTATATAGGAGCTCTAGTAGTATCAATACTTGGAAATTTCCTACCATTTATCCCCATACCATACTTAATCGCAATATACTATATGGCTTCATACATGCCAGTAGACCCCATAATTCTTGGGATAGCTGCTGGAATTGGGGGGGCAATAGGTAAAAGCGTAATATACCTACTGGGATTCGAGGGGGGTAAAATCATAATAACTGAAGGGAAAAGGAGGCAAATTGAGAAGTTTAAGGAGATGCTTGGAAAATACGGGGCAATAGCAGTATTCTTCGTGACAGTTACACCATCACCAGACGATATAGTGATAATACCACTTGGATTAGTGAGGTATAGCTTCATAAAATTCTTCATAGCAACAGCACTTGGAAAAATATTGCTAAGTATAGCAGTAGCATCATTCGGAAGATACTTCACAGAACAGCTAAACATAGTCTTTGGGGAGGGGAGTATATATGGGATATTAATATCAGTAATTGTCCTATTGATAATGACCTGGATTATAGTGAAAATAAATTGGATAAAGGTTGCAGAAATAATGGATACTAGTGGATTGAGAGGGTTAATTGGAATTATAGTTAAGGGGAGATGGAGGGAGCTATTATCAAGTAATGAGAATGGATGATTGCTAACGATTAATGAAATCCCTCAAATCCATAGAAACCCCAAACATGTTTATCTTCCCATAAACACCATCAAATCCAGGATTTATAGAATACTTACCATACCTCAAACTCTTAATGTATGATGCTATGACAGGATTAGATGCCTTCGCAATATCATCTATTGAAGCATCAAGTAAGACATTGAATTCAGAACCAAATTTTGATACTAAATTAGCATATAAACTCCAAACTTTACCACTATTAAGCTTTGAAATATCATCTTCACTAATACCCATACTGAAAGCTATGATAGTCTGTAGAGGTAGAACTTTAATGAATGGTATAGCGTTCTCTGGTTTAAACCCCCTCGGTCTATCAGCAAGTTCCTCAACCCTATCTTCAACCCCCTTAGTAAGCTTCCTACCACAAACTGGACATATATAATTAAGCTTCCTAGCCTCTTCCGGAGATAATGGACCAACATTACAATTCCTATGACCAGACCAATGATACTTCCCATAAGCTGGATCAACCTCAATGGTCATTAGGAAACGCTTTGCATCTCTAGACTTTATGGCATCTATAAGCTCTAAATACTCCATTCTATCTAAATTAAATAGGCATGCCTCCCTACCAAGTCTAAATGGGTATGGAGAGTGGCTATCTGAGAAGCTTAAAATTGAGAATCTATGTAGTTGGCTAACCCGCCAATTCATTTCAGGATCACTACTTAAACCAGTTTCAATAGCATATATCTTGTCAACCATATCACCATAGCAATCCTCAATTCTATCAACACCACTAAAAGATCCAAACAAACTCCACCAAGGAGTCCAAATGTGGGCTGGAAATATAAAGCATGACTGCTCAACACCCAAAACTAAATCCACAAGTTCAGATGGATGCATATTGAAGACTGGACGACCATTAGATTCCACATCACCATAACGTGACAGGACATCTGAAAGCTGCTCAGCAACTTCAAGACTTGGCATTAAAATGACGTGATGAACCCTCCTAGATTTACCATTAAATTCGAAGACAGTTCCAACTTCACATTCAACAACAAATAGCACTTCAGGGTTAAGCCTATATGCATAGAATCCTCCACCAACATGTATAAGGTCATCCTTCAACTCCCTAAGCCAACGTGGATTTAAACAATCACCAGTTCCGAGGATCTTCAACCCTTTAATAAGAGCGTATGATACGAGGGTGGGGATATTCATCTTTTCACTTGATCCGCCACTATACTTAGAGTGTATGTGGAGATCAGCGTAAACCTTCATTCCAATAAACACTTCCAAAATAATGTTTAAAATTTATACAGATAACCTTTACCAGAAACCTACCCAGCACTATACACAAGTGTTTTACGATCAGGTGATGCTAACTCATAGAATTTCGTCAAGCGTATAGCTGCCCTTGGACATATCCTCTCACACTGCCCACAGAATATACATTTATCAAGGTAGAACACTGGAATCCTACCATTAACATTCTTGTCTGATGGAACTAGCTCAATAGCTAGTGCTGGACATTCACGGGCACATAAACCACAACCAACACATCTATCAACATAAAATTCATGTTTCCCCCTATACCTCTCAGCAATTGGAGTTTTCTCAAATGGATACTTAACGGTTACTGGACGTTTGAATAGATGTTTAAATACTTCACGTATCATAGCCATCTTAAACCAACCTCCACAAACCTGGTTAAAATTAATTGTAGAATTGATAATGGTATTAGATACCTCCAGCAACCTGAAACCATTTGATCAATCCTAAACCTTGCAAATAGAGATCTAATGTAAGAGCTTAATAACACTATGAAGATCATTTTCAATACAAACCATACCACTGGAGGCAGGATCGGACCACTACCACCAGCAAGGAATATTGCTGTGGCTAAACCTGAACAAAATACGAGCCTCAAATCCTCTGCAAAACGTAGAAATGCAAGTTTTGGACCACAATACTCAGTAAGCCATCCAGCTACAATTTCACTTTCAGCTTCAGGTATATCGAAGGGGATCCTTTCAAGTTCAGCTTGCATTGAAATTATGAAGACTATGAAACCTATTGGTTGAAGCAAAATCATGGGTACAGGTTGATTCATAGATATGTAGGTTAATGATGTTGAACCAACATACACAGCAACAGAAGCTACTGAAATGAACATTGGAATCTCATAAGCTAAGAATTGCAGTATAGCCCTAGCAGCTCCAACAGTACTAAACCTATTTGTGGAAGCCCAACCTGCAATAAAGACTATTATGGTATATAATGTCATTAAAGTTAATAATAGCACTACATCACCCTCAAAGGATGATAGAATCGGACTTCCATCCAATGGGAGATATAGAGAAGCAAAGAATGGGATTGCCACTGCAAATATAGGTGCATTATTGAATATCAGGGTATCAACATATCTGGGCGTTATATCCTCCTTACCCATAAGCTTAATGAAATCTGCTATTGGTTGCAAAATCCCACTTGGACCAGCATATAATGGGCCTATTCTATTCTGAAACCTAGCATAAGCCTTCCTATCAATCCATTCAAATAAGAATGCAAGTATTGAGAGGAATAGTAAGCCAGGGAATATGAAGATCCTAATCAATGTGAAAACATTATCCATAGACACTACACCCCCACACCATAATACTTACGACTATAATTACGAAGCTCATCATAACTCCAAACCCACTTCTCACCCCTATTTGGATCAATGAATATAACCCTCTCAGTACAGCAATAACATGGATCTATGCTGGCAACTATTGCAGGTATATCTGCAATATGATACCCCTTCAACATCTCACAAAGGGACGGTATATTAGCCATAGTTGGAGTTCTCATTTTAGCTCTATATGGAGTTTCCTTACCATCAGATTTCACATAATGCAATAATTCTCCCCTGGGAGCTTCAACCCTAGCAGTTGCTTCACCAACTGGTGGAATACGCTTAACCTTAACATTTATAGGTCCAGGCCTCATCTTATCCAAAGCTTGCCTAACAACACTAATGGATTCCAGAGTTTCATCAACCCTAACCATAGCTCTACCCCAAACATCACATGTATCATATGTTATTAAATTGAAATCTATAGTATCATATAAAGTGTATGGATCGTCAAATCTAACATCACTTTTAACATTAGATGCTCTAGCCGTTGGACCTACAGCACATAAATCTAAAGCCTTCTCAGTACTAAGAACCCCAACATCCACAGTTCTAGCTCTAATACTTGGATCCTCCTCCAAGACAGATTTATAATACTTAGTTCTTTCCTCAAGGTAATCCAAATTCCTCTTAATTATTGGAATCATTTCCGGAGTTATATCGTAAACTACTCCGCCAATACAATTCATTGATGGTGTAACCCTATTACCACTAATCATCTCCACAAGATCCATAACCTTCTCCCTATCCCTCCAAACATACATGAAAAGTGTGTGGAAACCCAACTCCATACCCAAAATTCCAATCCATAAAAGGTGACTGTGAATTCTGTTAAGCTCATTAATTATTATCCTAAGGTATTTAGCTCTCTCAGGGACATCAATATCATAAAGCTTCTCCACAGCCAAACAGTAACATGTTGTATGTGGAACATTACATATACCACAAATCCTCTCAGCTAAGAATATCCCCTGAACCCATGTCCTAAGCTCCATACCCTTCTCAATACCCCTATGTACAAATCCCAGTCTAGGCTTAACATCAACTATAACCTCACCATCCAAAATGAAGTTGAATTGGAAAGCCTCCTTAATAGCTGGATGCTGTGGACCTATTGGAACTTGATAATAGCTCAACCTACCCCACCTCCACCTTATAATCCTTCCTAAGTGGATAAACACCCTCAGGCCAATCATCTGGCAATATTAGTCTTTCAAGAGATGGATGACCATCAAAAATTACCCCCAAAAGATCATGAACTTCACGTTCATATAAAACAGCTCCAGGCAATAACGGAACTATTGAGGGGATGTGTGGATTATCTCTAGAAATCCTAACTTTAACGTTTACCAGAACCCTCCGATCCAATGGAGATAAGTGATAGATCAATTCAATAGAATCCCCAAGATCAGTTCCAGTTATAGTTGTTATATGCTTCAAATAGTATCTATCCTTCAAGTAACGTATAACATCATGAAGTATACCAGTATCAACACTTACAAATACACTCCTAGCACCATCAAACTTGTAATCCAGAATCTTATTTGGAAATGCATTCATAAGATCCTTAACAATAAACTCCATATTGAAAGTTGACAATACATCCACCTCCTATCCAGACTTAAGTTTAGCTATAAGTTTTGCAACTGCATCTATCACCGCTTCTGGTCTAACGGGGCATCCTGGAACATACATGGTTACAGGTATAACCTTATCTATACCCCCCAAAACATTATAGCAACCCCAATAAACTCCACCCGAAGTAGCACATGTTCCAGCTGCAATAACAAATTTTGGGTCAGGCATCTGTTCATATATCCTCTTAAGCCTTGGAGCAACCTGCCTACTAACAGCCCCAGTAACAATCAATACATCAGCATGCCTTGGACTCCCCTTCAAAAGTATCCCAAACCTCTCCACATCATACTTAGGGGCTAAAGCAGCTAAAACCTCAATATCACATGCATTACAAGCACCAGTACACATGTACAATATCCACGGACTTCTAATCCTAGACCAAGCTAGAATTGAAGGCATAAATTCACCTCCTCGGAAGAATAGTTATTGCTGAAAGAACCACCGCCAAATATATTAAGACGTAAATTATGTTTGCATTTAAAGATAAAAGCAATATGAAAGCCATCACATCAAATATGGTGAAATACAATGCATACTTGTAAAGTTGAACATTCAACTGAATCTTCTCAGGTGGAAATCTATCAGTACCCTCACCACAAGCATAAGGCTCTAAACTCAACTCACTACGCCTAGGTGGAGGGGAAAGCCTCTTAAGAAATCTAAAGGAAACATAGCTTAACAGTAAGATTACAATGAAAATCATCAATGGTGAGAAGGCAATCTCAAACCACAACTTCAGCACACCACACTTGACAATGGATTAATAATATCAATTTAATTTATAAGTTTTAAGTTTTACTTTATTATAATTAAGAGTTCTCAATTTATTGGTGAAACCCATGTCACTATCCATGAGGGAGAAATGGTCAAAAGAGTTTGGAGAATGGTTTAGAGATGTATTAGATGAAGCTGAAATCTACGATTACAGGTATCCAGTAAAGGGATGTGGAGTATGGATGCCATATGGATTTGCCATTAGGAAGAATGTTCTAGAAGTTGTGAGGTCAATTCTAGATTCACTTGGACATGAAGAAATCCTCCTACCACTCCTAATACCAGAAGATCTATTTAAAAAGGAGGCTGAACACGTAAAAGGGTTTGAAAGACAAGTATTCTGGGTTACAAAAGGTGGAGAAACAGAATTAGATGTCAAATTGGCTTTAAGACCAACAAGCGAAACAGCCATAGGGCCAATGCTAAAACTATGGATAAAAGCCCATAGTGATTTACCCAAAAAATACTATCAAATAGTAAGCACATTTAGATATGAAACAGAAGCAACAAAGCCAATGATAAGAGTTAGGGAAATAACAACATTCAAAGAAGCTCATACAGCCCATGCAACCTTCGAAGATTCCGAAAGACAAGTAAAGGAAGCTGCTGAAGCATATAGCAGAATATTTGATGAGATAGGCATACCATACATGAGGAATAAGAGACCTGAATGGGACAAATTTGCTGGAGCACTATATACAGTAGCCTTTGACACCATAATGCCAGATGGAAGAGTTATGCAAATAGGAACCGTACATAACCTTGGACAAAACTTTGCAAAAGCCTTCGACATAAAATATCTAACAATAGATGGTAAACAAGAATATGTTTGGCAAACATGCTATGGAATCTCAGAGAGAGTAATAGCCGCACTCATAGCCATACATGGAGACGATAGAGGAATGATACTACCCCCAAACATAGCTCCAATACAAGTCATAATAGTTCCAATACCATACAAAGGATTTGAAGAAGCAGTTGACAAAACATGCAAGGAAATATTGAGCAAGCTACTGGAAAAAGGGGTTAGAGCCAAATATGATGATAGGGAAATAACTCCAGGAAATAAGTTTTACTACTGGGAGAAGAGGGGGGTTCCAATAAGAATAGAAGTAGGCCCAGAAGATCTAAAGATGAACTCTGTTACCATAGCCAGGAGAGACACTCTAAGCAGAGAGAGAGTCGAAATGACTGAAGTCTTAAAGAGAGTTAATGAACTTATGGTGGAAATAATGGAGTACATTAAAAGTAGAGCATGGAGCTGGATGAAGCAAAATACACGTAAAGCTACAGATTACAATGAACTGAAGAATATGGCTGAAATGGGTAGAGGGGTTATAGAGGTAGATTGGTGTGGAAGATTTAAATGTGCACATAAAATAGAGGAAGATACCGACTTAAGAGTTTTGGGAGAACCATGGAATGAAGATATAGAACCTCCAGTAAAATGCATTGTATGTGGAGAAAGTGCTTGTAAGAAACTTAGACTTGCAAAAACATATTGATATGCAAAGATATATTTATTGGTAATGCAGAAAATGGAGTGGTGTGAAAATTTGCCTAAAAAGAGGAAGTCTAGAGGGAGGGGGAAAGGGCAAAAAGGCAGAGAACCCAGAGTTCAATGTGATTCCTGTGGAGCATGGGTTCCAAGAAGTAAAGCTAAAAGGATAACTACATACGCATCACCAGTAGACCCGCAATTAGCAAAGGAATTGGAGAAGAAGGGGACTGCAATAGCAAAATACCCAGTTACAAAGACATACTGCATATCATGTGCAATATATAGAGGACTCGTAAAAGTAAGAGCTGAAGAAGAGAGGAAGATAGTTAAACCAAAAAAGACCTAAACTAACTTGAACTCTACTCAAATCCAAGTCCATCCATAAAATTATTAACCAACCATATACATTGACTGGAGAGATACGCTATACGGCCAAGACTCACCATTGGAACTCCCATGGAAATCAATAGTTTCTCCGAATCCCTATCTAAACCAATTTGATCCCCTAATATGAAGCAATAATCGGCACCCAACTCAAAACCATAATTCTCTATTGGAATACCATCCTCATGTAAATAAAGCAATTTAGCACCAGAAGCCCTAATTAAATTCACCAAACTATTGAAACTCATTTTTAAAATATTAAACCCCTTGAAATATTTGCCATGCATCAAATCTAATATTACATTAGCCACCCAAACTTCATCTAGAAGAAAACTATCAATACTAGATCCATCCACCACAATGGTTTTAGGAGGGTCAGGGGGGCCTTCAAGAACACCATAAAATACGACATTACGTCTAAACATGTCCTTATCAATGAAGAAAGCATTCAAAATACATCTACAAATAATATCAAGTCTACCACTAGAACTAGCTAAACTCCTAATGTTAAATATGGGTGCAGTAAAAGCTGTTGAAGATTTAACTATAAATATCCTCTTCAACTAAAACCACCACGAAGAAAGCGTACAACCCTATAGAACCTCTCCACAACAGTCACAATAACAAGTGTTGATAGTAGGTAAATGGATAATTGAATAACACCGAAAATTAAACCAGCAGAAATTATTATTAGCCTTTCAGAACGCTCAGCTAAACCTACACCAGCCAATCGAAGCCCAAAACACTCACCCTTACACCTAATATAGCTAATCATAAATCCCCCAACTAAAACAAGTAATCCTAGAGGTAAATCACACATACCAGAGAGAATTACTGAAGAAATTATAAGAGCATCTGAAAAGCGATCAAAAACTGAATCTAGAAATTCACCTAAACTTGAAGATGAACCAGTCATCCTAGCCACAAAACCATCCATAACATCAAAAAAACCTGAAATTAATATCAAAATCCCCCCATAAATAGCGTTACCAAAAATTATTTGGATAGAAGAGCATAATGCAAATAGTAGACCTAGAAAGGTTAGCATATTGGGAGATATATGAAGTCTAATCATAAATGAAGCAAATGGGCGGAGAAAACCCTCCAAGAAAACCCTCAACCTTTCAAGCAAAGACAAATACACCCAAACATACTTATGAGGAAATACAAAATATAAAAAGCTACACACAAAATATATAAATCCAAATGGAAACCCCTAATGATAATGGTGTAACCAAAATGCAAGAAATTGATGTGAAACACTGGGTAGATGTACTCGCAGAGCGTCTAGCATCAAAAAACATAAAAGAACACGTAATAAATGGTGGAATGGCAGCTTCAGGAACAATACACATAGGTAAAACCCGTGGAGAAATATTCCTCCAAGCAGCAGTCGCCAATAGACTGAGAAAAATGAACAAAGAAGTAAAACATCTACTAGTAATATACACACAAGACCCATTAAAAGCGAAACCACCACTAATAACAAAGGAATTTGAAGAGAAATGGAGAGGTGTTAGAATACTTGATGTACCATGTCCAGTGGGATGTTGCGAAAACTGGGTTGAACACTGGATGACCCCATTCTACAAATCATACAGGAAGTACGATCTAGGTGAAATAACTTTCGTAGAGACTTCAAAAATATATGAATCCAGAGAAATGATTGAAACCATAAAGACATACATAGAGAAGAGAGATGCTGTTAGAGAGATACTAAATAGATTTAGAGGACAAAAGTATGGAAAAGACTGGATACCATTCAAACCACTATGCCCAAAATGCAAAAACATATCCACAACAAAAGCAGTATCAGTAGATCTTGAGGCAGAAGAGGCAGAATACGAATGTCCAAGATGTGGGAGTAATGGGGTTGTGAAATTAAATGAAGGGAAACTAGAATGGAGATTGGAATGGGCAGCTTTATGGAAAGTTCTAAATGTAACCTTCGAACCATACGGAAAAGATCATGCCGCTGCAGGAGGTAGCAGAGAAACATGCACAGCATTAGCAAAAGAGATACTTGGAATAGAACCACCAGAAGGATTCCCATACGAATGGGTATATTTAAATGGAGAAGCAATGTCAAGTTCTGGAGGCATATCCTTCGACTTCGCAGAATGGGATAAAGTTGCAGACCCACATGTGCTAAAGTACTGGTACTATGTATCAAAACCAATGACACACCTCGAATTCTCAGTAAGCAAGATACCACAACTCTGCGAAGAATACGAGAAAGCTGAAAGAATATATTATGGATTAGAATCCTTGAAAGATAAGAAGATTGAGAAGATAATTAAACGGAGCTATGAATTGACGCATAATGAAAAACCAAGCCCCGAAATGCCATTACAAATACCATACACATTTGCATTAGTACTTGTACAAGTAACACCGAGTGGAGAAAAGCAAATTGAAGAAATAGTGAAGAGATTAATGAGAACTGGACACTTGAAAAGGTATCCAACAAGCGATCAAATGGAGCAAATAAGGATAGTTATGGAGCGAGCAAAATACTACATTGAAAAATATGCTCCAGAGAATCTTAAGATAAAAGTTCTAGATAAATTACCAGAAGATATTGTTGAAAGTATAAACCCGGAAGAAAGGGAGTATCTTGCTAAGTTGGCAGATAGAATTTCAAGTAGAAGATTTACACCAAAAGAACTTGAAGCTGAAATATTAGAAATCGCAAGGGAGAAGGGGATCGATGTTAAAAGAGCATTTCAAGTAATATATAAGGTACTCATGGGAAAAGATAGTGGACCAAGACTTGCACCATTCATGTTAAGCTTAAATGAAGAATTCATAGTTAAGAGGCTAAAACTCCTAGCATGAATTGATTCATGAATACAAGTGTCAATTAAAGATGTAATTCTAACCCCCAGTGGACTCATAAAATCCAATAGAATGGCAAATGGATAACCATTAACCTTAACATTCAACACAACACAACCATAAGAACATTCAAAGTAATCAGAGATATCTATCCATGAAGAATTCACAAAAACATAGAAAGCCATCCGTGATGGATGAACTAAATGTCCATTCTCAATGAATAAGTATTTCAAAATAATCTGTGAAGAATTAACCCTACAATCAAATACTTGAAGAGATAAATTGTAACTTAAACTACGTGTTAAAACTATATTGCCAACACGAATCTTAAATCTACAGAAACAATAGATATGGGAATCCGTCGAATTATACTTAAACTTCGAGATCGTTGAAAAGTGAAATTCATCAACACCAACTGTAGATCTATACTTGAAAAGAGCATAAGCCAAATTACAAATAGAGGAGTTAATGAACATAGAATCTAAGGGGTAATGTCTAAGAATACCTTGAAAATACCTATCTAGAAGATTGTTCAATAAATGTAAATATAAGAATTCAACCTCTGGAAAGTAAGTGTTTCCAAGAGTAAACATGCACACGTAAGCTCCATAAAATAGTATTACTACTGAAATTATCAAAGAGAATATTAAGAAAGCTTCACCCCTCAAAATCAACACCAAGAAAATGAAATTATGAAGAAACCATTATTGGAATAGAAATAGTAGTAGAGGATTTTATTAAATGAAGCCCCCTCAGGATACTTAAATAAAACCACACCACTAAAACCATCAATAACTATGATTCCAAAATCCAATTTAAAAACAGATTTCAAAACATTATAAAGCTTCATGTAATCCCTACACATAAAAATTTCATCTAAATAACCCGATTTATCTAGCGATAACATAAACGATAAAAACTTAACATCATTACTGATTTCACCACTTGATGGAGGAATATACTTTGAAATCAAACTATACGATAATAGTAGAGATGAGAGAAGAAGTATCACCGATAAGAATGCTTCTACGAAGAACATAGCTCCAACCCTCAAACACTACACCCCAGGAACTCCAGCAATATATATTCTGCCATTAAACTCGATGAATATGGGATAAGAAAGGTTCAGTAAACATTCAGCCCCATAGACATTATACTCGAAAAGAACTATTGAGAACTTACAGTTTAAATCTTTAAAATCATAATCATATTGTAATCTAAACTCAACAGTGGAACTGTTTAAAGGTATCTTAGAATTTACAATGCTTACTTCAACCCCCCTAACAATAATAGATTTACAAGACTTGTCAATACACAAATAAACATAATCGCCAATTAAAGCTAGATTGTGAAGGGAGAAGAATAAAACCGAAATCAGAAGAACTATTGAAAACGAGAATTCAATGGTCATAGACATCTTCAACCACCATAAATCAAAATCTCAACAATTCCACCATAACATTTCAATTTCAAAATTATGATACCACCACAAATTTTCAAGTATGATTCTGAAGCCCTCACATAATGTGGCAATTTAATAGAATAAGCCGATTCACCTTCACCAACAATTATCATCACACAGCCATCATCATTAACAAGCCTTAAAATGTATGGAGCTGAAGAAAGCCTATAAGGAAGAGTTATTTTCAACTCAACTTCTTCAACCCCAGAATAACTTGCTAAACTAAGCAATCCATTAATAGATGAATATATCAATGCACAAATAAGCCTATCATGCTCAAATCTTAGCCTATCAACACCACCATAAACTATGATCCCAAAATAGTATGCAACTGAAGAGCAAATGATCATTGAAATAAGCAGTAAAAATGAAAATTCAATACTCTTAAATTCAACCACCATTTAAACAGATCAAAATAGTATTTAAAGGATAACACTTAATAATACAATTATTCAATTGGAAATTCATGCCCACACTTTGGACATTTAGCATAGCCACATGAACCAAAAACAGAATACCTACATCCACTACATGAAAACGTTCTAGAATAAGTTAAATCAAACTTATACCCACAATTTGGGCAAATAAGCATTTTAGAGCCACTAGACTTAAACTTCAAACTTCACACCAATAAGCAAAGTAAAGAAGCTTAAAAATAAATCTTTCACATATCACTTAAACATGATTACATGATTAATATATGTAATACGAGAAATAGTAATTTGAGGATTAAATGATTGATGGAGTATACTACGTTAGATACATAATTGCAGCAATAGGCTTAACCATATCATCATGGCAGGATTGGAGAAGTAGAGAGATAAATGATCTAATATGGGTTTTCATGACAGCTTCCGGAATACCATTACTAATATATGAAGCTTATATTAGGGGATTTGGATTCTGGATTATACTCTCAGCTACATCAATACTCTTCTCCACAATAACTGGATTAACATTATACAAATTAGACTTCTTTGGAGGAGCAGATGCTAAAGCACTTATATCCCTAAGCCTACTTATACCAGTAATACCAGAGGAATTATCCATAAAACTTGGTACACATCCAATAACATCGATATCGATATTCAACAACTCAATAATATTATCCACAACACCAGCAATTTATCTGCTGATAAGGAATACATGTAGAATGGCTACTGGTGAGAGTATATTTACTGGATTAGAAAGGGAAAGCATCATTAAAAAGATCTTGGCAATGATGACTGGATATAGGATAAAATTGAGTGAACTTAAAGACAAAAGATTCCTATACCCAATAGAAGAAGTGAAATTGGAAAATGGAGTTATTAAGAGGAAGTTGAGTGTAAGAATTGGAGCATCATTAGGTGAAGAAAGGTTAGAGGATATAATAAAACTTTACAATGATGGAGTATTGGAAGGAGAAATATGGGTAACACCAGCTCTACCACTAATAATATTCATAGCTATAGGCACACTCATAACTTTCACTTATGGAGATATTGTGATGAAATTCATGCGTAGTTTAGGCGATATACGATTCAACTTAAGATAAAAGCATTTTTATTGGATTCAAACCTAAGTCAATATACAATTTACATATGGAATCCAATAGCTCATCATGATCTATGAATCTAAAATAATGTAAATGACTTAGACATCTACAATCAGAACACCCAAAACCAATTATTGGAACACCATTAAGCATACTAAGTAGAGCTGTAGCTATACTACACTCAAATCTAAAAGCACTATGGGATGCACATAAACTCTTCACATAAACCACATCTGCTGACAACAAGTAGTCTATATGCCACTTCAACCTTTTACCATACTTCCTTAAATGTCTTGAAATCCTATTATACAACCCAAACTTTCCACCAAGAGCTGAACCAGTATAAGTGTATAATCCAGCTTTGAAGTGAATTAAACCCATACAGCCAACTCTAATGCTGATATCCCGTGAAACCATAATTATAAGTGTGTAAGTCCCACCATCAAGAGGTTTAAGTTCTTCTAACAACCCATGAAACACTAAAGTTAATTAGTATGAAACCAATAAATAAACTATTGGGCTATGAAGAGGAACTCGGGTTCTGATTTTAATGAAGACGTTAGACCATCTGAGCCTGCGCAACGATGAATAACGGGACAAAGCGCTGATCAATGATGATGCCGCTATAAATGAGTTGCGCAATCAAAATCTGATATTGAGAAATGAAAATTCACTTTGGGGTAAACTCTTTAGGTTTAATCCAAGCATATCTAGTAGGGGTAGTCTTCACTATCTCAAATATCTGATCCCAAATTAAACCATACTTCTTGGCAAGTTCATCAAAAGTGTAATTGTAATGCACCCATTCATAGAAAATCCTATGCTTCAAATCTTCAGGGATACTTGAAATATCTGAACCACTACTCTCACTCATATAAATCACAAAATGAATGATACATTATGGAGGTAAATAACATTTTCGCAACCTTAAACCAACAAAGATAAATATTTGTCTTTGGCTTAAAGCATTAGGCAAGGGTGTAAATTAAATGACTGCCAAGAAGATAATCGTGGTTTCAGCATCATGGGAAGAAGCTTCAAAGTACGTTAAAAAAGCTGTATCAGAATTAGCTAAAGAAATGGGATTTGAAGTGGAATTCAAGGAAGAAGACTATGAATTCCTAGACAAATACGGCGTAAAAAATGAGTATGGAGGCATAGACATACCACAAGTATTCATACAAGATAAAGAGGTAATAAAGTACGTGATGTCCAGAGTACCATTAAATGAGAGGGGGCAACCAGATATAGATGCAGCTAAGAAAATACTATTGGAAGCTATGGGTGAAAAATCTTGAAAAGCATAGTAATACTCTCCGAAAACGGGAATTCCAAAATATACAAGGAGATGAATTTAGATTTAGATAAAGCTGTAAAGGAGATAGCCAAGGAAGCCATGGAATTATGGGATTGCAAGAAATCAGATTTCATCATAATAAAAGATAGCTATCCAATGGAGATAAAATTACCATTAACAAGTGAGGAATATGAGGTATACTCCAAATTAAACATTCAAAGAACTCAGCAAAAAACCATTATAGTAGATCTACCAGTATACATAATATCATTTGATAATGAATGGTTTAACGATGGATACAAAGATAACAAAGTATTCATAGTAACCATTGGAGCCCCATTTAGAGAAGAAGCTAAGAAGGAGATTATGGATTGGTGTAGTGAAATAACCTCAAAGGAAACTAGCGAGGAAGGGGAGAAGTAAACTCAACTACCAAAAATCCAAAATCTTTTCTTCTTATCAGTTGAAGCTGAAGCCATCTGCTTAGCCCTCTTTTTAGCTTCTTTAGCAGCTCTCTCCTTCTCCTTCTCAATCTCCACAAGTTCTTCAATCCTCTTAATAAGTTCTTCAACAGCAGACCTATCATGGAATATTGCTGTTATCTCATCAACTATTGGATTTGTAGTTATAGCTTTAATGTAGGGGAAAAGATAGAATATTGCCATTTCAGCTCCAATAAAGCTTAATGGTTTAAAGGTTTCAAGAAGCATTATTGCAGGGGTTTCAAGACCACGTTTAACTATTTCAGTTGCAATCTTATCTATAAGTTCCTTCCTCCTTTCAGGTGTTAATTCTAAATTTACATATGCCAATGTAAGCACCCTATAAATATTTAGTTCAACATAGGATAATTAATTTTTCCATCATGTATGCATGAGAAGGTCTCTAAGTCTAGACTCAGCAAATTGCCTATAAGACTTAATTACCTCTGGAAAGTTTTCAGCAGTACTAACATTTTCCTCTAGAATAACATAATATTTTTGATGTGCCCCAGGAATATGCTTCCTCAAAGCCTCATACAATTTTATTCCAAGTTCAGCAGCTTTTTCACATTTAGGATCATGTGGTATGAAATTGCTTGAGAAGAATGAGAACACATTTGGCTTATCCCCAGCCATCCTCAGATTCTTGATCTGTTCAGATATCCTACCCTCAACATAAATTCCTGAAGCCCTTTCCTCAGCATACCTCTTAACACAACACTCAGGATATCCAAGTATACTTCCAAGTTCACTAACAAATTTTGAAGAAAGCTCCTCCGGATATGCAAGTAGAGATGGTGGTAAACTAATATTTTGCATTTGGTATATTGCCCTCCTAATCTCCCTTCTAATGTAAAATAGATTCTTCAACCTTTTCCCCACATTTTTATCCTTGAACAAATAGACTTCACATATGCTAGGTCTAACTTTATCCATCTCCATTCTTAAACCAAGCTTCTTAGCCCAATACTCATGAGCCTTAAATACATCAGACTCCAAAACATACTTTTTAAACAATTCATCAATCTTCTTCCTTAACTCAATTATCAACTCCCCTCTCAACTGTATATCCCTAGTAGACATTATCAACGCCAGATCATCCTTACATTCAAGATCGATCTTAGCACCAAGCTCTCTAGCATTTGGAAGCTCTGCAACCATAGTGAAGAAGGATGCTGGTCTAACATCAAAATAAACTGAGAGGTAATCTTCAAATTTAACCCTATCCAAAATACGTTTATCCTCCATAAAAGACCTCAACAATTCACTCATGAAATTCACCAAAATACTCATATAAAAATTACATAAACATGTAAATAAGTGTTGGGGGATCTAATGGAAGGAAGAATGCCCAGCTTGAAAGAATATGTTGCAAGTGCACTTCTAGCAGATGCACCTGGATGGCTAGTAATAGCCTTAATATCATACATCACGGAATATATGAAAGAACTATTATCTGTTGCTGAAGCAATAATAGTAGCTTCATTCCTAATATCAACAATAATTTCAAGCTACCTGATATGTAGAGTGGCATATAGAGATAGGGTGAAAATTGGTTTAACCATTGGATTAACAGCAGTAATGTTAAACATATTTTTCCTATCAATTTTCGGCAGGATTCCTATATTTCTCGTAATAGAACTTCTAAGTGTTCAAGTATTTGGGGGGGTTTTAGGAGCATACATGGTGGAGAGAAAGGCTAAGTAAAACATTTCACTTTTTAAAGAAGAATTTATCAAGGCTCCTAACCCCAAATATTTCATCCAGATTTATCCCTATAGCTTCGAGGATTTGCCTCAAAGTAGTCTCCATATGACCAATATACTTATCCACATCAACTTCATCAATTCTGGCAAGCTGAATAGGCTTAACCCCCATCTCCCCCTTAACCTTAACATACGATATTATATCTCCAGCCCCAAGCCTCCTATGTTGGAACTTCTCAAGAAGCTTTGCAGCCTTAACATGTTGAGGGGTAGTTTTAACGTAATGATCGAGATCTCTTGAAAGCTTAACTTTAAAGGCTAAATCATCTAGATTTAGCTCCCTACACTTCAACTTAACATAGTAATCTCTAACTACACTCCTAATCTTCATTTTAGCCTCCTCAAAATCCTTTGGGCTCTGAACTTTCCCAAGTATCTCCACAACATCCATGAAAAGCTTCTTCAAGAATTCAGGTGTATTCCTCTTCTTACCCACAAGACCTTTAATGTCCACGGAACCATCATTGAAGACTCCAAGATAATTCTTCTTAAGACCGGAGAAGGTGACATACCTATAAACCTTATCCACATCCAAATCTATCTTAAACTCACTAATAGACCAATCTATTAAACTCTTAATCTGACTCTGTGTTGGTTGATGTAAGAATATGCTATCAGTATCACCATATAGTACATCAACACCCAAAACCTTAGCTTTCTCAATTGTCTTGGAAATTATGTATCTACCAATTGCAGTAATACTTTCAGCTACAGGTGGACAGTACAACGGGAAATTCTCATCCCCCATAACACCGTAACTGGCATTTAGAAAGACCTTTAAACCTTGCTCAACAACAGAATACCAAGTTCTCACATTGGGATCTAAACTCTTATCCTTGGCTTTAGGTTTAAACCAGTAAACCCTCATGTTCCTAAGCATTCCAATAATAATTGAGGAAAGCCCTCTCCTCTTAGTGCATATCCAATGTGGAAGTTCTGGGACCTTGTTCCTCTTACACTCTTCATGTGGACAATTTATAGTCTCATAAGATAGATTCCACCTATATAACACTGATGGGTATAGTGATGCAAAATCAAGTACGGTGACATTGAAGTATATTCCAGGTTTAGGTTCAATAACTATAGCCCCCATATACTTCTTACCTTTAATTAAAGCTCTAGTTACTGAAACCCCCTTAGCTGCAATTATGTCCTCCTTTGACGGTATCAAATAATTCCTCTTCCTATGCTCATAATAAAGCATATTCCTAATCCAAACTGAAACACCCCTCCTCACAACATCACCCATACTGAGCTTACTAATTCTCATCAATAGAATTATCAATTTCATAACAATTCCATCATTGAAAGATGTTAAGTTGAGAGTTATCTCAGCATCTCTAAAACAGTAGGCTGCCAAATCATAATAGGATAACTCGCTTATCAGTCTATCCAATGTTATCTTCCCAACACCCAAGAGGGATGTAGCCACAGCATCGAGGGTTGCATCCTTATACCTATTCCCAAAAGCATAAACTTGAATGGACCTATTACTGAAAAACTTATACAAATCTATATGAACCCCTGGAACTACATCAACATAATTTCTGCCCATGGCTAAGGGGATCTCCTCACGCTTAATACCAATATTTGAAGCTCTATGCCTAAGATAGTTTAAATCGAAATCATCACCATTAAAAGTGACTATTATTGGATATGAAGTTATAAGCTTGAAAACTTCACGCAACATCTCCCCCTCATCATCATAAAACCTTATCTCAACATCTTCGGGGAGAGTTTTAGGTTTAACACCCTCATCAATCCCCTCCCTCTTAAGCATGAAAACCCTCTTCAAACCATTAGAAGAAACGCAAGAAACGCATATAACTGGATCCTCAGCTTTAGAGGGTTCTGGAATCCTATTAGCTGTGGAGAGAACCTCAATATCTATAGCTAATCTAGGTATATCTGGAACTGGAATCAAGAATAATGGAAGCCAATCCTTAACGCAATCCAAAACCTCACTAGGCTCACCATTAAAAATCTTCAATATTTCCGAAGCTACATCCATAGGAATCTCTATGGGTGCAAGCTTCAAATCCCCATCAACAACCATATAGTAGAGACCAGGGATTAATCTAGCATCATAAATATAGCAATTATTATATGGAATTCTATCCTCCCAAGCCTTTGGAAGTATTTCCCTAATACTCTTCCTCCTACCACCAATTGAAAGAGGATCTGAAGCAACTATTTTAGAAAACTTTAAAACTCTATCCCTAATTGGATCATACTTCTCAATTTCATAAACCCCTCTAAATCCCTTATGAACTACAACAGCATGCCTCTTAACTTGATCAGGAGTTAAATCTGTTAAGCAATACGGCATATGCCCAGTATTATCATGCCAATAATATATCTTATCATTAGATGGATCATAAAGTTTACATAAAGCTTTACCAGCAGAACCATCATATGTAACTGCAAGCAGTATGCATGGACCAGTATTCTTAGGCTCCTCAACAGTTATGGGAACTACCTCAAGCTCCTCCTCTTCAAAAGACTCCCTAAACTCCTCCTCTTCCTCTTCAAAAGACTCCTCAACCCTCTCATCTAAACCTCCAACGCTCATACATCCTCTCCTTCCTTAAAACCTTCTTAACAGCCTTATAATGCTCCTCACACAAATACACCCTACGGGCAGAGTCAGATGAAAGTTTAAGTCCAAGCTTTGAAAGAGCATTTAAAACCTCCTTAACAGATAATGAGTGGGAAGCATTATTTACACAACCAACAACACTACAACCCACACCCCTATCAACCCTACCCAAACACAACACACCAAAATATAGAATAGATAAGAGGAAGCTATAAATGTATAGGCAGATGAAACCATAACTCAACATTAAGGACCACACGATCCCTACTTATCCTTCGCCATTTAAAGATTTTAATACTAAGTTTAGAGCCTATAAAATTGGAGCTTTCTAATAAAGTTATACCTTTATTTTATAGACTATTATTGCTTGCATATCATTCTTTTAACCTCACATATGCAAACTCTACTTATCAATATTTTAAATGTAAGTAGATTGGAGAATAAAACGACAGTAGCGGGATGCTGTACCACTTAGCTTTGGACACCGAAGCAAGGTAATTTAGAAACGAATATTTCAACTTTACTGACATGAGCTATACTCTATCTCCTTGAACACTACTTCAACGATTTACATGCTTGGGCAAACGTCCATGATCTTTATTTTGCCTCCATTGAAAACCAGATTGAAATCACTATTAAGCCATATTTACTGAGCTCCTCGCACAGGTCAATACGCTTTATTACTTCAACCCTTTCATCATATTTCGCCTTAATCAAGTCTGCACACCCTAGGAATTTTAGGCATCACACATATTGCTGTTTAACTGTGAAAATTTCAACAACCATTCCACAACCCCCTAAACTATTTGTTCAACAACATGCCTAACAATGGCATTCACAAAATCGACATCTATAGCATCAATAACTTTAAAAATTGCTGGATTAGTAACAGAATAGAACCTCCTACTCTTGTCTCTTCTATCCCTTACAAGACCACAACGTTTCAATATTGCTAAGTGCCTAGAAACAAGTGGTTGAGGCACCCCCACATAATAGATGATCTCACAAACACATCTCTCACCATCACGCAAACACTCAAGAATCTTAAGTCTCACAGGGTCGGCAAACGCATTGAAAACTTTTGCTCTAAACTTTTCTATGTTTTTCATTGTTGAATGCATATAAAAATAAGTATATAACAGTCTATATATAACAATTTACACAATTATTTAAGGTGAAAAGTAATGAAAGAGGTGAAAGTCGAAGTCATAGGGACAGATCCACCATGTATCCGTTGCCAAGCAGCAAGAAAAGCCGTGGAAAAAACCGCAGAAAAACTCAAACAATCAAGTGTGATTGTACACATTGAAAAAGCAAACATAATGTCTAAAGAAGTTGTCCAAAAATATGGCGTTCTGGTTTCGCCAGCTATAGCCATAAACAACACTATCAAGATCGTGGGGCGTGTTCCAAGTCCAGAGGAAATTGAAAAACTTATAATGGAAGTAGTCAAACAAGGGTAAAAGGCGAAAAACATATGAAAGAAGAAACTAAGAGGACTGTTCGAACAGCTGTTTTGCTAGTCTTCTTCATAATAGTGATAAGTCTCTTCATTTACAGTCGAGTTACAGCTAGACCTACGAAAGAAACATTTAAGGATAAACTGGACACGCTTGGTTTATGGGAAACCCCACTTGTATACTTGGCTATTCCAGCGCTATATATTGTCGACTACTTTAGCCACTCTTGGATATGTCTCCTTTTTGCCTTCAGCGTTGCCGGTCTAATTTACGAGTTTGTACCAAAGGAAGTTATAACCAAGTATATGGGGAGAGGAAAAACCGTTGGGTATATTTTGGCTCTTGGAATGGCACCCTTCCTAACAGTTTGTTCATGCACAATGGTTCCACTATTTGGCGGAATGTTATATGCTGGAGCTGGAATAGGACCGGCAATCGCATTCCTCCTAATGGCGCCAGCGGCAAACATTTTGACAATTCTTATGACTGGTGAAATGATTTCATGGGAAATAGCTGGAGTACGCATCCTTGCATCAGCAGTAGTAGCCTTAATAGCAGGTTTAATAGTCTCCATGACACCGTGGGGTAAGGCTATTGAAAAAGAATTTCAAGTAGCCAATTCCGCTATGCCTTCCACAAAAGTGGAAATTGTTAAACCATCCTTAGATGAGAGACTCTGGGCTGTACTAAAATTTGCTGGATACTTAGCCAAACAGATCCTCCCATTCTTTATCATAGGGCTAATAGTTGTAGGCTACCTCTCGGTCTTCGTACCAGAAGAAATTGTTGAAGCATACTTGAGGGGGTCCGCGGGAATTTTGATTGCATCTGTCCTCGGCGGCCCACTTTACACGCCCACGCTCGTTGAAATCGCTCTAGGACAAGAATTGTGGAATAAGGGCATGTCAAAGGGTGCTTTGCTTAGCTGGCTTATGGGACAACCCTACGACTTCGCCAATGCTATGGCTGTTTCCAGAATAGTTAAATGGAAGATTGTGGTAACCTATTTCATAGTCGCATGGGCTGGAAGCGTAACCTTTGGATTCCTATACGGCATGTTAAGCGGGTCGCTATAGCCCATGATCAGTAAAAACAATTTAGAAGTAAAGCGTCCTCACCCACACACCCAAGAAGCATAAAAGCCAAGGCTATTCAGCCAATAAGAAGTCAAGTACTAAGATCAGCGTTTCAGCTTCAGTTAACTTAGAATATGGGTAAGCGTTTAGATGTCAAATGTAAGGATTTGAATACATCAGGTACCCCGTTAAATGATCCAGAGACTGTTTTGAACATAAACTTGCGACAAGATTCACATATCTTCGTAATTTATAATGCTAGAAAATAAGGGAAAGATAAAAAATGCAAGTCATGACAACCAAATAGGAAACTGGAATAAGCTTAAATACCCCCCTACAGACTAAAAATCTAAAGTTTCTAGAAGTTTTATCCAATTCCAATTTGCTAAACAAAGGTTTCAAGAATCAGAAAAATCAAATTGCTCATCGCAAACGTGACGGCACGTAGAGGTACACATCTGAATCGATAATCAAAGTCTAGTCAAATTTCGACTTCGGAAAAACGTTAAGATGGATAACCCTACCAGCTATTTGAATTGTAAAGAGAATTTATGAAAGTTGAATCAACACGATTTAACTCATACTTAACTTTATTCAAGAGTTTTCAGACACATCAATCAGCTGTATGAAACGATCAAACATAAAAATCCCTTACGTATCTAAGATACTTTAAACAATCTTCAATAACCATTAAAGCTAATAAAAATTTCGAAAATGAATTTGGCAGAATAATGTTTTCATCATACCACATATAAAACTTAAGTATTCTAAAAATATTCTTTTAATCACCATTAACAGAAACTCATTAAACTTTCAAATGACCGAATACGCTTCGCCTTTTCTTAAATTGCGGGTTTCTTACAGTCTACTTAATTGAAAAATCTAAGATTTGAATGTTTAAATATGATGTCCTAAAGAAAGTTGTTAAAGGGGATGCTAAAAGACAGACAGCTTAATGAAATGACTAAAAAAGGTAAGAGAAACATGATGAAAAACGATTATGTTTTGAAAATACTGAAAACTTACCCCTTGAATAGAATCTCTTGTGATGATAACAAGCTTACACACCACCATTATTCCGCTAAATATTTCTCAAGCTCTTTAAAAGAGGATTACATGTCTGTAACTAAACTTTTCAAAGATATATCAAGAAAACAAGAGAGGAAAAAATATATGAACGTTCGAGTAGGGGGAATCGGGCCCGTAGCTCAGTTTGGATAGAGCACTGGCCTCCGGAGCCAGGGGTCCCGGGTTCAAATCCCGGCGGGCCCGCCACCTTTTAAATACAGTATACTTTGAAATTGTTTAAGGGATAATTGACTCTCCCGAAATGAAGATTGAAAATAGTATATTGAGTTTCTGAAAATTACCGAAAATGTTTATCTTGTTCAGAAAGTTAAACAAAACTGGGCATTAGCATTTCACCTTTCTAAGTGGAGAAGAATGCGAATATGATTGAAAGATCGTTTGGAAAGTAAGCTGAGACAGTACGAGGAAATAATTAAAAAATAAGTATTTTCTTGAACAATTCCAAGTAATTGTAGTGTAAATAGCCTTGAAAAGGGATATGGCGTTTTGCTCATGTAATTATAATCGCCTTCATCACCACCCTACTGTGGATTTCACTATTAAAGGGTTTTTGCCCGAAGAACTCTGTCAAGCTTACTTAACCTACTTTAACATTCTACGAGTGATAACAGTTTAATGATAGGCGCCCTCATAATTGAATTGTTGACATCACTTATTACTGCTAGGCTTAAACATTTGAAGAGAGAAATCTACCTAGTTCGAAACGTTGTTGTCGTGATAGGGTATGTGGTGATAAGCCTCATAGCGTTAGCCATGTTTGAAGTTACAGGTGTAAGCGTCCTTGCAGGAGCCACAGTTTCAGGTTTAGTGATCGGTTTAGGGTTACAACTAATCCTAGCCAACTTTTTCGCTGGACTAATTATTCTTGAAACAGGTTTCCTTAGACCAGAGGCCAGCGTTAAAATTTCTGACGGTATACCACTTTCAGTAGTGTCTTTTCCAGCCTATAAAATGTTCAGTTTAAATGAGTTTATGCCAACCTTACGTGGCGTAGTTGTTGAAGTCAACTTGATGCATACTAAAATTCTATCTGAAAGTGATGAACTTGTGAATATTCCAAACATGGCCTTCAACAATAGCGTTATCATTGAGAAGAAGAAGGAGCCAAAAACCATGCGAGTCCGCTATGAGTTTTCAGTACAATACGACCCGGACACTGTGCTAAAGAAGATACGAGAAGAACTTGACAAGAATAATATCAGCGAGTACAAAGTTTATCTTGAAGAACAAAGCGACAAAAACTATTACATAGTTCTCCTAGTGGCAACAGCACTTTCAAACATGAAAGTTAGGGATTTTCGGTCAGAGATTCTAAAGCATATAATAAAAGTTCATAGAATGCTTATTCAACAAGCATGGAATATAACACGTTCCATAATTGCTGTATGAAATGAAAACCATGGCTAGGGGGATTCCCGAAAAGTTTATCAAAAACTACACTTGAAAGACATTACTAGCTTATGTAGGCTATCCTAAGCTTCAGTAACTTTATTTAAATTTTAGTATACAAAAAGCCTTTTAAAGTGTGTATAGTAAGAGGAGGGGGAGGGGATGCCCTTAAAATCTCCATCTGAAATTGCGAGTGCTATATGTAAAGCTGGTGTAGAGAAAGCTAAGCTACCTCTTGATAAGATGTTTGTACTTGGAACACTTGCTGGAGTATATATAGGTTTTGGATGCCAGTTAATGATAACAGTAACACAAGATTTAACTTCAATAAGTCTTGGCCTTTCACAACTGTTGGGTGGAGCTGTATTCTCCGTGGGATTGATGCTAGTTGTAATTGCTGGAGCTGAACTTTTCACGGGGAATTGCCTAATGATGATACCATTATGTAGTGGAGAAATAAACTGGAGGGGGTTGGCTGGGAATTGGATCATCGTTTACATATCAAATTTCATTGGATCCGTATTACTTGCCTCTATTGTTTTCCTTAGTGGATTGTATTCAATGGGGAATTATGCTGTTGGGGTGAGAGCTCTTTCAATAGCAAACATGAAGGTGAATCTCCCCTTTCTACAGGCGTTAATGAGGGGTATTGGATGTAATTGGCTAGTTTGTTTAGCAGTTTGGCTTGCAAATTCATCAGACACTGTAACTGGTAAAATACTCTCCTGCCTTTTCCCGATAATGGCTTTCGTTGCAATTGGATTTGAACATAGCATTGCTAACATGTACTTTATTCCAATGGGGATCTTCCTTAAAGGAGTTCCTGAAGTTATAGCTAGATTTAAAGAACCTATAACTAACCTTACATGGGAAGGCTTCTTATACAACAACCTTCTACCAGTAACCATTGGGAATATAATTGGAGGCAGTCTTTTCGTTGGAGTACTCTATTGGTATGCATACTTAAAGAAATGATTAAGTGAAGATAAAACTCATATTTACTCATCCCTTTTCAATTTTCAATAGATTTAGGAAGCTAACGACACCATGTAATGTTAGTAGCATCTTAGAAATGCAGTTAATGTTTGTGCTTCATAAGTTTTCCACGAAACACATAAAACATTACTGAAAACACTATTACCATTACCATTACAAATTCGAGGAAAACATTCCCAGTAACAATGTATCCATACATGAGAATAGCAAGAGAGCCTATTATTGAGAGTAAATTAAATAGAGTTTTCAATCTAGGCTTATCCATGGCAATCGTAGATGAAAATATAAGCACTATCGTAGTGAAACATAAAGCTGAACCAAGAGTTAATGTAATAGTATCACTGGAAGAAATACCCTCAAAAATCATGAATAACCCAATTACAATCCAGAATAGGTATGTGAAGCTTATGGAGCTACTCATTCACAACACAAACAATATAAGGGGGTTACAGGAATTTAAGTGTTAAGTACGTAATTAATGAATCACAAAATACTAAGCTCATTCTGTGTGGTGACTAGATTGGAGGAATTAGTACTTGATGGAAAGATTTTGGAATTGGAAAAGTTAATTGAAGAATTAAGAGACCATACAAACTTTTTAAAATGGTGTTTTAAGAGGTTTCTAGTGCCATTAATGGGACTTATTATGATACTAAGCCTAATTTGGAACGTGAACCTTGTGGGGTTAATATTTTTCTCAACCATAACGTTCTTTTATGGTGGGTTCCTGCCAGACATAGATATACTTGTGAGGAAGACCGATAATCCACTTGAAGAGTCATTATGGTATGAAAAATACACGTATCTCTTCTTAGCTCCAATAGTATTATATTACACTTTGATTGGCAGAGCTAAACCAATATATTCGATTAAAAGTAAATGCTTCCATAACATTGAATCAGCATTAATTTACGGTTTGTTAATCTTTGTAGTTTCATGCATATTCTGGCATGAATTTTGGATGAGAATAACTCCATCCATAACTGGCTTCATAGGATATTTAACACACTTAATTGTAGATGGCTTCATAAATATATCCAGTGAAATGAATAAAAGGATATACTATTGGTTTAGTTTGAAATGTGGCACCATAATTACCGATGACAATTTAATAATGGAATTCTATAGTTTCCCCATAGTATTCGAGAATTACATAATTCTCCAGCTTGTGTAGATCTCTCAACTCATCAATTATATCAGCATACTCCTTGGAAAACTTTATTTCAACTTTAATTGGACTACTCAAACTTAACCCTAAATTCTTCTTCAAATTCCATATCTTGCTATTAGCGTTCACAAGTAACTCCAGGGGTTTAGATGAATAACGCCAATCACTCCTTGGATCATCAATCCTCTCAAGATGTATACTTCTCTTAGAGTAAAGCCTCCTCCATATGGAGTCTGTTATTATCGGCATTATTGGAGCCAACAGTTTTAAGACGTTACTTAAAACTTCATGTAGAACATACCATGAAGCCTTCTGCTGTCCATATGGATACTTTCCATTGAAGTTGTAAGCTCTCGACTTTACCGCTTCAATATAATGTGATGCAAATAGATTCCATGTGAAATTGTAAATTTCATTGATAGGTGTATAGACATCCATGGAATTATATGCTGATATACATTTATCTAGAAGCATGTTTAAACTTGAGAGCATAGCCTTATCTAAGGGTCTAAGTTCAATTTCACTTGGATCTGGACGTGGGAATGATGATATAAATCTAGATATATTCCAAAGCTTGGTAATAAAGAGTGATCCAGTCTTAATTAGCTGTTCTGAAAATCTATAATCACTCCCAAGCTTGGAAGCTGAAGCTGCCCAAAACCTAAATGCATCCACACCATACTTCTTAAGGTATGGCTCTGGATCTATCACGTTACCCTTAGATTTATGCATAGCCTCCCCCTTCTCATCTAGACCCATACCGCTAATCCTAACATACTTGAACGCTGGCTTACCCATTAATTGATAGATTCTTAGAACTGAGTAGTATAACCAAGTCCTAATGATATCATAACCTTGAGGTCTAACAGTATTCGGGAATAGCTTATTGAATAACTTGTCATCACCATACTTTGAGACATATAGGACGCTTATGGAAGAATCAAACCAAGTGTCGAGTACCTTCAACTCCCCCCTAAGCCTACCCCTAGGAGCATTACATTTCGGGCATTGCTGAAATGGAGGTTCATCAATCCAAGGCCTATAATATCTTCCAGGTTCAGGTAGTAGGATTTCACCACAATCAAGACATCTCCAAACGGGAACCTCGGTAGCATAATATCTATCCTTACTGATAGGCCAATCAGTAGATACGGATTCAATCCAATCTAAAAGCCTCCTCCTATGCTCTTCTGGATAGAATATCATGAGCTGAGACACCCTCTTCAAATCCCCCTTGAAATCCAATTGTTTAAGGAAATATTCCTTGGAATTTATGAATTCAATTGGAGTTTTACATCTCCAGCAAACTGGATGTTCACGCACAAGATCCTCAACTTTAACGATCAACCCCCTGGAATAAAGCTCCTCCACAATCCTCATCCTAGCTTCAACAATACTCAACCCCCTCAGAAATCCTGAAAACTCATTCATCCTTCCATCCCTATCAATTATAACTCTAGGCTCTAAACCCATATCCCTAAAAATCTTAACATCTACACTATCACCATAACTACATATCATGGCAAGTCCAGTTCCAAACTCCGGTTTAGCTTCCCCCCTCTCAACTATTGGAACTATTTGACCATATATTGGGACCACTGCATGAAGACCATGCAACCTCTTATACCTATCATCAAATGGATTATAAATGACTATGGAGCATGCAGCTAAAAGTTCAGGTCTAGTTGTAGCTATAACTATATCTTCACCAGTCTCATGAACTTTAAACTTAATATAATAGAGTTTAGCTACATCAGACTTGTACTCAAGCTCTGCATCAGCAAGCGTTGTCCTACAACGTGGACACCAATTTACAGGCCTCTCATCCTCATATATGAGTCCACGCTTAAACAATTCAATGAATGTTGCTTGAGTTATACGCCTATACTCTGGACTATCAGTCCCCGAAGGCCAATACTCAAAGCTACATCCACCCCTAATCAACCCATCAACCAAAATCTTCTCCACCGAATCAAGCTCAGATTTACATAATTTCAAGAACTCCATTCTACCATTAGGTGTTGAAGCAAGCTCATGTATGTTTAAATTAAACTTACGCTCCACTTGAACCTCTACTGGAAGACCATTCCTATCAGCGTAGAAGGGGAGCAACACATTGTAACCTCTCATCCTAAAGTATCTTGCCACCATATCTATCTGCATATAGTGAGCCAAGTTTCCAACATTCCACGGCCCTGAAACGTAGGGCGGCGGTGTATCAAAGACTATTACTGGTCTATCATCACTTGGATCATAATTGAACTTGTATATCCCCTCAGACCACCAAGACTCTATAATCTTAGATTCCTCAGCCCTATCCCAACGTTTCTCAACTATAATGGGTTTAAACTCTTCACCAATAAAACCCACCAATCAGCAGTAAACTATAATTTTGATATGTGAAATAAACTTTTCGCAGTCTACATCCTCTTAGGAGCCTCTATACCCAAAATCCCTAAACCATTCCTAAGAGTCTTCATAACTGATTTTACAAGCATAACCCTAGCATTCCTTAACCCCTCATCAGTACACTTCAAAACTGGAAGTTTATCATAGAATAAATTGAAGTCCATAGCTAAATCATTCAAATATGCACAGAGGGATTCAAAACTCAATTTCGAAACAGCATCTGAAACAACTTCTGGAAACATGGCTAAATCCAAAATCAATTTACATTCTAAGGGATCCACAAGCTTACTCACATCATAATCACTATAATCCCAATCCACCTTGGCAAGAATATTATATGCCCTTGCATGGGCATACTGTATGAATGGACCACTATTCTGATCGAAATCCAAAATCTTACTCCAATCAAACACAATCCTCTTACTTGGAGACACTGAAAGCATAGCATAACGTATAGCTCCAACAGCCACAATTCTAGCTATATCTTCAACTTCAGACATACTTAAACCCGGATTCCTCTTCAAAACCTCAACCTTACATCTCTCAACAGCTTCCCTCAGCAATCCATCAAGATCCACATATCTACCACGCCTACTGGACATTTTAAATCCAGGTAGATGGACAAGCTCATAGGAGTAGTGTAATAGGTTTAAAGCATAATCCATTAAACCCATACATGCCAAGGCAACTCTCAACTGAAGTTGAGCTAAAGACTGCTCATTCCCAATAACATGTATAACCATATCAGCATCTCTAAACTGTCTTATCGTATAGGCTATATCCCTAGTAGTATACAGAGTTCTACCATCAGACCTCGTTAAAACCAGTTCTGGAATTTCATGACGCTCATCAACTTTAAAAAGCTTCTTCAAACCAAGACTTCTACAAGCAGACTCCACATCAAACACCCATACACCCTCAAACCTCAAAAACCCAGTACCCTTAAGCTTCTCCAAAACTCTACCCACATCACCACTCCAAACCACATCACTCTCCCAATCCCAGAATTCATGGTGAACATTTATCTTTGAAAGAGTCTCCTTAAACCCTTCAATAACCATACTGCAAAGTTCACGTATAACCCTTTTAGCATACTCCACTCCACGCTCATAATCTAAATCAAGCTTATTTATTGAACTCAATGGATCAGCATCTGAGTTAACATGATCCAGCAATGCTTCAAAGAGTTCAGGACTCCTACCCCTCAATTCCTCAGCAACAGAAACCCACTCCGAAAGCTCAGCATTCAACTTTGAAATTTCATCTGGATCTGGATTCTGAAGAGCTTTTAAGGTTGCCAATCTATCTTTTAACCTCCTAATCTCAACAAGACAATTGGTCATGGCATAAATTAAACCTATAAAGTGATCAGGCTTCAAATTCAATTTAACCTTATCTTTAACACCCATAAACCCATAAGCTGCTATTGAAACTTGAAGACCAACATCATCTATGTAGAAGTGCGTTCTAACCTTATGACCAACACCCCTCAAAAGCCTAGCTAAACTATCCCCCAAAATTGCATTCCTACCAGCACCTATATGAAGAGGATGTATAGGATTGGCGCTAGTATGCTCCACAACAATCCTCAAAGGTTTATCCACAGGTATAAAACCATAATTGTGATCTAAAATTTCAATAGACTTAAAGGTTAATGATGCAAGTTTTTGATAATTAACCCTAAAATTCACATATCCACCAGATGGTTCAACACCACCTATAAGGCTATAACTGGATAAATCAATCCCCCCAGCTATCTTTAAAGCAAGATCCATTGGGTTTATACCTAGAGATTTTGCCAATGCAAATGTTGGGAAAGCCATTTCAGCTGAAATCCCACTTGGAGGTCTCTCCAAAGATACACTTACATCACCAACAACAATCCCACTCAAAGCCTTTGAAATAGCATCAGCACATTCAAACCTGAATCTCCCAAATGGATTGTATTCGACCATAAACCCCAAAAGGAGATTGTGGGAGGAGACATATAAAATTAGAGTTACAGTTAAAACCAAATGCTAACGCTTAACAGATGGGTTTGGAGGTTTCAAGAGGAGGGAGGAGAAACCAGCAACAATAGATGAGAATGATAGGAATAATAGGATTTGATGATAGGAACCGAAGACCATATATAAATATCCAGTCAACCAACCAGATATCAATCCAGCCCAAGCCTTAGCAGTATAAGTTAAACCATAATTTGTAGTAGCATACCTAGAACCATAATAATCACCTATAATAGAGGGGTAGAAGGCGAAAGGTGAACCGCCAAATAAAGCTACAACAAAACTTAAACACACAAACAATATTGGATTAAAGCCGAAGAAAACTAAAGCCAAAGTTGAAATACCCAATAGAACATAAAAGATGAACATACATTTAACTCTACCAATCCTATCAGAAATAAATCCAGCTAGAATTCTACTCAAACCATTACCCACAGGGAATAATGTTAAAGCCAAATTCAGATAATAGCTTGAAATACCAAAATACTTAGCCAAAAACTTCAATTGAGCTGCAAATACCAAGACTATCGCCACAGTAAACGTAAAGGATACGTAGATGAGATACCACTGCCAAGTTGAGAGCATACCCCTCACATTGAAATCAAGCCCAAAAGAGGATCTTGAACGCTCAACCCCACTCTCAGGATAAACATATAATAGCGATGCTGAAAAAGTAACTAGCAACATAATTAAACCGAGAATTTTCAATGTAAAACTTAAACCATAAATTGATAAAAGCCATTGAATAATCAAATTGAATAATGCAGCTCCAGAACCAAAACCGAAAACAACAATTCCAGTAGCGAATCCACGTTTCTCAGGAAACCACTTAACAGCCAAAGCAGTTGAAACACCGTAAAGTATTCCAACACCAAACCCTCCAAATCCATAAGCTAAATAAAGTAGTAATGGACTCTCAACCATAGATGAAAATATTAAACCAAAACCACAAATAACTGAAGCAATTATAGAAACCCTCCTAGCACCATAATTATCAGCCAAGAAACCGGAAAATGGTTGAATGAATGTTGCAGTATAAGTGAAGATTGTGAAAGCTAAACCCACAACAGCAGCATCCCAACCGAAAACAGTCATAAAGGCATCTGCAAATAGAGACCAAGAATACTGATAAACACTAATAAACATCATCACAGCAACAGCGAAGAACAATATCACAATCCTACGTTCCAAAACCAAACACCCAAACTAAAACCATTTAGACATAAATTCAAATATAAAAGGATAGCGAAATACAAGTATGCAATAAAATTTATGGTTTAATGTTATGGTACAGTAACACTTTTAGCTAGATTCCTAGGTTTATCTGGGTCAAGCCCTCTCTCAACAGCAACATAATATGCGAAGAGCTGTAATGGAACAACATATGGTATTGGGCTTAAGATATCTGGAACCCCCTTAGGCATAGGTATATGATGATCGACTAATCCAATAAGCTCTCCATCATCCTCTTCACATAAAGCTATGATCTCAGCCCCCCTAGCCTTCATCTCCATAATATTCCCAACAATCTCCTTCCTAGTAGAATCTCTTGGAGCTATAAATATCACTGGAACCCCCTTCTCAACAATACTTATAGGGCCATGTTTAGATTCAGCTGCACTAAAAGCCAGCGATGGAATATAAGTTATCTCGAGAAGCTTCAATCTACCCTCAAGTGCAGTGGCAACATTGATCCCCCTACCAAGGAATAAGAATAAATTCTTCTTAGCATAACGTTTAGCTAAAAGCTTAACATTATCAGCACAGGAATTCAAAACTCTATTAACAACTTCAGGCATACTCTTAAGGCTATCCCTAAGATGATCAGACTCCTGCTGGGAAAGCTTCCCCCTCAAATTCGCAACCTTCATAGCCAATTGAGCTAAAACAATAAGCTGAGAAGTAAACGTCTTAGTAGCTGCAACACCAATCTCTGGACCAGACTGCTGAACAATATAAGCCCTAGAAATCCTAGTAAGTGTTGAACCAACAGTATTGGTTAAACCCAGAACTGTAGCAGCCTTCATCCTAGCATGATCCACAGCCCTCAAAACATCATAAGTCTCACCAGATTGACTTACCGCGAGAATAACATCATCAATACCAACAGAATCACCATACTGCTCCAGAAATTCAGAAGCCACCACAGGAAAGGCTGCAACCTTAGCAATCTTGGAAAACATGTATGAAGCAGCTAAACATGCATGATAAGAAGTTCCACAAGCCACAAGAAATACCCTCTCACCACGATCAATAAATCTTGAAAGCAAATCTAAATACTGCTCTTGAAGTCTAAGGGCATTCCTAAGACTTAAGGGTTGCTCATATATCTCCTTAAGCATAAAGTGAGGGTAACCTTGCTTCTCAGCCAACTCAACACTCCAATCCACAGTAAAAGATTTCTTCGAAACAATTTCACCACTAGATATCTTCCTAAACTCAACACCACCAAGACTTAGAATGGCTATCTCACCATTATCCATGGAAATAAAGTTCCTAGTATATTCGAGGATTGCAGGTATATCTGAAGCACAATAATACGCTCCATCACCAATACCAACTATCAATGGACTCTCATTTCTAGCACAAACAATCTTATCAGGTTCAACTGTTGAAATAACGGCTATAGCATAAGACCCCCTAAGCCTCCTAACAGCTTGAAGAGTAGCTTCATAGAGATTTAAACCAGATTCAACCCCTTCCTCAATTAGATGAGGGATAACCTCAGTATCAGTTCTTGAAGTAAATCTATGCCCCCTATCCTCAAGCTCCCTCTTCAACTCCAGAAAGTTCTCTATAACACCATTATGTACAACAGCAATCCTCCCACTACAATCCAGATGTGGATGAGCATTCTCCCTACTCGGAGCACCATGCGTAGCCCACCTAGTATGAGCAATACCCAAACTCCCAGGCATATCCATAAAGTTAAGTCTAGCATTAATATCATCAATCTTACCAGAATCCTTCTTCAAATACAACTTACCCTCACAGATAGTAGCCATACCAGCAGAATCATACCCCCTATACTCAAGTCTCTTCAAACCACTAAACAGTATTGGAGCCACTAAACCACTGGATAGTATACACCCAATTATACCACACATTCCAATACACCAAGTAAACTTGTTTTAAGTAAAAAACAGTTAAAGTAATTTCTACAGAGCAAACTTAAAAGCTTTATCATGAAATTACAATTCAAATCAAATGACATTAGCCAGACATCTAAACAGGTAATTCAATTGACTTAAAACTATAAGGGATATTATTGATGAACGCATCCTAATACCAATACTCCTTGCATTTGAAAGCCAATACACCAGCACTGCAGAGTAAACTTCAAGGGGGAGGTTAAATAAAACCCTACTCTGAAGCATACCATCAAGAAATGGATATACAATTGAAGATGTGATTATAGTAAATCTCAAAATATCATCACAAACCCCACGAGACGGAGTTAACAAAGCTATAAAAGCCGAAATTAACGTGAAGAAGTTAAGTTGAAAACCACCATACAATATGAAACCAATGAAGAATGAGTTATACCAGTAATTGTATAGGTTGCCGAGATTTAAAGTCTTAATCAAACCATAGATAATCCAAAACTGACTTCCACCAGGGATTAGGAGGATTAAAGTTAGAGGGATTGATGGAGCTAACATTAAAACCACACTATGATATCCCCTTAAAACTCTAATAAACCCCCTAAACTTAAAAATAGAGTATAAGAGGAATAAAGCTAAGGAAGCTGAAAACTGAATGTAAGTCCATGGATGAATTAATAAAGCCATATTATAAAGAGCTGCAGCCAATATCAATACAACTCTAGATTTAGAATTAAAATACGTGAATAAAAGAGACAATGAGAAGAATATGACTATCAATGCAAAAATGTTAGCTAGAAAGTATGAATACATGTTAACTGTAATTTTAAATCCCATGGAAGTAAGCAAAGCAGAAATTGAAGCTAACCTCAAATCACCAAACCCCCTCCAAACAATCATGAAAATGGAGAAAACCAACAATGGGTTAAGTATAATTGGAGCAAATGTCACAGCAGTCCTAACATCAAAACCAAATAAACACTTAAAGAAATACAGAAATACTATGAGGAGAGGCCTAGAACCCCCGAAGAATTCAAAGACACTCCAAAGGTTAACTTCAAACACCCTTAAAGCCTCCTCATAATATCTGAAATCAACACCAACAGGATAGAAGTTTGGATTTAATGATGGAATGTAAGGGTATATAGATGCAACAATAGAAATAGCAAGAGAAAATGAAATAATGGCGAGATCCATAACGGATTTACGTGAAAACCAATCATTAATCGTCAATCCCCCAAACCTAATGTTAAATAGACTTAACACTGGTTTAAGAATCCAAAAGTATAACATGAAAACCAACACCATTGGAGATAAAGATGAAAGTAATGATGACACTGATAATTCGAGGAAAACCAGATCATAGATAAATGATACTTTGAGATTCAATGGATTAAAGAAAACCCAATAAACCAAACTGACAAACTCAAATATGCATAAAATGGTAATCATTGAGAAAACATTCCAACCATTAAAACCAAACTCATATGCGAATAATACGAATGTGGATAAGGCATAAATTAGAGTTGCCCACTCAAAACCAAAAATACCATAGGAAATCAATACAACTATAATTGAGACTAGAGAAACATATACACCCATAAAAACCATATAAAACAATAAAGTTGAAGAGAGAATTATGCTGATAAACCATAGAGGTTGAGGAACATTAAACTTAACCAAACTGGTAACCCTATGAATGGTAACCCAACAATTAAAATCAAATAAATCTGAGAGAAGCAATAGGAAAATGAAAATATTAAAAGCGAA
>Ga0197143_1000236_pt1 | contig 65819 bp, 61 predicted proteins | sample GBS70_MetaG_FD_148603 | JGI IMG/M metagenome (GOLD analysis project Ga0197143, IMG submission 148603) | Sediment microbial communities from Great Boiling Springs, Gerlach, Nevada, United States - GBS 70_MetaG | ecosystem: Environmental > Aquatic > Thermal springs > Hot (42-90C) > Sediment...
GCCTTCGCGCAAGCCGGCATTGCCGATCCTACCGTCTACGCTCATTCATAGGCGGCCGTTCCTTTGCGCGGGTTCTCTTTAGGGTTGCCAACTGCTGATTTGTTTTATACCCCATATGGCCAGAGAGTACCCTGAAATTGGCCGATGGGGCACGTGCACAGGGCAGGGGACGGCCAAGACGCCGTGAGGTGGTGGCGAGATGATTGTGCAGCAGGCCTTTCGGTACGAGCTGGATCCGAGCGACGCGCAGCGGACGCTTTTGGCGAAACATAAGGATCTCGCCATCGCCAGAAGAGCGCGATTCTGCTGGCGCGGTTGTACCGAAAGATCCGGAACATCCGCATGGATGCGATCCACAAGTTCACGACGATGCTGGCGAAAACCAAGTCAGTGATCGTCGTGGAGGATCTGTCGGTGCGGAAGATGATGCGAAACAGGTATCTGTCAAGGAGCATTGTGGACGTGGGGTGGGGGGAGGCGATCCGTCAGTTGCGCTACAAGACGGCGTGGTACGGCTCGGAGCTTGTGATCGCCCCGAGGTATTTTCCATCCACGCGGCGGTGTTCCGGGTGTGGGAGTGTGGGCCCGCGTTTGAGTCTTTCTTGCCGGGTGTTTCGTTGTGGCTCGTGTGGTCTTGTCCTGGACCGCGACGAGAACGCGGCGAGGAACCTGGCATGGTACGGCCAGTTCGGTCGGAACCAACGGGCCTGTGGAGAGTCCTCTGTCGGCGGAACGGCCGTAGGCCGGTCTCCGAGACATGACTCGATGAAGCAGGAAGCAGACGCTACGTATCCCATTGGGATACGTGGGTAAGTTCTGCAGAACGGTATCCCACGCCATCTCGAGATCGTGGAAGGACTCCAGTTTCGTGATCATCCACAAAGGCTTTGTGATCGTTCCTAGAGCCTTGTCTTCTCCTCTCGCGTGCGGAGGATCGTCCCTCTCCGATCCCGAACCGACGCGGCGGAGGCGCACGTTGACAGTGGAAGTAGCGGCTTGGTAGAGTTCTTTCCAGTGGATCATGGGAGTGCTCGACCGGTTGCGAGAGCGGGCCAAGGCAGATCTCCGACACATTGTGCTCCCTGAAGCGGAAGATGAGCGGGTCTTGTGGGCAGCCGAGCGCGCCGTGCGCGAGGGAATTGCTCGTGTGACGCTCGTCGGTCCTGAGGAGGCTGTGCGAGAGAAAGCGCGGGCGCTGGGCGTGAACCTAGGGACGATTCCCATTGTGGATCCGAAGCGCGCATCAGAGCGGGAGCGGTATGCGCAGGTCTACTACGAGTTGCGTCGGGCACGGGGAGTGACGCCAGAGGAAGCGCGTCAGCAGATGCAGGATCCGCTCTATTTCGCGAACATGATGGTGCGGGAGAGGAAGGCCGACGGATGCGTGGCCGGAGCCACGCGCACGACAGCGGAGACCGTGCGCGCGGCGCTTCACGTGATCGGATTGCGAGAGGGATCTCGCATTGTCTCCAGCTTCTTCATCATCGTGGTGCCCGGCTGTCCGTATGGAGCCGACGGAGCATTCCTCTATGCCGACTGCGGCGTCGTCCCGCAGCCCACGGCCTCCGAGTTGGCGGATATCGCCATCGCATCAGCCGAGAGTGCGCGCGTGCTTCTGGAAGTGGAGCCGCGAGTCGCGCTGCTCTCGTTCTCTACGAAGGGGAGCGCCCAACATCCCTCGGTGGAGAAGGTGCGCGAAGCTCTGCGCACGATTCGCGCGCGCGCCCCGCACCTGCTTGTGGATGGAGAGTTACAGGCGGATGCGGCCTTGGTCCCCGATGTGGCTGAGAGAAAAGCGCCGGGATCGCCTGTGGCCGGACGCGCCAACGTGCTCATCTTCCCCGATCTGAATGCGGGTAATATCGCCTATAAGCTCACCGAGCGCTTGGCCGGGGCGACAGCCATCGGTCCTATTCTGCAGGGATTGCGGAAGCCAGTGAATGACCTCTCGCGCGGATGCAAAGCAGAGGACATCATCAACGCGCTGGCGATCACGGCCGTTCAGGCACAAGCGACCAAAGGCTCGCGCGTCGCGTGATTCGCGAGGACGGCGACGCGCCTCCTCTCGGATCTCTTCTCAGTCGGTACCTCCGAGCGCACGGCTTCTCCGACGCGGGCGGTTGGAGGTCGCGTCGCACGCTGACTAAAATAGAGAGCGAGGCGCCCGTTTGGGGGATCGGGCTATGGTTGTGCGCATAGACGGATCGGTCGGCGAAGGGGGAGGTCAGATCCTGCGGACGAGTTTGGCGCTCGCTGCGGTGCTCTCGTGCGAGGTGGAGATCGTCAACATCCGTCGAGGGCGCAAGGTTCCAGGTCTGCAACCGCAGCATCTGACGGCCGTACGCGCGATTCGGGAGATCACGCGGGGGCGCACGCTCGGAGACGAATTGGGCTCGGAGTTGCTCATCTTCAGGCCGGGGAGGTGCGAGGGAGGAATGTATGAGTTCGATGTGAGCAAGATTCGGGCGAGCGCCGGTTCGGTGAGCCTGATCTTTCAAACGATCTTGCCCGCCCTGCTCTTCGCTCCGCGTCCCACCCACGTGGTCCTCAAGGGAGGTACGCATGTTCCCTTCAGCCCGCCGACGACCTACATCGAGAAGGTCTTCCTGCCGATGCTCCACCGAATGGGAGTGCGCGCGAGTCTGAGGACGGTTCGTTGGGGGTGGTATCCTCAGGGAGGGGGAGTCGTCGAGGCGGACGTCGAGCCCGTGGAGCGCTTGTCGGCCTTGGAGTTGACCGCACGAGAGGAGTTGGTCAAGATCGTCGGGCTGGCGGTTGTCTCCAATCTTCCGCTCTCGATCGCCGAGCGCTTCTGTCGGCGTCTGCTTCAACGGTTGGCGTCATCTCAGCTTGTGGCCGAAGTGGAGCTCGTGCAGGCGCCGGCTTCGGGAAAGGGAGCAGGTCTCTTCGTCTTCGCGCATTATGGAGACGTGGTGGCAGGGTTCGGGGGGCTGGGCGAGATCGGAAAGCGCGCCGAGGCGGTCGCCGACGAGGTGTATCGCGCGCTCATGGTGCATCATCGGTCCGGGAAGGTTGTGGATAAGCATCTGGCCGATCAGTTGTTGCTCTACATGGCGCTGGCCGAAGGACGCTCAAGGATAACCGTCTCCGAGATCACCTCACACCTGATGACCAACGTGTGGGTGGTCGAGCAGTTCGTGCCAGTGAAGTTCACAGTAGACGGAGAGGTGGGAAAGCCTGGCGTAATCTCCGTCGAAGGGATCGGCCTTCGCCCGGGCGCGACGCTCTCTGGCGCATCCTGATGGCCTTGCGCGCCGTAGGCGGTGCCGCTCTATAGGCCTTATGCGGTTCCTCAGATCAGGTGAGAAATGCGTGTGAAGGAGGGAAGTATGTTATCGCTGAGACGCATCCTGTGCCCTACGGATTTCAGCGAGGCGGCTCGACGGGCCTTCGATGTGGCCATTCCGCTGGCGGAAGCCTTCGGGGCGGAAGTCTACGTGATCCACGTCGTTCCGGCGCTCCCGTATGTGGAACCGCGACCGACATATCACTTCGATGTCCCCGAGTATGAGCGAGCGCTGCGTGAGGAGGCGGAACGGCAGATGGCCGCGCTGGTGAACGAGCTTGCGACGCGCGTTGCTCTCCATCCGATCATTACGCATGGCGATGTGGCTGAGCAGATCTTGCGGGCGGCTGAAGAGAAGGACGTGGACCTGATTGTCATCGCGACGCACGGGCACACGGGATGGCGTCATCTCGTCTTCGGCTCAGTGGCCGAGAAGATCGTGCGCTTGGCTCCGTGTCCCGTTCTGACGGTGCGTCAGCCTTCGGCGTAACGGGCTTCAGGGAAGGCGGCTGAGCGCTTGCTCAAGATCGGCGATCAGGTCCTCCACGTCTTCGATACCCACCGAGAGACGAACGAGGCCTTCGGTGATTCCTGTCGCCTGGCGCTCCTCCTCCGGGATAGGTCCGTGCGACATGGAGGCGGGATGTTGGATGAGCGAGCTGACGCCCCCGAGGCTGACGGCGAGTGTGATCACGCGCACGGATTCCACGAGCTGACGTCCCGCTTCTCGTCCTCCTTTCACTTCGAAGGCGATCATTCCCCCGAAGCCGCGCATCTGCCGCCGAGCCAGATCGTGCTGGGGATGAGAGGGGAGGCCCGGGTAGAAGACGCGCGCGATCTTGGGATGCGCGTCGAGGAATTCCGCGATTCGCTGCGCATTGGCGTTTTGTCGCTCCAGACGCAGGCCGAAGGTCTTCATCCCGCGAATGAGCAGCCACGCTTCGAAGGGACTGAGTGTCGGGCCGAAGATCTTCGCCTGCTTCCAACAGCGCTCGATGAAGGCGGCGGAGCTGATGATCACCCCAGCCGTCAGATCGTGATGTCCGCCGAGATACTTCGTCGCGCTGTGAACGACAGCGTCAATGCCGAGCATCAGGGGGCGCTGCGTATAGGGCGTCGCGAACGTGTTATCGGCGATGGTGAAAAGGCCATGTTCGCGAGCAATACGGGCGACAGCCTCCAAGTCGGTCAGATCCAAACGCGGGTTCGAAGGCGTCTCCACATAGAGAAGCTTCGTGTTCGCTCGGAGAGCGCGGCGGAAGTTCTCCGGATCGGTTGGAGGGACGAACGTGACCTCGATGCCCCATCGGGGAAGCACACTGTGAAAGAGCTCCAGTGTGGCCGCGTAGAGCGAGCGTCCGGCCACGATATGATCGCCACTCTGGACGCAGGCGAGCACGGCCGTCGCGATGGCGGCCATTCCGGACGCGAGCGCGAGAGCGCGTTCGCCGCCCTCTAGGGCTGCGATGGCTTCTTCGGCCTGTCGCGTCGTGGGATTACCCCAGCGGGTGTAATACTCGGTGGGCGCGATGGCTCGGGCGAAGCGCGCGCCGGCAGCCGCATCTTCCAGCTCGAAGACCGCCGTCTGAAAGATCGGCGGTGCGACGGCGCGTGTCGGATTCGCTTCTCGGCCGGCGTGAACGGCTTTCGTGTTGATCCCCCACTCTCTCGACATCGCTCTCCTCCCCATGCGTCCCTCGTGCGCCTGAACGGTCAGAGCGAGAGTGTACGCGGGTTTCTCGGTGGAGGCAATGCCCTCGCGCGCGGAAAGAGGAGATGAGCCGGCGCTTGCGCCCTCGACGCAGATCGAGCACAATTTGCTTGCCTGAAGAGGAACGCTCCTTCGAGAGGGGAACAGTGAGCGAAGCGACGCGGATTATACACGTGCGCGGACGAGAGATCTTGGATTCGCGCGGGAATCCGACGGTAGAAGCGGAGGTCAGATTGTCCGGAGGCGCGGTGGGTATCGCTGCCGTCCCTTCTGGGGCGTCGACCGGAGAAAACGAAGCCCTGGAGCTGCGCGATGGCGATCCGGCGCGATATCAGGGGAGAGGAGTGCTCAAGGCTGTCGCGAACATCAATGGGCCGATCGCGCGAGCTGTGCTCAACATGGATGCGCTCGATCAAGCGGCGGTGGATCGCGCAATGCGGCAATTGGATGGCACGCCGAACAAGAGTCGGTTGGGAGCGAACGCGATCCTGGCTGTCTCCTTGGCGACGGCGCGTGCCGCGGCGAAGGCGCTCGGACTCCCTCTCTATCGGTATCTCGGAGGGATTGGCGCGCGCACATTGCCCGTTCCCTTCATGAACGTCCTCAATGGTGGCGTTCACGCCGATAACAACGTGGACATTCAGGAGTTCCTGATCGTTCCGGTGGGAGCCTCCACACTCGCTGAAGCCGTGCGATGGGGAGCTGAGGTCTTTCACGCGCTCAAAGACGTTCTCCGGCAGCGCGGCTACAGTACGGCCGTTGGTGACGAGGGAGGATTCGCTCCAAGCGTGCGCTCCAATGAGGAAGCCATTGAGCTGATCCTGGAGGCCATTGCGCGGGCGAGATACACGGCTGGAACGCAGGTGGCGCTCGCTCTGGATGTAGCCGCGAGTGAGTTGTATGAGGGAGGCGTTTACGTCTTCAAGAAATCGGGCGGCTCGCGTCGAACGTCCGAGCAGATGATTCGGTTCTACGAGGATCTCGTCCGCCAGTATCCGATCGTCTCTCTCGAAGATGGATTGGCCGAGAGCGATTGGGAGGGGTGGAGGACGCTGACGGCAGCGCTGGGCGAGCGGGTGCAACTGGTCGGCGACGATCTCTTCGTCACCAATGTAGCCTTCCTGCGGCGAGGCATTGAAGAGAGGGTCGCCAATGCCATTCTCCTTAAGGTGAATCAAATCGGGACGCTCACGGAGACGTGGGAAGCGATCGAGCTCGCCCGTCGGCACGGTTATGGGGGGATCATCTCGCATCGGTCCGGGGAGACCGAAGATACCTTCATCGCCGATCTCGCCGTGGCGGCCGGCCTCGGGCAGATCAAGACGGGATCGCTCAGCCGAACCGATCGCGTGGCGAAGTACAATCAGCTTCTTCGAATCGAGGAAGCATTGGGGGAGGGCGCCCGTTATCCCGGATGGGAGGCCTTCTCCCATGTGAGCGGGATTCGCAATGCCGCGCATCCTTGACATCGGTTGCGGGCTCCATAAGCTCGAGGGCGCGATCGGCATGGATGTGAATCCGCGCACGGCGGCGGATGTGCTTTACGATTTGAATCGCGTCCCATATCCGTTTGTGAGTAATGCCTTCGACGAAGTGGTGGGGCGCCATGTGATCGAGCATGTGGAGAATGTGCTCGGCGTCATGGCCGAGCTGCATCGGATCACTCGGCCTGGGGGGATCATTCGCGTGCTCGCGCCGCACTACACGAATCCCGATTGGCCGACCGATCCGACGCATCGCATTCACCTGAACAGCTTCTCCTTCCGATGCTTCACGGATGAAGAGCCGCTCTTCCCCTTCTACACGGACGTGCGCCTCAAACCTCGGCGCGTTCACGTAACGGTGCTCCGTCTCTGGAAGTATCTCGGATGGGAATGGCTCATCAATCTGGATGCACGTTGGCCCGCGCTGCGTTTCCTCCGTCGCTTCTGGGAACATTACCTGAGTTTCATCATTCGCGGGAAGGAGATCCTTTTCGAGTTCGAGGTCGTGAAGTCGCAGCAAGGGGGGGACGAGCGCGGTTGACACTCGCTCGCGAGCCTTCCTATACTTGATTTCCCTTCCGTGGGGTGAGAGGGAATGCGGAGAACGTGTGTGGGGGAGAGGATGAGATATGCCGCGCACGAAATCAGCGCTGAAGCAATGGCGCAAGAATCTGAAGCGGCGCGAGATCAACCGACGGAACCTCTCGCGCTTGCGCACATATATTAAGAAGCTGCGTCGGGCGATCGAGACGGGAGATGCGGCGTTGGCGCAAGAGCTTCTGCCGCAGACGATCTCGATCATTGACAAGTCCATTCAGAAAGGGGTCATCCATCGGAATACGGCGGCCCGATATAAATCGCGCCTGACACTCCTTGTCAATCGCTTCGTAACAGCACCACGCGCATGAGGGGGAAGCGAGGAGGATTCCTACGTGGGGTACCTGCGACTGTGGCACTCCAAATCGTTCCCCTACGGGTTCACAAGGGGCGGCTTGGACGGGAGATGTGCCTATGGAGAAGCTCACGATCGGTCGTCTTCGGAACGCGCTCTCGGGGCGGCGCGTCTTCGTCCGCATAGATGGGGATGTGCCGCGACGGGAGGGGACGGGAGAGATCGCCGATGATTTCAAGCTGCAGCAGTCGGTGCCGACGCTGCGCTTCTTGATCGAAGCTCAGGCTCGCGTCGTGATCGGCACGCATTGGGGGCAGCCGGAGGGGGACGTCCGTGAGGCGTGGCGCGTGGATCCGATCGCCGAACGCCTGAGCTACTATCTGGGACACCCTGTCCGAAAGGCGAACGCGTGTGTGGGGCGCGAGGTCGAACGGCTCGTGGAGGGGATGAGACCGGGCGAGGTCCTTCTGTTGGAGAATCTACGTTTCTATGTGGAGGAGGATCGGGATGATGCGGCCTTTGCCCGTCAGTTAGCGGATCTGGCTGATGTCTACTGCAACGACGCGTTCAGTCTGGCGCATCGCGGACAGGCGTCCACCGTTGGCATCACGCGCTATGTGACGCCCGCCGCGGCAGGGTTGCTCATGGAGCGCGAGCTGCTCATGCTCGACGCCGTATTGAAGAATCCGCAGAAGCCGTTTCTGGCCGTCGTCGCCGGCGCTCGCCTTTCGGAGAAGTTACCGGTGTTGGAGAATCTGCTCGCTCGCGTGGATCGCCTGTTCATCGGCGGTGCGCTCTGCTTCACTTTTCTCAAAGCGCAGGGGTATGAGGTCGGACGGTCGCCGGTGGATTCCGCCTTTTTGAAACTCGCTGAGGACTTTCTCGCGCGAGCTGAGCAGGCGCTGGGAAGTCGCGGGGAGATCTACCCGACGGGGCTCGTCTTCCCCTCGGATTTCATCGTTGTGGAAGCAGAGGCGCTGGAGCACGCGCACGGGGATCCGGAGAAGATCGCGGCGCTTCCGCGTCAGGTCGTCATAGCTTCGGAGATTCCCGCCTATGCTGTCGCTGTGGACATTGGGCCTATGACCGTCGCGCATCTTGTGGAGCTCTTCGATTGGGCGCGCACGGTCTTTTGGAATGGGCCGCTCGGACGGTGGGAGTTCGCTCCTTTCGCCGGAGGAACGCGCGCTCTGGCCGAGTACGTGACCGAGCGCGTTCCAGCGGAGAAGAAGGATATCATCGTGTGTGGGGACAATTTGGTGCAAGCCATCCGTCAGTTCGACCTTCCTGTTGAGCGGATTCGCCACTTGAGCACGGGTGGAGAATCGGCCTTGAAGTATCTGGCGGGAATGCCGCTGCCGGCGGTGGTGGCCTTGAGCGAGAGCGAGCAGCCGGAGCGCGTCGAGCAACCCCGTCGTATCCTCATTCCCGTGGATGGATCCCCTAACGCGCGCTTAGCCGTCAAGCGGGTGAGTCCGTTGCTGGAGGCCGAGCGCGCGGAGATCACGCTGCTGTATGTCGCACCGCTCCCCCGGATTGAACGGAGCGCCTACGTCAGTCCGGAGCGCGAGGCCGAGTGGCGGAGTCTTCATCAATTGGAGGCCGAGCGCATCTTCGCCGATGCGAATGCCGAATTGGCGCGATACGGCTTGACCTCGCATCGCCAGCTCATGGTGATGGGAGATCCAGCCGAGGAGATCCTGAAGCTCGCCGATCAGATCGGTGCGGACCTGATCGTCCTCGGAGCGCGCGGGCGGAGTGGGATCTTCCGGTTCCTCATGGGGAGCGTGAGCCGTAAGGTTCTCGATCATGCGAAGTGCCCTGTCCTTCTCGTGCGCGTGCCGGATGAGGAGTTAGTGAAGGCGGGGATGATGGAGAGCTGAGATCAGGGAAGGACGCGGATTCTCCCTACGGCTTCGGCGGTGATCTCTCCGATGACGGCTGCGGTGAGTGCGCCGTTTTCACGAAGGGAGTCGCAGAGGGCATCGGTCTTCTCGGGAGCGACTGCGATCAGGATCCCTCCCGATGTCTGCGCATCGCAGAGGACGAGCTGAGCATCCTCGGAGACGCCTGATGTCCACTCGACAAAGGGCGTGAGATACGCATGATTGGCCAGTGTGCCGCCCGGCACAATGCGTTCGGCGACCAGTGTCCACGCCGTCTCGAGCACAGGAACGCGCGAGAGCCAAAGCGTGGCGCTGACCCCGCTGGCGACGAGCATGGTGCGAAGGTGGCCAAGCAGTCCATAGCCCGTGACGTCTGTCGCCGCGTGCACCCCAATCTGCCGCATGGCCTGCATCGCGGCGCGGTTCAACGTCGTCATGACACGCGTGGCTTCGGCCTCGACTTCAGGTGAGACCCGCTCGCGTTTAATGCCCGTCGTGATGATCCCCAGGCCGAGCGGCTTCGTCAGGATCAAGCGGTCACCCGGACGAGCGCCCGAATTCGGGATGATCTCCTCAGGGCGCGCCAGGCCGAGCGCAGCTAAGCCATATTTCGGCTCCGGATCATCAATCGTATGTCCGCCGAGGATCACGACGCCCGCCTCGCGGGCCTTATCCCCTCCTCCCCGCAGGATCTCACTCAGGACCCAGAGGGGGAGCTTCTTTGATGGAAATCCCACGAGATTCAGCGCGATCCGCGGCTCAGCGCCCTTGGCATAGAGATCGCTGAGCGCATTGGCGACGGCGATCTGCCCGAACGCATAAGGGTCGTCCACGATGGGCGTGAAGAAGTCCGTCGTGAAGACGAGTGCCGTCTGCTCATCGAGCACATAGACGCCCGCATCATCGGACGCTGTCGCTCCGATGAGCACATGGGGGTCATCCACCGGAGCCAGAGTGCTCAGGACCTCGACCAGGTCCTTCTGATTCAGCTTGCACGCTCAACCGGCACCATGGCTCCATTGTGTCAGTCGGATGCGTTCCATCTCCGCCATGTCGTTCCTCCTCTACGAGGTCCCCACGCGATCCGGAGATCGCATGGAGTGCCCTCTTCCGTGGCGGCAGGCGTCGCCATGGGCAGTTCGTAACGCCCCAACCACTCATTCGCGCGAAGGCGAAGCAAGTCCATTCCCATGTGCCACGCATCGCGCAGCAGCCGGACCTTTGTTCCTTCTGCGTGGGACCACTGGACGGGTATCTCCCGAAGGCGCAAGCCGCGTTTTCGCGCCAGGTAGAGGATCTCGACATCGAAGCTGAATCCGCACAAGCGTTGGCTGCGGAAGATGGGGAGCAGAGAGGCGCGCCGATAGGCCTTGAATCCGCATTGCGTGTCCGCAAATGGCAGACCGGTGAGGAGACGAACGAGGACGTTGAAGATCCGTCCCGCCCATTGTCGCGCTCGCGATTGGGGCTTTACGATGAGGCGGCGGTCGAGGCCGCGCGAGCCAAAGGCGACGTCCACGCCTTCGCGCTCGATGAGGTGGAGCAGGCGTTCGGCTTCCGCAATAGGTGTCGAGAGATCGGCATCGGTGAAGAGGACGATCTCGCCGCGCGCGCTCAGAAAGCCGCGACGCACGCTGTATCCCTTCCCGAAGTTTCGCGCATTCTGCAGCAGGCGCACACTCACGCGATCGCTCGACCAGGTCCGGGCGAAAGCCTCCACAAGGTGCGCTGTCGCGTCCCGCGAGCCATCGTCCACAACGATCACCTCGCTCGAAAACGGGTGCTGCTCCAAATACTGCGCGATCTCGCGGAGCGATCGTTCGATCCGATGGGCCTCGTCGAAGGCCGGGATGACGACCGAGAGATAGGGCGTCTGCTCCATGCGTTAGGGAAGTATGGCGCATCCCGCCTTCTCCGATCAAGGCGGGCACTGAGTCCGCGAGCGCGTTCTTGTCACTGCCGGGGGCATTCGCTATGATTTCCCTTTCGCGAAAGGGGGGAAGTAATGCTCATGCGTTCCCTGTTCGGGATGATCAGCGCATATCTTCTCGGCTCGATCCCCTTCGGGTATCTGCTGGTCAAGTACGTCTTCACGGATCGCGTGGATGTGCGCACGATCGGGAGTCGGAGCATCGGAGCGACCAACGTGAGTCGGATCGCGGGGGCGAAGGGAGGAGTGCTCACAGGTGTGTTGGACATCGGGAAGGGGATGGCGGCTGTGCTCTTCGCGGGAAAGCTGACGGCGAACGATCCGTGGTGGATGGGATGGGCGGCGGCGTGCGCCGTCGCTGGCCACATCTTTCCTGTGTGGATCGGGTTTCGAGGGGGGAAGGGGGTCGCGACGGGAGCGGGAGGATATCTGCTCCTCTCCCCCTTGGCCGTGTTCTCAGGGCTCGTGCTCTGGGCGGTGATCGTCTATGCGAAGCGATACGTCTCGCTCGGCTCCATCTTCGCTACGGCGTCAATCCCGTTCTGGATCTGGCTCTGGGAGGGGAAGGTCTTGCACCGTCCACCGCTGGAGATTCATCCACTTGTCGTGACGGCGGCTGTGACCGGGGGATTGATCATCTTCCGGCATCGGGAGAACATCCGGCGACTCCTGGCGGGGACGGAGCGCAAGCTCGGAGCTCGGCCGTTATGAGCGACGACGTACACCGCCTTGCGATCCTCGGCGCGGGGAGCTGGGGAACAGCGCTCGCGATCCTGGCCGCTCAGCGTGGCCATAGGGTTGTGTTGTGGAGTCACGAGGCCGATGTCGCGCGCGCGATCGTCGAGGGCCGGGAGAATGCGGTGTATCTGCCAGGGTTTTCGATCCCCCGCGGCGTGCGCGTGACGACCGCGCTGGAGGATGCGCTCGATGGCGCGGATGTGGTGATCGTGGCCCTCCCTTCGCATGTCTGTCGCGCGATGTACGAGCGAGTGCGTCCGCTCCTGCACCCCCGCATGCTGATCGTCAGTGCGACCAAGGGAATCGAGGTGGAGACGCAGATGCGGATGTCGGAGGTCTTGCGCGACGTCCTGCGCGAGTGGTTTGAGCCGCGCGTCGTCGTGCTCTCCGGTCCGAGTTTCGCCCAGGAAGTCGCACGCGGGGATCCGACAGCCGTCGTCGCTGCTTCGTATCCGCTCGAGCACAGTGAGCGGATTCAGCGTCTTCTCTCGGGGCCCTCATTTCGGATCTACACGAGCCCGGACGTGGTTGGCGTGGAGATCGGCGGAGCGGTGAAGAATATCATCGCCATTGGCGCAGGCGTCGTCACGGGCTTGGGGTGGGGGAGCAACAGCGTCGCGGCACTCATCACGCGCGGCTTGGCGGAGATGACGCGGTTGGTCATGGCGCTGGGCGGGCGCGTAGAGACGATGGCGGGATTGGCCGGCGTGGGTGATCTGGTGCTCACCTGCACAGGACCGCTGTCGCGAAATCGGCAAGTTGGAATTGAGTTGGGACGAGGGCGGAAGCTCCCGGAGATTCTCGCGGGCATGCGCCATGTGGCCGAGGGCGTCAGGACGACGCGCGCTGTTTACACCCTCAGTCAGCGGTTGGGCGTGGAGATGCCCATCACGGCCAGCGTCCACGCTCTGCTCTACGAGGGGCGAGATCCGCGCGACGTCGCCGTGGCCTTGATGGAGCGACCGCTCAAGCGCGAACTCTGAAAGGGTGAAAGGGGAACGCGCCATGACGCGCGAGCAGCTCATCGCCACAAATCGGCAGGCGTATCACAACTACGATCTCCTGGAGACATACGAGTGCGGCGCCGTGCTCACGGGCACGGAGGTGAAAGCGATTCGCCAGGGGCGAATCCAACTGAAGGACGCCTATGCTATAATTCGGAATGGCGAAGCATGGCTGGTTAATGCGCACATCGGTCCATATCCCCAAGGGGGGCGATTCGGCCATGATCCGACGCGCACGCGCAAGCTGCTCTTGCACAAGTCGGAGATCATGCGCCTGATGGGGAAGGTGCAGGAGAAGGGACTCACGCTCATTCCGACCCGATGCTATCTGAAGCGGGGACGGGTGAAGTTCGAGATCGCTCTGGCGCGCGGGCGCAAGCTTCACGATAAGCGGGAAGCGGCTCGCCGCAAGGCCATCGAGCGGGAGACGCGGGCCATTTTGAAAGCCTACGGAGGGTGATATGCGCATTAAGCCGGAATTTCGGAAATTCTTCGACGTGGAGGTCGGGGCCCTCTGCGTCAGTCTCTTCGAAGGAGAGGCGCTTGAAGACGAGACGATGCGCGAGTTGGATCGGCGCCTGCGCGGTGTGCTCGCCTCGGCGCTCGCTTCCGGAGAGGTGAAAGGGAAGCTCGGCGAGACGCTCTATGTGCCCACTCTGGGCGGGCTGGCGGCTTCGCGTGTCCTCTTTGTGGGGGCGGGGAAGCGATCCGAGTTCACGTTCGATACCATTCGTCAGGTGGCGGGGACGGCAGCGCGATTCTTGCGTCAGCGAGGGATTCGTTCGATGGCCCTGCTGCGGCGATCCGCGCTGGATTTGAGCAAGAGTGCGCAAGCGGCCGTCGAAGGTATCCTGCTCGGCCTCTTCGATCCGGGCACCTACAAGACGCACGAGAAGGAGGAACGGACGCTCGACGACGTGCGCCTGGTCGCCGAGGGGGAGTCCGAAGCGGAGATTCAGCGAGGGATCGAACGCGGCATGATCTTGGCCAAAGCGACGAACTTCGCGCGCAATCTCGTCAACGAGCCTTCGAGCGTGCTCACGCCGGTGGAGATGGCGCGTCGGGCGCAGGATATAGCTGCGCGGTATGGGTTGGATATCGAAGTGCTCGATGAGCATCGCATGAAGGAGCTGGGCATGGGAGCGCTTTTGGGCGTCGCCCGAGGGAGCGATGAGCCGGCCCGCTTCATCATCTTGCGGTATCTCCCGGAAGGGGACGAAGCGTTCCTGGATCGGTTGCCGACGATCGCGCTCATCGGCAAGGGGATTACGTTCGACTCAGGCGGCATTTCGCTCAAGCCGGCCGAAGGAATGGAGCAGATGAAGTACGACATGGCGGGCGGAGCGGCTGTGCTCGGCGCGTTGCGGGCGATCGCGCAGCTGCGGCCGAGGATCAAGGTGCTCGGGCTTGTGCCGGCCACGGAGAACATGCCCAGCGGGCGCGCGCAAAAGCCCGGTGACGTCGTCCGCACGATGAGCGGCAAGACGATCGAGGTGATCAACACCGATGCCGAGGGTCGCCTCATCTTGGCAGATGCCATCACCTATGCGCGCCAGCTGGGCGCGCAGCAGATTGTGGACGTGGCGACGCTCACAGGAGCCTGCGTGGTCGCCCTGGGCTCCGTATATGCGGCCGTCTTCGGCAACGATCCGGAGCTCGTCGAGCGGGTGATCGCGGCCGGGCGCGAAGCGGGAGAGAAGCTCTGGCCCTTGCCGCTGGATCCCGAATATCGCGAGCAGCTCAAGAGCGAGATCGCCGATCTCAAGAACGTAGGGGGGCGTAAGGCCGGGGCCATCACGGCGGCCTATTTCTTGAAAGAGTTCGCCGAGGAGACACCGTGGGCACACCTGGATATTGCAGGGACGGCGTGGCTTGAGGAGAACAAGCCGCATCTGGCAAGTGGACCGACGGGCATGGGCGTGAGGACGCTCACGCATTTTGTGTGCCACGCGGCCGAGAAGGAATCGCGGGAGCGCTCCTAGGCGGGCGTGGCCCTTCGGCGACGGGCGAAACCTTCGGTGGAGAGGAAGACCTATGGCGATTGCAGTGACCGCGAAAACAAGGCGTGAGATGAAGAAGGCGTGGATCCGAGCGAATCCGGAGAAATATCAGGAGCAAAAGCGACGGTGGCGGCAACGTCGTCGCGAGCGAGTGGCGAGCGGGCGTTTTCTCGTCTCTCCGGAGCAGCGGGAGGGGAAGATCGTCGTCGCTCGGCTCCGCTTTCGAAATGGGCAGAATCCTCACGCTATGGTCGAGGAGTTTATGAAGCAGTATGGGCGGGCAGGCATCTATTATGCTCTGGGACCGGTGACCAATAGCCAGTTCCGCACGATCCTGATCTACGCCGATCCCAAGGCGGCGGAACGGATCAGGCGGTTGAAGGCGGCCAAGATGGGCTGAGCCGGTGAGGGAACCCCACGCGATCGTGGAATCGCATGGGGTGCCCGGTCCCTGAAGGCATTCGTCACCTGATCCGATGAGGATGCGCACATGCGAATTCTGGTTCTCGGAGGAACGCGCTTCTTCGGCCTTCAGCTTGTCCATCGGCTCGTGGACGAGGGGCATGAGGTGACGATCCTCACACGCGGTCTCACGTCGGCTCCTCTGCCGCTGTCGGTCGAGCGCCTGGTAGGCGATCGTCGCGAGGCGGCCTCGCTGCGCGACGCCATTGGCTCTCGGACATGGGATGTCGTTGTGGATAACATCGGGTTCACGGCCGCGGATGCCCGCCTCGCCGTGGAACTCTTTGCCGGGCGAACCGGGCGGTTCCTCTTCACGAGCACGGCGGCCGTCTATACATGTCTGAACGGCATCGTAAATCCGTATCGGGAGGAAGACACCGAGCGATTCCCCGAACACCCGCGAGTCCATCAGGATCCGCGACTCGCCTACGGATGGGGGAAGCTACAGGCCGAGCGGGTCTTTCAACAGGCATATCGAGAGCGTGGTTTTCCAATCACGATCCTGCGGTTGCCTATCGTCATTGGTCCGCGCGACTATACCTTGCGCGCCTACAGCTACTGGGTGCGCCTCAAGGATCGGGCGCCGCTGATCCTCCCCGATGGCGGGCGCGTGGATTGGCGCTTCATCTTCTCAGGAGATGTTGTGCGAGCGTTCCTCCTTCTGCTGAAGGAGGAACGGAGCCTCGGGCAGGTCTACAACTTCGCGCAAGAGGAGATCGTTTCGGTTCGGGAGTTCGTCAAGCTCTCGGCGGAGATTCTGGAGACCCCGGTGGAGACGGTGGATATCCCGCTTCAATGGCTGCGCGCCCAGGGGATCGAACCCACGTTCTCCCCCTATTCGATCCCGCGCTCGTGTATCTTGGACATCGGGAAAGCGCAGCGCGAATTAGGGTGGCGGTCAACGCCCTGGGCGGAATGGATGCGCGCCAGCATCGAATGGTTCGAGCGAGAATATTCAGGGCCGCCGCCGGAGGACTATTTTCGTCGCGGTGAAGAACTGCGTCTGATCGAGCGGTGGCGGAGGATGGCGGCTGCTTAAAACGACATCGGCGCCTCTGGACGGAGGAACGAAAAGGCCCTTTGATCCGGTGAGTTCCCATCGCACGAGCTCCTTGAGGCGCGGGCACCCCACGCGGTCTTGGGATCGCGTGGGGACCCCGCATGGGCGATGTACTCGCCAGGAGCTGGGCGATCCCCTGGCGCGTGACCGCGCGGGGGGAGACTCAGGGAGAGGATGCGATGTCCGATTTCTACGCGATCTTGGGCGTCTCGCGTCAGGCGAGCGAGAGGGAGATCAAGGCGGCCTATCGCCGACTGGCCAAGCGTTATCATCCGGACGTGAACCCATCGCCGACGGCCGCCGAGGACTTCGCGCGGATCACGGAGGCCTACAGGGTTCTGAGCAATCGGCGATTGCGCGCTCTGTATGATCGGGGATTGCTCGCCGATTACGAGACGTATCTCCGTGAGCGGGAACGAGCGGTCGCCTTGCGCGAGCGATTGAGAGCTATCGTCGAGGAACTTCTCCGAAAGGAGCAAGAGGAGGCGAAGATTCGTCAAATGGCTGTGATGCTCGTCGTCTCGCTCTTCTGCTCGGCTTTTCTCGTCGCGCTGCTCCGTCCTCCGATCTTCGAAATGCTCGGCCCCGTGGGAAAGGCGATCTGTCTCGGACTCTTTGGCCTCGGCATGTGGGAACTGGTGCGCGATGTCATGGCCTGCCTGGACTACTACACCTATTCCGATGATGTGACGCCCTCCTTCCTGCGCCTTGAGGAGGAAACTGAGGGGAAGCCCTTCTCCCGCACGACGGCGCTCGCCTTCCTCGCGGGGGGGTATGTGCTGGCGCTCATGCTCGGGTCTCTGGTGCGATATGCCCTCGTCCAGGTCAATGGGCGGCTGCTCCTGAGTTATGGGTTCATCAATCTGATCTTGCTCCCCCCGATCGCTGTCTTTATCATTATGCGGTTACGCGCACTCAACGAACGGCTCGCGGCCACATAAGGTCTCGAGAATGGAGCGAAGGACGATGAATGCGATTGCTCGACCGAGAACGCTCTTAGGAATCGTCGTTTCTGAAGACGCGCAGATCAAGCGGGGAATGGCCGTGCTCGGCTGCAGCCTGCTGGTTGCGCTCTCAGCGCAGATCGCCATTCCATTGCCATTTACGCCGGTCCCGATCACGGCTCAGACGCTCGCTGTCCTGCTAGGCGGGGCGATGCTCGGAGCTCGTGGAGGGGCGATGGCCATGCTCCTCTATCTCGGATATGGCGTTTTGGGATGGCCCGTGTTCGCGGGTGGGCGCGCTGGCGTGGGGCATCTGTTGGGACCCACAGGGGGGTATCTCTGGGGGTTTGTCCTCGCGGCGTTTGTAACGGGAGCCTTGGCCGAACGCGGATGGGATCGCCAGTGGGGGACTGCCCTTGGGGCGATGGGGATCGGGCAGGTGGTGATCTATCTACTGGGAATCCTGGGCTTGGTGCGGTTCGTCCCCGCGGATCGAGTCCTGGCTCTTGGGGTGTGGCCATTTCTGCCGGGCGACCTGTTGAAGGTTTTGATAGCGGCCGGACTTCTGCCCCTGGCGTGGAGGATCTTCGGTCGCTCCCCTGATGCTCCTCGTTGACGCCTCTTTTGACAATCTCCCGGCGACTCATTATATTGTGGCCTGCTGTGAACGGCATCGAAGATCTTGTGGATGCGGGGGGAGCGATGTTGAGGCTGGAGAAGATCGAGCTGCGAGGATTCAAGTCGTTTTGCGATCCGACGGAACTCGTCTTCCCAGACGCCATCACAGCGATCGTCGGTCCGAACGGCTGCGGGAAGAGCAATATCGCTGATGCCATCGCCTGGGTCTTGGGCGAGCAGAGCGCGCGGTTGCTTCGGGGGACGCGCATGGAGGATGTCATCTTTCAGGGGACGCGCACGCGGCCTCCGCTGGGGATGGCCGAGGTCACGCTCACGCTTGTGGCGACCGAGGAGATTCGCCTCAGAAGCGAGGAGGGGGAGGAGGAATCCTCCGATGAAGACGCGTCGCGATCGGTCCGCCGGTCCTGGCCTGTCGAGACTATTCCCGCAGGTGCAGTAGTGACCGTGGCCCGCCGACTCTATCGGTCCGGCGAGAGCGAGTACATGATTGACGGGCAGCCTGTTCGTTTACGCGACATTTATGATCTCTTCGCGGGCACGGGACTGGGACCGGGACATTACGCCCTGATCGGGCAGGATCGCGTGACGGCGCTGATTCACGCGAAGCCTTCGGAGCGTCGTGCGGTGATTGAGGAAGCGGCAGGGATCACGCGACTCAAGCTGCGCGAGCGCTCGGCAGAGGTTCGTCTGGAGTCGGCGCGGCAGAACCTCGCGCGGTTGAACGACGTCATCGCGGAGATCGAGCGCCAGGTGGGGACATTGAAACGGCAGGCGGCGCGAGCTCGTCGGTATCGGCGCCTCAGAGAAGAAGGACGTGCGCTACTGCGACGACTCTTCCGTCTCGAATATCGGCGTGTGGAATCGGCGCTCGCGGCTGTGAACGAACGGATCGCAGCGCTGGAACAGGCGTGCGCCGAGCTGACGGCGAAGAGGGCCGCACTGGAGGCCGAACATCGGCAGTTCGTTCACGAAGAGCGCGCCCGCGAAGCGCGCATCGCCTCGGCCCGCGAGCATTTGACGCGGATCGAGATTGAGCTGGAGCGCGTGAGGGGACAGCGACACCACTGTGCGTCACAGCTTGAGGATATCGCGACGCGCGAGCACGCTCTGCAGCGCGAGGAAGAGGAGGTCATCTCGCGTCTGGCGCTCATCTCCACCGAGCTCGCTCGGCTCTCGAGCGAACTGGAGCGCCTCCTGGGCGAGATCGCCGCGCACGAGGAAGGGATACGCGCCGAGGAGCGCCAGTATGAGCAGCATCTCGCCGAAGTGAGCGCGCGCGAGCAACGGATCGAACAGATGCGCGCTCTCTACGTGGAAGCGATCGGCAGCGTCGCTCACTGGCGCAATGCCGGTCAGCAGCTTCTGGAGGGACTGCGACGTCTGGAGGCGCAGCTCCGACGTCTGGCGACGGAGCGAGAGCGCGCGACTGCTCAAGAGGCATACCTTCTCGCGGAGCGCGAACGTCTTCTCCAGGAACTGGACGCGCAGCACCGTCAGCTTGAGGCGCTCCATGCCGAGCGCGACGCAGTGGCTCATCGCCTGGAACAAGCGCGCCAGGAGGATGCGCGCACGCGCGCCACAGGGGGAGAGATCGAAAAGGCCGCGATTGCAGTCGAGAATCGTTTGGCCTCGCTTGTGGAATTAGACGAGCGACAGGCGCATGCTTCGCCCGCCGTGCAACAGCTCTTCGAGTTGAGCCGACGGGATGGGCATCTGCGCCTGATGGGAACACTCGCTGACGTCCTTCGCGTGGCTCCCGACGATGAACGCATGGTCGAGGGATTCCTCGGCGAGCGATTGCACGCGATCCTCGTCCCTTCCTTGGAGGATGCGCGATCGGCCCTCGCCCTCCTGGAATCCGCGCAGGCGGGGCGAGCGCACTTCCTTGTGATCGAGAACGGGTCTTCCCCTGAGGAAGGAGAGCCGACCGATGGAGAGAAGGGGGTGGACGAAAGAGCCGAATGCCGGGACTTCCTCTCCGCCTTGGGGACGGCGCCTTCTGTGGTGCGCGCGCTCGCGCGAGCTTTCCCCGAGTGTGAATGGGTCGAGATCGCTCGCGATCTGGAATCGGCTATTCAACGGTCGGCTGAGGATCCGAAGCGAGTGTTTCTGACCCGACGGGGAGAATGGGTTCGAGGAGGAACGCTTCTGGTCGGAGGCGGAGGGGGAGAGCAGCCAACGGGCATTCTGACGGTGAAGCGCGAGATCCGCGAACTGCGGGCTCGCCGCGAGGAATTGGCCGAGCAGCTCGATGCGGTGCGACGGAAGCAGGAGGAGTGCGAGCGCGCGGTTCAGGCGTGGCTTCAGGAGAGCGCTCGCCTGGAGGCCGCTCTCCAGGAGCATGAGCGCGCCCGGCTCGAGAGCGAAGGACGCCTGTCGGAGGTGGAGCGAGATCTGGCGCGCGTGCGGCAGCATTTGGCCGTGATCGCATTCGAGCACTCGGAGATCGAGCGCGAACAGGCTCGTTTGGAGCAGGAGTACACGCGCGCGCTTGCCGAGCAGGAGAGGGCGGCCGAGCGCCTGCGCGCTCTGGAAGCAGAGCAGCAGGCGCAGCACGCAGCGTTGGCGGAGCAGCGCCGGATGTGTGACGCCTCTGCTGAACGCGGAGCGGCGCTGCGTATTCAATTGGCGGCGAAGACTGAGAAGCGGCAGGTCCTGCACGCGCAGGTGCGACGCCTGGAACAGGAGCGGCAGGCGGCGCTTCGGCGTCTCGATGCCGTGCGCTCGGAGCGCGAGCGTCTTCGTCACGAGCAGCAGCGTTGTCGCGAGCAGTATCAGGCGCTCGAGCAGCGCGAGCGCGAGCTGGAGGCAGCGCGGCAGCAGGCCGAGGCTGACGTCCATCGCTCGACAGAGGAGTTGAGCCGTGCGCATATGACCGTGGATTCCCTGAGCGCACGCCTGGAGGATCTGCGTCGGCGAGAGTCGGAGCTTCGCGAGCGTCTGAGGCAGGATGAGATTGAGCGCGCCGAACTCTTCGCCGCAATGCGCCATGTGAGCGAGAGTTGCTGGACCGAGCTGGGAGAGCGCTTGGAGGACGTAATCGCCGCGTCCGACGAAGCGGAAGACGTGGGTGCTCCGGAGTCCTGGGGTGCCTCGGATGCGATCTCCTCCGAGGAGCGCCGGGACGAGGATCCCCAGTTTGTACGCGCGCGTCTGGACGAGGTGCGGCGGAAGATCGAAGAGCTCGGGCCGGTCAATCTCATGGCCCTGGAGGAATTGTCGGACGTCGAGCAGCGCCTCGCTTTCCTTCGAGCGCAACGCGAGGATGTCGAGCGATCGATCGCCACCACTGAGGAAGCGCTCCGCGAGATCCGGCGGCGCGCGCGCCATCGCTTCTTGGCGGCTTTCGACGCCATCAACGCGCACTTTGAGGATGTCTTCCGCGAACTCTTCGGCGGGGGACGCGGGCAGATGCTTCTGCTCGATCCGGAGAACGTATTGGAGAGCGGCATTGAGATCCTCGCGCAACCTCCGGGCAAGCGGCTTCAAAACATTCACCTCCTCTCCGGGGGAGAGAAGGCGCTCACGGCGCTCGCCTTGCTTCTGGCCATCTTCCGCTATCGGCCGAGCCCCTTCTGTGTGCTCGACGAAGTGGATGCACCATTGGACGACATGAACATCGCCCGCTTCTCGCGCCAGATCGTTCAGATGAGTCAGCACACACAGTTCATCCTCATCACGCACAACAAGGGGACGATGGAAGTGGCGGACGTCCTCTACGGCGTGACGATGGAGGAGCCGGGTGTTTCTAAGGTCGTCTCCGTTCGATTACAATAGGGAATGATCTGCGCAGGACTTCGGGGAGAGAAGGTGACGCGCTTCGGAAGAAGGAACGCGTGCGCTGTGTGGCTCCTCGCGGCGATAGGGATCGGCGCGAGCGTTTTCGGAGGAGGTGAGGCAAAGAGCGAGACGCGTCGGCAGTCGGAAGCGACAACGTTCTACGTCTATACATTCGAGCATCCGCAGCTGGACCCCATGCGCTTTGAGCTCCGATTCGATGACACCGGACGTGGGACCTTCACATTCTGGCGGCAGCAGGACGAAGAACCTGTCGTTCTCTCCCTTCAGCTTCTGGCCGATACTGTGGAACGGGTGAGAGGATATCTGGAGGCGATGCACTTTCTGGAGAGCACGGAGGCGTATCATGCCGAGCGCGAGATGCCCATATTCGGGACGGTTACTCTTCGAGTTCGGCGGGGCGAGCGCGAGCGCAGCGTGCGCTTCACCCTCACGCGCCACGAGAAGATGCGGGAATTGGCGCAGTTGCTTCGCGGGATTGCTTTGCAGGAGTATCGCGTTTTCCTGATCATGCTCGCTCGGCAGCACGGTCCTCTCGACCTCGATAAGCAGCTGCGCGGACTCGAGTCCGAGCTGAAGAACGGGTGGCTGGGGGAGCCGGAGAAGCTGCTACCGCTGCTGCGCGATCTTGAGCGGGATGACGATCTTCTGCTCATGGTTCGGCATCATGCGGGGAAGCTCGCGCGATGGATCGAGCGCGAAAAACGCCGCTCAGGCAGCGGGGGGAAGAAGTGAGATCCATAAAGTCCATCCCTCTCGTAGACGCCAAGCCACAGGGATTCGGATCCGTGCGAAGCCATCGGAGGCGATGGAGGTCGGCCACCGCACTTGGACTCTCGATCATCGCACTGGAGATCGGAGGATGGGCGCAAACACCGATTCGCATCGGACAGACAGTTGAAGGAGTTCTTCAAGAGGGAGATCGAAAGATGGCCGATGGGTCGTACTATGATCTTTATGTCTTTCGCGGGGATCGCGGGCAACGAATCGTTATTCATCTTCGCTCGAAGGAGTTTCAGCCTTACCTGACCCTCATGGATGAGGACGGTGTGGCGATCCTCAGCGAGAGCGGCGAGCATGGGCATGCGCGTCTTCACTGCACGCTCTCCCGCTCGGGGCGATATTTCATTCGCGTCAACAGCGTGCGACGGGAGGGGAAAGGCCGATATCACCTTCAACTGCTCGAACAGTAGGGAGCGCGGCGCTCTTTCTCCCTTCCCAAGGAGGTCTCACCGACAATGGGACGGAAGCTCGCGCGCTCGTTTTACGAACGGCCGACGGTGGAGGTCGCTCGGGAACTCCTGGGGAAATATCTTGTGCGTCGTACGGCGCGAGGGCCGATTATCGGGCGGATCGTCGAGACTGAGGCGTATGTGGGTCCCGAAGATCGTGCTTCGCATGCATGGCGTGGGCGCACGCCGAGGACGGCCATCATGTTCGGTCCACCGGGATACGCCTATGTCTACCTGATCTATGGCCAGCACCACTGTCTCAACATTGTGACCGAGCGCGAGGGGTATCCAGCGGCCGTACTCATTCGGGCTGTGGAGCCGATCGTTCCTGAGGCCGCTCAAGCGGCTGTCATCCCCAATGGACCGGGCAGAGTGTGTCGGTATTTGGAGGTGGATCGAGCGTTCAATGGGGCTGACCTGTGCGGATCGGTGCTCTATGTGGAGGATCGGGGGGATGTGATCTCACCTGAAAACATCATTGCTGCTCCGCGTATCGGTGTAGATTATGCGGGGCCGTGGCGCGAGAAGCTGTGGCGATTTTACATTCGCGGGAATCCGTTCGTGTCTCAACCGGTGCGGTCGTCCGCGCGCTGAGCCCTCATTCAGCGGGGAGCTCCTCGGGTGAAGGGTACTCGCCCTCCACCCAGACGCTCCCATCCTCGAAATATTCTCGCTTCCAAATGGGGACGATCTTCTTGAGCCGGTCAATGGCGTACTGACATGCTTCGAAAGCGGGGCGTCGGTGGGCCGACGTCACAACAATGACGACGCTCGACTCGCCGATCTCCACTCGTCCGAGCCGATGGACGATGCCGAGGCGATCAATGGGCCAGCGCTGGTGGATCTCTCGCCCGATCTGTCGGAGCATGCGCAGGGCCATCTCCTCGTAAGCTTCGTATTCGAGGTAGCGAACACGCCGGCCGCCCGTCTGTTCGCGAACGACGCCGTCGAAGGTGACGACAGCTCCCGCTGCGCCGCGAAGCAGTCGCCAGACAAGCCCGCGGGGATCAATCGGTTCGCGCACGAGCTCGAAGACGTCCCCTTCCTCTCCTCCGCTGACCGGTGGAAGCAGTGCCAGGATGTCTCCCGACCGCAGGGGAGTTTCAGGCAAGGTGTATTGCTCGTTGAGGGCAATCAACAGACGTCCGCGCAGATTGCGGAGCGCGGGGAACCGACGGTACACCTCCTCGAGGGCTTGTCCCACGACAGCCGGAGCGGAGAGCTGCAGCTCATATTCGGCCGTGCCCGCGAGTTCGCGACAGTGGGCGAAGAATCGAACCTTCACAGCGATCATCGCCACTTTCCTCCTCCCCAATAAAGCGCACGCGCGAGGAGAGGCACTCCCAGGGATCAGTGAAGATAGGAATGTGGCCGTTTCTGCCCATTGTGCCTCGCCTCCGCGTGTGATCGCGCACGATGCTCGTAGTCTTCGGTCAGCTTCTCCAAGCGAGCGAGCAAGAATTCCAGGCGCGCTCGGGTGGAGACCATCTCCAGGACGTGCCGCAAGTCCTCGGGCTGATGCAGCACCGCGGCGGCGATGATGAAGGAGAGGCGCTCACTGTTCTCCGGCAGGGCGACCGAGCGTTCCGGCAGATCATGCAGACGCTGCAGCGCGTGCAAGAAGCGCGAGAAGTATGCCACCGCGCGAGCAACCAACGCGGTCACGGCCTCATGCTCGTCCTCCTGGATCGGATCGTCCTCGAAGAATTCGACCTCCGCAAGAAGATAAGGGTCGTAGGAGAGGTAGCGACCGATTCGATAACGGTGGGTGCCAACAATGAGGATATTGGCGCGGCCGTCGGGAAGCGAGCGGACCTGTAAGATGTGCGCGGCGCATCCTGCGCTCTCCAGGTCGGGGACAACAAGCCGACCGACCTCCGCGTTCGGGTGATAGCTCAGGCCAAAGAGGCGATCGCTTTCCAGGCAATGACGCAGCAGGAGCCGATAGCGGGGCTCGAAGATGTGCAATGGAAGCGTCATCTCCGGGATCAGCACGACCGGGAGCGGGAAGATCGGCAATCGCGCGACGCCGTTCGTCTTCTTCATTTGGTCGCTCCCTTCCTGCGCATCGCGTTTCAAGTGTAGCATTGCGAAACCAAAAGAGGGAAGCCCCCGGTCTTTCCGCACCGAAGCCGTTGAAATGCCTCTGGGGACCGTGTATGATACATCCGGCGTGATGGGGGTGAAAAAATCGGCGTATGGACGGTCCGAGGGGTATGAAGGAACTGGTCGAAGAGATCGTGAAAGCGATGGTGGATTATCCCGATCAGGTCCGAGTTCGGGAAGTCGCCGGAACGGGGACGATCGTCTATGAATTGCGCGTGGCGAAGTCCGATCTCGGGAAGGTCATTGGCAAGGGAGGCGAGAACGCCAAGGCGATTCGGACGATTCTGAGCGCTGCGGGGATGAAGCAAAAGAAACGGGTGGGGTTGGAGATTCTCGAGGACTGAGGCGGATGGGCCCGCGGTTTCGATCGTCGGTGAGGATCCCGAGCTCACGGCAGAGGTAAATCCCCGCTCCCACACTGTTCCGGCTGGAGGCTCGGCCCATAAGGAGAGGGTGTCTCTGTTTCCCCGTGGACTTCAGAGAAAACAGCCCTTGATTATTCCTTGACACAGGACGGAAGGGCGATATAATAACGCGCGAACGTTCTTCATGCGGGAGGTGAGGCGTGACGCGCACAATTGAAGTGACCATCAACGGGACACTGTACCATCATGACGTAGAGCCTCGGTTGCTCCTTGTGCACTATCTTCGGGATGTCGTCGGGTTGACGGGAACACATATCGGGTGCGAGACAAGCCTGTGCGGGGCATGCACCGTCTTGCTCAACGGAGCGGCGGTGAAGTCGTGCACGCTGCTGGCGGTGCAAGCGGATGGGGGGACGATCACGACCATTGAGGGATTAGCCGGAGATGGGCGCTTGCATCCGATTCAAGAAGGATTCTGGATGAAGCACGGCCTGCAATGCGGGTATTGCACGCCGGGGATGATTCTGGCAGCGTATCAACTGCTCCAGCGGCATCCCGATCCGACCGAAGAGCAGATTCGGCGGGGGATCGAAGGGAATCTCTGTCGGTGCACGGGGTATCAACATATCATCGAGGCCGTTCGGTATGCAGCGGAGAAGCTGCGGAGTCAAACGGCGTGAGCGCGAAGGAGGGGGAGAACGATGGCGAAGAAGTTGGTCGGAGAGCGTGTGCCTCGGGTAGAGGATCAGCGGTTGATCACAGGGCGCTCGCAGTACGTGGATGACATTGTGCGGCCGCGGATGGTCTATGCGGCGATCGTGCGCAGCATCTATGCGCACGCGCGGGTGAAGGGGATCAACGTGGAGGCGGCGCGGCGAGCGCCCGGGGTTCTGGCGGTCTTCACGGGAGAGGACGTGCGAGGAGCCATTGGTCCGGTTCCTGTAGCGAGTCGGCTGCCGGGTCTGAAGATCCCGGAGCATCCGGTTCTGGCCTTGGGGAAGGTGCGCTATGTGGGGGAACCGATAGCCGTCGTGGTGGCGGAGGACCGGTACCTGGCGCGGGATGCGGTGGATCTGATCGAGGTGGAGTACGAGCCGTTAGAAGCTGTTGTGGATCCGGAGCATGCGAGTGAGGAAGGAGCGCCGATCGTTCACGAGGAATTTGGGACTAACGTGGCATTCGTGTGGCAATTGAGTGGAGGGGATATTGAGCGGGCATTTCGGGAAGCGGATGTGGTCGTCTCGCAACGAATGGTGAATCAGCGACTCATTCCCGTTGCCATGGAGCCACGTGGAGTTGTGGCCGAGTATCTTCCGGGCGAGGAGCAGCTCACCGTGTGGACGTCGACGCAGATCCCGCATCTGCTGCGCACGCAGTTGGCAGCCATGCTGGGATTGGCTGAGAACCGAGTGCGAGTGATCGCCCCTGAGGTCGGGGGAGGGTTCGGAAGCAAACTGAACGTGTATGCGGAGGAGGCGTTGGTGGGATATCTGGCGATGCGGCTCAGACGCCCGGTCAAGTGGATCGAGACACGGCGGGAGAATTTCCTGGCGACGATTCACGGACGAGGGCAGATCGCAGAGGTCGAGGCGGCGGTCAAACGAGATGGGACGGTGCTGGGAATGCGATACAAAATCGTTCAGGATATCGGCGCGTATCATCAGCTGCTCACGCCGGCGATCCCTACCTTGACGGGGTTAATGGCCACGGGGCCCTACAAGATTCCTAATCTTCACGTTGAGATCATCGGCGTGTTCACAAACAAAATGGCGACGGATGCGTATCGAGGAGCAGGCCGGCCCGAGGCCACCTACATGCTGGAGCGGATGATGGATCGGATCGCAGGGGAATTGGGGTTGGATCCGGCCGAAGTGCGGATGCGGAATTTCCCGCGGCCGGAAGAGTTCCCGTTCCCGACAGCCAGTGGGCTCGCTTATGACAGCGGGAATTATCCGCAAGCGCTTCGGCGCGCTCTGGAGCTGGTCGGGTACGAACAATTGCGGCAGGAGCAGCAAGCGCTTCGACAACAGGGTCGGTACCTTGGTATTGGGATTTCGACGTATGTCGAGATCTGCGCCCTGGGTCCATCTCCAGCTCTTCCGGCTGGGGGATGGGAGAGCGCGACGGTTCGAGTAGAACCGACAGGCAAGGTGACGGTTCTGACGGGGGCATCGCCGCACGGGCAGGGGCAGGAGACATCGTTTGCGCAGATCGTGGCGGATGAGCTGGGCGTCGAGCTCTCAGACATTCGCGTCGTCCATGGAGATACGGCTATCGTGCAATATGGGATCGGGACATTCGGGAGTCGAGCGACGGCTGTCGGAGGGACAGCCGTTTATGGAGCGCTGCAGAAGGTGAAGGAGAAGGCAATACGGTGGGCCGCCCATTTGCTCGGTGAGGAGAACGTGGCGAATGTGGCCTTCGAAGAGGGGCAGTTCTTCCTCAAGGATCGCCCGGAGCGGCGGCTGGCGTTTTCGGAGGTGGCGCAGGCAGCCTATTTGGCGAAGAGCTTACCTCCGGGGATGGAACCGGGGTTGGAGGCGGTCTATTTCTTCGAACCAAGTAACTTCACGTTTCCTTTCGGTGCACACGTAGCCGTTGTGGAGGTGGATCCGGAGACAGGCGAGGTACAGTTCCGACGATATGTGGCGGTGGATGATTGCGGACGGGTGATCAATCCGCTGCTTGTGGACGGACAGGTACATGGGGGGATCGTGCAAGCGCTTGGGCAAGCGCTTTTGGAAGAGGCCGTGTATGACGAAAACGGACAGTTGGTGACAGGGGAGCTGACCGATTATGCGATTCCGAAGGCGACAGATGTACCCTGGTTGGAGACGGATCGGACGGAGACGCCCTCGCCTGTGAATCCTCTCGGAGTGAAGGGTGTGGGTGAAGCGGGGACGATCGCGGCGACGCCGGCGATCGTCAACGCCGTGGTGGATGCGGTGGCGCCGTTTGGAGTTCGACATCTGGATATGCCGCTTCGGCCGGAGAAGATCTGGCGGGCGATCCGAGGAGGAGGGGTATGATCCCAGCCGCATTCGACTATTTCCGACCAACGAGCGTGGATGAAGCGCTCGCGCTTTTGGAGCAATACAAGAGTGATGCGAAGCTGTTGGCTGGGGGGCATAGCCTGATCCCCCTTATGAAGCTGCGTCTGGCGCAGCCGCGCTATGTGATTGATCTCGGTCGCTTGCGCGAGCTGGAATACGTTCGGGAATCAGGCGATCATGTGCTCATTGGGGCGATGACGCGGCATGTGAGCATTGAGACCTCGGATCTCTTACAGCATCGGTGTCCGCTTCTGGCGGAGACGGCGAGCAGGATTGGGGATGCGCAGGTTCGAAACATGGGGACGATCGGGGGAAGTCTGGCCCATGCGGATCCGGCGGCTGACTATCCGGCAGCCATCTTAGCGCTCGAGGCGGAGCTCCGTGCGGTGAGCCGACAGGGGGAGCGTTGGATTCGAGCCGAAGAGTTCTTCGTGGACATGCTGACGACAGCGCTTCAACCGGGAGAGCTCCTTGTGGAGATCAAGGTGCCCGCTCTACGGCCGCGCACGGGGACCGCTTATGTGAAAGTCCCGCAGAAGGCGTCGGGGTTTGCTCTGTGCGGAGTGGCTGCTGTGCTCCAGGTGGATGGAAATGGGAGATGTCAACAAGCGGCCGTGGGGATCACTGGAGTGGCGCCGAAAGCCTATCGGGCGCGGGTTGTAGAGCAGATGCTTCTGGGGCAGGTTCTCGAAGCGTCCATCATCGCAGCGGCTTCAGAGAAAGCGGCCGACGGAGTTGATCCTCTCGACGATCTCCACGCTTCGGCCGAATATCGGGCGCATCTGGCTCGCGTCTACTGCCGCCGCGCTCTCGAACGAGCCTTGACTCGGACCTGAAGGCCAAAATCGGGAGTAGTAGCTCTTGTTCACGCCTGAGGCCCGGCCTCCTGGGCCGGGCCTCAGCGTCTCGTCAGAAGTTATACCGCACGGTGAAGATCATACTGCGCCCGCCCGGTGTGGCGCCAGTCAATCCCAGATGTGACCACCCGAGGTTCAGATCCGGCTGCGTTGGCCCTAGCAGCGTGATCTCCGACAGGAAGTTGGGCGGCGGATAGATGAACTGGCGGTGGTTGAAGGCGTTGAAGACCTCCCATCGGACCTGGAGATGCTGGGTCTCGGTGATCCGGATCTCCTTCACCAGCGCCATGTCGAAATTGTTCACGCCTTCGGTCCGGAAGCGATTCCGTCCGGAGTTCCCCACGATTCCCGAGTTCGTGCCCGGGACAATCCAGTACGCGTTGGGGTTGAGCGGACGGCCATCCGGTCCCACACCGGTGACGAGCGTGGGATCTCCGCCAGGATTGATCGAGACGCGCTGCGAGAAGGCGATCGTTGTGATCTGGCCAGGCAGAATGCCGAGCGCGTTGTTGTTGTTGAAGACCGAGTACGGCGTTCCCGATTGGAACGTGGTGATCCCGGAGAGCCGCCACCCGGAGAGCATCTGTCGAAGCACTCCGCGCTCTCCCTTGTATCCGGGGATATCCCAGACATAGTTGATCACGAACCGGTGCGGGCGATCGTAGATCGAGCGGCCGCGATCCAATCGCGCATCGATGGGATTGGCTGGTAGGGTTTGCGCGAGCCAGGCTCCGAGGATGTCATCGCTCGTGCTGATGTAGCTGGAGTACGTGTACGCAGCGCCAAATTGCAGGCCGCGGCTCAGTCGCTTATCCACGGAGACTTGCAACGAATTGTACCAGGATTGCGCGTGTCCATCTCCGACCAGGATGGAGCCCCGCGCGGGATCCCGCAGATACACGGGTTGTCCGCCTCGCGTCGTCAGTTGCAAGAAGGGGAGGACGCTCTGATACACCGACGGATTGCGATCCACAGCTGCCTTGAAGAACCCAATGTTCGTCTCGTACTCGCGGATCAACTTCAGCGCCCGCGTGCCGACGTACCCGATGCTGAGGACGTAGTCGTTGAAGAATTGCCGTTGGAGCGTCAGGCTGTATTGGTTGGTATACGGTTGGCTCACGCGCTTATTGAGGGAGAAGTAGCGGTAGGGCAGCAAGTCAGGATTTCCACCCAGCCGCACGAAGTCCTGAGGGGTCGGGGGCGATGGCCGATTACTGCGCAAGAAGAGGCGTTGACCGGAGATCGGCCCCAGGGCCACCTGAACGCCGCGCGGATAGTTCCGCGACGTATTGAGCAAGACGTTCTGGAAGATCTGATCGTAGGTGAGCGAGTATCCGCCTCGGATCACGAGCTTATCGCCTCCGGTGAGCCATCCCCAGAATCCGGTCCGATCGGTCTTCGGATTCCAGGCGAAGCCAAAGCGCGGTCCCCAGTTGTTGATGTCCGGCTTCGCATTCGAGAAATAGTTGAAGGGAGTCCCGGTATACTCGTAGCGAACGCCGAGATTGAGCGTGAGATTGGGCGTGAGGCGGAGATCATCTTGGAAGAATGCGCCCAGCTCCGTCAATCGGCTGGGGACATACGCTTCGCCCGCGTACTGATTGAAGGTCGCGTTCTCATCGCGCAGGAAAGCACGCAGGTTCGGGTAGGTCACTTGACCGTCCACAATTGGCGCGAAGAAGGAATTCAACTGCACGCGACGGATGTCCACGCCCGCTCGCAGCGAATGGCGCCCGAACGTGAATGTGTATTTGTTGGCGTACTGGTAGATGTTGTCGGTGCGAAACTGTGGGAAGTTGATATTCCCCAGCGTGAAGGCGCCTCCGACCCCACCGATGGAGAAGGCGCCGAAGCGACGCACGGTCTCGCCCAAGGGGAAGGTGATGGCGCGACGATTATAGGCGAAGCGGAACTCGTTCACGGCGCGGGGAGAGAAGACGTGGGTGTGGACCAGCGTCAGACTTTGGTTCCGCACAGCCGTGCCGATCTCCTGTCCGCGCAGCGAGGCCGGCGTCCCCGGATCATCGCTGTCGTCGAAGAGATAGCGCCCGAAGAGTTGATCCCTTTCGCCGAAGCGGTGATCCAATCGCGTGAGGAACCGATGGAAGTTCGTCCTGTATGTGAGCGTCTCGACCAGTCCGCGGTTGAAGCGAGCGAAGGGGATCAGTAGAGGAGGTTGCCCAGGGGCTGCGACGTTGACGTTGAATCGAGTCGAGAAGTCATTAGCCACAGGGAACGTGCTCGCGAGAAAATCAACAGCCTCCGGTCTGAAGCCTTGAGCCGCCGCGTTTGCCCGGATCAGGTCCAGGCCCTCGCGCGTGATCGCGTTGCGCGCTGCCGATCCGATCGTGCTGCGCAGGAGGTCAACGTCGTAGGAGCCGAAGAAGAAGGTTTGCTCCTTTCGGATCGGGCCGCCAAGGGTGAACCCCCCAAGGTTTCTGACCACCGGATTCTTCGCCGAGCGCAGGGCTTGATGCTTCGGTAGACCCTGTTGCAAAGCTCCGCGATACACGCGCTCCTGCTGAAGCGTCAGGGCGTTCAATCCATTGCCCGCCCACGTCCAATGCGCTGTCCCATGATATTCGTTCGTCCCGGACTTAGTGATGACGTTGACGACGGCTCCAGAGTTGCGCCCCTGCTCTGCGTTAAAGTTGTTCGTCACGATCTGGAACTCCGCAATCGCTTCCGGGGGAACCGTCTGGCGCGGGATCGAGAGCGAATCGTCATTGTTGTTCGAGCCATCGAGGTTGAAATTGTTCGACCGCGAACGCCCACCACTTGTGGCGAAACCGGAGCCGGGCATGCCCGGCACGTTAGGCACTGTTCCCGGGACGAGCAGCGCCAAGCCCGTGAGCGTATTGCGTCCGGGCAGTTCGAAGACCTGTCGGCTCTCGATGGATTTCGCGACGCGCGCCTCGGTGCGTTCGAGCAGCTCCGCCGCCGTCGCCGTGACTTCGATCACCTCCGCAATCTCTCCGACTTGCAGTTGCACGTCGACGCGCGTGATGGCGACAGCCCGCACGGCGATCTTCGTGCGGATCTCTTTCTTGAATCCCGGATGCTCCACGGTGACCGTATAATTCTCTCCGATCGGGAGCGAATCCGCGCGATAGAATCCGAGCTCGTTCGTCGTAAGGACGCGCGTCAGTCCCGTGTCTTCGTTCTTGATGGTGACTGTCGCGCCAACGATCGGATCCCCGCGAGGATCCGTCACGACACCGGAGATGGACCCGAGGATCGTCTGTGCTCTTGCGGCTTCCATCCCGAGGACCCAGAGCATGCTCATGATCACTGCGACTGAAAGAGCTCGCCTCATGACATCACACCTCCTTCTCAAATTTCAGCGACCCCCGATGGGGAAATCGCCTTATATATCATGCAAGCGGCGTGCCACTTGGGCGCAGTGCGCTTTCTCTCTCTTGGTCCGCACGTTATCCCCCAAAGGCTCAGGCGCGAGAAGGCCGAATTTCCAGAAACCCGGAAATTCCTTCCAGGATTTTGGAAGGACTTCGGACGAATTTTCGAAGTTTCGTGCGAACAAGTGGAAGTGATGGATTTTCACGCGACCGAGGCAGGATACCCTCAGAATGGGACGAGGAGGTTATCCCCCACGATCGTTCCCGTATGGGGAGAGGGACAAATGGCGGCGCGCACGATGGCCGCGCGCGTGAATTCACTTCCGGGAGAAAGTGTCACTCCATCGCCGATGATGCAGCGATGCACGCGCGCGAATCGGGAGACGCGGACATGCGCCCAGAGGACGCTGTCGGTGACCTCGGCGCCTTCTTCAAGGAACGTTCCTTCGCCCACGATGAAGGACTTCCCCTCACGGTTCAGGAAGGCGAGGCTGGCGTTCAAATAGCGCTCCAGCGTGCTCAGTTCGTACCATTCCCCTTCGGCAATATAGGCAGCGAGGCGACGTCCGGAGGCGATAGCGCGCGGATAGACATCCGCCGTGGTGTGGGAGAATGTACCGCGCGGGATGAAGTCGAAGATCTCCGGCTCCACGACTTGAATGCCCGTGAATAGCAACGGCGCTTGGTCCTCCGATGTCGCTTCAGTCGAAGGAGTGGGCATGCCGCCGAATCGCACGATGCAGCCGTCGCCATTCACCTCGACGATGCTGAAGCGCTCGCGCCGGACGTTCCTCATGAGCACGAGCGTCGCCAAAGCCCCGCGTTGCCGATGGGTTTCGCACACAGCGCGGAGGTCAATGTCGGTGATGATCTTGCCGTTGATGACCAGGAAGGTCTCATCCTGAAGCAGATGACGGACTTTGTCCAGGGCACCTCCGGTCCCCAGAATCTGTGGCTCCTCCGAATAGAAGACGCGGACGCCCCAGGTCGAGCCATCTCCCACAACACGACGAATGGATTCGCCATGATGGTGGAGATTGATGATCACTTCAGTGACCCCATAGCGCTTCAGGTATTCGATGAGATGAATGACGATCGGCTTGTTGAGGAAGGGAACGGCTGCTTTCGCGCGATCCGCTGTCAGAGGCCAGAGGCGCGTGCCCCGTCCGGCTGCCAAAATCATCGCCCGCATGGGAGACCTCCGCTAGCGCTCCGGGTGAAAGAGCATATCGCCAAAGGGTTTTCCTTGAGTCCGGCAGAATTCCGCGTAGAGTGCCGGATAGCTCGCGCGAAGCAGCGGTCGTCCTTCGAGCCGCCACTGGCGGAGGAATTCCCGAATATCGTCCTCCTCGCCCTCGAGCTCCAGGAAATTCCCCATCGGCGTCTCGTCGAACATGACCGAGAGCGTCGCGCCCGAAGGGAGCTGCACGCGATATTCCGTGCGATATTTTTGGTAACGATGGATCGGCCGGAGTCCCAACCTCTCGAAGATGGCGAGCGCGCGCACGGGGTGGGCGATCTCCGTCTCCACTTCTTCCCGGACCTTAAGCGATCTCTGAGCCAGAGGCGGTCCCTTGAAGGCGATCGTGCCTCGATCACCCACGCGGCGGATGCGCAGAAGCTGCTCCGCACGTCGAAGGCGTCCGTCCTCGAAATCAAGCACCCAGTTCTCTTCAAAATGACGCGGCTTCACCAGTTGCACCTCAGGTTCGGCGACGCCCTCGAGGGGATTCCGCTCGACGGGGATTTTCACCTCGGCTTCAAGAGTGACTGCCTCCATACTTCCCCATGCCTTCGCACCATGCTGACCCGCGATCCGCAGGCGATGAAAATACTTGAGCCGTTCAGGGAAAGCAAGGGCTCACGGAGCACGATTCCCTGCGGCTCACGCGAAGCAGAGGTGTTGCACAATGCGACAGCGAAGCAACGGCGTGCAACCCGCTGCGAGTCTTCCCTCCAAAGGTAAGGCCTTGAGCCACAGGCATTTTTCCGGCGGAAGGGCGTCTCCGCATCACGGCACGATGCTTGCCTGAAGAATATCGGGGAACGGCGTAGGAAGTGATACATGAGAGGTCAAAGTGAGCGCGGAGCGCTTAGACATGATCGCAGAGGTTGCGCGACGTCATGCGGAGGTACGTGAGCGGTTGGCCGTTCTGGAAGAGATTTTCCACGAGATGGGATCCGGCGGGGGAGAGGCGGAGCCTCCGGAGTGTGCCCATTGGGCGGCGAGGCTTAGGGAGCTGGCCTGGTTTTTCACCGAAGACGTTTGCGATCTCCTGAAGCTTGAGGAGGAGGTGCTCTTCCCGCCTCTGGCGCGCGATCTGAGCGAGATTGGCGGGCCGGTGGCCGCCCTTCACATGGAGCATGAAGAGGTGAGGCGAGTCATCCGCGAATTCACGCATGGTGTCCTGCGGTGGGCGCAGAGCGAGCCGGATCGTGCTTCGATAGCTTCTGACATCATGTCGTGCGCCGCACGGTTGCGGGATCTGTTGCATGTTCACCTCGAGAAAGAGGAGGCGGTGTTATTTCGGATGATTCCCAAGGTCTTCACGCCTGCCGATCACCGAAAAGCGGCAGCGCGCGTGCGGGCACGATCGAAGAGAAGAGCCATCGTGATTCTGGTATTGGGAGGAATGGGCGCGGTGCTGGCCGAAGGCGCGCATGCGCAGGATCGTGCCAGGCCGACAGAGCGACGCCTCATCGCGCACGGTGAAGTGCGCGTCCGATGGGAAGGGCGGTGGGGACAGCTTTTGGGGCGAGGAGTCGAGGCGCGGAGTCGGGATGGGTATGTGCTGACGCGAATGCGGATGAGCCTGGAGGGACGTCCCGCGCGATGGATACGGGTATTCGTGCAGGGGCAAGATGCACAGGCTTTGGGATTTCAGGCGAATCCCGATCCGCCGATCGTGGAAGACACGTTCGACCTCCGACAGGCGTACGTGGAGGTCTTCGATCAAAAGCGGCAGGGATGGGGACTCCAACTCGGGCGGCAGGAGCTGCGCTTTGGAGATGAGCGACTAGTGGGTCCCTTTGAATGGAGTAATACGGCCCGGAGCTTCGATGCCGTGCGCGTCTTCTATGCTCGGCCTCGATATCGGGTGGATGCCTTCGCCTCTTCTGTGGTAGTCATCCGGGATGGGGCATTCAACACCCATCGGGCTGGGGAAAATCTGCATGGTGTGTATGGATCGTTTCGGGCGCGATCGGGGACCATCGGAGAGGGATATTGGCTGTGGCGGACTCAGCCGCATGTCGTCGGCGAGCGCGGAGAGAGAGGGGATGCGGATGTCTTCACCCTGGGGACGCGGTGGGTGGGGACCGTCTCGCCTCCGCTGGCGTATCGTCTGGAGGCTGCCACGCAGTGGGGACGATGGGCACAGGATCGCATTCGAGCTCACGCCGTGCATGCGCAGCTTCAGTATCAGATGTGGTCGGCCGGGCTGAGTCCGCGCGTGCTTTTGGAGTACAACCAGGCCTCAGGAGATTCGGATCCGCGAGATGGACGGCGCCAAACGTTCGATCAGCTCTATCCGACGAATCACGATAAGTATGGCATCGCCGACGTGGTGGGGTGGCGGAACATGCGCAATCTCCGGTTGGGCCTGGGCCTGCGATTGGGTCCGCGAGCGACGGCCCAGGTGGATTATCACACGTTCTGGCTCGTCAGCCCTCACGATGCGCTTTATTCAGCGGGAGGGGTACCAATCGCGCGTCTTCGTCGTGCAGAGCTCACCCCTCTCTCCACGCACGTCGGACACGAAGTGGATGTAGACATCCGACTCAGCCTCTCCCGCGCTGTCTCGCTCAGCGCGGGATACGCACATCTCTTTCCTGGGCGCTTCCTCATCCAGGCGGCGCCCGGAGCCACGATTTCGTTTGCATACACGATGGTGAGTTACCGATTCTGAGTGCGGGAGGAGGCACGCCTATGATCGAGCGGGGTGAACCGATGGCGCTCTCCCACTCGGAGAGATCGAAAGTCACGCGTCGGGCTTTCCTCACGCTGGCGGCGCTGGCGGCGACCGAGGCCGCGTGCCGACCGAGTCTCTCGCTCTTCCAGCCGAGCGGCGAAATCGTAGATCCGTTCCAGCACTATCCGAGCCGCGATTGGGAGCGACTCTATCGTGACGTCTATCGGTATGACAGCACCTTCCACTTCCTCTGCGCGCCCAATGATACGCACAACTGCTTGCTTCGAGCCTATGTGAAGAACGGCGTCATCGTGCGACTTGGACCGAGCTTCGGGTATGGTCGGGCGACGGATCTCTACGGCAACGCGGCATCAGCGCGATGGGATCCGCGCTGCTGCAATAAGGGCCTGGCTATGTTGCGGCGCATCTATGGGCCGCGGCGGTGTCGGCAGCCGATGGTGCGACGGGGCTTCAAGAATTGGGTCGAGCGTGGGTTCCCGCGGGATGCCGCGGGGCGTCCGCCTCGCGAGCTGTTCCGGCGCGGCAAGGATGAGTGGGTCGAGGTCTCCTGGGACGAAGCGTTCGATATAGCCGCCCGCGCGCTCCTCAATATCGCTCGAACGTATACGGGCGAGCGAGGCGCTCGCCTCTTGCGCGCGCAGGGATATGATGAAGCAATGATTGAGGCGATGAAGGGGGCCGGGACGCAAACGCTCAAGTTCCGCGGCGGCATGCCGCTTCTGGGAACGGTGCGCGTCATGGCGCTCTATCGCTTAGCCAATTCGCTAGCGCTTTTGGACGCGCAGTTGCGCCGGGTGGGGCCCGACAAGGCGCTCGGCGGGCGCGGCTGGGACAACTATTCTTGGCACACTGATCTGCCTCCTGGCCATCCGATGGTGACCGGACAGCAGACCGTCGACTTCGACCTCTGCGATGCCGAGAACGCTCGCATGGTCATTTGCTGGGGCATGAACTGGATCTCGACCAAGATGCCTGATGGGCATTGGCTCACGGAGGCGCGGCTCAAAGGGACGAAGATCGTCACCATCACGGTCGAGTATTCTTCGACCTGCTCGAAGGCCGATGAGATCCTTATCATTCGCCCTGGCACGGATGCGGCCCTCGCTCTCGGGATCGCACATGTCCTCATCGCCGAGAAGCTCTATGACGAGGAGTTCGTCAAGAGCTTCACCGATTTGCCACTGCTTGTGCGGATGGACACGCTCGAGCTTTTGAAGGCCTCCGACATCATCCCGGACTACCGACCGGCTCCACTTCAGAACCATACGAAGGTTTTGAAAGTCGGCCAGAGCGCGCCGCCGCCCATCCGGCAAGACGCTCAGTATATCTCCGAGGAGCTACGTCAGGAATGGGGCGATTTCACCGTATGGGATACGAAAGCGGGCCGACCCGCCGTTGTCACCCGCGATGATGTGGGCGAGCATTTCAAGAAGAAGGGCATAGATCCGGCGCTCGAAGGCGAATTCGAGGTCCGGCTCGTAGACGGCCGACGCGTGCGCGTGCGGCCCGTCTTCGACCTCATCAAACAGTATGTCCTTGAGACCTTCGACCCCGATTCCGTCTCCCGGCTCACATGGGCGCCCAAGGAGGCGATCGTGAACCTGGCGCGCGATCTCGCGCGCTTCCGAGCGGGGACGCTCGTGGCCGTCGGCATGGGACCGAATCACTTTTTCAACAATGACCTGAAGGATCGAGCGATCTTTCTCATCTGCGCGCTGACGCGCAATATCGGGGTGCACGGCGGCAACATCGGTTCCTATGCGGGTAACTATCGCTCCGCGCTTCTGAACGGAAATCCCCAGTTCATCGCTGAAGACCCCTTCGACATGGAGCTGGATCCGCAGAAGCCGGCGCGCGTGAAGTCCTACTACAAGATGGAGTCGGCGCACTATTTCAACTACGGCGATCGTCCGTTGCGCATTGGGAACAAGCTCTTCACCGGGAAGACGCACATGCCGACGCCCACGAAGGCGATGTGGTTCGCCAACTCGAATTCGATCCTCGGCAACATTAAATGGCATTACGACGTCGTGGTGAACACGCTTCCGAAGGTGGAGATGGTCGTTGTTCAGGATTGGTGGTGGACGGCCTCATGCGAATATGCCGACATCGTCTTCCCGGTGGATTCGTGGGCGGAGTTCAAGTATCCGGACATCACGGCTTCGGTGACGAACCCGTTCCTCCAGGTCTTTCCACGCACGCCGCTGCGGAGGCTGCACAACACGCGCTCGGACATCGAGGTCTGCGCCGGCGTCGGTCGGCGGCTGGCTGAGCTCACTGGTGACCGTCGCTTCGCCGAGTACTGGAAGTTCGTTGAAGAGGGCAGGGTTGAGGTCTATCTCCAGCGGGTCCTCAACGCGAGCACGACGGCGCGCGGATATCGGATCGAGGAGTTGGAGGCGAAGGCCAAAGAGGGCATCCCGGCGCTCATTCTCACCCGCACGTATCCGAAGATCATGGGGTGGGAGCATACGAACGAGAGCCGACCATGGTACACGAAGACGGGGCGGCTCGAATACTATCGGCCCGAGCCGGAGTTCCTCGAGCATGGGGAGGCGATCCCCGTCTATCGCGAGCCGGTGGATGGGACCGTGTACGAACCGAATGTGATCGTCGCCAATCGCCCGCATCCGGCGATCCGTCCGTCACCGCCTGAGGCCTACGGGCTCTCGCGCGGAGACCTCTCGGTCGAAGTTCGGCAAGTCCGCAACGTCGTGCGCACGGTGGACGAGGTCGTGCGCAGTCGCCATCCGCTCGCGCAGCGCGGCTTCACGCACATCTACCTCACGCCCAAATATCGGCATGGGACGCATACGACGCCGGTGGATACGGATCTGATGGCCCTGTGGTTTGGACCATTCGGTGATCCCTATCGGCGCGATCGGCGCAAGCCCTGGGTCGGTGAAGGCTACGTGGACATCAATCCCGAAGATGCCAAAGCGCTCGGCATCGAAGATGGGGATTACGTCTGGGTCGATGGGGATCCTGAAGATCGTCCGTATCGCGGCTGGAAGCGGGGGACCGAAGAGTATAAGCTCTCGCGGTGCATGCTCCGGGCGCGCTATTACCACGGGATTCCGCCGCGGGTGGCGCGCTCTTGGTTTCACATGTACGCGGCGACATATGGTTCCGTCGAAGGGCATGAGCGGAACCCCGATCATCTGGCGCGCAATCCGCGCACAGGCTACCAGGCGATGTTCCGCTACGGGAGTCACCAATCGGCGACACGGGCGTGGCTCCGGCCGACGCTCCAGACCGACAGCCTCGTGCGCAAAGATGTCTTCGGCCAGACGATCGGCAAAGGCTTCGCTCCCGACATTCATTGTACCGTCGGCGCGCCTAAGGAATCGCTGGTCAAGATCACCAAGGCCGAGGATGGCGGCGAGGAGAAAGAGCGGCTTTGGCGACCGGCTCGATTGGGCCTGCGTCCGACTTACGAGAGCGAGGCGATGCGCATGTTCTTGAAGGGTGAGTTCGTGAAGAGGAGATAACGGACATGAGGATCTCGGCGGTTCTGGATCCACCTCCGTGCGCGGCTTGTTGCGCCTCCGGAAGGCACCGCGTGGAGATGTTCTACTGCCGACGTCAAGGCTTGGAGAGGAGGACGTATGGCGACCGTCTATAACTGGCAACTCGGACGCGAGATGCTGTACCCCTATGAGGCACCGCGGCCGCGGCGGCAGTTCGCCGCCGTCTTCGACACGAATAAATGCATCGCCTGTCAAACGTGCACGATCGCGTGCAAGAACGCATGGACGTCGGGCCGCGGACAGGAGTACATGTTCTGGAACAACGTCGAGACCAAGCCCTGGGGCTTTTATCCGCTGGGTTGGGATGTCCAGCTGCTTGAAAAGCTCGGCGTGCAAGAGTGGGAGGGCGAGGTCTACCGAGGCAAGACGATCTTCGAAGCGGCGCCTCCGGGCGAGGTCGCGCTCGGCATCACGCCCGAGCGGGAGGACTGGTCCTATCCGAACATCGGTGAGGATGAGGTGAGCGCGCCCGTCGCGCCGGGGCAGTATATTCGTCTTCCGCATCAGCCGTGGATGTTCTACCTGCAGCGCATTTGCAACCACTGCACATATCCGGCCTGTCTGGCCGGCTGCCCGCGCAAGGCCATCTATAAGCGTCCCGAAGACGGCATCGTCCTCGTGGATCAGATCCGCTGTCGCGGTTATCAGGAGTGCATCCGTGCCTGCCCCTACAAGAAGGTGATGTTCAACGAGCCGTTGGGCAAGACGCAGAAGTGCATTGGGTGCTATCCGAAAGTCGAGCAGGGGATGCAACCTGAATGCGTCGTCACCTGCATCGGCAAGATTCGGCTCATGGGCTTTGTGAACACGCCAGATCGTGCGCGCGAGGACAATCCGATTGACTATCTGGTGCACATTCGCCGGATCGCCCTGCCGCTGTATCCGCAGTTCGGGACCGAGCCAAACATTTACTATATCCCGCCGGTCCATGTCCCGACGAGTTTCACGACGATGCTCTTTGGGCCGCGCGCGGAAGAGGCCGTGAGGACCTACCTGAAGGCCGCGCGTGAGGACGATCAGACGCTCCTGGGGCTCCTGATGCTCTTTGGGAGCACGCCTTTCATCATCCATCGCTTCAAGGTCAGAGACGGCTTCGCCTACGGGTATAACGAGCAAGGGGTGGAGCTGGTGCGCGTCCCGATCAAAGAACCCATTCACATTCGGCCTTTCTATGATTCCGAACGGAATGTCTATCGCTTCAGCGTCACCTGAAGTCAACGGCATCGAGGACACGAGAGAGCGTCTCGTGAACGACGCCTCGGTGCGGGGAGGCTTGTATAAGGTCTTCTCTCAGGCCTTCCTGTATCCGTCGCCGGAGGTCGTGGATCTCTTCCGGGATCCGGAGCTCCCGGAAGTGCTCGCTGGGCTCGTAGCGCGATCGGGCGAGAGGGTAAGTGCTGAGCGCGCGATTGTCCACGAACTGGGTGCGTATCTCCGTTCGGCGGAATTTCGGGGTGAATATCTCGGGAGCGCGTATCACGCCCTCTTTCACTTGGGGGGAGGCGTCTCGCTCTACGAATCCACGTATCGGGGCGCGCACGAATTCCAATGGGCGGAGACGCTGGCGGACCTGAGCGGGTTCTACCGAGCCTTCGGTGTGGAACCAAGCGGTGAGCGTCCCGATCACCTGAGCGTGGAGCTGGAGTTTATGTACGTGCTCGCGCTGAAGGAGATTCGCGCGCGCACGGAGGACGAATCCTTCCACGTCACTCGGGAGGCCGAGCGCGCCTTCTTGCGCGATCACCTCGCCGTTTGGATCCCAGCGTTCGCTCAGGCCGTGCGCCGCCGCGTGTGTGAGATCGGCGCGCACAAAGAGGGGTTCTACATGCGCATGCTCGCATGGCTGGAGCGCTTCCTCGCGAGCGAATGCGCGCGTTTGGACGTGGCGTCGGTGACCCCAGCTCCTTTGCCGGAACTCGGCCGCGAGGAGGAAGAGGGGTTCGCCTGCCCATTCGATGTCTCCGGCAGCGAGGGGCTCATGGGGTGGAGCGCCGCGCTCCGATGGCGGGAGATTCCCGAAGGGAGGGGGGAGCGATGAAAAAGATCCTCATTGTCGGACTCATCGGGCTCGCCGTGGGCCTCTTTCTGGTCAGTTCGTATTACGCGCTCTTTCGCTATCGCACGTTTCCGCCGGCAGCGGATCAACCGGTGGAGACGCTCGAGGTGCCGTATCTGGAGCACGATGTCGAGTTGAGCGAGCGGGGCGTTGAGGATCCGATCTGGCAGCGGATTCCGGGCAAGACGCTTGCGCTCATGCCGCAAGTGACGGCTATCCCGTGGGGGACAGCGAGCGTGCCAGAGCTCACTGTCGCGGCCTTTCATAATGGCGAGCGCATCTTCTTCCGCCTCCGATGGCGCGATGCGACGGAGAATCGCGAAGTCGGACACGATGTCTTCTCCGATGCCTGCGCCGTTATGTTGCCGCTGGTGGAGAATCCGCAGCCGCACACGATCATGATGGGATTTCTGGAGGGCGTGAACATCTGGGCATGGAAGGCGAAGCGGGATGCCGAGGTGTGGGGGAGAGGTTCTCGAGAAGCCGGCGCTCAGTCCGAACGCCCCTATGCGGATTATCACTATCCCTTCGAAGAGCGCGAGGTCTTTCCGATCGCGCGCGAATCGGTGGACGCGGCCGTCGAGGATCTTCTCGCACAGGGAGTGGGAACGCTCACGCGACGGGCCCGGCAGCGCGTTCAGGGACGAGGGGTGTGGAAGGACGGAATGTGGACGGTGATCCTCACGCGCGCGCTGGGTGCCGACGAAACGACCGAAGAAGCGGCGTTGTCCGTCGGGAGGACGCGTGCGGTTGCCTTCGCCGTGTGGGATGGAGCGAAAGGGGATCGCGGCGCGCGGAAGTCCATCACCGGATGGGTGCGGTTACGAGTGTGGCCGGTCGAAGCCCCTGCGGGCGCTTCTGGACATTGAGAGGAGAAGGAGGAGGCGTATGGTCCGAATGATGAGACGGCTGGGGATGCTCCTTCTCGGAGCGGGCGTGATCCTGATGCTCGCGTCCATCGGACTCGCGTGGTGGCCGGCTCGCGGCGAGGAGAGAGCCATCACTATCGTCGCGCGACGCTTTCAGTACATGCCGAACATCGTGCGCGTCCGTCGAGGCGATGTCGTCACTATTCGCCTCATGAGCGAGGACGTGCATCACGGCTTTTATCTGGATGGCTATGAGGTGCAGACGAGCGCTCTGCCCGGTCAGGATGGCGTCGTGCGCTTTGTGGCCGATCGGACAGGGAGGTTCGCCTTTCGCTGTTCGGTCACCTGCGGCGCCTTTCACCCTTACATGATCGGGTATCTCAAGGTCGAGCCGGATTATCGGTTCTGGGGAGCGACGGGAGCTGTGCTCGCACTCTTCGGCGTCGCGTTCGTCGCCGCGGGGACACGCCGCGCTTCGATGGCGTCGTGATCGGCAGAGGGAGCTCGCTCGAGTGGTGAGGAGGTATGGCTATGAGACGTTCGCTCGCGGAGCTTTCGCCGCAGGAGATCCTTTGGATCGCGATTCGGATCGAGGAGCGGAATGCTCGCATCTACGAGAATTACGCGGAGATGTTCGAATGGTACGAACCGGACGTCGCGCAAACCTTTCGGGAGATGGCTCGTGAAGAGCGCGAGCATGGCCGCCGTCTCAGTGCGATGTACGCGGAACGGTATGGAGATGCCGCCTGCGACCTGACCGAGGAGGAGATTCGAGAGATCGTCGAAGCGCCCGTCTTCGAAGACGGCGAAGCGTTCATCTACGATCGGGCGCGACGGCATCACGCGTTCGAAGTGGGGCGAGAGGCCGAACGTCGCGCCCGCGCCTTTTACGCGGAGATGGCCGAGCGCGCGACGGACGCTGCCGTGCGCGCGCTCTTCCGCGAATTGGCGGAGATCGAAGCTGAGCACGAGGCCATCTTCGCGCACAGGCTCGACGAAGAATCCGCGCGCGATCCCGGGGATCGCGCGGAGCCGTGAACGAGATCGAGATGTGCGGAATTCTCCAGCAGGGAGGCTGTGGATATGCGCGAGGGATATGTCCTGGGGCTCATTCCTGAAACCTGGCGCTTTGAGCTGACCCAATTCCCTTGGGTCCGACGGCTCTTCAAGAGTCGGTGGATGCCGCTCGCGCTCATTCTCTTCAACGTCTTCCTGTTCACCCTCATCCTCATGGCGGGGTTCTTCGGGGGGTTAATGTTGCCGGGCAACTACAACTTCGGAATCATGATCGTGTGGATCCTTTGGTGGGTACTCTTGATGACGGTTCTCGTGCCCGTGCTCTCGCGCTTCTGGTGCACGATGTGCCCGCTTCCGTTTCTGGGAGAATGGTTGCAACGACTGCGCTTGTTTGACGTCCGGTACGAGAAGGGGCGGAATCCTTATTTCGGATTGAACAAACGATGGCCGAAATCGCTCTCGAACATGTGGCTCATGAACATCCTCTTTCTGGTGACGACCTTCGCCTCGGGATTTTTCACTGTGCGTCCGGCGGCGACGTTCGTGCTCCTGACGGCGATTATCGCCCTCGCGGTCGCGCTCTCACTCATCTATCGGGCGCGGACGTTTTGTCTTTATGTATGTCCGGTGAGCGGATTTCAAGGGCTCTATTCGAATTTCGCGCTCACGGAGGTGCGCGTGAAGGATCCCGAGATTTGCGCCCGGCACAAGCAGAAAGGGTGCGTCGTGGGCAACGAGTGGGGATACGGATGTCCGTGGCTGCTGCTACCTTATGCCTTTCGTCGGAACACGTACTGCGGCATGTGCTTCGAGTGCTTGAAGACGTGCGAGTACGACAACATGGCTGTGAACCTGCGGCCTCCCGGTGTGGATCTGCTTGTGGATGAGAAGCGTGGATTGGATGAGGCGTACAAGGCGCTCATCATGTTGGGCATCGCCATCGTCTTCTTCGTGACGTTTCAGGGACCGTGGGGGACGCTCAAAGATTGGGCGAATGCGGCGACGCTCTCCGGATATCTGGCCTTCATCGGCTTGCACACGAGTTGGAATCTGATTGTTCTGCCGGCAATCTTCCTCCTCTTCGTGTGGTTGGCGCGGCGGGCTGCCGGTCAACCGGTTCCGCTCAAGAAGGTCTACGTGAACTTCTCTTACGCTACAGTGCCGCTCGGGTTGGCCGCGTGGATCGCCTTCAGCCTCGGCATCATCCTGCCCAATGGGAGCTATCTCCTGCATGTTCTCTCCGATCCCTTCGCGTGGGGATGGGATCTGTTCGGAACGGCGCACTTCCCGTGGACGCCGGTCTTCACAGGGATCATGCCGTATCTGATGATTCTGACGCTTCTCATCGGTTTGCTCTTCTCGATGGATATCGCGTTCAAGATCGCGCGGCAGACGTTCGCTGAACCAGAGGCGGCCGTGCGCGGAGCGCTCCCCATCTTGGGGTTCCTGGGGGCGATGACGTGGGGCCTCATGTGGCTCTTCGTCGGATGAGGAGGGAAGGGAGATGAAGCGACAAGAGGTGCTCGCGGTATTGCTGGCCGTGCTGGCGACAGTCGGAACGGTTGTCGCGGCGATCTGGTACGATCGCAGTCGCGATGCCGGGCGGGACGTCGTCGAGCTTCTGGCCCTTCAGCCGAAGAATGGGAATTGGCAGCCGAACGAGATTCGACTGGAACGTGGCCGACCCGTGCGCTTGAAGATCCGCAACGTGGAGACGGTCTCGCACGGGTTCGCACTCCCGGAGTTCGGAATTGGCATTGCGGAGATCCAACCCGGCGAGGTCCACGTTGTAGACTTCACGCCGGATCGCACGGGCATCTTCCCCTTCTACTGCACCGTGTGGTGCTCGCCTGAACACATGGCGATGGCGGGACGCGTGATCGTCACCGAGAGCGTGGCGCGCGCTCCCTCGGATCGCTGAGCGTTCGGCGAAGGCTCGCGGGGGATGCCTCCGTCTGGCCTCTCCTTGCTCGCAGCTCCGGCAACGCGCTACAATCCCAACGACACGGCAAGGGGAGGCGGCGTGAGTGAACATCGTCATCGGATCGCTGGAGCCGATCTTCCGCGATGCCGACATCGCTGCGCGCAGCTCTGAGGCCGTGCTCATCCTCGGCGAGACGGGAGTGGGGAAAGAAGTCCTCGCCCGGTATATCCACGAGCGATCGCGTCGAAGGACTCGCCCGTTCCTCCCCATTAATTGCGCGGCTCTCCCAGCGTCGCTGCTTGAGAGCGAGCTGTTCGGCTACGAGCGGGGAGCTTTCACCGGGGCGACGCAAAGCCGGAGGGGGTTGTTAGAAGAAGCCGATGGGGGGACGGTCTTTCTAGACGAGGTTGTGGAGATCCCTTTAGAGGCGCAGGCGAAGTTGCTGCGCGCGATCGAAACGCAACAGGTGCGCCCCTTGGGCAGCGCGCGCTATCGCCCGATTGACGTGCGTTTCATCGCGGCGACCAACGCGGACATCAAACAGAAGGTCGAGCGCGGGGAATTCCGACGTGATCTCTACTATCGGCTCTCTATCTTCGTCTACAGAATTCCCCCAATTCGCGAACGCCCGCAGGACATTCCGGAACTCGTCCGCCATTTCCTCGGTGAGGCCGGCGCCTCGGTTCGGCTCTCTCCGGCCACATGGGAGCTCTTGCTCTGCTACCCGTGGCCGGGAAACGTTCGAGAGTTGAAGAATGCGATCGCGTATGCGCTCGCTCGGGTGGAAGGCGAAGAGGTGCGGCCCGAGCATCTACCGGACTTCCTCCTTGCGCAGTGTTCGAGGCCTGAAGTCCTCCGGGATACAGCTCTGCGAGCGAAGCTCGCGTGTTTTGAGGCTCAGCTTCTGGCTGAAGCACTCGCGCGCCATGCCGATCTTCGCGAGGTAGCTCGGGAGTTGGGGATTGGCCTGCGCACGCTCTATCGGAAGTTGAAGCGGTATGGTTTGAGCAGGCCGGAGTAAGTGGCTCCTGCGGGGGAGGCGATTGCCCGAGGATTTGTGCCACAAGTGGCACAGCGTAAGCGCCGGGCATGTCCATTTTGTCACGTCGGAAGTCCTTGAGAGGCGGCATCATCTGCAGTGGGGGGAGGTATTCTGACGTGTGCTTGGCGTCAGCGTTGGCTCAAAGTGCGCGATCTGTCTCCCCTTGATGCGCCGGACGAGAGCGCGTAACCATTTGTGGGTCACGCGGTTGATCTTCCCCGGCTCTCCCCAAGGCGTTTCTCCGAGATCTCGGCACGCCGATTGCTTCCATGTGCATGCTATGAGAGGGCGAGCGAATGCGCGAAAGCCGACGCGTCGCACATTGGTGAGCGCGCTCATCCGAGCGCCGCGCGCCGAGGATCTCGAGGCGATCATCGCATTGGACGCTCGTGTGACGGGCGAGGCGAAGCCGGAATTCTGGCGGCGCAAGCTGGGGGTGGGAAGCCCGCTCCTGACGGGAGATCAGTCGTTGGCTCGCGTAGCCGAGGCCGGCGGTCGGATCGTGGGGGTCTTGATCGGAGAGATTCGAAGCTGGGAGTTCCATCTTCCGCCGACCGGTTGGATCACGGTCCTCATGGTGGATCCGGACTACCGCCGTCAGGGGATCGGACGGCGGCTTCTGGCCGAAGCCCTCGACTACTTTCGCGAGCGCGGTTTGCGGAGCGTTCGCACAATGGTCGGATGGTCCGATGGCGATGTGCTCTCTTTCTTCACCGCCATGGGATTCGATCGCGGCCCCTTCATTGAGCTGGAGAAGGCTCTGTGAGGTGGTCGGCTTCCGCTTCCCCTTTCGAAGGGGGGATCAGGCGATCGGGATGAGGAGGGAGTGAAATGACCGACCAGGTGAAGGCCATTGACTGCATGTACTACGTCGCGACGCGCGAATTCATCGAGCGATGGAATCGCGCTAAGGAGGGGGAACTCGTCTGCCGCATGGAGCGCGCTATCGGCGGCCTCCCCGCGTATGAGTCCATCGAGGAGATGATTCGGCAGATGGACGAAGCAGGCGTCGAGCGCGTCTTCATCGCACAATGCAAGATGTGGTCCTACTGGCGCAAGTGGATGTACATGGACACGCGCCTGGAGGAGGTCCTGCAGTACACGCAGAGATATCCGGATCGGTTCGTGGGACTGGCCGGGTATAATCCGTATCGCATCACCGAGAGCTTACGCGAGATCGAGATCGCCGTCCGAGACTACGGCTTCCGGGGCGTCTACGTTCACATCTACGGATTCGATATCCCGATTCACGATCGGAAGATGTACCCGCTCTACGCCAAGTGCGTTGAGCTGGACATCCCCGTCTCGCTGCAAGTCGGGCATGTCCTGGAGGCGATGCCGAGCGACTGTGGGCGGCCGATCTATCTGGATCGCGTCGCGTGCGATTTCCCCGAGTTGAAGATCATCGGTGCGCACACGGGATGGCCGTGGGTCGAGGAGCTGATCTCGGTCTGTTACAAGTGGGAGAATGTATGGATGGGCATAGACGCGTGGATGCCGAAGTATCTCAAGCCGGAGATCATTCAGTTCATCAACAGTCGTCTCGGTCAGGATCGGTGTGTATGGGGGACGAACGGTCTGCCGTGGAAGGAGAACCTGCGACAACTGGACGAGCTGGGGTTGAAGCCAGAAGCGAAGCGCAAGCTCTTGCGCGAGAACGCCATCAAGCTTTTCAAGCTCGACGCGGCGGCATGAGGCCTCTCGAAAGGAGGGAGCGATGACCGAACGAGATTTCGCGGGGAAGGTCGCGCTCGTCACAGGGGGAGCGCGGGGGATCGGACGCGCCATCGTGCGGGCGTTCGCGGAAGCGGGCGCCGATGTCGCTCTTGCGGACATCCGACGGGAGGAGGCCGAGGCGACGGCGCGGGAGATCAGCGAGGCGACCGGACGCCGGCTGCTCGCTGTGCCGATGGATGTGACCGCACTCGAATCCGTGCAGCGCGGCTGCGAGCACGTCCTTCGAGAGTTCGGACAGATTGACGTTTTGGTGAACAACGCGGGGTGGGATCGGATCGTCCCCTTCTTGCAGACGACGCCGGAGCTGTGGGAGAAGATCATCGCGATCAACTATCGCGGCGTCATCCACACCTGTTATACCGTCTTGCCGCACATGGTCGCGCGCCGACAGGGGAGCGTCGTGAACATCAGCTCGGATGCGGCTCGCGTGGGTTCGCTCGGGGAAGCGATCTATGCCGGAGCGAAGGCGGCCGTCATCGCCTTCTCTAAGACGTTAGCGCGCGAACACGCGCGCGACCAGATTCGTGTCAATGTCGTATGTCCCGGTCCAACGGAGACGCCGCTTGTCGAGGAGATGCAGCAGGAGGAGTTCGGGCGGAAGATCCTCGGGGCGATGGCCGGGTACATTCCGTTGAAGCGGTTGGGGCGACCAGAGGATGTTGCGCCTGTGGTCGTCTTCCTCGCGTCGGAGGCCGCGCGCTACATCACCGGACAGGTGATCAGCGTGAGCGGGGGGCTGACGATGGTGGGATGAACACGCTCTTGAGAGGGGAGGTGCGATGGAGGAGCTGATTCGCCGATGCGAAGAGATCGTCCGCGACATCCGGTTCCCCACCGTCCGGCACTGGAAGCAGGAACATCCGGAGGGAAAGGCTATCGCCTACTTCCCGGTCTACGCTCCGGTGGAGCTGATCGCAGCGGCCGGCATGCTCCCGGTCGGGATCCATGGGGCGGGGGATCGGCTGGAGCTTCAGCACGCGGATGCGCGGTTTGGCTCCTTCATCTGCTCCATCGTGAAGACGACGCTGGAGCTGGGCCTGACCGGACATCTCGCTCCCTTCGATGGCGTGCTCTTCTCCTCGATCTGCGATTCGGCGCGCAATCTCTGTTTCGTCCTGAAGCGGAACTTCCCCGACCTCTATGTGGACTTCATCCATCTGCCGCACAATCCGGAGTCGGCATCCAGTCGCGCCTTCCTTCGGAGCGAATACGCGCGCGTGAAGGCGGAGCTGGAGCGTCTGGCCGGGAGGGTGATTGAAGACGATCGGCTTCGGGAGATGATCGAGCGGTATAACGAGAACCGGCGCCTGATTCGCGCCCTCTACGATTGGCGGGCGGAGGAGCCACATCGCCTTCGCGCATGGGAGCTGTACGTATTGGTGCGCGCCGGAGACGTTTTGCCCGTCGAGGAGCACACGATGCTCTTGCGAGAGGCGCGCGAAGGATTCGCCCGACGTCAGGTGAGGCCTCGAGATTCGATCCGCGTCGTCCTCGAGAGCGCGTTCTGCGAGCAGCCGCCGCTTGGGCTGATCCGACTCCTGGAGGACGCCGGATGCTATATTGTGGATGAGGATCTCACTCTGGGGCGGCGATGGTTTCGCGAGGACGTTCCCGTGGATGGGGATCCCTTGGGAGCGCTCGCTGAGAGTTATCTCGATCGCTCCGTCGCTTCTTCGGTGCGCCATGATTGGCGGCATCCTCGGTTCCGCGCGCTCGTGGAGAAGGTGCGCGCGCGTCGAGCGCAGGCCGTGATCTTCCTCATCGCCAAGTTCTGCGAGCCCGCGTACTTCGATTACGTCCTCTTCAAGCGGGAGTTGGAGCGCGAGGGCATTCCGCATCTGCTTCTCGAATTCGAGGAGAAGATGTACACATTCGAGCGTCTGCAGACCGAGGTCGAGACGTTCGTCGAATCTCTCCTCTTCGAGTGATCGGCTGAGGAGGCACTATGACCGAATATCGGGGGGAGATCCATCGTCGGCAGAAGGAGCTGATGCAGCGGTGGTACGCGCGCTTGGATGAATCGGCGCGGACGGGGTGGCCACCGGCTATCTGCCTGATGATCTCGGGCAACTGCGTGGAGCTTTTAGAGGCGTTCGGGATCGTGCCCATTTACCCGGAGGTGAATGCTCTGCAGTTGGCGATCCGACATCAGTCGCTGGAGCCGATCCTCGCCGCTGAGGAGCTGGGGTATGCGACGGACAATTGTGCGTATGTGAAGGCCGACATCGGGGCATACCTGATGGGAGTGACGCCGAGTGGGGGGAGGTTGCCGCGCCCGGCTCTCGTGCTCTGCAATTTCGTCGGCTGCAACACCTACCTCAAATGGTTCGAACATGTGGCGGCGTTCATGGACGCTCCTCTCTATGTCCTGGATATTCCGTTTCTGCGCAGAGAGGAACCAAGCCCGGACGATGTCGCCTATGTTGTCGCGCAGCTCAAGGAAGTGGTGCAGCGGATCGAGACGATCACGGGCCTGCGCTTCGATCCGGATCGGTTTCGCGACGCTGTGCGGTGCTCGCAGCGGGTCGAGGAGCTGTGGTCGCGCATCAAGCATCTTGCGCGGCGAGAGCCGTCGCCGTTTGATGCGTATTTTGACGCCATCACTCTCATGGGACCGCTCTATGTCTACCGCGCGACCCCGGAGGGAGTGGCGTTCTTTGAGCGTGCGCTCGCGGAGCTGGAGGCGAAGGCCGCGCGCGGCGAAGGTGTGTACGATCGCGAGCACTTCCGCGTGGTGGTCGAGGGACCGCCTCCCTATCCGTACTTCCGCGCTTTCCGCGATATGTTCGCGCGGTGGCGCGCGACGGTCGTCGCCTCCACCTATTCGACCGTCGGAGGGATTTGGGAGTTCGGATTTCGTCACGATCCCGACCGGCCTTTTGAGTCAGTCGCCCTTCACATGCTCGCGCATAATCTCACAAACCGGAATTACCTCCAGCGATACGACCAAATCCGGCGTTACGTCCGGGAGTGGAACGCCGATGGCGTGATCATCCACTTCGTCAAGAGCTGCCGGTTGTTCTCGGCGGGGCAGGGGGATATGCGGGACTATCTCACAAAGGTGCTCGGCGTGCCCACGCTCTATATCGAGTCGGACCTGGAAGATCCGCGATATTTCGCCGAGGCGCAGATCCGGAACCGCGTGGATGCGTTCTTCGAAGCGCTGGAGCGGCACAAGAGTGCAGCCCAGCGAATGATCACCGTGTGACCCACAGGAGGTGAAGGAGACGATGCGATTCGCTGCCGGAGTGGACGTTGGATCTACGCAGACGAAAGCCGTGATTCTCGCCGAGGATGGAGGGCAGTCGGGGCACCCCGCGCGATCTTCGGATCACGTGGGGACCCCGCCCGAATCCCCACGTATTGTGGCCCGAGCGGTGGTGGACACGGGCGCCCATGTCTCCCGCGCCGCGGAACAGGCATTTCACGCCGCGTGTCGCGAGGCCGGACTCGATCCGCGCGAGATCGGTCTGGTCGTGGGGACCGGCTATGGTCGGTATAAAATTGCCTTCGGTCATGCGCAGGTGACCGAGATCAGCTGTCACGCTCGTGGGGCACACTTCGTCTTCCCCGAGACGCGCACGGTGATTGATATTGGCGGGCAGGATGCCAAGGTGATTCGCGTCGGTCCGGAGGGCGAGGTTCGAGACTTCGTCATGAACGATAAATGTGCAGCGGGGACGGGACGCTTTCTCGCCAATGCCGCCGAGGTCCTCGGCCTCCGCCTTGAGGAGATCGGTCCCCTCTCACTGCAGGCGACCGATCCGGTGAAGCTGACGACTGTATGCACGGTCTTCGTGGAGTCGGATATTCTCTCCTATCTCGCTCAGGGACGGCGCCCGGAGGATATTCTCCGCGGAGTTCATTTAGCGATCGCTCGCCGGACAGTCAGCCTGGCGCGGCGCATTCCGATCGAGCCTGCCATCACATTCACCGGTGGAGTCGCACGCAATGTCGGTATGGTGAGGGCGCTCGAAGAGGTCCTGGGACTCTCGATTCACGTGAGCCCGGAGTCCCATTTCATGGGGGCACTCGGTGCCGCGCTCTTCGCTCTGGATCGGTTGAAGCGTCGCGCTGAAGCCGGCGCTGCGCCGGAAGAACGAGGTTGGCAGTGAAGAAGAGAGGGGGCTATGTCCTGTATCGCGGGCATTGATGTGGGCACCGGTTTCACAAAGGCTGTGCTCGTGGAAGTCGAGGGGGAGCATCCCTCTGGAGAGACGCTTATCCTCGGTCGGGGGATCACAAAGACCGGAGCCTATTTGGAGGACGCTGCGCGACACGCACTTGAGCAGGCGCTTCGCGCGGCAGGGCGAGATCGGGACGACATCGTCTACGTGGCGGTGACGGGATTCGGGCGCTACGCCGTCGGATTCCGGGACATTCAGATCACGGAGATCACCAGTGGCGCACGCGGCGCCATATGGCTCTTCCCTGAAGCCTCGGCCGTGCTCGACATCGGGAATCAATCCACGCGCGCTATACGGTTGGATGCGCGGGGCAAAGTCTCCGCCTTCAAGATGAATGAGAAATGCGCGGCCGGTTCGGGCAGTTTCCTCATGCGCGTGGCGAAGTATTTGCAGATTGAGCTGGAAGAACTGGGTGAGATCTCGCTGCGCGCCACTCGCCCACAGCCGATCAGCAGCGTGTGCGCCGTCTTGGCCGAGACCGAAATCATCAATCACGTGAGCGCCGGAGCGGCCATCGAGGATATCGTGCGCGGAGTTCATAATTCGCTGGCCGACCGCGCCGTCCTGTTGCTGCGACGCGTGGGCGCGGGATCGGATGGTCGCGATGCCTCCCCGCTGGTCTTCATCGGTGGTGTCGCCCGACAGCGCGGCATGATCGTGGCACTTGAGGAACGCCTCGGCCGGCCTGTGCGCGTTCCTCCCGAATGCGAATTCGTCTGCGCCTTGGGAGCCGCTCTGCTGGGTCTTCACCGGTGGCGGAAATTCCGTTCGGAAGCGCTCCCTCCCTTGACCTCGCCGTGAGTCCACAAGGTGTGGGGATCTCCTCATCCCCTTTTCTCGAGGGGGCGCTCTCGAGGCGACGGGATTCGAACTGCGCTCGGGGCGTCGGCGATGTGCGTTCTCGCCCGACGAACGAAGTGCCCAGCGCCTCGCTCACCGGAACCGGAACTGTTGGAGGGCGACTTCTCTTTGTACGAGCGTGGTGCACGGACGCGCGGAACCAACCATGTAGATGATCCCCGTGCGACCGGTGGCGAGCCGACGTTCGGGATCAAGCTCGCTCCGAAGGTGGTAAGTCGCGCCTGTCGCCATGACGACATCCGCGCGCAGGAGCGGGAGATCGGGGTTCGATTCGTCAAGAGCGACCGTGAGCGCGATCGGGGCGAAGCGGCGCACCGGCGGGATCACCGTCAGAGCCAAAAGCTTGGGCTCGGAATCGGACATCTCGAGCAGCCCGATGCTCGAGTATCCTTGCCGTGTCGGCGTCTCCACCTCGGGGATGAAATCAGGATCCAGGATTGTGACGTCGCCGATGAAAGCGCCGTACCAGGCGGCTCCCGTGTCGCGGATCGTGACGATGAACAGCTCGTTGGCCACAGTCGTGATGATCTCAGCCTCGCGCAGACATACGAATCCGCCAGTGAGGAGCGGCAGCTTTCCTCCTATCGTCGCGTTGTTGAATTGAAAGAAGGCCGTCGCTTCAGATACCCCTTCGATCGAGCGCATAAGGTGCAGATGTTCGCGGTTCTGCATCGGATCCGCATCGAAGCCGTTGATGAAGATGAAGCCGCGTTTGTTCTGGGTGCTCGGTCCGACGCCCCAGGCCGGTCGCGCGAGTTCACTCCAACCCGGCCAACAGTTTTTGCAGGACGCTGTGAACGACTCCGTGTGTCCGGTCGTTTGGGCAAAAGGTCGGAAGGGGGAAAACGCAAGGATCAGTGCGCCAAAGGCCGCGCTCCACGTCATCCGCTCCCGCATTCGGTTGTACATGGTCACCTCCACATTCGCCTGAGAGCATAACGAGTCTTTGAGATCGAGCAATCGGTCGAAGGGCTGATCTTCGCCGGGAAAACGCCGTATTTTCCAAGGGTGACGATGCCACCCGGGAGGGAGCCGCCACTCCGCTGCGCATCACGTTCGGCATGCGCCTTCGCTCGTTCCTGATCTTCTGCTTCCGCACGAAGCGGCCTGGCCAAGGCTAAAGGAATCTCGTGGGAAAGTCAAGGCATCTTTCCCGCTCTCATCGTGCGAGGAAGCGTCGCACGGCGACTTCGCGCTGCACGAGATTGTGGCATGGCGCGCCGTTGCCGACGAGATACAGAATGCCGGCCCGTCCGACGAGGCTCCTCTCTTCCGGAGCCAGTACACTGCGGACCTCGACCGTCCCCAAGCTCCTTGTACGGAACGCGGCGACAAGCGCCACGTCCGTCGGCGTCTCTTCGATCGCGAGTCGAACTTCGATCGGTGAGAACCGCGTGATGTGCGGAATCACCCGCAAGGCCCGCAGGCGCAGTTCGGGCCCGATCTTCTCCAAAATCCCGACGGTCATATATGGCTTGCGCGCTTCGGGCTGCGGAGCGAATTTCGGATCCAGGAGCGTGAAATCTCCTATGAATGCCCCGTACCAATTGTCGCCATCGTCGCCAAGGGTCAGGATGAACAGCTCATCCGTGACAACGGCCATCACCTGGGAGGGCGGGACGCAAAGAAAGCCTCCATGGGTCAAGGCGAGTCGTCCCCCAATGGTCGCATTATTGAACTGGAATTCGACGATGGCTTCGGTCGGAGCCCAAACTCCATTGAAATGCAGATGCTCTCTGTTCAACCACGGGTCATTGAAACTGCCGTTCACAAACAGGAAGGCCAATCCGTTCTGTGTGCTGGGGCCAACTCCGCGAATCGGTCGAGCGATCTCGACCCATTCGGGCCAGCAGTGTGTGCAACGCTTGGCGAAATTGGCGGCGACGTAGTGGCCCGGAGATTGTGCGCTCGCGGGAAGCGATGGGATGAGCCCGAGAGCGGCGGTGAGGCCGAAGACAGCACATCTCATGACTTTTGTCCTCCCTCGAGCCTCCTCAGCAAGCACTGTGCCAGAAGGGCAGGGAGGGGGACGGTTAGCGAACGGACAGAGAGAACATATGTTAGAGGATCGAGGACGGCGGCCGAGTTCGGCCCGATGTTTCACCTTTGAAAGGGATGTTTCGCGTCGAGGCCAGCGATCATCGCCCGAGCAAAAGGGGAAGCTCTTCGTAACTGGTCCGGGAGCGGGATTTCTCGCGGTGGCGTTCAAGTGCTAGCTCGATCAAACGATCGAGGAGTTGGCTGTAGGGGAGGCCGCTGGCCTCCCAGAGCTTCGGATACATGCTGATTTCCGTGAAACCGGGCATGGTATTGATCTCGTTGATGAGAATCCGGTTCGTGCCGCGTTCCAGGAAGAAATCCACGCGCGCCAGTCCTGAGCCTTCGATCGTTCGAAACGCGCGGATGGCTAAGCGCTGGAAGGCGCGGACCAAGCGTTGGGGCAATGGGGCCGGGATGATAAGCTGCGCGGCGTCGTTGATGTACTTGTCCGCATAGTCGTAGAACTCTGCTCCCGGGATGATTTCGCCAGGTACGCTAGCGATCGGCTCCTCGTTGCCGAGGACGCTGACTTCGATCTCGCGGCACGTGATGGCTTCCTCGATCATGATCTTGCTGTCGTATTTCGCGGCCAGAGCAATGGCATCAGCAAGATCGCGGCTCTTTTTGACCTTTGAGATGCCGACCGAGGAGCCCAGACAGGCGGGCTTCACGAAGCAGGGAAGGCCGATCTCCCGAAGCGCGCGTCGCAGGATGGCACGAGGCGAACGCTCCCACTCCGTTCGCCGAAAGGCGATGAAACGGACGACTGGCAGGCCAGCCGCGCGAAAGAGCCTCTTCATGACATCCTTATCCATGCCGAGGGCCGAGGCCAGGACGCCACACCCGACATACGGAACATTGGCCATCTCGAAGAGGCCTTGGATCGTCCCATCCTCCCCATAAGGACCGTGGAGGACAGGGAAGAAGACGTCCACCTTCTCCTGACGGACGGCGTGCAGCTCTCCATTGAAGCGCACGAGGGCGGCCGTCGTGGGATCGGGCAGCAGCGCGACCGGTTGCACGAGATCGCTGAGGACGTCCTGGGGGAGGAGCTTCGTGGAATCCACCGGAGAGAGCCATCGGCCTTCCTTCGTAATGGCGATGGGGATGATTTCGTACTTGTTCTTATCCATCGCGCGAATGATCGAGGCCGCTGATCTCAAGGAGACCTCGTGCTCTCCCGACCGGCCGCCGAAGATCACCGCGACGCGCAGCTTCTTCATCCTCGTCCCGCCTCCATCGTCCGCGTGGAAGTATACACGGTTTCCGTCTGCGGCGAGAAGATGGTCCCCCCCTACAGGATGCGCTTGCCGAAAGCCGAGAGGATGAGTTCCACAGCGAATTCTGCTGTATGGTTTCGGACGTCGAGAACGGGATTCACTTCCACGATCTCCATCGAGAGCAGCTTGTGCGAATCGGCGATGAGTTCCATGGCAAGATGACCCTCACGATAGGTCGCGCCGCCGGGCACAGGCGTGCCCACGCCGGGAGCATAAAAGGGATCGAAGACGTCCATATCGAGGCTGACGTGAAATCCTGCCGTCCCGCGCGAGGCGATCTCCAGGGCGTGCTCCATGACCACCCGCATACCCAGTTCATCCAGCTCGCGCATGGTGAAGACCGTGAGGCCGCTTCGACGGACGTTCTCTCGTTCCAGGGGATCTACATCGCGCACGCCGATGAGGACGCAGTGCCGAGGATCGAGCTTCGGGCGAAACCCCTTCAGATCCACCAGCTCCGGCACGCCCAAGCCGAGCGAGACGGCATAGGGCATGCCGTGAATGTTGCCCGAAGGTGTCGTCTCCGGCGTATTCATATCCGCATGGGCATCGAACCAGAGGACGCCGATCTTCTCCCCTCGCTGGCGATAGTAGGACGCCACTCCGGCAATCGTGCCGATGGAGATGGACTGATCGCCGCCGAGCACAAGGGGGATGGCTCCTTCGGCGACCACGTGCTCCACGCGATCGGCCAGGATGCGGTTGACCTCGGCCACTTCAGCTAAGTATTTCGCGCGGGGGTCAATAATGCGAAGGGTTTCGGGAATATTGACGGGGATGTTCCCCAAGTCCTCAACCGTATAGCCGAGTTGAGTCAGGCGCGTCTGAAGACCGGCAATGCGCAGGGCCGAGGGACCCATGTCCACTCCCCGGCGGTTCGCTCCGAGGTCCATGGGGACGCCGATGATCTTGATCGGTCGTCTCACCGGATGCCTCCTTTCCAAGCGCGCACGAGCGAGAGGACCGGGAACCAGCCAAAGCGCGGGCGTTCCAAGCCGCGAAGGAAGACCTGGGCAAATCCGGCTGCGCGCAGAAGCTCGGCCAGTTGGTCGGCCGTATAGAGGACAGCGTCCGCCTCTTCTGGGTTTCGACGGACATAGCGATAGAAGGCTCGCCGGGCGCTCACAAAGAATCGGTCGCGCGGCGTCCCCGGCAGCAGACGTTCGGTCAGGACGAGCCGTCCTCCTGCAGCGAGCACGCGATGCGCTTCGCGCGCAAAATGGGGGACATTGAGGTGGCGCACTCCCTCCATGCAACTGATCACGTCAAACTGTCCGTCCTCGAAAGGTAGCCGGTGAGACGTCGCGACGCGCCATTCGATCTTGCTCTCTATGGCCAAACCAAATGAGCGCGCCTCGGCGCGCACGCGCTCCATCTGCTGCTCGGTGAAGCTGAGGCAGACGACCTTTCCTCCGGGCTCGACCATTCGGAGTAGATGCAGGGCCATGCCGGCCGTCTCCCCCGCGAGGTCGAGAACGCGCACCCCGGGTCGGATGTCGGCCATCTCTAGAAAATGGATCCACCAGGCGCGAAATGCTGTCTCGGAAGGGAGAGCACTTCGCCAGCTTCTCAGAAGAGGCGCTTGGCGGTCGGTTGATCTCCCTTTGTGCGTGAGGAGGTGGCTCATCGTCCTCCTTCGTGAGGTGCACATATCGCTCGAGGCACACGCCGGCTGATCTCTCGTACGGCTTCCTCCGCAGACGGCACGCGGATGAGGGCCATGAGGTCTTTCGGGCGGAAGGCTAAATGTGCGAGTAGCCCCGTCAGGATCGGTTCCCAGCACTCGCCGAGCAGAATAAGGGGCTTACTCGTCCTCGCCTGATCGAGAAGCGCGAGATTCCAAAAGAGCGCAACTTCGGCGAGCGTCCCAATCCCACCGCGCAGAGCAATGAATCCGTGCGCCAACTCATTGACGACCTGCAATCGCTCCAGTACATCGCGCGTGCGGATCTCGCGCGAGAGGTAGGGATTCGGTGGCTCAGAGAAGATGTCGACGGTGACGCCCCAAGATTCCCCTCCCGCCCGCCACGCGCCGCGGTTGGCGGCCTCCATAACGCCCGCATATCCCCCTGTGCAGACGATGTATCCAGTTTCCGCCAGCTGTTGACCTAACCGCTCGGCTTCCTGATATTCCCAATCCCGTGGCGAACACCGCGAGCCGCCGAAGATGGCGATGACAGGACGGCCCATGACACGCTCCTTCAGGGCTTCAGACGATAGAGCATGCGGGGGAAGGGAATGGCTTCGCGCACATGCTCCAAGCCGCAAATCCACGCCACCGTGCGTTCAAGCCCCAGTCCGAAACCGGAGTGGGGGACGGAGCCGTATCGCCGGAGATCGAGGTACCAATCGAAGGCCTCCTCCGGGAGATGATGTTCGCGAATTCGCTGCTGAAGCAGCTCAAGCGACGCGGTGCGTTGCCCGCCGCCGATGATCTCCCCATAGCCTTCCGGAGCGAGCATGTCCATGCAAAGGGCCAGCTCCGGACGCTCCGGATCCGGTTCCATGTAGAAAGCCTTCACAGCCGCCGGATACCTGTGGATCATCACCGGCTTGTCGAAATGCTCGGAGAGATAGGTCTCGTGAGGAGATCCGAAGTCGTCCCCCCAAGAGAAGTCGAAGCCGCCTTCCCGCAAAAGCTGGACGGCTTCGTCGTATGAGAGCCGAGGAAACGGAAGGCGCACGCTCTCCAACCGGGAGAGATCGCGTTCGAGAAGCTCAAGCTCCGCGCGCCGTCGCTCGAGCACACGCGCCAGGACGAAGGTCACCAGTTGCTCGGCCAGCTCCATGATGTCGTCCAGGGTGGCGTAAGCGACTTCCGGCTCGACCATCCAAAACTCCGTCAGGTGACGCCGCGTCTTCGAACGCTCCGCTCGAAAGGTCGGACCGAAACAGTAGACCTTCCCGAAGGCCATGCATGCGGCCTCCATGTAGAGCTGACCCGATTGCGTCAGATAGGCCTTTTGATCCTCGAAGTAGTTGACTTCGAAGAGCGTCGTCGTCCCCTCGCAGGCCGCCGGCGTGAAGATCGGCGCATCGCAAAGGACGAAGCCATTCGAGTCGAAGAAATCACGAATGGCGCGAATCACTTCATGTCGGATCTTCAGAACGGCATGGGGGCGACGCGAGCGCAGCCAGAGATGCCGATGGTCCAAGAGAAATTCGATCCCATGATCCTTCTTCCCGAGCGGATAAGGCTCGGCGATGCTGACGATCTCCGCATCATGGATCTCAATCTCGTACCCCCCGGGGGCTCGCGGCTCTTCTCGCACCGTACCACGCACAATGAGCGAGGATTCTTGCGGCAGGCGATCCAAAGCTTCCCACACATGCTCGGGAACGGTCGTCTTGAGGACAACACCCTGGATGATCCCGGAACCATCCCGAATTTGCGGGAACATGATCTTCCCGCTGGAGCGCTTGTTGTAGAGCCATCCCTTCACGATGACTTCCTGGCCCACATAGTGGGCGATCTCACTCACGCGGACATACGTCATCGCTTCTCTCCCCTCGCCTGAAACCTCAACCTCCATAATCCTATCGCAGATCGCGCGGTTCAATCCAGCTGCTTCCATCGCGCGAGGATGAGGGCAACGAGTCCCAAGCCGATCGCCGCGCGAATGAGGTGGTCGCTCACCCGAACGTTCGGTGAGAACGTTCCATCCATGTAGAGGGCCAATCCGCTGAGGGCGGCGAGTGCGAGAAAGGCCACGATGGCCGCCCATTTCCGCGAGCGCCACAGTCCGATGGCTGAAACCAGTTGGGCGAACCCCACCAGAGCGAATCCCAGCTGCGGCTTCATGGGAAGGCCATAGGCATCGGCGAAGACTCCCCCGAGAAGATTCAGGATCCCATAGACGCCTTGAATAGCCGCCACGACCCTCAGGATCTCCATCGTCGCTTCCCCCGCTCGAGTGCCGAAAGTCTCCTCGCGATATGCTGGCCAATAGTAGCGTATGCCTCAGGATTCGCCAAGTCCGAACGGTTCCTTTCGGATCTCTGTGGGACCCCACTCCGGGTGGAGCATCGGTTCGTCGAGAGGTAGAATTATGGCTCCATGCGCGAGCTCATCGGATGAAAGGAGCGGGTATGCCAGCGGCTTCGGACGTCATCGTCGTGGGGAGTATCAATGCGGATTTGGTCATTCGCGTACCACGTCTGCCACGGCCGGGGGAGACGGTCTCCGGGTACAACTTCAAGGTGTTCGGGGGAGGGAAGGGAGCCAATCAGGCCTTAGCTGTCGCGCGGTTGGGGGCGAAAGTGCGACTCATCGGGAATGTAGGGACAGATGATTTCGGCGCGATGGTCATCAAGAGTCTCGCCAGCGGAGGGGTTAATGTCTCGCTCGTCGAATGGCTTCCTGACGCGCATACAGGCGTCGCTCTGATCATGGTGGACGAATCGGGTGAGAATGCCATTGCGACGGCCCCAGGCGCCAATCGGCAGTGGGCGACGCGGGGGAGCGGTTACTTTCGGAACCTCTTCCAGACCTGCCACCCCTATACGACGGTGATCTTACAGTTGGAAATTCCTCTGGAGATCGTCGAGGAGGTCACAGCCGCCGCTCGGGAATATGGATTGCGCGTGATCTTGAATCCGGCCCCTGCTCGCCCGGTCGGGGATGACCTATTGCGCCGAGCGGATGTGATTACGCCGAACCGGCACGAAGCCTCGGAGTTGAGCCAGGTGAAGATCACCGATCTAGAGAGTGCGCGAGAGGCCGCGCGCGTGCTGCTCGAACGAGGCGTCGGATGTGTCGTCGTCACCTTGGGGGGAGAGGGAGCGGTGATCGCCACGCGGGCGGGAACTTTTCATGCGGCACCTTTCGAAGTACGGGCTGTAGATTGCACGGCGGCCGGCGATGCGTTCACCGGAGGCTTGGCCGTCGCCTTGAGCGAAGGCCTGGATTTGCTCTCGGCCGTCAAGTTCGCCAACGCGTGTGGAGCGATCGCCGTCACCAAAGAGGGGGCGCAACCTTCGATGCCCACCCGAGTCGAGGTCGAAGAGCTGCTCCGCGCACAATCCCCACCGATTCGGCGAATCTAGGGAATGCGTCCGTTTGTACGGTGAGGCGAAACGAGAAAGTCCAAGGGCAGGATGTTCTCGCGATCGAGGAGTTTTGGTGGACCGGAGGAGATTCGAACTCCCGACCTCCAGAGTGCGATTCTGGCGCTCTCCCAGCTGAGCTACCGGCCCACCTTCACAAGGCTATCGGACTATTCGTGCGCCTGTCAAGATACTCGAAAAGAGTTCAGAAAATGCGTTTGAAAGCTTTTCCGATGCTCTTGCCTGCTTTACCGACGGCTTTCCCCGCTGCTTTGCCCCCTTTGGCCGCAGCTTCGCCCGCTTCGCCAGCTCCTTGAGCCGTCGCTCGGCCTGCTGTCGTTGCGCCTTTCGAAGTCGCTTTGGCTGTCGCTTTTCCCGCCGACGTACTGGCCTTGGCCGTTGCCTTTGCTCCCGTGCTCGCAGCTTTCGCTGTCGCCTCCCCCGCTTGGGCTGCTGCTTCGCCCGTCGCCTGTGCGCCCGTGCGTGTTCCTGTGACAGCGGGATTGCGATCTTGCTGAACCAGTACCCCGCTCGCTGCCAGGCCCATCACCGGTTTCGAAGGTGCCAATGCCCATGCAGGAAGGCCAAAAACCACGCTCAGAAGCACGATCCCTCGTCTCCCGCGCATCGTTTACCTCTCTCGCTTGGTGTGTCAGAATTGAACTGAAGGTTACGTAGTGTACGGAAGGCGACGGAGGATGTCAAACGTTCGAGTGAGAGATCGAATGCGGCCTTGCGGGAGGCGTGAGCTCCAACAGCGTGTGCTTTCTGGCATACTCCTTGTTCTGGGGATCGTTCCCTCAGGGGGAGGGATGCAAAAGCCGAAACCCGCCGAGACGCCTCTCGTCGAACTGCGCTCTGATCTGGTCTCCTTCACGGTCTCCGTCACCGGCTTGCGCGGAGAGCCCCTGAACCATCTCACGCGCGAAGATTTCATCGTGTATGAAAATGGGGAGCGGCAGCAGATCACCCATTTCGCAACGGTGGATGCGCCAGTGGACATCGTTCTGCTCGTGGATACCAGCGGCAGCATGCGCGGTGAGCTGAAGAGGGTTCAGCGCGCAGCCGCCCGATTCATCGAGCGGATGCGCCCGCAAGATCGCGTGGCCATCGTCGAATTCCATCGGGAAGCGATCTTGCACACGGATTTCACGCGGGAGCGAAAGAAGGCGATTGGCGCATTGCGAAACATAAAGGCAGGTTCGGCGACGGCCTTCTACGATGCCCTCGTCGTGGTCGCCGACGAGCTGCTGCGCTCGGCCTCGGAACGGAAGGCGATCATCGGGCTCACCGATGGCGTGGACTCCTCGAGCGTCTATACCTTCTCCGATGCCGCCCGGCGACTGGAACACGCATCCGTCACCGTCTTCATCATCGAGCTGGACACGGAGTCGTTTATGATCGAGGGGATACGGCGAGGGGATCTCACGCTCTCGCCGGCGCAATTGGAGCGATATCGTCAGGCCTATCGCCCGCAGGATCCCCCGTTTCGGTATCGTACTCCTCTCTTCTTCACTGAAGAGGAATTGGTGAAGATCGCACGCGGGGTGTATCGCTTGGCCCGGCAGGAGCTGAGACAACTGGCTGAACGAACGGGCGGGCGCGTCTTTCCGTTGCGAGACCTCGCGCATCTGGATGATGTGTATGCGAGAATTCAGGCGGAGCTGGGAACGCTTTATAGCCTCGGCTACTATCCGAGCCGCCCCGAACGGGATGGGACCTGGCGCGCCATTCGCGTGGAGGTCACCGTCGCCGGCGCTCGTGTGCGAGCCCGATCGGGATATTGGGCCCCTTCACAGTGAGATTTTATGCGAGGCCGATGCCTTCGAATCCTGATCGTTCTTGTCGTGGACGCTGTCGTTCGAGTATTCGCTGGGGCAGCCCTGGGAGCGAGGCCCGTCGCCACAGAGCTCTCCGTGATGGGGCCGATCGTGGGTGATGTGACTGACAGCAGCGCGCTCATTTGGGCACGGGCCAACCAGGAGGCTCTTCTGTCGGTTGAGTATGGGACGGATCCGGAATTGGCGACGTCTCAATTCACCGAGCCCGTCCGGCTCACGGCCGATCGAGATTTCACGGCGAAGGTGCTTCTTGACGGGCTCGCCTCTCACACGCGCTACTTCTACCGCATCCATGTGCAGGAGGCGATGTCTTCACGTGCGTTGATCAGCTCAATTGGACAATTCCTGACGGCCCTTGATGAGGATGCGTGGATGCCGGTGACGTTCGCCGTAAGTGGTGACGCCGGCGAAGCCTATCAGCCGTTTCGCCTCTTCGACGCCGTCCGCGCAGAGCGGCCCGATTTCTTTCTCTTCCTCGGGGATACGATTTACGCCGACCAAGGACCGGGGCCGGGGGCGAGGACGCTCGATGAGTATCGCCGGAAGTATCAGGGGAATCGGAAGGATGCTCCTTTTCAGCGCCTCGCGCGCGAGACATCGTTCTACGTCATCTGGGACGATCACGAGATCGCCAATAACGCGAATCGCACGCATCCGCGTCTTCCGGTCGCTCGTCGCGCCTTCCTTGAGTACTGGCCGATCCGCGAGGATGATGCCGATGGCTCGCGGCTCTATCGCTCGTTCCGGTGGGGGCGCGCGCTCGAGCTGTTTGTGCTCGATTGTCGTCAGTATCGCAGTCCGCAGGGGGAGAAGGACGGACCCGCCAAGACGATGCTCGGTGCGGAGCAAAAGGACTGGCTGAAGGCAGCGCTGCTCGCTTCTCCAGCATCCTTCAAGTTCATCGCGACGAGCGTCCCCTTGAAGTATCACACCCGCGATTCCTGGGAGGGGTATCGAACCGAGCGTCAGGAACTTCTGGAATTCATTCGGGCGCATCGTCTCTCGAATGTGATCGTCCTCTCTGCCGACGTTCACTATGCCGCCGTGCTCCGGCACGTCGAGGGCATTGTAGAGATCATCTCGGGACCGATCGCGCAGTTTCCCTCGCCGATCGCGCCCGTTTGGGGTCGTCCCGAAGTCGAATTCACGGCGACGGGGGTATACAGCTATGCTCTCGTGCGCGTGTTTCGTGAGGGCGAGACTCCTCGCGCGGAGATCTCAATCATCAACGCGGCTGGTAGGCGTTTGCACACGACTCGTGTGCCGTGAGCGAACCGGTGAGGGGATACAGCTCTCTCTGCGGAGTCTCTCTCGGCGCGACTCCGTCACTGTGGAATGCCGATTCGATTCCAGCTGTGGGGTTGCCAACTGCTGATTTGTTTTATACCCCATATGGCCAGAGAGTACCCTGAAATTGGCCGATGGGGCACGTCCACAGGGCAGGGACGGCCAAGACGCCGTGAGGTGGTGGCGAGATGATTGTGCAGCAGGCCTTTCGGTACGAGCTGGATCCGAGCGACGCGCAGCGGACGCTTTTGGCGAAGCATGCGGGAGCGGCCCGGTTTGCGTGGAACTGGGGATTGGCTCGCCGGATTGAGCTGTTCACTCAGAACGAGGGCACAGCGAGATTCAC
>Ga0197143_1000237_pt1 | contig 65707 bp, 58 predicted proteins | sample GBS70_MetaG_FD_148603 | JGI IMG/M metagenome (GOLD analysis project Ga0197143, IMG submission 148603) | Sediment microbial communities from Great Boiling Springs, Gerlach, Nevada, United States - GBS 70_MetaG | ecosystem: Environmental > Aquatic > Thermal springs > Hot (42-90C) > Sediment...
GGAAGCCGGACGAGGGGGCTACCCCTATCCCGGGCGGCACCTGCGTCCTGCGGAGGGCGCAAGGCCCGCCCGGCGATGGTCCACCTTCCGGTTCCGGGGAGTTTCCCCCGGCGCAAAGGGTCGGGAGGGCTGTTCGCCCGGCCTCGCAGTCGTGAAAGACACGACTACGTTTTGAGGAACGGTACGGCCTCGTGGTGGTCCTGGACCACGGCCGTGGTTACCAGACCCTGTACTGCCGTACCTGAGGGTGCCGTTGGAGCGTGTGCGGGAGAAGGCGTGGTCGGGAGGGGCTGGCCTTCAGGAGCGGCCCCGCACCGCCCGGACCACGGCCTCCACGTTGGCCTCCGGGGTGTCCACGGGGATCACGCAGCCGGCAGCCACGATGTGTCCGACCCCGCCGGACTGGACCAGGGCGTCCTGCGCTTCCTCCGCCACCTGCCCGGGGGTGCGGTCCGCGAAGGTCGCCTCGTTCAGCCCGCCGCACAGACAGCCGGAGTACCGGCCCCGGGCCTCTCGCAGGGAGGGAGGGGTCCTGCGGTCGTGCCAGTTGACCGCGTGCACCGGGTAGCCGGTCAGGAGGTCGAAGTAGGGCTGGCTCCCGTGGGCGTGGAGGAGGACGATCTCGGCTCCTGCCGCCGCTTCCAGGACCCGCAGGTCGTAGGGCCGGCCGAAGGCTTCGTACTCCTCCCGCGTGACGCCCTCCGCGCAGGCCATCTGGGTCGCAAAGAACAGCCCGTCCGCGCCCGCGCTCAAGCACTCCGTGGCGAACTGCGCGGTCACCTCCGTGATGACCTCGAGCCCCGCGTGCAGGGCCTCCGGCTGCTCCCGGAGGTAGCGCACCACGGCCACGTCCCCGCACAGGGTCTTGGCCACGGTGAGGGGGCTGAACACCGTGGCCAGCACCGGCACCTCCCCGGCCACCTGCTGGCGCACCAGTCGGAGCGCGCGGAGCTCGCGGCCGTACACCCCCGAGGTCACGTCCAGCCGCCGCAGGCGGGTCCAGTCCTCCGCCCTCTTCACCGGCCGGTCCAGGTACGTGCGGACCCCCTCTCGGTTCGGGCGGTACCCTGCCCGGAGCCCCCAGTCGTCGCCGTAGTACCCGCTGGCAGGCGTCACCTTCAGGAGGTCCAGGCGGAACCTGCGCCAGAAGGCCACGTGCGCCTCCGCCAGGGTCTCGGCCCGCTGGTCCGCCCCGGGGAAGTGGCGCCACAAAGCCACGGGCGGGCAGTCCCCTTTTCCGCCCCGGAGGGCTTCCCGGACCCGGTCCCAGTGCGCGGATTGACCCGGTCTCACAGCTCCTTCCCCAGGTACACCATGTACACGCGGTAGCCGGCCCGCTCCCAGAACGCCTCCGCGTCCGGGTTGCCCACGGCCACGGTGAGTTCCGCCCGCCGCACGCCCTGCCGGCGCATCCACGCTTCCAGGTGGGCCAGCATGGCCCTCCCGACCCCCTGGCCCCGCCAGCCTTCCCGTGTGTACACGTCCTGGATGTAGCCGCGCCGGCGCTGGCGGAAAAAGGCCGGCAGCAGGGTCACCCGCCCCACCGCAAGCCCCACCAGCTGGCCTTGGCACTCCGCCACCACCACCCGCACGTCCTCCCGGCCCAGGAGGTGGCGGAGGTAGTCCTCGTAGGCCCGCCGCCACCCGCGGCTGAGGGCGAAGGCACCGTCGAGCCGTTCGTGCAGCCGTGCCAGCTCGCCCCACAGCTCCACCACCGCGGGGACGTCCCCCACCTCCGCCGCCCGGACCCTCACCCGCGGAGCCTGCGCCACACGGGGCTGATTGAACACCGCCCCGGGGGAATCCTGCGGCCCTTGCGTGGGATACTGGGGGCGTGGGCTGGCTGGAGCGGCTGCGGGCCTTGGAGGGCATGACCCGGGAGACCGCCACGGAGATCGGCGTGGCCGCGGCGGAGGCCTTGGAGTCGTGGCTGACCGAGCAAGACCCCCAGGACCCCCGGGCCTTCCTGGCGGCCCTGGACGAAGCCACCCGCCAGCTGGCGGAGCGGAAGCCCACCACCGCGCCCCTGCACAACCTCCGGTACCGCATGGTGCAGTTCGCCGCGGAGATGGTCCGGGAGGGCGTCCCCCTGGGCCAGATGCGGGAGGAACTGCGGGACTGGCTGCGGGGTTACCGGGCCCACGTGGCGGAGTCCCACGCCCGCATCGCCCACCACGGGGCGGAGGCCCTGGCGGAGTGTGAGGTGATCCTGACCCTGGCGTACAGCCGCACCGTGTACGCCGTGCTCGAAGAGCTGTTCCAGCACAACCCCGACCTCAGTGTGGTGGTGTTCGAGGCCCGGCCGTACCTGGAGGGGCGACGCATGGCGGAAGCCCTGGCGCAGCTGGGGGTGGCGGTGACCCTGACCGTGGACGCGGCCATGGGGTACTACATGGACGTGGCCTCCGCGGTCCTCACGGGAGCGGAAGCGGTTTCCCTGCAGGGCAGCTTCGTGAACAGGGTCGGCACCCGACCGCTCATGACGTGCGCCCACGCGCACGGGGTGCCGAGCTACGTGGCCGCGGAGACCGTGAAGATCCTGCCGCCGACCTTGCGGGCGGAGTCCGTGAGCACCGTGGTCGGTGCTCCGGAGGAGTTCGCTCCGGGCTGGACGCCCCCCGAGGGCGTGGAGGTATCCTGCATCCTGTACGAGCCCACGCCCGACCGGCTCGTCACCGCGTACATCACGGAGGAGGGTGTGGTCTCCCCGGTGCGGCTGGCGACCCTCAGCCGCCCCCTGGGCGTGTAGCGGCCCTCACGGGACCGGGGGGCCGTGGGCCGGTGGGCTTTCCGGAGGCGACCTTGGACCGACCCCGGTTCTCGCCGTACACAGAGGTGGCAGTCCGCGCGGTGCGGGAAGCCGCGCACGTGGTGCTGGAGTACTTCGCCCGCCCTCCCTCCCCCGGGGAGGTGCACTACAAAGGCCCCGTGAGCCCCGTGACCGAGGCGGACCACGCCAGCGAGGCGTGTATTGTGTCCACCCTCCGGGAGGCCTTCCCCGACCACGGGATCGTGGGCGAAGAAGGCCGCGGGGCACAGGGGGCGAGCGGGTTCTGCTGGTACGTGGACCCCCTGGACGGGACCACCAACTTTGCCCACCGCCTGCCCTGGTTCGGGATCTCCGTGGCCCTGGCCCGGGGCGAGGAGGTCCAGGTGGGGGTGGTCTACCACCCGGTGCTGGAGGAGCTGTTCGTGGCGGAACGCGGCGCCGGGGCCTGGTTGTGGCGGGGGGAGCGGGCCGTCCGGTTGCGCGTCTCCTCCACGTCCCGCCTGCAGGAAGCCTTGGTGGCCACCGGCACTCCCACGGACATCGGGGTCACGGGGAACAACGTGCCGCAGATCGTGGCCATGCTCAAGCTGGCGGAGGACGTCCGGCAGATGGGCTCTGCGGCCTTGAACCTGTGCTACGTCGCCGCGGGGCGCCTGGACGTGTTCTGGGAGCCGGACCTGAGTCCGTGGGACGTGGCCGCGGGGGCCTTGATGGTCTTAGAGGCCGGGGGGGCCGTCACGGGGATGGACGGCTCGCCGTACACCGTACACACGCGCAGCCCCCTGGCCACCAACGGCGTCCTGCATCCTCAGGTGTTGGCTGTGTTTCAGACCCGGTAGCACTCACGGCTGCGGTGGTACGTGGGAGGCGAGACCACCCCAAGAATCGCGCAGCGATTTTTGGGGACCCCGGTCCGCGGGACACGCTCCGAGGACGGGGAGGCGGGCCCGCACCGCGGCCACGAACCACAGGGCCAAAGCGCCGTTCACCACGCTGGTGATCAGGTTGAAGGGGACGAAGACGTTCCCCAGGAGGGGAACGACGCGCCGCCGCACGGTCTCCCAGTCCGTGGGGCTGTAGCCGAGGAACACGGGCAGGACGACGAAGGCCAGGACAGGAAGCATGAGCGCCGTCCGGGCCACGGCCCCTGCCGCCACGCCCTTCGCCAGGCCGAGGACGGTGGGTTCGCGGCGGTACAGCCACGCCGCGGTGGCCGCGAAGAACGTCACCGCGGCGAAGTTGGCGAAGGGGCCCACCCAACCCGTGGAGCTCCCGAACACGAGAGCATACAAGACGTTCTTCATCAGGGCCACCGTGGCCGCCGCGGCGGGACCGTAGAGGACGCCCGCCAGCAGGGTGGGGACTTCGCTGGGGTCAAACTTCAGGTACGGAGCGCCGGGCAGGATGGGGAACTGCACGAACCGCATGAGCAGGGCCGCCACCGCGGACAGCATGGCCAGGGAAGCGATCGGACGCGCACGCATCGCCGCCTCCTCGTTGGGTTTCCAGCGGAGCACGGACCCAACAAAGAAAAGCCCCGGAACACTCCGGGGCTGGCGATGACGCCACGCGCGCCGCGGCGAAGCCACGGCGGTGCCGGCGGCCACCGACCCTCTCCCATCCGGACTGTACCGTCGGCCCCGGATTTGGCTCCCCCTCTGGAGCCTCACCGGTGTCCACCGCGCCACGGACCGGGCGCGGGTCGCGGGCTCGCACCGGGCCTCCCCGGTGCCTACCGCCGGTCGGGAATCGGGAGCCGTGCGGCTCCCTCACCCTGCCCCGAAGGTCGTGCTCGCTGGTTCGTCTCCATGGTACCCGGCGGGCCAGACCTCCCGCAACCCCGAGGCCCGCGGCTCAGCACCCGAACACCCGGCGGACGTACGCGCGGTTGTGCGCGGCGGAGCGGAGGGTGTCGGAGCTCTCCGTCACCACGCGGTCCTGTTCCACCACCAGCCACCCCCGGTAACCGGCCTCACGGAGGCCCGCGGCTACCGCGGCGAGGTCCACGGAGCCGCGCCCCAGCTCCACGAAGGTGTCGCGTTTGGCAATCTCCGCGTAGTTGAGCCCCTGGGCCAGGAGGCTTTGGAGTCTGGACACGTCCACGTCCTTGAGGTGCACGTGCCCTACGCGCCGTCCGTGGCGCCTGACCAGAGCCGCAGGGTCGCCGCCCCCGAACAGCAGGTGCCCGGTGTCCAGGCACAGACCCACCAGGTCCGGGTCCGTGTGGGCCAGGAGGGCCTCCACCTCGTCTGGGTTCTCCACGTAGGTGCCGCCGTGGGGGTGGAAGGCTGCCCGTAGCCCGTAGGCCACCCGAGCCACCCGCGCCAGTTCCGTCACCCGCTCCCCGTACCCGGGCCACTCCTCGGGTTGCAGGCCGTGGGCCCTGGTGAGGTGGGGCCGGCCCGCCACCTTCGCCCGCAGCTCGTCGCCGGCGTCGGAGAGCAGCACGCAGTCCCCGCCGCACCGGGCCACCAGCTCAGACACCCTCCGCACCTCCGCCTGGGCTTCTGAGAACCGGTGGGGCTGTCGGAGCGGAACCGGCACGAAGGCCGCCACCAGCTGTAGGCCCCGGGCGTGCAGGGCCGCGCGCAAGGCCGCGGGGTCCGTGGGCAGAAATCCCCATGGCCCCAGCTCCGTGCCCTCGTAGCCTGCCTGCGCCATCTCATCCAGGACCCGCTCCCAGGGCAGCTGCGGTCCCCACCCCGGGATCTCGCAGACCCCCCAGCTGATGGGGGCCGCGGCCACGCGGACTCCCTCCACGGCTCTGCCTCCTTCCGCCCCAGGAGTTCCCCTGCGGCGGGGCCGTTCCCTGCGTGGTCTACAATCTGCACCAGGGGGAAGACCACCCCAAAAATCGCCCCGCGATTTTTGGGGACCCCGGTCCGTCCTTCCGGCGGAGGGATTCCCCAGACAGGCTCGAAGCGGAGGAGGACGGGTTGCCGAGCTGGAGTGCGGACACGTTGCGCAGGCCGGCGCGAAGGGAGGCCTCCGAGGACGGCCTGGTGGTGCGGGTGACCCCGGAGGAGGCGGGCTGGCAGCTCCTGGGTTTCGAGGTCCGCCGCCTGGGGGGGACCCAGCGGTGGGTGCACCACGCGGGGGGCTGCGAGTCGGTCCTGGTGTGGCTCGGAGGGCGCGCCACCGTGCGGTCCAACCGTGGGGTGTGGGAAGGAGTAGGCCGCCGCCCCTCCCCCTTCGAAGGGATGCCGTACGCCCTGTACCTCCCTCCGGGGACGGAGTGGGAAGTGATCCCGGAGGACGCGGGCGTGGAGCTGGCCCACGGCTGGGCTCCCGCGGAGGGCAGGTTCCCGCCACGGTTGGTGACGCCCCGGGAGGTGGAGGTGGAGCTGCGGGGAGGACGCAACGCCACCCGCCAGATCAACAGCATCCTCCCGCCCGGCTTTCCCTGCGAGCGGCTGGTGTGCGTGGAGGTGTACACCCCGGGGGGCAACTGGTCCAGCTACCCGCCCCACAAGCACGACCAGCACCGGGCGGACGCGGCAGGGAACCTTCTGGAGGCGGACCTGGAGGAGGTGTACTTCTATAAGTTCGACCCACCCGGAGGCTTTGCCCTGCAGCGGATCTACGCCGCCGACGGTTCCTTCGACGTGGCGGTGGTGGCGCGGCAGGACGACGTGGTGCTGGTGCCGTGCGGTTACCACCCCGTGGCCGCGGCGTACGGGTACACCTGCTACTACCTGAACGTCCTGGCGGGGTCCGCACAGAGCCTGGCCAACTCCGAGGATCCCCAGCACCGGTGGGTCCGGTCCACGTGGACGGAGCGGGACCCCAGGGTCCCCGTGGTCACCCACGCCATGGAGGAGTCCCATGGATGACGCCACCTTCGACGTGCTGGCGGTGGGTCGCTGCGGCATCGACCTCTACAGCAACGACGTGGGCGTGCCCTTCGTGGAGATCCGGAGTTTCGCCGCGTACGTGGGGGGCTGCCCCACCAACGTGAGCGTGGGTACCCGCCGCCTGGGGCTGCGGTCCGCCCTCCTCACCGCGGTGGGCGACGACCCCGTGGGGGACTTCGTCCTGCACTTCCTGCGGCGGGAGGGCGTGGAGACGAGCTTCATCCCGCGCAAGGGAGGGCGCCGCACGGGGGCCGTGTTGCTCGGTATCGAGCCACCCGACCGGTTCCCCCTGGTGTTCTACCGGGACAACGCCGCGGACCTAGGTCTGGACCTGGAAGACGTGCTTCGCGCCCCCGTGGACCGCAGCCGGGTGGTGTTTCTGACGGGCACGGGGCTGTGCGCGGAGCCCAGCCGCAGCGCCACCCTGCTCGCCGCGGAGCGCGCGGCGACTTCAGGCGCCCGGGTGGTGGTGGACCTGGACTACCGCGCCAGCCTGTGGCCCGACGGCCGGACGTACGGGGTGAACGTGCGGACCCTCCTGCCGTGGGCGGAGGTGGTGGTGGGCAACGAGGAGGAACTGCGGGCCGCCACCGGGGAGGAGGAGGTGGAGGCCGCAGCCCGGAGGCTGTTGGCCTTCGGGCCGCGCGCGGTGGTGGCGAAGCTGGGAGCGCGGGGCTCCGTGGTGTTTCCCCGGGAGGGCCACCCTGTGGAGGCTCCCGCCTTCCCCGTGGAGGTGTACAACGTCCTGGGTGCCGGGGACGCCTTCGCCAGCGGGTTCCTGTATGGTTGGCTGCGGGGCTGGGACTGGTACCGGGCGGCCCGCTTCGGCAACGCCTGCGGGGCCATCGTGGTGACCCGGCACGGGTGCGCCAACTTCATGCCGTACGAGCAGGAGGCCTTGGCCTTCGTGGAGTCGCGGGGAGGGTTGTGAGGTGCAGGACCGGAGAGGCGGCCGCCAAGAGGCAGTCCCGTCCGTGGTGCGGGCGGTCCGGATCCTGGAGGCGGTGGGCAGCGCCCCGCGCCCGCCTACCCTCGGGGAGCTGGCCCGGGCGTTGGGGATCCCCAAGAGCACCACCCACGACTTGTGCACCACCCTGGTGCAGGAGCGGCTGTTGACAAGGTCCCCGGACGGCCGGTTCCGGCTGGGCGTGCGCGTGCTGGAGCTGTACCGGGCTTATGACGCCGCCTCCGACCTCTCCGCGGCCTTCACGGAAGTGTGCGACGAGCTGCTGCCGCGGCACGAGGAGACCCTGGTGCTGTCCGTCCTGGACGGCCGGGAGGTGGTGTACGTGGCGTGCCGCAACGGAAGCCAGCCCATCGCGGTGAACTACCGCATCGGGCTGCGGCTGCCCGCCCACTGCACCGCCACGGGCAAGGCCATCCTCAGCACCTTGCCGGAGGAGCGCGTCCGGGAGCTGTTCGGAGAGGGGGACCTACCTCGGCCCACGCGGTACAGCCTGGGCTCCGTGGACGAGCTGGTCCGGGAGCTGGAGGCCACCCGCCGCCGCGGCTACTCCGTGGACGACGAGGAGACCGTGGAGGGGATGTGCTGCGTGGGCGCCCCGGTCCGCGGGCGTGGGGACCTCCGGGCCGCGGTGGCCTTCAGCACTGTGAAAGCCCGCCTCACACCTGCCCGGCGGGAAGAACTGGCCCGGCAGGTGATGGCGCTCGCGCAGCGCCTTTCCCAGCGCCTGGGCGCTCCGTAGGGCGTGGTGCGAGAACCGGCCGCGCCGCGCGAGGTGCCGGGGCACGGGGATCTTTCTTGACACTGCGCGGCCCGTGTGGTTGCCTGTTGGCGCGGCCTCCGGGCGGTCGAAACTCGTCCGGCACGTCGAACCGACGGTGCCGGGTGACGTGGGAGGGACGCGGTGAGGACCCTGCGGCTGACGGCGGCACAGGCCCTGGTGCGGTTCCTGGCTGCCCAGCGGGTGGAGCGGGACGGCCGGGAAGTGCCCTTCTTCGCGGGGGTGTGGGGGATCTTCGGACACGGCAACGTGGCGGGCATCGGGCAGGCCCTCCAGGAGTTCCCGCAGCTGCGCTTTTACTTCGCCCGCAACGAGCAGGCCATGGTCCACGCGGCGGCGGCTTTCGCCAAAGCCAGTCGGCGGCTCCGGGCCTTTGCCTGCACCTCCTCCATCGGCCCTGGGGCCACCAACATGGTGACCGGTGCCGCGGGCGCCACCATCAACCGGGTCCCCGTGCTCCTCTTGCCGGGGGACATCTTCGCCCGCCGCAACGTGGCCCCGGTGTTGCAGCAGCTGGAGTCGCCGTGGTCCCAGGACCTTTCGGTGAACGACTGCTTCAAGCCGGTGTCCCGTTACTGGGACCGCATCAATCGGCCAGACCAGCTCCCCTCTGCCCTGTGGGAAGCGATGCGGGTCCTGACCTCCCCCACGGACACCGGGGCCGTGACCCTGGCTTTCCCGCAGGACGTTCAGACGGAGGCGTGGGACTACCCCGCGGAGCTGTTCGAGCCCCGCACGTGGCGCATCCCGCGCCCGGCCCCCGAACCGGAGGTCCTGGCGGAAGCCGCCGCCCTCATCCGCACGAGCCACCGGCCCTTGCTGGTGGCAGGCGGTGGGGTGTTGTTCAGCGAGGCGGAGGGAGCTCTGCGGGCCCTGGTGGAGGCCACGGGGATCCCCGTGGCGGAGACGCAGGCAGGCAAGAGCAGCCTGCCGTGGGATCACCCGCAGAACGTGGGAGCCGTGGGAGTCACGGGGAGCTTGGCGGCCAACCGGCTGGCCCGCACCGCGGACCTCGTCCTGGCCGTGGGGACCGCCCTGGACGACTTCACCACGGCTTCCAGGACCTTGTTCCAGAGCCCTCCGGGGAGGTTCGTCCACGTGAACCTCTCTCCCCGGGACGCCTGCAAGCACGGTGCCCTCCCCGTGGTGGCGGACGCCCGGGTGGCCCTGGAGGGGCTCGCGCGTCTGCTCGCGGGCTACCAGGTCCGCCCGGAGTACGCGCAGGAGGTGGCCCGGCTCCGGGAGGAGTGGGAAGCGGAGGTGGAACGCCTCACCAGCCAGCGCCACGGCCCGCCCATGGCCCAGGCGGAGGTCATCGGGGTGGTGAACGCCTTCGCGCGGCCCGAGGACGTGGTGGTGTGCGCCGCGGGGAGCCTGCCGGGCGACCTGCACAAGCTGTGGCGGGCGCGTCAACCGGGGACGTACCACCTGGAGTACGGCTACTCGTGCATGGGGTACGAGATCCCCGGCGGCCTGGGGGTGAAGATGGCCGACCCCAGCCGGGAGGTCTACGTCTTGGTGGGCGACGGTTCCTACCTCATGATGCCCAGCGAGATCACCACCTCCGTGCAGGAGGGGTACAAGCTCACCGTGGTGCTGCTGGACAACCACGGCTACGCCAGCATCGGCGGCCTCTCGGAGTCCCTGGGGCTGGGGGGGTTCGGGACGCAGCACCGCTTCCGGAACCCTCGCACGGGCCAGCTGGACGGCGAGATCCTGCCCATCGACCTGGCGGCCAACGCGGCCAGCCTGGGCGCCCACGCTCTGCGGGCGCGCACCCGGGAGGAGCTCTGGAGGGCCCTGGAGGAAGCGCGGGCGCAGGACCGGACCACGGTCATCGTGGTGGAGGTGGACCGCGAGGCCAGGGTACCCGCGTACGAGGCCTGGTGGGACGTGCCTGTGGCGGAGGTCTCCCAGATGCCTTCCGTGCAACGGGCGCGGGCGGAGTACGAGACTCACCGGGCGCGGGAGCGCCTTCTGCCGTGAGGCAGCGCCGAGGGTGGTAAGCCCGTGAGGGACACCGTGGCCAAGGTGCTGCAGGTGGGCGTGGTGGGAGCCGGCGGGATGGGCACCCGCCACGCCCGCAACCTCTGCCGGGCCGGAGCGCGGGTGGTGGCGGTGGCGGACGCGGAGCTCCCCCGGGCGGAAGCCCTGGCGGCACAGTGCCACGCGCGGCGCGTGTACCGGGACGGCCGGGACCTGGTGGAGGACCCTGAGGTGGAGGCGGTGGTGGTGGCGAGCCCCGACCCTACCCACGCGGGCTACGTCCTGGCATGCCTGGAGGCGGGCAAACCGGTGTTCTGTGAGAAGCCTCTCGCCATGCGGTCGGAGGAGGCCCGTGCCATCGTGGACCGAGAGGTGGCCCTGGGGCGCAGGCTGGTGCAGGTCGGGTTCCAGCGGCGGTACGACCCGGAGTTCCGAGCGCTGCGGGAGGCCCTGCAGGGCGGCGCGGTGGGGAGGCCTGTGCTGTACCGGCTGTGGCACCGGAACGTCCGGGCTGCCTACGGGCCGACCAGCCACGCCGAGGTGCTGGTCAACTCCGCCATCCACGACCTGGACGAGCTGCGGTGGTTGTCTGGGCAGGAGGTGGACCTGGTGCACTCCGTGGTGGGCCGCACCGTGGACCCTTCCTTCGGGGAAGGGGTCTTCGACCTGCAGCTCCTGCAGATGGGGCTCCGGGACGGAGCCCTGGCCCTGGTGGAACTCAACCTTTCGGCGGCGTACGGGTACGAGGTGGGCGTGGAGGTGTGCGGAGACCGAGGTTCCCTCACCGCGGGCCTTCCACGGGGTGTGGTGGCGCGGTCGGAGGGGCGGTGCGGCCCGCGGGTGTCCGGGGACTGGCTGGAGCGCTTCCAGGAGGCGTATGCCGCGGAGGTGTCCGCATGGGTCCGGAACCTGCGGGAGCAGCGGCCTTGGCCGCACGCGTGGGACGGCTACGTGGCCCTGGTGCTGGCGGAGGCCTGCGCGGAGTCGCTTTCCACGGGCCGTCCGGTCCGCCTCCCCCAGGAGGCCGCCCCGCCCCTGTACAGCGTGCCGGAGTCCCCGGACTTGACGTGAGGTGCGGCGGTGTGGATCGGGTTGATGACGGACAGCCTCCGGCACGAACCGCGGGTGCGGGTCTTCGAGCGGTGCGCCCGGTGGGGGATGCGGTCGGTGGAGTTGGGGACCGGGAACTTCTCCCCGGCGCCCCACCTGTCCTTGGAAACGCTCCTCCGGGACGGGGAGGAGCGGAGGCGGCTGATGCAGGAGCTGCGGGAGCACGGCCTGGTGATCAGCGCCCTGAACTGCAGCGGCAACCCCCTCCACCCCCGCCCGGAGGAAGGCATGCGGCAGGCGCGGGTGGTGCGGGACACCATCGCCCTGGCAGGGTTGCTGGGGGTGGACACCGTGGTCACCATGTCCGGCTGCCCCGGAGGCCCCGCGGGCGGGGACGTCCCCGTGTGGGTGGTGACGGGCTGGCCGTTGGAGTTTCTGGAGGTGGTGGAGTGGCAGTGGCGGGAACGGGTCATCCCCTTCTGGCAGGAGATGGCGGACTGGGCCCGGCAGTGCGGGGTGCGGCGCATCGCGGTGGAGATGCACCCGGGCCAGTGCGTGTACAACCCCGCCACGTTGCTGCGCCTGCGGCAGGCGGTGGGGCCGGTCGTAGGCGCCAACCTGGACCCGAGCCACCTGTTCTGGCAGGGGATCGACGTGGTGTGGGCCGTCCGGCGCCTGGGAGAGGCGATCTACCACGTGCACGCCAAGGACACCCGGGTGGACGAGGCCCGGGTGCGGCAGGACGGTGTACTTTGCCTCCCCACGGCTTGGCCTCCTTCGGACGGTCCGTGGGCCTTCCGGACCCTCGGCCTGGGCCACGACGCTTTTTTCTGGACCCAGCTGGTGGACGCCCTGCACCAGGTCGGCTACCGGGGCGCCTTGAGTGTGGAGCACGAGGACCCCTTCTTGGACCCTGTGGACGGCGTGGGGCGCTCCGTGGAGCTGTTGCGGTCCTGCCTGCCTCGGACCGAGCCGCGTGACCCCTTCTGACGAGAGTCGGCGGACCGTGGTGGACGTGGAGCGGAGGTACCGGCTCCTGGTCACGGATGTGGACGGCACCTTGCTGCCGCCAGACCGCCGGGTTCTCCCCGCGGTCCGGGAGGCCCTGCGGGCGGTCCAGGACCGAGGGGTGCGGGTCTGCCTGGCCACGGGCCGCATGTGGCGGTCGGTGCGCCCGTACGTGGAAGCGGTGGGGGCGGACAGCCCCGTGGTCCTGTACAACGGCGCGGTGGTGTACGACTTCCACGCAGACCGCGTGCTAGAGTACCACACCCTGGACCCGGACGGGCTGCGGGCGGCCCTGGAGGTCCTGCGGGAGTTCCCCGACGTGCGGCCGCACGTGTTCGCGCAGGAGAGGGTCTACGTGGACCGGCTGGACCCGCAGAGCCGGGCCTACCTGGAACGGGACGGGATCACCGCGGAGGAGGTGGGAGACCTTGTGGAAGCCTGTGCCGGAGGAGCCACCGTGGCGAGGACGCACCGGGGAGGTCTGGACGCGGTGCCCCGAGATCCGGTGAAAGTCTTGGTGGTGGGAGACCCGGAGCGGCTCCTCTCCCTGGAGGGAGAGCTGGCCCGGCGCGCTCCCGAAGTCCGCCGGGTATTCTCGGAGCGGGACTTCCTCGAGCTGTTGCCGCGGGGCGTGTCCAAGGGGACCGCCCTCCGGACGGTGTGCGCGGTCCTGGGGGTCCCCCTCCGCGAGGTGGTGGCGGTGGGGGACAACCCCAACGACCTGGAGATGTTGCAGGCCGCGGGCCTGGGGGTGGCGGTGGCCGACGCCCACCCGGCGGTGCGGGAGGCGGCGGGCTACGTCACCCGGGCACCAGGGGGAGAGGCGCTGGTGGAGGTAGCGGAGCGGTTCTTCTTAAACGGAAGCCCGGAGAGCCCGAAAGGGAGGTGATGGACGTGCGCCGTTGGTGGTTTGTGGTCCTGTGCTTCGTGGTCGCGTCCGCGTTGCCCGCGGGTGCGCAGGCTCGGCGCATCGTGGTGTACTCCGCTCTGCCGGACCTGGAGACTTCCCTCATCAACCGGGAGTTCACCCGGAGGACGGGGATCGCGGTGGAAGCGTTGAGCGTGGCCGCGGCGGGAACCCTCGCGGCCCGAATCCGCGCGGAGAAGGACCGGCCGCGGGCGGACATCTTCGTGGGCGGTTCGGCGGACTTCCACGCGCCCTTGGCCCGGGAAGGGCTCCTCCAGCCGTACCGGTCCCCCGTGGCCCGGGAGGCGCGGATCCCCCCCGCCTTCGTGGACCGGGACGGCTACTGGCACGGCTGGTACTTGGGCATCCTGTCCATCCTCGTGAACACGGAGCGGTGGGACCGGGAGATGGCACCGCGCCGGGTCCCCAAGCCCGCCACCTGGGACGACCTTCTGCGGCCCGAGTTCCGGGGACATTTCATCATGCCCAGCCCCGTCACCACAGGCGCCGGGTACATCTTCGTGGCAGGTCAGATCTTCCGGCTCGGTGAAGACCGCGCCTGGGCCTACCTGAGGGAGCTGAACCGCAACGTCGCCCAGTACACGCCCACCGCCCCGGGCACCATTACCCTGCTGGAACGGGGAGAGGCCATCGTCGCCATGATGTGGGCCCACGAGGCCATCGGGGCACGGCGGCTGCGGTTCCAGCCCCTGGAAGTGATCGTGCCGCCCGACACCGCCTTCGAGATCGGGGCGGTGTCCATCCTGCGGGGCGCTCCGAACCCGGAGGGGGCCCGGGCGTACGTGGACTTCCTCCTCACTCGGACCCCGCAGGACATCAACGCACGGTACGGCTTCCGCTACCCGGTCCGGGCGGACGTAGACCCGCCCGCGGGGGCCCCGCCCTTCGAGTCGGTGAAGTTTGTCCGGTACGACCGGGAGTGGGCCATCGCCAACGCGGAACGAGTACGGGAGCGCTGGTCACGGGAAATCGGGCGTTGAGGAGGGGGCCCTGGGTGCCTGAGGAGGGGGAGGCTCGAGCCCCGTCGTGGTGACGGCGCGCATCGGGCACGCTTGGGTAACCAGGGAAGGCCGGAGGCTCCTCGCGGACCCCGGCCTTACCCTGGCGTTCCTGTTGGGCGCAGGGGCCCTGGCCCTCTTCGTCTTGTATCCCACCGTCCGGGTGCTGGTTTACCCGGGGCTTGAAGACTACCTGGCCATCCCCCGGAGCGTGCGGTGGATGCAGGCCGCCCGCAACAGTCTGCTGAGCACCGTCCTGTCCACCACCACCGCGGTGCTGGTCGGCCTGGCCTTTGCTTTCGCTACCACGCGTCCGGACATGCCTGGCCGGGCGTTCTTCCGGGGTGTCGCCTTGCTCCCGTTGTTCGCGCCACCCTTCATGGTGGCGTTTTCGTACATCCTGCTGTTCGGGCGCCAGGGCCTGATTACGCGACACCTCCTGGGTCTCGACGTGAACATCTTCGGTCCCCAAGGGCTGTGGATGGTGCAGACCGTGGCCTTCTTCCCCCTGGCCATGCTGGTCATCGCGGGGGTGCTGGAGAGCGTAAACCCGAGCCTCGAGCAGGCGGCCCGGAACCTGGGGGCTGACGAGTGGCGGGTCGTGCGCACCGTCACCCTGGCCCTGGCACGGCCTGGGATCGCGGGCGCGGCCCTGGTGGTGGCGATCTCGGTTCTCGCGGACTTCGGGAACGCGGTGGTGATCGCGGGCGGCTGGCCTCTGTTGGCCACGGAGGCGTGGTTCCGGATGGAGGGGATGGCGGACCTCCGGGGTGCCTCCTTGGTGGTGGCCCTTTTGATGGTTCCCACCACCGCCCTGTTCGTGCTGGAGCGCTACTGGGTGGGCCGCCGTCGGTATACGACCATCACGGGGCGGGGAAGCCGGCTGCAGCGGCCCCCGACGCACCCCCTTTTGAAGGGGGTCACCTTCGCCGTCTGCGTGGTCATGAGTGCCCTGGTCCTCCTGGTCTACCTCGGAGTGCTGGCGGGTGCCTTCACCGCGGTGTGGGGAAGGGACTGGTCCTTCACCCTAGAGCACTGGCACCTGGCGTCGGACCGCGCCGCGACCCTGTGGGCGAGTCTGCGGGTGGCCGCCGGCGCAGGGTTGGTGACGGCGGTGGCCGGGATCCTCCTGGCCTTCCTCACGGGCCGTGCCCTCCCCTTGCGGAGGGTCCTGGACTTTCTGGCGGTCCTCCCCGGCGCGCTTCCCGGGGTGTTCGTTGGCGTGGGGTACGTCTTGGCCTTCAACCGCCCGCCCCTGGAGCTGGTCGGTACGCCCTGGGTGCTGGTTCTCGCCCTCGCCTTCTGGCACCTGCCCCTGGGGTACCAGGCGGCGGTGGCCCAGCTGCAGCAGGTGGACCGTTCCATCGAGGAAGCGGCGGCCAACCTGGGTGCACGGGGACTGCACGTGTTGCGGGACGTGTACCTCCCCCTCCTAACCCGGGCCTTCGTGGAGGGCTTTTCGGTGTCCTTTGTCCGGGCCGTGACCAACGTGAGCATCGCGGTCTTCCTGGTGTCCCCGGGGAACGTGGTGGCCACCTTCGCCATCCTGAACATGATCGGGAACGGCATCTGGGGTGGCGCCGCAGCCCTCACCACCATGCTCCTGTTGGTCACCTTCGCCACCCTCGGGTTGGCGAGAGCGTTGGCCGGCCGCGTAGTGCGGCCCCTGCCCGGGGGGTGAGGAGATGGCGGCCCACCTGCGGTTGGCGGAGGTGACAAAACGCTTCGGCCCGACGGTGGCCGTGGACAGGGTCTCCCTGGAGATCGAAGAGGGGTCCTTTTTCACCCTCTTGGGTCCCTCTGGATGCGGGAAGACTACCTTGCTGCGGGTGGTGGCGGGTTTTCACCTCCCGGATCGCGGGGAGGTGTACCTCCGGGAGCGGCGCATCACACACTTGCCCCCGCACCTGCGGGGAACCGCCATGGTGTTCCAAGAGTACGCTCTGTTCCCCCACATGACCGTGGAGGAGAACGTGGCCTATGGCCTCCGGATGCGCCGTGTGCCCGCGGCGGAGGTCCGGGCGCGGGTGGCTCGGGTTCTGGAGCTGGTAGGTTTGGTGGGGCAGGAAAGGAAGTACCCTCACCAGCTGAGCGGAGGCCAACAGCAGCGGGTGGCCCTCGCCCGAGCCCTGGTGGTGGAGCCAGAGGTGCTGCTGCTGGACGAGCCCCTCAGCAACCTGGACGCGAAGTTGCGGGTCCGGGTGCGGGAGGAGTTGCGGGAGCTCCAACGGCGGTTGGGGCAGACCACGGTGTACGTCACTCACGACCAGGAGGAGGCCCTGGCCCTGTCCGACCGCATCGGGGTGATGAACGAGGGGCGGGTGCTCCAGGTGGGGACTCCGGAGGAGATCTACCTGCGTCCCAAAAACCGCTTCGTGGCCGAGTTCGTGGGACTGGCCAACTTCCTGGAGGGGTACTGGGTGAGCCCAGGGGTGGTGCGGACGGCGACGGGAGACCTCCGGGTGGGCCAAGGTGCGGCCCTGGGGGGCAGGGCTCTGTTGGCGGTCCGTCCGGAAGAGGTGCGGCTCCACCGGGGTGCCCCGGAGGGGGCCGTGAACCTGCTGCGGGGCCGGGTGCGGTCGGTCACGTTCCTGGGGTCCGTGCGGCGGTGTACCGTGGAGTTGGACGGGGTTTCATGGGTGGTGGACGTGCGGGGGGAGGAGTCCGTCAGGCCGGCGGAGGAGGTGTACCTGGAGGTGCCGCCGGACCGGGCGCGGGTGGTGGAGGAAGGTTGACGGAGGGTCCGGAAGGAAACGCAGCGGAAGGAGGGAGATGGATGCGGGGAGCATGGCTGTTGTGCCTGGCGGTGCTGTTGCTGCTGCCCGCGGGCTCGGGAGCGGGTCCCGCGCAGCGGGTAGTGATCCTGTGTAGTCCGAACCCTGCGTGGTGCGACGCCATCAAGGAGGAGTTTCCCCGGGCCACGGGGATCGCCCTGGACTACGTGCGGCTGAGTTCCGGAGAGGGGCTGGCGCGGTTGCGGGCAGAGCGCCGGAACCCCACCTTCGATGTGTGGTTCGGTGGCACCGGGGACCCTCACATGGTGGCCTTTGAGGAGGGGCTCACGGAGTTCTACCGGCCTCGGAGCTGGGGGGACCTGAGGCCGGAGCTCCGGGAGGCCGTGGCGGGCAAGTACATCCCCCTGTACGCGGGCATCCTGGGATGGGCCCTGAACGAACGGGTCCTGCGGGAGCGCAACGCGCCGGTGCCGCGGACGTGGAAGGACCTGGCGGACCCGCGGTACCGCGGCCTGGTGGCCTACCCGAACCCCAACACCTCGGGGACCGGGTACACCATGCTGGCCACCCTCGTACAGCTGTACGGGGAGCAACAGGCCTTCGACCTGCTCAAGCAGATCCACCGCAACGTGGCGGAGTACACGCGCAGCGGCGCGGCGCCCGGCCAGCTCACGGGCCGGGGAGAGGTGGCCGTGGGGATCACCTTCATCCACGACGCCGTGGACCAGGTGCTCAAGGGCTTCCCCATCAGCTACGGGGCACCGAGGGACGGTACGGGGTACGAGATCGGGGGCCTCAGCCTGGTGAAGGGCGCCCCTAACCGAGCCGCGGCCATCACCTTCATCGAGTGGGCGTTGACCCCGGAGGCGCAGAAACTGGGGCCGGAGAAGGGGCAGTCCTACCAGATCCCCTCCAATAGCAAGACTCCCATCCCGCCTGTGGCACCGCGCTTCGAAGCCTTCCGGGTGATCAAGTACAACTTCGTGAAGTACGGCAGCGCCGCGGTCCGGGACAGGCTGGTGAAGCGCTGGACAGACGAGGTGTTCCCGCTGCCCAAGTAGGCCGAGTTGGCGCGCGCCCTCGCGGTCCCCTTCCCTCGGTGGTCCGCCCAGCCCGCGGCCTCGGGCTGGGCTGCAGCCACCCTGGCCGCTGCCGCCGCCCTCCCGTGGAGCCGGGCAGGGCGCGACCTGGGCACGTGGCTCGGGGACTCCACGGGCCTGCGGATGGCCCAAGACTCTCCCTTGGCGGTGGTGGTGTTGGTCCTGGGGGCGGTAGCCCTGCTGGCCAGCCTGTGGCCTGGACCTGAGCGGGCCCGGGGAACCGTGCTGTCCGCGGCAGGAGCCGGGGGATTCCTGGCCTCTTGCGTGCTGGTGGCCCTTCGGGGGACGCCCCTCGGGCCCGGTGCGGTGGCGGCGCTCCTGGGCTTCCTCACCGTGGCCGGCCTGGGCTTCTCCCTTTCGGGCCGCTGGTTCGTAGACCCGTCCCTTTCCGCCGCGGTGTTGTGGATGGGTACTTTCGTCACCGTGTTCATCCTGCTGCCCCTGGCTTCCGTGGTGGTGGCCAGCGTGTGGGTCCAGGGGCGCTTCACCACGGAGGTCCTGTGGCGGACCCTTACGTCCTCCGCTTTCTTGGCTCTGGACCACCCAGGGACCCCCGACCCCGAGCCAGTGTGGGCCCTGGCCGCGGGCCTCGGGGCGGGGGTAGTGGCGGGCCTGGTCTCGTGGGCCCGGGGGCGGGGAGCGAGCGCCGTGCGGCACGGGGCGGCGGTGGGGCTGGGGGCTGCGGGCCTGGCCGCTCTGTACCTGGGGTTCGGGGCGTTCCGCAACAGCGTGCTGCTGGCGGTGGTGGTGGGAGGTGTCTCCACCGCCCTCGGTTTTCTGTTCGCGCTTCTGTCGGAGCGGTCACAGCTGCCTACCCGGAGGCTCATGGGGCCCCTCTCGGTGCTCCCCCTCATTACTCCGCCCTTCGTGTTGGGGATCGCCATGCTGTACCTCTTCGGCCGAAGGGGCTTCGTGACGTACCGGCTCCTGGGGCTGTCCACGGACGTCTTCTTCGGTCCCCTCGGGGTGGCCATCGCGCAGGTCCTCGCCTACACCCCCATCGCGTACCTGGTCCTGGTGGGCGTGGTGCGGGCCATGGACGCCAGCTTGGAGGAAGCGGCGCAGACCCTGGGAGCTCCGCCCGCGTACCTCCTGCGGACCGTGACGTGGCCCCTGGCCCGGCCGGGGTTGGCCAACGCCTTCCTCCTGGTGGCCATCGAGAGCCTGGCGGACTTCGCAAACCCCATCGTGGTGGGAGGCGGGAAGCCCTTCCTGGCCACGGAGGTGTTCTTCGCCATCGTGGGTCGGTACAACCCCCACGAAGCCGCCACCTACGGGGTGGTGCTGCTGGCCCTCACCCTAACCGTCTTCACCCTGCAGCAGCGGTGGGTGGGCGGAGTCTCGTACGTCACCGTCACAGGGCGGCCTACGGGCGCCCGGCCCCAGCCCCTGCCTCGGTGGCTGGACTGGACGGCCTCGGGGGTTTTCGTCCTGTGGATGCTCGTGGTGGTGCTCCTGTATGGCTCGGTGTTCGTGGGGGCCGTGACCCGGCTGTGGGGGTTCGACTACACCTTCACCCTGCGCCACCTGCAGGACCTCCACCCCCAGGGCTGGCACGTCCTGCGCACCACCGTCCGCCTTTCCGCGTACGCCGCGGTGCCGTCCGTGGTCGTGGGCTTCCTCATCGGATACCTGGTGAACCGCGTGGCCTTTCCCGGGCGGCGGGTGCTGGAGTTCAGCTCCATGCTGTCCTTTGCCACCCCCGGGACGGTGATGGGGATCGGCTACGTGCTGGCCTTCAACCAAGGCCCCCTCCTCCTCACCGGCACGGAGCTCGTGATCGTCCTGGCCTTCGTGTTCCGCAACATGCCTGTGGCGATCCGGGCCGCGGTGGCGGCCTTGGAGCAGATCGACCGTTCCTTGGAGGAGGCCAGCACGGTGCTGCGGGCGGGCGCCACCACCACCCTGCTCCGGGTGGTGGCGCCCCTGAGCCGGTCCGCCCTGCTGTCGGGCCTGGTGTTCTCCTTCGTCCGAGCCATGACCGCGGTCAGCCAGGTGATTTTCCTCATCACACCCCAGCACAACCTGGCCACCACCCAGATCCTCTCGTACCTGGAGTACGGGAGCCAGGGTCGGGGCGCCGCGCTGGCGTCGGTGCTGACCTTGTTGCTGGTGGCGGTGGTGTTGGGGCTGCAGGCGCTGCACCGGAGGCTGGACCCGCGGGCAGCGCAGCTGGCGGTCGGGTGAGTGGGATGGCAGAGGGCGTGCCCGTCCGGCTGGAAGGGATCACCAAGCGGTTCGGGGCCGTGGTGGCGGTGGACAGGGTGGACCTGGAGGTGCCTCCGGGCCACCTGGTAACCCTCCTCGGCCCTTCCGGCTGCGGCAAGACCACCACCCTACGGATCGTGGCCGGTTTGGAGCGGCCGACCGCGGGACGGGTGTGGATCGCCGGGGAGGACGTTACAGACCTGCCCGCGGCCCGTCGCGGGGTGACCATGGTGTTCCAGTCGTATGCCCTGTTCCCGCACCTCACGGTGTTCGAGAACGTCGCCTACGGCCTGCGGGTCCAACGGCTGCCCGCGGCGGAGGTCCGGCGGCGGACCCTGGAGGCCCTAGAGCTGGTGGGCCTGCCGGAAACCGCAGGCCGCTACCCCGCCCAGCTCAGCGGGGGCCAGCAGCAGCGGGTGGCCCTCGCCCGAGCCTTGGTGATGCAGCCACGGGTCCTCTTGTTCGACGAACCCCTCAGCAACCTGGACGCGAAGCTGCGCCGCCGGGTCCGGGCGGAGATCCGGATGCTGCAGCGGCGGCTGGGGATCACGAGCCTGTACGTCACCCACGACCAGTCCGAGGCGTTGGCCCTCTCGGACGTGGTGGTGGTGATGAACCAGGGACGGGTGGAGCAGGTGGGGGCCCCGGAAGAGGTGTATCGCAGACCGCAGACTCGGTTCGTGGCGGACTTCATCGGGGAAGCGAACCTCCTGCCCGCGGAGTACCGGGACGGCGCGGTGGAGGTCGCGGGTTACCGGTTCCCCTTCGTGCAGGAGGACGTGCGGGAAGGGCCCGTGACCTTGATGGTGCGGCCGGAGGCGGTGGTCCTCGCCCAGGACGGCGCCGGGCTGGCCGGGGTGGTCCGCAGTGCCTTCTTCATGGGGATGACCACGGAGTACTTGCTGGAGACCCCGGCGGGGGAGGTGCTGGCGACCCGGCCGTACCGGTCGGACTGGAGGCTGGCGCCCGGCCAGGAGGTGCGCCTGCGGTTTGAGGAAGCGGCGGTGTACCTGCTGCCCGCGGACGCAGCTGCGGAGAGGAGCGGGTGAGGGTGCAGGCGGACGTGGTGGTGGTGGGTGGTGGGTGTGTGGGGGCGAGCACAGCCTTCTACCTGGCCCGCAGGCGAGCGGGCCGGGTCCTTTTGGTGGAGCGGGACCGGGTGGCAGGCGGCCCCACGGCGCGTACCGTAGGCATCGTCCGGCTCCACTACTCCCACGAACCCCTGGTGGAGCTGGCGCGGCGCAGCCTGGACCGGTTTGCGAGCTTCCAGGACCTCACGGGACGCACCGCAGACTTCACCCGCGCAGGATTCCTGCTGCTGGCTCCCGCGGCGGAACTGGAAGGACTGGCCGCCAACGTGGATCTACAGCGGCGGCTGGGTGTGCGGGCAGAGGTGTTGAAGCCGGAAGAGGTCGCCCGTCTGGATCCCCGCATGGACCTGGAGGGGGTCGCGGGCGCGGCGTATGAGCCGGACGCGGGGTACGCGGACGGCTACGCCACCGCCACGGGGTTCGCGACCGCGGCCCGGGAGTTGGGGGTGGAGGTGTGGGAAGGGGTAGAAGCACAGGCCCTGGAGGTCTCGGGCGGCCGGGTGACCGGCGTGCACACCACCCGAGGCCTTGTGGCGTCCCCTCGGGTGCTGGTGGCCGCGGGGGTTTGGAGCGCCGCGTTGTTGCGGCCCCTGGGGGTAGAGTTTCCGGTGGTGGCGTCCAGGGAGCAGGTGGTGCAGCTGGCCCCGCCGGCTCCCTGGGGCCGGCTGGAGCTGATCGTGGAGGACTTGGCTCTAGGCTTCTACGCCCGTCCGGAGACGGGGGGTACGGTGTTGGCGGGGATCCTGGAGGAGGAACCGGAAGAGGTCGTGGATCCCGACCGCTTCAACCCTGGGGTGGACTGGGCCTTCGTGGAGCGAGTGGGACGGCTCTGGGGGAAGCGGTACCCCACCGCCGCGGATGCCCAGTGGCGCGGGGGCTACGCCAGCATCTACGACGTGACGCCGGACTGGCAGCCGGCCCTGGGGCCCGTAGAGGGCGTGGAGGGGCTGTTCGTGGCTGCGGGCTTCAGCGGCCACGGCTTCAAGCTGAGTCCTGCACTCGGGGAAGAGCTGGCCCGGTGGCTGTGCGGCGAAAAGCCCACGGTACCGCTCCAGGCCTTCTCCCTCAGCCGCTTCCGCGAAGGGAAGCTGCTCCGTGGGCGCCACGGGAGAGGGCTGCTGGGGTAGCCTCAACCCGATCCGTCTGTGGGACAGTCTTCGTCCCAGCGAAAGACCTGACGGCTCTCGTGCCAGTCCGCCTTGCCGAGGAAGCAGACCCGGGCTGCTGGCGGAGGGGGTGGGATTCGAACCCACGGGCGGGGTTTTTGCCCCGCCACGGTTTAGCTAGCCCATGTTTGACATGCTCGGGTCTGGAAGGGGCATGAAATGGGGATTTGTTGAGAGGTGGTTTCACTACAGGGGTTGGGGGAGGGGGTGGAGGCCTACGGCTTTGAGGATAGCTTGGGCGGAGGGGTGGGGCTTGGTGAGGACGTGGTGGGTTTGACCGTGGAGCTGCAAGGTCACGAGGCGGACGGAGCGCAGAGCCTGCAAGGCGGTGGCTAGGCTCATGGACAAGCCGGCTCGCCGCAGGGCTTTTTCGAGGGCGCAGCCCAGCAGGCGTTGCTCCGCCTGCGCTATCCCCTGCGTGGTGCGCTGCACCATCGTGTGCAGCCGTACAAGCCTCCGCTGGATGGCGGCGGCCACCTGCCCACGCCACCGCCGCACCGCGCGCCGGCTGTTATTCAGCACCCGCTGGGCCTGCCGGACCACTTGGCGGGCGATGCTCACCACGCGCGCCGTGTAGCGCTCCACCGCCCCTTGGGCCTCCCCGGTCCGCTGACGCAGGATCTGGCCCACAGCACGCAGGGCGCCGTTGACGGTGCGGCGGCGATCCCGAAACGCGGTGCGCGTGGCGACGCCGGCGGCCTGCAGGCCCTTGACCCATCGTGTGATCACCCGGACCCCATCGGCCAAGAGCCCGATGTCCGTGGGATGCTCAATCGGGGCCTGAATCACGGTGGTGTCCACCCGCAGCTTCCGACCCCGCAGGAGCTTGCGTTCCCGCGCCTTGCACGTCAGCACCGTGTTGAGGTCGTGCAAGACCTCCGGCCCATACTTGCGCAGGAGCTTGCTCAACGTCGATGGGTGGGGGACCTCCCCGTCCAAGGGGATGCGGCAGAAGCGCCGCCAGTGCAGGCTGTCGGCGACCTCGCGCACCAGCGTCTCGTAGCCGAGCTTGTAGCGGTGCTTGAGGTACATCAGTCGGACGAAGGTCTCGACCGGTACGGTGGGGCGGCCGATGCAGGTGTGGAACCGCCGCCGGTAGGGCTCGAAGAAGCGCTCATCCGCCAGCCAGGCGTCCACGGCGGCCAGATCCTCGCTCAGGGTCCGCGCCTGGGCAGGAAGGAGCTGGTCCCACAGGGATTCCTGGGGCTGCCTCAGCCGCAGCATCGCCGGCCTCCGCAGGAATGGCGAGTTGGAGGACGAACAGAGTCCATAGGGATTCCCTCCCGGGCGTCTTCGACCGGTGAGTGGTCTCGTCCGCTCGATTCGCCGCGTGGACCGGAATTCCTGTCATTTTGCCAACGACCGGAGGCCGAAATCCTGAATTGGTACGGGTTTCCGCCTCCGTATTTCATGGGAAACTGGCTAGAGTACCACACCCTGGACCCGGACGGGCTACGGGCGGCCTTGGAGGTCCTGCGGGAGTTCCCCGACGTGCGGCCGCACGTGTTCGCGCAGGAGAGGGTCTACGTGGACCGGCTGGACCCGCAGAGCCGGGCCTACCTGGAACGGGACGGGATCACCGCGGAGGAGGTGGGAGACCTTGACACGGTGCCCCAAGATCCGGTGAAAGTCTGGGTGGTGGGAAACCCGGAGCGGCTCCTCTCCCTGGAGGGAGAGCTGGCCCGGCGCGCCCCGAAGGTCCGCTGGGTATTCTCGGAGCGGGACTTCCTCGAGCTGTTGCCGTGGGGCGTGTCCAAGGGGACCGCCCTCCGGACGGTGTGCGCGGTCCTGGGGGTCCCCCTCCGCGAGGTGGTGGCGGTGGGGGACAACCCCAACGACCTGGAGATGTTGCAGGCCGCGGGCCTGGGGGTGGCGGTGGCCGACGCCCACCCGGCGGTGCGGGAGGCGGCGGGCTACGTCAGCCGGGCACCAGGGGGAGAGGCGCTGGTGGAGGTAGCGGAGCGGTTCCTTACCTCGGTGGAGTACGTGGAGACCCCGGCCGGTGAGGTGCTGGCGACCCGGCCGAACCGGTCGGACTGGAGGCTGGCGCCCGGCCAGGAGGTGCGCCTGCGGTTCGACGAGGCGGGCGCCTACCCGCTTCCGGCGCCGGAAGGGAGGTTGGGAGCCGAGGGTGCGTGAGGGGGTGTGTCCGAAAGACCCGAAGGGAGGTGGAAAGCGTGAGGAGACTCCGGTGGCACGTAGGCGTGATGCTGTTCGCTCTGCTGGCGTGGGCAGGGGGCGTAGGAGCCCAGACCCGGACCGTAACCTTGCAGGCCTGGACCATCGGGCCCGACAACCCGTCCGTGACACGGTTTACCAACCTGCAGACTGCCGCGGAGCGGCTGAACCGGGAGCTGGCGCGGGAGGGTGCGGGCGTGCAGGTGCGGGTGGAGGGGTTCTTCGACACCACGGATTGGGACCCGTACCTGCGCCGCGTGCTGCTCGCCTTCCAGAGCGGCAACGCGCCCGACATCGTGCAGGCCTCCGCGGCGCTCAGCGCCACGTGGGCCGCGGGGGGGTTCATCGCGCCGTTAGACGCCGCCATCCAGCGGCACCCGCAGTTCGCGGACATCATCCCCACGCTGTGGCAGGCGGTCCGGTTCCGGGGCCAGACGTGGGGCATCCCCCAGGACACGGAGGCGCGGCCCCTGTACTTCAACAAGACCCTACTCAAGCGGCTGGGGTGGACCGACGCGCAGATCGCCGCCCTGCCACAGCGGATCGCCCGAGGAGAGTTCACGTGGGAGGACGTGCTCGCCGTGGCCCGGCAGGCGCGGGAGAAGAACGTGGTGGCTGCCGGCAAGGGCTACTACCACCGGCCCCGCAACGGACCGGATTTTGTCCTCTGGTACCGGTCCTTCGGAGGGCGTGACTACGACCCGCAGAGCGGCAAGCTGGTGTTCAACCGGGAGGCCGCCCTGCGGTACTTCCGGTGGCTGCGCAGGGCGGTGGAGGCCGGGGTCCTGGAGCGCGACCGACTGAACAACGACTGGAACCGCTTCCACCAGCCCATCACGGACGGGCAGGTGCTGTTCTTCTCCGGCGGCACATGGAACTGGGCGGAGTGGGAGACCCAGTGGGTCCACCAGAAGGGCGGGGAGGCGTGGCTGTGGGAGAACTTCGGGTTTGGCCCGCACCCCACCTACCGCCGGGGCGGGCGTGCGATCACTCTGTCCAACCCGCAGGCCTACATGGTCAGCCAGGCGTCCCGCAACAAGGACTTGGCGGTGCGGCTGCTGGCGCACACCACGGTCCCCGACCTGGACGCCAAGCACGCGGTCGGCAGCGCCCACCTGCCCATCCTCCGGCGCACGGCGCGCCTGATCCGGGACCGGTTCGTGCGCGAGAGTAGCTGGCTGTTGGACTACACCACCTTCCTGCCGTCCCACCCCGACCTGCCGCGGTGGCAGGACGCCCTGTTCCGCGGGGTGTCCGCGGTGGAGTCCGGGAGTACTACCCCCGAGGAGGCGGTGGTGCTGGTGGCGCAGGAGATGCAGCGGGTGCTCCGAGACCAGTTGATCCTGGAGTAGGGGGGACGAAGGGTGGAGGAGGCGGCACGGGCGGCGGTGGCGGCGCGGGCCCGGGAGCGGGCCTGGCGGGGCCTGTGGGTCCCCGTGCTGTTCCTGCTTCCCGCCACCCTGCTCGTGTCGCTGTTCTACCTTCTGCCCGTGGCCACCACGTTGTACCTGTCCTTCACCGACATCTCCACGGTGACGTTCCGCAACCCCCAGTGGGTCGGCTGGGAGAACTACCGGGACCTCGTCCGCGACCCGTTCCTGGGCCGGATCCTGGGCAACACCGCCCGCTATGTGTTCCTGACCCTGGCGTTCAACATCGGCGTCGGCCTGCTCCTGGCGCTGCTCACCTCCCACGTGCCGGAACGGGCCGGCAACCCCGTCCGGGCCCTGTGGCTGTTGCCGCGGATCCTGCCGCCGGTGGTGTACGTCCTCATCTGGCAGGGGCTCACCCGCGAGTCGCCCTTTGGCCTCGTGAGCAACGTGGTGGGGGTGTCGCGCAACTGGATCACCGCGGAGCCGTGGACGGTGATCGTGCTGGCCAACGGCATGGTGGGTGCCTCCTTCGGGATGCTCCTGTTCACCTCCGCCATCCGGTCCATCCCCGCGGACCTCTTCTACGCCGCCGCGGTGGACGGGGCCACGGCGTGGCAGACGGTGCGGCGGGTGATCTTGCCCTTACTGCGATGGCCCTTGCTGTTCGCCACCGCGTACCAGACCCTGTCCCTGCTCACCTCCTTCGAGTACATCCTGCTCCTCACCGACGGCGGACCGGGCTTCTACACCACCACGGTGTGGTCGCTGCACGCGTACAAGCTGGCGCTCTCCAACTACTTCGGGAACGTGCAGTTCGGAATGGGGGCGGCCATGGCCGCAGTCCTGGTGGTGGTGGGGGTGGTGGTCTCGGTGCTGTACCTGAGGCTGTTCAACTTCAAGGCCCTGGTGGGCGAGCCGAAGATCGAGGTGAACTGATGCCCCTGTTGCCGGTGCGGTGGCGGTGGCTGGTGGCTTCGGGTTTTCTGCTGTGTGCGCCCATCGTGGCGGGGGTGGCCTGGCTGGTGCTCACCGCCCTGTTCGACCGGGTCCACGGTCTCGCGCCTGCGGGGCCCCTGGCGCCGGAGAACTGGGCTTTCGTGTGGTCGCCGTCGGTGGGCGGTAGACCGCCCGCGGTGGTGGCGCTGCTGAACTCCGTGCTGTTCTCCTTCGCGGTGGCCGCGGTGGAGATCGTGGTGGCCTCCATGGCAGCCTATGCCATCTCCCGCCTGCACTTCCCGGGGCGGTCCCTGTACCTGGCCGTGGTGCTAGTCCTGCACGCCTTCCCCGCGGTGAGCTTGCTCATCGCCATTTTCTACATTTTGCGGGTGCTCGGCCTGTTCGACACCCTAGTGGGCGTCATCCTCGTGAAGACAGCGCTGGAGCTCCCTCTCGGCATCTGGCTGATGAAGGGTTTCTTCGACTTTCTGTCGTGGGAGATGGAGATGGCGGCCCTGGTGGACGGGATGTCCCGCTGGGGCGTGTTCTGGAAGGTGGCCCTGCCCATGGTCCGGCCAGGGCTCTTGGCGCTGGGGACCTTCGCCTTGCTGTCCGCCTGGGGTGAGTTCATCTTGCCCTTCACCCTGATCGTGTCAAGCCGAAGCTGGACCCTGGCCACCTACCTGCAGAGCTTCCTCACGGAGGCGTTCACCGACTTCGGCATGGTGGCCGCTGTGGGGTTGTTCTACGCGCTGCCCGTGCTGGTGCTGTTCGGGCTCGGGCAGCGCTACCTGCTGAACCTGTACGGCGGGGGCGTGAAGGGATGAGGGGGATCGAGGTCCGCCTGGAGGGGCTCAGCAAGCACTTCGGCCGCGTGGTGGCCCTGCGGTCCCTGGACCTGGAGGTGCGGGCGGGGGAGATGGTGGCGTTCCTCGGGCCCTCGGGGTGCGGGAAGACCACCACGCTGCTCCTGGTGGCGGGCATCTACCGGCCCACCACCGGTGCCATCTACTTCGGCGACCGTCGGGTGGACGGCCTGCACCCCCGGGACCGGGACGTGGGGATGGTGTTCCAGAGCTACGCCCTGTACCCGCACCTGACCCTGTTCGAGAACATCGCCTTCCCTCTGCGCCTCAAGCGCCGGCCCGAGGCGGAGGTGCGGGCCAAGGTCAGCCAGACCGCGGAGCTGTTGGGGATCGGCCACGTGTTGGACCGCCGGCCCGGTCAGGTGTCCGGCGGACAACAGCAGCGGGCCGCCCTGGCCCGGGCCCTGGTGAAGGAGCCGCAGGTGCTCCTGCTGGACGAGCCGCTCAGCAACCTCGACGCGCAGATCCGGCTGCAGGCGCGGGCGGAGATCCGGCGGCTACAGCGGGATCTGGGGGTCACCACCATCCTCGTGACCCACGACCAGGCGGAGGCCCTGGCCATGGCGGACCGGGTGGCGGTGTTCTCCACGGGCGAGGTCCAGCAGTACGCCACGCCGCTAGAGCTCTACCAGCGGCCGCAGAACACCTTCGTGGCCGGGTTCGTCGGGCACCCACCCATGAACGTGGTCCGCGGCCGCCTGGAGGACGGCACCTTCGAGGCCGACGGCTGGCGCTGTCGAGTCCCTCGGCTCCCTTACCGCGGGGAAGGGTATCTCGGTGTGCGGCCGGAGGACCTCCGGGTGGGCGGCGAAGTGGAGGCGCGCGTGCTCGTGGCCGAAACGTTGGGCAGGGAGCAGCTGGTGACCGTGCGGGTAGGGGCTACGGAGCTCAAGCTGCTCGCACCGCAGGCAGACAGCTTTGCCGCAGACTCCGTCGTGAAGCTGGACATCCCGCCCGACCGTGTGCACCTCTTCGACGCCGCAGGCAAGAGGATCGGATGAGCGTACCCGGGACGGTCCCGTGGAAGGGCCGGGAGGTGCTGCTCAAGTACCACCGGCTGCTCTCCGGTAGCCAGCAGCACGCGCCGAACAGCCTGTCGGCACTGGCGGAGGTCCTGGACGGGGCCCGGGCGATCGAGTTCGACATCCAGCCGCTGGCGGACGGCGACTTCGTGATGCTCCACGACCCGGTCCTGGAGCACGAGACCACTGGTACGGGGTCGGTGGAGGCCGCCACCCGGGCGGCGGTGAAGGCTCTCCGGCTGCGGGGCACAGAAGAACCGCCGGCGCTGCTGAGCGAGGCCGTGGACGTCCTGCGGTCGGTGCGCAGGCCGCTCAAGGTGCAGGTGGACTTCAAGCCCGTACTGCCGGTGGATGGCGGCATGGTGGAGCGGGTCCTGGAAGCGCTGGCGCCCTTGCGGGCGAACCGGCACTTGAATGTGGTGGTGAGCTGCCTCGCGGACTGGAACCTGCGGGCCTTCCGCAGGAGAGACCCCACGCTCCACCTGGGGTTCGATCCGGCGCTGTACCTCGACGCGCCGGTCCCGGACTCCCCGGGGTTGCCCGTCCGGCTGAACGCGTACGGGTACATGGACGACCACCCACTCGGCTTCCGGCGAGTCATGGACGTCCGGGACTACCTCCTGGACCGGATCGAAGCGCTCCTCGGGTTGGTCCCGGGCGCGGTGGAGGTGTACCTGCGCAAGGAGTTCGTCCTGCAGGCCGTGCGGGACGGCCTCAACCCCATAGAACACGTGAAGCGGGTGGCGGAGGGCGTCCTGGTGGACGTGTGGACCGTGAACCTCCCGCCGACCGAGGCCGAGGAACTCTTCCAGCTGCTGGAGCTGGGGGTCGACCAGATCACTACCGACACGGCCGTGGAGCTGGCGCGGGTGGCGGCGGGGGCAGGAGGCGTGGCGGCTTGACCGGGTGGCTGGCCAAGCCCTCCGTCTCGAAGCGGCGCCCCTGTGCGTTCACCCTGGCGGAGGGGGTGGGATTCGAACCCACGGGCGGGGTTTTTGCCCCGCCACGGTTTAGCAAACCGCCGCCTTGGACCGCTCGGCCACCCCTCCAAGCCCACCCCATGGTACACGAGTAGCCTGCGCGGCTGTCAAATCCCCTGTGGGGTCAGCCCTTGAAGGCCGGCGCCAGCGGCTACGGGCGAGGAAGGATTTCGCGGTCTGCGCTCACAGGGCGGGAAACAAGGGCGTCGCGGAGCGCGGTTCAACTCTTTTTGCGGTAGAGGGCGTGGAGGTTCCGCCAGAACCCGCCTTCCTCCGTGGCCCGGGTGGTGGTGCGGGTGGGCACCTCGGGGACCAGGCCGTGCCGGGCCATCCAGGCGTCCAGGGTGGCTTCGTCCAGGAGCACGAAGCGGCGCACCACCCCGTCCGGTGGGCTGCCCTCGAAGAGGAAGGGCTCCACCTCCCGCAAGGGCTCAGGCCACGGTTGGCTCCCGAGGGCGAAGTGTTGCACGAGGAGGCGACCGTCGGTGCGGAGGACCCGCGCGGTCTCCCCCACCGCTCGGTGCCACTCCTGGAGCGTCTGCGCCTGCTGGTAGATTCCCAGGGCCACCACGAAGTCGAAGGACCCCGTGGGGAACACGGCGAGGTCGTCCATGTAGCAGCGCACGACCCGACGGCGCGCTTCCGCCTCCCCCAGGTGCGGTCGGAGGCGGCCACGGGTGTATTCCACCATGGCCTCCGCGGCGTCGCACGCGTACACGTCGAAGCCTTGCCGGGCGAGCCACTCCGTGTTGCGGCCCGCGGCGCAACCCAGGTCCAACACCCGGGTGGTGCGGGGTAGGCCGGACAGGAGCGCCACCATCCGGTCGTCGGGCGGTCGGGCCGCGAACCGCTCCACCACCTCCTGCCTCTCCCAGAACGGATCCGTTGCCCTCATGAGGCTCCTCCCAGCTCTGCCTGCAGCCACCCCGTCACCACGCCGGGACGGTGCCGGCGTTGCCCTGGACCATTCCAAGTCCAGGAGGCCTGCCCGGGCCCAGAGCCTGGCCCGGAAATCCTTCGGGCCACGGGACCGGGATCCCCAAAAATCGCGCTCGATTTTGGGGTGGTCTCACTCCCCGGCTTGGTTCTCCGAGGCCCCGAAGCGCTCCAGGACCAAGGCGACGTGCTTGATGCCGTCCAGGTAGTCCCGCAGCCGGATGTTTTCGTTGGGCGCGTGGACGTTGGTGCCCGGGTAGCCGACTCCCGTGCCCACCGCGGGGGTGCCGAACCGGGCGCACACCACGTCCATGGGGCCCGTGGCAGCCATCATGGGGTAGACCACCGGGTCGCGTCCGTACACCTCGCGGGCCGCCTCCGCCACCACCCGTACGATCTCGGAGTCCGGAGGCGTGCGGGCGGGGTCCTCCAGCCCCATGGGCACCACCTCCACGTCCCCGAACCCGTGACGCGCCAGGTGGGCCCGCAGCTTCTCCAGCACGTCCTGGGCCCGCTGCCGGGGCACCAGACGGAAGTCCAGCTTGGCGCGGGCCACCCTGGGGAGGACAGTCTTGGAGCCCTCCCCCAGGTACCCCGCCACCAGCCCGCAGATGGTGCACGTGGGTTGGTACAGGTGGCGTTTGAGGAGCTCCACCCCCGACAGGCCCAGGAGGAAGCGGTCGAGCCCCAGGTCCTGCAGGAGGGCGGTGTCGTCGCGGCCGGATGCGATCCTGCGCAGCCATTCCACCTCCTGAGGGCCGGGCTCCTCCACGTCGTCGTAGAAGCCCTCGATGAGGACCTGCTCCGTCTGGTCCTTCAGGGTGTGCAGGGCCCAAACCAGGCGCCACGCGGGGTTGGGCACGATGGTGGCCATGGAGGAGTGCAGGTCCCGGTTGGCACCCCGCGCCACCAGCTCCACGTAGCAGATGCCCTTCACCCCCAGGTACAGGTTCGGGACGTCCTGGTGGTCCTTGCCGCCGGACTCCCACAGGCACCCGTCCGCGCGGAACAGCTCGGGGTAGGCCTCCGCGTAGCGGTGGAGGTTGGGGCTTCCGATTTCTTCCTCGCCCTCCACCAGGAACTTCACCGTCACGGGGAGCTCGCCCCGGACTTGGCGGAAAGCCCGCACCGCGCACAGCCGCGCCACCAGGTTTCCCTTGGTGTCCGCCACCCCTCGGCCGTAGATGCGCCCTTCCCGGACCTCGGGTTCGAAGGGGTCTGACTCCCACTCCTCCAGGGGCTCGGGGGGTTGGACGTCGTAGTGTTCGTACATCAACAGGGTCTTGGGGGAGCGGCCCGGAAACTCCCCGTACACCAGGGGAGCTGCCCCCGGAAGCCGCAGGACGCGGATCCGGGCTCCCGCCTCCTGCAGCATCACCGCCACGAGCCGGGCACAGTCCTCCAGCCCCACCCCCTGTGCCGCGATGCTGGGTTGCCGGACCAGGCGGGCCAGCTCCTCCACGTACTCCTGGGCGTGACGCTCGATGTGATCGAACACGTCCCGCATCCGTCCTCCCGGAGCTGCCTTACCAGACACCTTCTCCCCCGCGCCGGCCGACGAGAACAGGATAAGGACCTGCGGAACCCGCGGCCAAGCGCCCTTCCCACTCTGCCAGCTGGGCCAGGAGGGCGTCCACGTCCAGGCCCAGGTACGCGGGACGGTACACCGCCAGCCGGCGGACGGCGCGGGCGAGCAACGCCGCCGCCCCGCGGCGGTTGCCCTTCTCCTGGTGGTAGAAGGCCGCCGCCAGCTGCACCAAGCCCTGGTAGAAGGACCTGGGGCCTGGGGGAGCTTCGCGCCACAACTCTTCGAAGTGCTCGTGGCAGGCGAAGAACAGCCCGAAGTCGAAGAGCACAAACCCCTTGTACGCGGACGCCTCGGGCTCGCCCGCGGGAGGAGGGTCGAGGAGGAACCTGGTGGCCCGGTACAGCCGGCCTGCCTGCGCGTGAAAGTACGCCCAGTGCGGGCGGTAGGCCCGAAGGAGGGCCAGCCGTCCCGGCCCGCGCCACAGCACCCGGGCCCGCACTACCCAGGCGAGGTCCGCGGGAGAGGGCTCCCACCCCGCCGGCCTTGCCAGGCGCTGGGCCTCCGCCTGCACCAGCTCCTCCGAGACAGCGTGCCCGCCGCTGGCGAGGCGGGCGTAGGCGGCCAGCCACGCCACGAACCCCGCGGTCCGAGGCTCTCGGACGGCCTGCAGGGTCAGCTGGCTCAGGGCGTGCTTGAGCCGGACGTACAGGGCCGGTCACTCCCGCAGGGTCTTCGCAGGCAACCTGCCCACTCCGGAGGCCGCACGCGTTACACCCTCCGGGAGGAGGGCTGAGGGGACTCCAGCATCCCCCTCAGCCCGTGGGGGTCGCTCTGCGGCGGGCCACAGGTCGGCCCCACGCACACGAAGGCCGTGGGCTCCTGGCCCGCACGCTCCGCCATGGCCCGGGCTGGCTCGGGCAGAGGGTCTCCGGGACTCACCCAGGAGACCACCTTGTCCGGGCGCGCGGAGGACCAGCTGGCCCTGTGCAGGGCCTGCGCCCGGGGGTCGTGGCGCGGCCCTGCCACCACTACGTGGGCCGGCGGCTGCAGCAGGCGGCTCAGGGCGAGGAAGTACGTAGCCGCGAAGTAGCCGTGCGCCCGCGCGGTGTGGGTGAAGGTGCGCACCACCTCCTGGGCCCGCTCTGCCCACCGGACCTCCCCCGTGAGCGTGGCCAGGTCCTGCAGGAACAAGGCCGCTACGCCGTTTCCGGAGGGGGTGGGCGCGTCCTGGATGGGCTTGTAGGGCAGCTCCAGGGCGGGGCCGCGGGCCTGCGACCTGGGGACGTCGAAGAGCCCGCCCCCCGCGGGGTCGTGGTACTCCCGGTCCAGGAGCTCCGCGAGGTCCCGCGCGGCCCGGAGGTGCTCGGGATCTCCCGCCAGCTGGTAGGCCAGGGTCAGGGCGTGGCCCATCTGGACCTGGTCGTCCAGGGTCCGGGGTCCCTGGGGGTCGTGTAGGGCGTGCGGGAAGCCACGGGACGGGTCGAATCCCTCCCGGAGGAACCGTTCGACAGCCCGCAGGGCGGCTTGGGCGTAGCGGTCGTCCCCCGTAGCTTGGTGGGCGGCCAGCAGGCCGCAGACGGCCATCCCGTTCCAGGCGGCGTACAGGGTGTGGTCCACGGCGGGCGCGGGACGGGCCTTGCGGGCCTCCCGGAGCTTCCCTACGGCCGCCTGCAGCAGGGCGTCCACCCGGCCTACGGGGAAACCCAGGCGCTGGGCGATTTCCTCCGGGGACGCCGCAACCCACAGGACGTTGCGGCGCGGGTCGTGCTGCATCTCCCCGCGTTCGTGGAGGTCGAAGCGCAGCCGGACCACTTCCAGCTCGTCCGGCTCCAGGACCGCGGCGGCCTCTTCCACCGTCCACGTGAAGTAGTCGCCGTCGTCGCCCGGGCCCGTGTCCGCGTCCTGGCTGGCCCCAAACCCCCCTTGCGGGTCTCCCAGGACGTCCAGGAGGAAGGCGGCAGTCCCCTCCAGCACCTCGCGGTACAGGGGATCTCGCCAGACCAGGTACGCCCTGCTGTAGGTCCCCAAGAGGGCCGCGTTGTCGTACAGCATCTTCTCGAAGTGGGGGACGCACCACCGGGCGTCGGTGCTGTAGCGGTGGAAGCCTCCCCCCAGCTGGTCGTAGACGCCGCCGCGGGCCATCCCCTCCAGGGTCCGCCGGACCACCACCTCCAGCCACTCCGCCCTGCGAGACCAGAAGTGGAACAGTGCCAAGTCCAGGGCCGAGGGGTGCGGGAACTTGGGGGCGGTCCCGAACCCTCCGTACCGGACGTCGAAGGCGCGGGCGAGGCTGTCCAGGGCTTCCTCCACCAGGTCCGGGTTGGGGTCTCCCGGGCCTGTGGCGGTCTGGACCCTCCGCAGCTCGTCTACGAGGCGCACCGCCACCTCACGGGTGCGCTCCCGCTCCCGCCGGTACGTCTCCGCCACCGCCTGCAGGACCCGCAGGAAGCCGGGTCGGCCGTAGCGGTCCTCCCTGGGGAAGTAGGTGCCGCCGTAGAACACGTGACCCTCTGGGGTGAGGAAGGCGGTGAGGGGCCACCCCCCCTGCCCGGACAGGGCGGAGACGGCGTTCTGGTAACGCACGTCCACGTCCGGCCGCTCGTCCCGATCCACCTTGACGGGCACGAAGTGCTCGTTGATGAAGGCAGCCACCTCGGGGTCGTCGTAGGACTCGTGGTCCATGACGTGGCACCAGTGGCACCAGGCGGCTCCGATGTCCAGGAGGATGGGCTTGTCCTCCTGCCGTGCGCGCTCGAAGGCCTCCTCGCACCACGGGTACCAGGCCACGGGCTGGTGCGCCGCGGCGCGCAGGTACGGGCTGCGGGATCCCCTCAAGCGGCTGGACATCTCCTCCTCATCTTAGGGGCTCCGGGGGGGTCTTGTCCCGGACCGGAGGGGACGGGCTCCTGCGTGGCGCGAGGGCGGGTTCCGCCGCGGTCACAGGGGAGACGTCTTGGAGAAGTCGGGTGGCCGTTTCTCGCGGAAGCTCCTCACCCCTTCCTCCGCGTCGCGGGTCAGGAACGCCAGGAACTCCAGGGCGGTGGAGGTGTCGAACACGGGGCCCACCATGCGCAGCCAGTTGTTCAGGGCGTACTTGGTCCAGCGGATGGCGTGGGGGCTCCCTCGGGCCAGGCGCCGCGCCACCTCCAGGGCCGTGGTGTACACCTGGTCGTCGGCCACGCAGCGGGACACCAGCCCCAGGCGCTCCGCTTCTTCCCCGGAGAGGGGCTCGTTGAGCAGGAGGTGGTACTTGGCCTTGGCCATCCCCACCAGGAGGGGCCACACCAGCACCGCGTGGTCTCCCGCGGGCACGCCCAGGCGGACGTGGCCGTCCAACAGACGCGCGGAGCGGCCCACCACGGACACGTCCGCGAGGAGCGCCACCGCGAGCCCTGCCCCCACGGCCACCCCCTCCACGCAGGAGACCACGGGCTTGCCGCAGTTGAGAAGGTTGTAGACGAGGTCCCGCGCTTCCTTCCAGACCCGGAGCCGGACCGCTTCGTGGCGGATGATTTCCTCGATGAGGTCGAGGTCTCCGCCCGAGGAGAACACCCCGCCCGCTCCCCGCACCAGGGCGACCCGGACGTCCTGGTCACGATCTAGGTCCTGCCACACCCGGGCGAGCTCCGCGTGCGCCTCCGCGGTCACGGAGTTGAGGCTGCCCGGGTTGTGGAGGACCACCTCCACGATCCCGTCCTCCACCTCCGCCACCTGCAGGGCCCGGTACGAGGAGCACCACTCCCGCACTGCCATGGTCGCCTCCCAAAACGAAACAGAGCTGTCTTCCGGGTCACCCTTGGCTGCGCCGGCTGGCCTCGAGGTAGTTCAGGCGCAGGTCCGCCACGTGCATGAGCAGCTCACTCAGGCGGTCCCCGGACAGGTGGTTCTGAAGGAGGTCGGTGAGGGCTCCCGCGGCGTCGATGGCCAGGCGCGCCTGCTCCAGGTCCACCCGACCCTTGCCCGGGATCAGGCCCATGTACACCCGTGCGTGGTGCGCCAGCAGCATCACGCACCAGGTGACCACGTCCGCCGCGGAGGCGGACTCCAGGGCGTCTACCGGGCTGAACTCCTCCGCGTCCACAGCCTTACTGTATACCCGAATCCGGCCCTCCGTAGACACCCGGTCCGGGACTTCACGCCTCCTCCACGGGGGACGTCTGAGGCCGGGTGATCCACTGCAGGACGAAGACCGCCACCACCGCCGCGGCGGCCACGAAGTCCAATGCCAACGAGGGGTAGATGAGCAAGAGCCCCGCGGCCACCAGGACCGCCCGCTCCGCCCACGTGGCCTCCCGCACCAGCCAGCCGTTGATCCCCGCGGCCAGGCTCGTCAGGCCGAGGGCGGCGGTCAGGGAGGTCCGCACCACCACGTCCAGGGGAGCGTGCAGGAGCAGGCCCATCCCGTCCGGGTGCACGGTGAACATGAAGGGCACCACGAAGGCGGGCAGGGTGTACTTCCACGCCATCATCATGGTGCGGAACGCATTCCCGCCGGTGAGGGCAGAGGCCGCGAGAGGGCTCAGGCCCACTGGCGGAGAGACCTCCGACAAGATGGCGTAGTAGAAGATGAACATGTGTGCGGCCAGCTCGTGGACCCCCAGCTGGATGAGGGCGGGAGCGATGACCGCGGCGGCGATGATGTACGTGGCGGTGATGGGGAGGGCGAGGCCCAGGATCCACAGGGCCACCCCCGAGTACACCAGGGTCAGCAGGAGGTTCCGGCCCGCCAGGTCCACGATGATCCCGGAGAGCTTGAGCCCCAGGCCCGTCAGGGTGATGACCCCCACCACGATGCCCGCCACCGCGCAGGTCACCGCCACCGTGAGGACCTGCTTGGTGCCGTTGGCGAGGGCTGCCACCAGGGGGGTGGCGCTGACCTCCCACCCTCCTACCCGGACCGGCCGGAGTTCCGTGGGCCGGAGGGGTTCACCCGTGTACTCCTCCCGCCACGCCCGGCGGGCCTGCCAGCCCAGAAGGGCTCCCACCACCGCGGACAGCCCCGCCGCGGCGGTGAGGGGAACACCGACCAGGTCCCGCACCGCAGGGGCGGCCGGCAGGGCCAGGACCGCCCCGAGGAAGGAAGCGACTCCCGCGGGAGCAGGGGCAGGGCCGCCTCTCCTCCGGAGGGTTACCAGGGCCGTCTCCGGACGGAGGAAGCTGGTGAGGGTGGCCACCACGGTGGACCAGAAGACCGCGGAGATGGCGGTGAACCCGCGCAGCATGAAGAGCGGGATCATGACCAGGGAGGCCAGCAGGTACCAGTAGCGGCCCACGAGCCGCCACGGGTTCTCCGCCTGGATCTCCACCTGTCGCAGCCGGAAGCGCCGGGCGTCCAGCTCGATCATGAGGAAGATGGAAAAGTAGTACAGCAGGGTGGGGACGATGGCCAGTACCAGCACCTGCAGGTACGAGATTTTCAGAATCTCCGCGATGATGAACGCCGCCGCCCCGAGAATGGGCGGGGAGATCACCGCACCGATCCCGCCCGCGGACAGCAAGCCGCCCGCGGATTCCGGGTCGTAGCCGGACCGGCGCAGGAGGGGATACGTGATGGCGCCCACGGTCACCGTGGTGGCCACCCCGCTCCCCGAAGGACCCCCCAGGAGGAAGGACGCTACCGTGACCGCCTGGCCGGCCCCCGTGCGGCGCCGGCCCACCAGGGCGAAGGCCAGGTCCACGAAGTACTTCCCCGCCCCGGACTGCTCGAGGAAGGAGCCGTAAATGGTGAACAGGATGATGAAGCTGGCGGACACGTCCAGGGGGACGCCGAAGATCCCTTCCAGCCCCACGTACAGGTGGCCGATGACCCGGTCCAGGTCGTAGCCTCGGTGGGTCCAGGGCTCCGGGAGGAACTGGCCGGTGAAGGCGTACACGAGGAAGGCTCCCGCCAAGATCACCAAAGGCCAGCCCGTGGTCCGCCGGGTGGCTTCCAGGACTGTCACGATGGTCAGGATGCCGAACACCAGGTCGTAGGTGTTGGGCACCACCTGACGGTACACGAACCGCTCGAAGTCCCAGAACACCCACCCCAGCCCGAGACTCGCCAGCACCACCAGCACCACGTCCACGGGGTGCACCCGGCGGTACGCTGCCTTCCACCCCGGGTACAGGAGGAAGGTGAGGACCAGGACCAGGAGGAGGTGTCGGGTGAGGTGGATCTGGCGGATGTACGGGGCCTGGGCCGCCCACAGGTGGTACAAGGAGCCCGCCACCGCGAGGGCCGTCACGAACCACCCCACCGGCCCGGTCAGCTTGCGGGTGGCGCCCTCGAAGCGCTCGATGAGTTCCTCGACCACCACAGACTGCGACGGCTCCGTCACGGCCGCTGCCTCCCTCGCTGCAGGTGCTCCCACGCCCACCACAGCCCCACCCACGCCGCCGGGGCCCGCGCCACCCGCACCCGGAAGCGGTGCCCCTCGCGGTCGTGGCCGTACAGGGGAAGGGCAAGCTTTCCTAGAAGGAGGGTGCGCTGGCCCGTGGCGGTCCCGCGGACCACCAGCTCCGGCATCCCCCGGCCGACGGGGAAGACCCGGTAGCGATTGCCCCAGCGTACCACCCGCTGCGGGAACCCGTAGTACTCCAGGGCCGCCTCCCGTTCCGCCTCCACGGCCACGAGGACGAGTTGTGTGCCCACCACCGCAAAATGCTCCCAGACCCTGCCGCCGTGCAGGGAGTGGCGGTACCGCAGCTGGAACGCTCGCACGGGGAAGGACGCCACCACACGGTGGCGGTCAAGGTCCACCACCTCGAGCGCGGCAACAGGCCACAGGCCGGCCGCCACCGCGCCCGCCAGGGGGACCGCGAAGATCCACGCCACGGCCTTGGCCGCCACGTCCGCCCTTCACGCTCCGCTCCCCCCTCAGAAGCCAGGCACCCCCCGCTCCCGGTAGTACCGGGCAGCTCCCGGGTGGAAGGGGATGGGAGTCCGGCCCGTGATCCGGAGGAGCGTGATGTTCTTGGCCTCCCTGTGCACCGTCTCCAGCTCCGCCTTGCGTTCGAAGATCAGCCGGGTAATCCGGTAGGCCAGGTCCTCGGGGAAGTCCTGGTGCACCACCAGCAGGTTGGCGACCCCGATGGTGGGCACCGGCTGGTCCATCCCAGGGTACACCACCCGGGAGATCACGGCCCGGAAGTACAGGGGCCCGAACTCCTTGCGGAGGGGCTCCACCAGGTCGTCCATGGGTACGATCTTGACCCGGATGCCGGGGGTGCTGGCCAGGTCCAACACCGCGGGCGTGGGCAGCCCCCCGCTCCAGAAGAAGGCGTCGATCTTGCGGTCGCGCAGGGCGTCCGCGGAGGGCGCCACACCCAGCCGCTCCTTCCGGATGTCGCGGTCCGGGTCGATGCCCGCAGCCCGCAGGATGCGCAGGGCCGTGACCTCGGTGCCGCTGCCGGGAGACCCCACGGAGACCCGCTTGCCCCGTAGGTCGGCGACCCGGTGAATGCCCGTGCCGTCCAGGGTCACCAGGTGGTTGTAGTTGTCGTAGACGGGCACCAAGACCCGGATGGGGACGGGCGAGCCCCGGAAGTCCGCCAGCCCCTTCCACGCGTCGTAGGCGGTGTCGTTGAGGGTGAAGGCGAGGTCCGCACGCTTGGCTCCGATCAGCCGCATGTTGTCCACGGAGGCGCTGGTGACCTCCGCGGTGGCCTGGACCCCCGGGATGTGCTGGGAAATCAGCCGGGCCAAGCCGCCCCCGAGGACGAAGTACACCCCGCCGGTACCGCCCGTGGCGATGGAGATCCGCTGCACCGTGGGAGCCGCGGAAAGCCCTCCGGCTAACAGCGCCACCAGCACAAGCGCGCAGCACACGTACCTCGGAACCCGCATGGGTCGTCCCCCCTTTTGGGTTTTGTCCGGCCGGGGTCTTCGACGCGGCCCGGCAGGGGTCCTCCGCCGGCTCGGCCCGGGCAGCGACTTCCGGGACCCCGGGGGTCCGCTCGAGGACTTTTCCGTGACAAGCTCGTAGGATATGGCGGGGACTATGGCTGGCCGGGGTCCGTACCGGGAGTGGGAGGAGACCTACCAGGTCTTCGGGGTGGTCTACCGGTTCCGCTTTCGAGGCCCCGTGGAAGAACCCCCTCGGTGGGAGGTGGGTGTCCTGGAGCCCGGAGGGGCGCCCGTGGTGCCGCGGCCGGTACGGGGGCGCACGGAGGACGAAGCCCGGTGGCGGGCGGAGGAGGCGTTGCGCACCTGGGCCTCCGTCCGGCGCCTGCACGCGGCGGCGGCCCGGGCGGCAGCCCGCGCCGCCCCCGGGGCGGAGGTGGTGCTGAACGAACGGGCAGAGGAGCTGGAGGTGGAGCTGGCTGGGCCGTGGGCGGTGGGGGTCCCCTTTGTGGCCTCCCGGGAAGAGGTCACAGACGCGGACCGCAGCGAGGAGGAGTGGGAGGCAAGACTCGAGGCACACTTCCGCTCCCACGCGGTCAGGTTGGACTGACCGCGTGGTGCAGGCCCGAGCCGCCTGCCCCCGGTTCCGCAGACTCACTCACGGAGCGGGGTGCTGTCCCTCCGAACCCCCCCAAAGTCCCCGCGCGGTCGGGGACCCCGGCCCCTTCCGTCCGAGGGTTTGTCCCGGACAAGCCCCCAAGGAGCCTGTCTGGGAAATCCCTCCGCCGGAAGGACGGACCGGGGTCCCCAAAAATCGCTGCGCGATTTTTGGGGTGGTCTAGCGGGAGACGGGTCCTGCGGCGACGCCCAGCTGCTGCAGTAGGAGCCCGGTGTCGAAGTACTCGCGCTCCGCGAGGATCTTCCCGCCCTGCACTTCCACGACGTTACACACCGGGACCTCGACCCTCCGGCCCGTGGGGGCGATGCCCATGAGCTCACCGCGGTGGGTGCCCCGGGCCACGAATTCCGTGACCGCGGTGTCCTCACCCACGGCGTGCATGCGCTGGACCTCCAAGGTGAGGTCCGGGAAGGCCGCGAAGTACGTCTGGGCCACCGCGACTCCGGCTTCGGGGCCCTCCAGGCGCTGCCCGTCGCCCCCGGTGTAGGAATACTTGGGGTGGAAGAGCCGGCGGATGCCGTCCGGATCCTGCCGCGAGACCGCGTCCAGGTACTGCCTCATGACCTCTGTAGCCTTGCTCATGGCTCCACCTCCTCCGTCTGAAGTTGCGGACCTTGCAGCGAGAATTGCGGGAACAGTTTGGGGTGTGCTTCGAGGATCAACCAGCGGTTGCCCTCCCGCCTCATGACGTGGAGCACGTGGCCCCTGAGGGGAGGGCCCTGCAAGAGGAGGATCTCCATGCCCCCCTGCCACAGGGCGAGCTCGGGGGACAGGAGGCGGACGGTGCCAGGTTCCACGCGCACCCGGGCTCCCGCCATGCGCCCGTGCAGCAGGCTACGGAACGCGGTGGCGATTTCGCCACGGCCGCGCTGGACGTCCCCGAAGGCGTCCACCCGCACCGCGTCCTCCGTGAAGAAGACTGCCAGGGCCTGCGTGTCGCCCGTGTTCCACGCTTGTGAGAACGCCTCCACCTCCTGTCGGATCACTTGCTCGTCGTGTACGGACATGACAACCTCCTGCGGAGCTGTGTCCCAGGGTAGCGCCCTGAGCCTGTGGACGGGTATGAACGGCTTCACACGCCTCCCGGAGGCGACCGCGCCGCGGGAAGTGGGTTTTGGGGAGCGCGTGGCGGAGCTCACCGGGCCGGTCGGATGTTCTGGTTCACGCGGAAGAGGTTGTGCGGGTCGTAGTGGGCTTTGATGCTGCGGAGGCGGGGGTAGTTGTCACGGTAGGAGGCGCGGACGCGGTCTTCGCCCTCGTCCATGAGGAAGTTGACGTAGGCGCCACCCAGGGAGTGCGGGTGGAGGGCGTTCCAGTAGTCCTTGGCCCAGCGGGTGACGGCCTCCGCCTGAGCAGGATCCGGGTCGACGCCCACGATGACCTCCGCCCAGGTGGCGTCTCGGTAGCTCCAGGCGGTGTCGTGGGGGCCCACGCGGCCTGCGAACCCGTTCACCGGGTAGAGGTGCATGGTGGACTGCACGGTGGGCACCTGGGAGCCGTGCTGGACGTGCAGGCGGACGGCCTGCGGGCTCAGCTCCTTCACGAAGTCTGCCTTCCAGTACCACTGGAGGCCGGGCGGGTAGAGGGGGTCGAACATGCTTTGGAGGGCGGGGTAGGGAAGCGGCCCCACGAAATCCACGGTGGGCTTGCGGAAGGCCCGGAGGGGCCGGAAGGTTCCCTCCGCCTCCGCGAGGGGGCCTGTGTAGCACCACACGATCCCGCACATCCTGCGGTGGTGCAGGGGCTCCGGGAAAGGGGGAGCCGGGGGCACGGTCAGAAACGCGAAGAAGCCGTTGAGGTCCTCGGGGGCGCTCTGGATGACGTCTTGGTACCACGGGAGGAGGTCGGGGGCCTGGTCCAAGTCCCAGAGCATGGGTCCCGCGTAGACCGTGTGGACCGGGTTGCCGCGGAACAAGAACGAGGTGACGACCCCGAAGTTGCCGCCGCCGCCCCGCAGGGCCCAGAAAAGGTCCGGGTGCTCTCGGTCGCTGGCGCGCACCACGCTGCCGTCGGCCAGCACCACCGTGGCTTCGAGGAGGTTGTCGATGGCGAGGCCGTACTTGCGCGTGAGGTGTCCGAGCCCGCCCCCCAGGGTCAACCCGCCAACGCCGGTGGTGGAGATGATCCCGGAAGGTACGGCAAGGCCGAAGGCGTGGGTGGCGTGGTCCACGTCCCCCCAGGTGGAGCCGCCGCCCACCCGGACGGTGCGGGCTTGCGGGTCCACGTGGACGGAGCGCAGCCCGGACAGGTCCGCCACGAGCCCGTCGTCGCAGACACCGAGGCCCGCGGCGTTGTGGCCGCCGCCGCGGACAGAGAGGGGCACGCCCGTGTCGCGGCCGAAGGCGACGCAGGCCATGACGTCCGCCACGTCGGCACACCGGGCGATCCAGGCAGGGTGCTTCTGGATCATGCCGTTGTAGACAACGCGTGCCGCCTCGTACTCGGGGTCCCCCCGCCGGATGAGTTGGCCGCGGAGGCGGGCTTGCAGGGCGTCCACGGCGTGCGCTACCTCGTGCGTTCCCTCAGGGTTCATCACACCCTCCTCTCAGCCTGTCTTCCGCTCGTGCAGGGCCCGGATCTCGTCCGGGGAGAAGGGGCGGATCTCCACCACCCGCGTGCGGCTGCGGAGGGTGGAAGGGATTTGACGGCTGGCTTCTTGGAGGCTGGAAGCCTCCAGCGTGGCCCAGCCGGTGTGGACGCCGGTCCTGCACCCCCACTCGAGCCGTTGCAGAAGCCCCGGGGCTTGCTCCAGGACGGCGTCCAGGTCCGCGAGGCACTGCTCGGGGGTGTGGTGGATCTCGACCAGGTAACGGGCCATCACGGCACCTCCTGAGGATCGCGGTACAGCCCGTCCAGGCTAGGTGGTGGCGCAGTGGGCCGCTATGAAGCAGCTCACAGGACGCCGGTGGTCTAGGCCACGGAGGCCCACCCCGGAAGGGTAGCTGCGGGGTGCCGGAGGTGGTACGCTTGCAGGGGCCATTCGGAGGGGTCGGGCCGTTCGTTCTTGGGCTGGCGGACCTTGGGGGGAAGGGTGGAGGGGTCGACGGTGTGCTGGCGGTGTGGCAGGCCCGGGCCCGTGGGCGCCCGGTTCTGCCTGTCCTGTGGGGCGGCCCAGGAAGCGCCGGGTTCCCCTCCTCTGCAGCTTGGGCTGGAAACCCGGAAGGTCGTTACGGTCCTGTTCGCCGACTTGGTGAACAGCACCCTCCTCACCCACCGGCTGGACCCGGAGGACGCGCGGCGCGTGGCGGGGGAGTTCTACGCTCTGGCCTTGTCCCGCGTGGACCGCTACGGGGGGCAGGTGGCAAACTTCCTGGGCGACGCGGTGCTGGCGGTGTTCGGGCTGCCCGTGGCGCACGAGGACGACCCCGAGCGGGCCGTGTACGCGGCCTTGGACCTGGTGGCCTCCCTCCCACAGCTCAACGGGGTGCTGTCTCGCCGTTACGGGGTGGAGCTCGCCGTCCGCGTCGGTGTGGAAACGGGCGAGGTGGTGGCGGTGTCGGGCTCTGCCTTCGACCGGGACTTCCTCGTCTCCGAGGGAGTCACTGCCGCGGCGCACCTCCAGCACCGCGCCGCCCCCGGCACGGTGGTGGTGGGCGCGCGCACGTACCACGCCAGCCGGCACGCGGTGGCCTACGCGGAGCTCCCTCCGGCGCCCGCGAAGGACAGGCAAGAGCCCGTGCCGGCCTGGCAAGCGCGCGGCCGCCTTTCCGGGCAGGCCACGGAGCAGGTGCAGCACGGACCTTTCGTCGGGCGCAGCCGAGAGCTCGCCGCCCTACTGGAGGTGTACCGCGGGAGCCTCGCGGCCTCCTCTTCGGTGCTGGTCACGGTGGTGGGCGAGGCGGGCGTGGGCAAGAGCCGACTGGTGCAGGAGTTCGTCGAAAGCGCCAAGGTGGAGGGCGACCCGCTGGTCCTGCGGAGCAGGGCCGTTCCCTTGGGTGCCGTGGGCGACCACGTCTTCGTGGGGATCCTCACCCACCAGTGCGGAGCCTGGAACCGGGGCTCTCCGGAGAGGGCGCGGGCACGGTTGGGGGCGTGGCTGGGGGACATCCTGAGGGGCACTCCTCGCCGCGCTTTGCGGGACCTGGCGGCGCGTCTGCTTGTGACCTTCGGTGGCCCGCACTTCGCCGGACAAGACCCCGCCCACGCCCGCGAGGTCGTGGCCGGGGCGTGGGCCGAGCTCCTGGGGGCTGCAGCCAGCCGGCGGCCCGTGGTGGTGGCGGTGGAGGACCTGCACTGGGCCGACCCGGCAACGTTGGAGCTCCTGCACACCGTGGTGGGACACGCGCAGGGCGGGCCCCTTTTGGTCCTGTGCACGGCACGCTCCGACTGCCTGCAGCCCCACCCGGGTTCGTGGGGATCCTGCAGGGGCGAGGTGCTGCGTCTTGGGCCCCTGGGCCCGGGAGAGTCGGGAGCTCTGGTGGCGGCTCTGTCCGGAGGCGCCCTGGACCTCGAGACACAGCGGCTGGTGGCCAGCCGTGCGGAGGGCAACCCCCTGTTCGCCAGAGAGCTCGTGCGCGCTGCCCGGGAGAACGCCCCGACGGACATCCCGGACACCCTGCGGGCGTTGGTGACGGCCCAGGTAGATCAGCTGCCTCCTCTGGAGCGGGCGGTGCTCCTCGGGGCCTCCGTAATGGGGCGGGTGTTCTGGCCCCCCGCGGTGGCCAGGATCATCGGACGGGGCCGAACGGAGGTGGCCCAGGCGGTGGAGGACTTGGAGGCCCGGGAGTGGGTAGTAGCTCAGCCCACCTCGTCCGTACGGGGCGCCCGGGAGTTCGCTTTCCGGCACGGCTTGGCGCGCGATGTGGCCTACGGGCTGCTCCCCAAGGAGCAGCGGAGGAGAGCCCACGCCGTGGTGCTGCGGTGGTTGGAGGAGACGCCGCGGGACCGGCTGGAGCAGTGGGCGGAACTGGTGGCCGAACACGCGCAGCAGGCGGGAGACCACGCAGCCCGGGAGCCGGCGGAGACAACCCGTCGGTGCGCGGACCTTCCGGGGGCCCCGGGGAGTTGACCCGTGGAATCGGTGGCGGACGCCCTCGGTCGCTGCGTGTTGTTCGAGGGCAGTTCCCCGCAGGAGCGGGCGGTCCTGGCGTCCTTGGCGCGCAGGCGCCGCTACCCTCGGGGCGAGACGGTCTTCCGGGAAGGCGACCCCTGTACGGGCCTGTACGTGGTGGAGGACGGGCGGGTGAAGGTCCGGGTGACTTCGCCGGAGGGCAAGGAGCGGATCCTGGCCCTGCTGGGACCGGGCGACGTGCTGGGGGAGCTGGCGGTGCTGGACGGGGGGACCCGCTGCGCGGACGTGGTGGCCCAGGAGGAGTGCACGTTGATCTTCCTGGACGGCGAGGAGTTCCGGGAGTTCCTCCGCGGGCATCCGGAGGCGTCGGTCCGCCTGCTCCGTCTGCTCGCCCGCCGTCTGCGCAGCGCGGACCTGCAGTTGCACGACGCGGCCTTCTACGACGTCCGGGGCCGGCTTGCCCGCACCCTCCTCCGGCTCGCCTCCGAGCACGGGGAGGAGGTGGAGGGGGGGATCCTGTGCCCCCGCCTGAGCCAGGCGGAGGTGGCGCACCTCATCGGCGCCACCCGGGAGAGCGTGAACACGTGGTTGGGCAGGTTCGAGCGGATGGGACTGCTGCGTCGGCGGGAAGGGCGCTGGGTGGTCGTAGACCCGGACCGACTCCGGCGGGAGGCGTACTGACCGTGGCGCAGTTCCTCACGCCCCGGCAGTTTGCGGAGCTGGCGGCGGACCGGGCGGTTTCGTACTAGGAGGGGTCTGAGCGGAGAGCTTCTCCGAAGGTCTCCTCCACCGCCCGCCGGAAGCTCCTGGGGTCGATGGCGGGAAAGGGGTAGAGCTCGGGCTCCACCCGGTGGAAATATTCCAGGGCACGCCGGGGGTCTACGAGGCCGCTGCGAAGGAAGCTCCGGACGTCCTCAAGGGCGCGCATTCCGCGGCGCGTTCGAAGCTCACCAGGCGCCGGATCAGAGCGTTGTAGCGGGCGTGTGCGGAGTCCGGGTCCTCCTGGGCGAGGAGCCGGTAGAGGCGGTGTTCCGCTTCGGAGAAAGGTCGAGGGATTTCAAAACCCAGCCGGCGTAGCCGCGGCGCACCGATGGAGACCAGCAGCGCGGGCACCGACTCCACGCCGCGTTCCAGGTCCCGAAGCCCGGCCGCGATGAGTTCTTCGCCCGGTTAGCGCGGAGTACCGCAGCCGCGTCTGCCGGAGGGGTGTTCCCCACAGGCTCGGTTCACGGCAATATTGTACGGCCGCGAGCAGTTCGCAGCATCACCTCGTCCTTCACCGCACGGGCTGCTTCTTCTCGAAGTACCGGACGTAGCCGAGGACGTTCATCCGGTAGTTGGCGGCGATCTCCTGACGGTCTGCCGTGGCCCGGCCGCAGCGGGACTCCACCTCGGGCTGCAGGTACCCGCGCAGCCGGTCGGTGAGCCGGTCCACGTCTTCCCCGGCGGTCCACCCCTCCCACAGCAACCGCTCCACCTCCCGGAGCCGCCGTCTGAGTTCCTGCAGGACCGCGGCGGGGTCGTCCCGGACGCCGAAGTGGGTGAGGCAAAGCCGCCGCAGGGGGAGGGCTTCCAGACGGTCCAAGGTCTGCTCCCAGGCTTCCAGGTCCAGGTCTGGGGGTGGGGTGGGAGGCCGGACCACGGGGCACCCCGGCAAGGAGATGCCCGCGGCGTCCCCCGTGAAGGCCGTCTGCGCTTCTTCGTCCACGTACACGTGGTGGTGGCTGGCGTGGCCGGGGGTGTCTAGGGCCCGCAGGGTGCGTCCGCCCAGGGGGAAGCTCTCGCCGTCCCGCACCACGGTGATGCGCTCCGGAGGGACGGGGGCGACCTCGCCCCACAGGACGTCCATCCAGTCCCCGTAGATCCGCTGGGCGCTGCGCAGCAGCCGGCTTGGGTCTGCCAGGTGGGGCGCGCCCGCAGGGTGCACGAAGACCTGGAGTCGCGGGTTGCGCCGGCACAGGACCCCCACCGCGCCCGCGTGGTCGAGGTGGATGTGGGTCACCGCCACCGCCTCCAGGTCCTCCACCCGAAGGCCGTGCTCCGCGAGGCCCTGCTCGAGGGAGCTCAGACACGTGGTGGGGCCCGTTTCCACCAGGGCCGGCCGGTCCGCCAGCAGCAGGTAGCTCCCGAGGACCTCCGGCTGCCCGAAGTGGAGGTCCACGAGGACGGTGCGCTCGTCCACAGGGCGTGTGCGCTTCACGGTCTTCCCTCCACGCGTCGGTAGACCACGGGCGGCCCCTGCTCCCGCGACAGCCGCCCTTCCTGGTACAGCCACTCCAGATGCGCCGCGGCCTCCCCCACCGCCAGGGGCAGGGGGACCTCCGGGGGGCGCGCGCCGTCCCCCGCGTCGCCGAAGAACAGGTGCTGGGCGAGCTGGAAGGCGGTGGTGCCCTCCCGCGGAACCAGGGCGTACGCCGCCTCCAGCCGCGCCCGGTGGTGCTCCAGGAGCTCGTCCACGCGGGCGGCCCAGCGGGTGAGGGGTTCTCCGTGTCCGGGCAGGGCGAGCCGCACGGGCAGGTCCCGGACCCGCCGGAGGGAGTCCAGGTAGTCCGCCAGGGGATTCGGCCGGGCGCCGGGGTACAGGGACACGTTCGGGGACACCTCTGGGAGGACGTGGTCCCCGCAGAACAGCCTTCCCTGGGCGTCCAGCAGCACCATGTGGCCGTCGCTGTGCCCCGGGGTCCACAGGACCCGGGCGGAGAAGCCGTCCACCTCCAGGAGCTCTCCGTCGCGTACGGGGACGGAGGGGCCAAAGGGTGCCACCAGCTCCCGCAGGGCCTGCACGCGCCTTGCGGCTTCCTCCACCCAGGGTTTCGGCACGCCGTGGACGGTGAGCATCTCCACGATGACCTGCACCCGGAAGCCGTAGTCCTCCACCCAGATCCTGCGGGCCAGGCGTTCCTCCACGTCCAGCAGGTACAGGGGCGCGCCGGTGAGCTCCTGGAGGACCCCTGCCAGCCCGATGTGGTCCGGGTGGGCGTGGGTGAGGATCACCGCCTGGAACTGGGAAGCCTGGAGGCCGGCGGCGTCCAGGGCCTCCTGCAAGGCTGCGAAACACTCCGGCGTGCGCAGGCCCGCGTCCACCAGGACCGCGCCGCGTCGGGTGCGCACCACGTACGCGTTCACCGACCCCAAGGGGAAGGGGATGGGCATGCGCACGCAGAACAGGTCCGCTTCCAGCTGGACAACCGCCAAGCCCGCCTCCGCACGGGCGGGGACCGCCCGCGGTGCAGTGTAGCCGTGCGGCCTGTCCGCAGCAAGGGCAGAGGACCTCCAGGCCGGTGCGGCGGACACGTTCGGAGGAGGTGCGGCGGCGGTTGCGGAAAAAGGTCCCGGTGCAGGTGACCGTGGACCCCGCGGTGGCGGACCGGGTGTGCCTCGGCGTGGTGGAGGCGCAGGGGCTGGTGGTGCGCCCGGAAGCCCCGGAGGTGTGGGAGGAGCTGGACCGACGGGCAAGTGAGCTCCGCCAGCGGTACGCAGGCCGCCAGCCCTCGGAGATCGAGGCCCTGCAGCCCGCGCGGGACCTGTACCGCCGCGTCGGGGAGGACCCCACCAAGACCCGGCCCTCTTCCGAGGCCCTGCTGCGGCGGGCTCTGCGGGGCCAGCCGATGCCGCGGGTCAACAGCTTGGTGGACGTGTGCAACCTGTGCTCCCTGGAGTTCCTCCTTCCCATCGGCCTGTACGACCTGGACCGCCTGCAAGGCCCCGTGGTGGTGCGGTTGGGCCGGCCGGGGGAGTTCTACGAGTCCTTGGGGAAAGGGCTCCTGCGGGCGGGGGGGAGGTTGGTGGTGTGCGACGCGCAGGGGCCTGTGGGCAGCCCCACCCACGACTCCGCCCGCACGGGGATCACCGTGCAGACCCGGGCCGCCCTGGCGGTGGTGTTCGGCCCGGGGTCTTACCCCGCGGAACGCATGCGGCACCACGCGGAGAGCCTGGCGGTGCGGTTTCGTCAGCTGGCGTCCGCCCGGTCCGTGCGGTGGGAAGTGCTCGGCGGGAGGCCGTAGACCCCTGCCCGGGCTGCGACTCCGGACGGGCCGGTCAGGGAAGAGGTTGCACCTGGTCCACCAGACGATCGCACTCCCGCTGCCCGTCCCGCCAGCGGTCCAAGGGCTTGGCGCACACCACGTGCACCAGCCGGTCCCGCTGCAGGAACAGCACACCCACCGCGGCCCACTGCCCCGTGAGGGCGGTGCCCGTGCCCTCGAAGCGGTACCGGGGAGGGTCGGAGCCCTCCTCCCGCTGGAACTTCGCCACCCCGTGGAAGGGCAGCAAAGAGAAAGCCTCCTGGCGCAGGGCGTCCTCGTGGCTCGGGGGCCGGCCCGGGACCACGCGCACGCTGAGGAACTCCGTGTAGCGGAGTGCGTCGGGCTCCGGGCCCTGGCGGGCGGGGACCACCTGGAGCCACCGGCCGTCCCCGGACCGCAGCACCTCCCAGCCCTGGGGGTGTTGCACGGCCACCCGCAGGAGGGGGTCCTCGTAGCGCACGAGCGGCGCAGGGCCGCGAGCGCAGGAGGCCAGCAGGGCCGCGCCCAGGAAGACGGTCGCCCACCCCCGCATGGCCGTTACCGCGTCAGGTAGTAGGGCACGTCCGCCAGGACCTTGTACCGCCGCAGGCGCCGCTGGCGGAACAGCAGGGCGAACTTCAACATCAGGGCGGTCTGGTTGTGCAGGAGGTGGTGCCACCACTTGCGGGGCACGAACTCCGGGAGCACCACGGTGAGCGCGGTGTCCGGACCCGCCTCCCGCTGCACCTGGTCCAGGTACAGGAGGATGGGCCCCACCACGGACCGGTAGGGGGAGGGCAGGACCACCAGGGGAATGTCGGGGACCCACCGCTCCCACTTGCGCTCGATCTCCTCCCGGGCTCCGGGCTCGATCTCCACGTACACCGCGGTGACGTCGTCGCTCACCGCCTTGGCGTACCGCAGGGCCTCCAGGATGCCGCGGTGCACGTTGTTCACGGGCACGATGACCTTGTGGGCTTTGAAGGGACGGGGCAGCTTGGCCCGTTCCAGGGACAGCTGCTGCTTGAGGTCCTCGTAGTGGCGGTGGATGGCCTGCATGAGCAAGACCAGGGCCGGCATCAGAGCCAGGCTGATCCACGCCCCTTCCGCGAACTTCGCCACCGCCACCACCACCGTCACCACGCCGGTGACCACCGCGCCCACGGCGCTGATGGGCATGCGGACCTTCCACGCGGGCGGCCGCTGGGTGACCCAGCGGCGCACCATCCCGGTCTGGGACAGGGTGAAGGTGACGAACACGCCGATCATGTACAGGGGGATCAGGCTGTGGGTGTCCGCGCGGAAGGTGACGGTCAGGAGAACCGCGGCGGCGCCCAGCAGGAGGATGCCGTTGGCAAACACCAAGCGGTCCCCGAGGTTGGCCAGCTGCCGGGGTAGGTAGCGGTCCCGGGCCAGGATGGAAGCCAGCCGGGGGAACCCCGCGTACGCGGTGTTGGCAGCCAGGAAGAGGATGAGGGCGGTCCCGAACTGGACCAGGTAGTACAGCCAGCTTTCCCCCAGCACCGCCCGGGCGATCTGCGACACCACGGTTTCCGTCTCGGAGGGGACCACCGCGAGGCGGTGCGCCAGGTAGCTGACGCTGAGGAAGAAAGCCCCGAGCATCACCACCATGCCCACGAGGACGCGGCTGGCGTTCCGGGCCTGGGGCGGGTAGAACTCCTGCACCCCGTTGCTCACGGCCTCGATGCCCGTGAGGGCGGTGGCGCCGGAGGCGAAGGCCCGGAGCACGAGGAACAAAGAGAACGGGTGTGCTCCCTCGAGGGCGGGCGCGGGGGAGCTGGGCGGCCGGAGGTTTCCGGTGAGGAGGGCCCACAGGCCCGCGGCCAGCATGCCGCCGAAGGTGAGGATGTAGAAGTACGTGGGGATGGAAAACACCGTACCGGACTCCCGCACGCCCCGCAGGTTGACCACGGTGACCAGGGCCACCGTGGCCACCGCCAGCTCCACGCGGAACGGGAACAGAGTGGGGAAGGCGGAAGTGATGGCGGCCACGGCGGCGGAGGTGCTGACCGCCACGGTGAGGATGTAGTCCACCAGGAGCGCGGACGCCGCCACCAGGGCCGGCAGCACCCCGAGGTTTTCCCGTGCCACCACGTACGCGCCGCCTCCGGACGGGTACGCGTGGATGGTCTGGTAGTAGGACACCGCCACCACCGCCAGGAGTCCCACGATGGCCAGGGACACGGGCATCGTGAGGGCCACGCCCGCGCTGCCCATCAGGACCAAAACCCGCAGGATTTCCTCGGTGGCGTAGGCGTTGCTGGAGAGGGGATCTGCTCCGAAGACCGCCAGCCCCTTGACCTTGGTTAACTTCTCGTGCTTGAGCCGCTGCGTCTCGAGGGGGCTGCCGACGAGGGCACGCCACAGGGAGGCGGGTAGAGCTCTGGCTCTCAGCACAATAGGCTATATACTCCTGGCCTCCCGCGGGTGCAAGCGGCGCGGCGGTGCAGGCGGGAGGCAGTGCGCGCGGGCGAACACACGACCGCCGACCGCTACTCGCCCTCCCGGAGGTCCGCCACGGTAGCCCCTGTGGCCCTGCGCAGGTCCTTCGGGTGGAGGACGAACAGGGCTTGAGGGTCGCCCGCCCCCGCGTACACGAGGTCGGGCCCCAGCAGCGCCTGGTCCATGAAGACCCGCACCGGGGTGGCGTGGCCCACGGGAGGCACGGAGCCTGCCGGGAAGCCCGTCACCCTGGCCACGGTCTCCGCGTCCGCGGGCCGGACCCGGCTGGCCCCCGTCACCCGCGCCAGCTTCTCCTTGGAGACCCGGTGGGCGCCGGAGACCAGCACCAGGACGGGCTCCCTGTCGGCCAGAAACAGCAGGGACTTCACGATGCGGTCAGGCGAGGCCCCCACGGCTTCCGCAGCTTCTTGGGCGGTGCGGGTGCTGCGGGCGAACCGGCGGAGTTCGAAGGGGATCCCGCGGCGCTGCAGTTCCCGTGCGGGGCCCGCCACCGGGTCCCCTCCCTGCCCTAGACCACCCCGAAAATCGCTGTGCGATTTTTGGGGCACTGCCAGGGCCTCGCGGCAGGCCTCCAGGTCCCGTCGGATCTGGTCCCGCAGCTGGTCGGGGGAGTCGAAGGCCTGTACCGGCCGGATCCACCGCACCACCTCCACCTCCACCCGGTCCGGAGTGAACTCCAAGAGCTGGTCCAGGACGTGTACCTCCAGGGACGGCTCCTCCTCCCCGAAGGCGGGGACGGGCCCGTAGTGCAGCGCTGCGGGGTACACGTCCCCCGCCATGCGGACCCAGCAGGCGTAAATCCCGTGTGGGAGCTGCAGGTTCTCCGGCACCCGGAGGTTCACCGTGGGAAAGCCCAGCTGCTTCCCCCGGCCTTTGCCGGGTACCCGCTCGGCCTCAAACCGGGCGAGACCCCGGTCTCCCTCGGGTGGAGGGGTTTTCCCGGGACACACTCCTAGTGCCTCCACGAGACCAGCCAGTGGGCAAAAGCCCGCAGGGCCTCCATCCCCAGCCCCACCAGGGCCAGGACTGCCGCGGCCAGGCCTGTCCCCACCAGGAGGAACACCCCGTCCCGGTTCATCAACCCCACACCCAAGGCCAGCATGGAAAGCCCCGGGAGGGTGTTCAGAAAGGGGAGGGGGAGGAACAGCACCACCCCCATGAGCAAAACCACCACGGAGCAGGCGCGGAGCAGGGCCTCGTCAGTGAGGGGCGTCCACCGGGGCCTGGAAAACCGCTCCACCCGCTGCAGGAGGGAGACGCCGCGGCTGCGCAGGCCCTCCACCGCCCGCTGGGAAAGCCGGTAGTCCGACACCCGGCGAGGCAGCCAGGGCCGGCGCCGGCCCGCGGCCATCTGCAGGCCACCCACCACGTACAGAAGCCCCACCGCGGCCGCGGACCCCGGGGGCAGGACGGGGATCATGGTGACCAGGCTGAGGAGGACGATGAGGAGTCCGAACCCCCGCTCCTCCATGCGTTCGGCCAACTCCCCCACCCGCAAGGGCTCCCCGGAAGCCTGCGACAGCACCTCCTCCAGGATCCTGGAAAGGGGCAGTTCCCCGCGCGGGACGTGGTCCGAGGGCGCAGCGGCGGAGGTCCGCAGGTTCATCTCGTCCAGTAGTGTACCTTACGGTCCGCGCCGGAAGCGCTTCAGGGACAGGAAACCCACAGGGAGGTCCGTCCTGCCCGCGGTCACCAGGTCCGCCACCACCTCCCCCACCACGGTGGTGAACTTGAAGCCGTGGCCGGAGCGGGGTGGTTTAGCCCCACCACGGCCACGTCGGACGGCACCTTCACCTCCTCGCCACCCTGCGGGCGATCCACCGCCCCGTCCCCCCGGGGGCTCGGTAGACCCCAGAGGCCCGCCCGTCCTCCACCGTGCCTTCGAAGGCCACCACCACCACTCCGCCGCGCACCACGCCCCAGCGGACCTGAAAACCTTCCACGGAGCCTTCCACCCGCGCCTCCGGCACCCAGGCACCCTCCAGGGTGATGGGGCCCCAGATGCGGTTGCCCCGCTGGGCCACCTCCACGCGGAAGGCTCCGCGGCTGGCCCCGTCCGCGGACTCCCACGTGCCCTGCCAGACCCCGGACACGTCCACGGGACGCGCGCAACCCAGTACCGCCAGGGCCAGGGCGACCACCCGCCAGTTTTCCCGCAAGCTCACTCCCCGTGCGGGATCCATACGGTCTTCACCCGGGTGGCGCGCCGGAGGAACTCCCGGCCCTCCGCCCAGCGGGGGTCCAGCCAGTCCCACGGCTGCGTGCACGTCCACGTCTCCTTCAGGTCCCCCGCGGACTCCCGTTCCACCGCCGCGGCCCCGTTTTCGGTGCCGAAGTACCACACCGCGTCCACGTCCTCGTGCTGGGCCAGGCCCACCGCCAGGGCGTCCCGGTCGCCGGTGAGGAGGTTCACCACGCCCGAGGGCACCTCGGCGGCGTCCAGCACCTGGCGCAGGTCTGTGGCCGCCAGGGGGTAGCGCGGAGAAGGGACGGCCACCACGGTGTTGCCCACGGCCAGGGCGGGTGCGACCAGGGACACCAGGGCCAGGAGGGGGAACTCGTCGGGGCAGGCGATCCCCACCACGCCCGTGGGCTCGCGCAACGCCAGGACGAGGACACCTGGGTGGGCGGCCGGGCGGACCCCGCCGTGGAGCTTGTCCGCCCAGGCGGCGTAGGTCACCACGCGCTCTGCCGCCCGTCGCACCTCCAGCTCCGCGAGCCGGTGGTCGCCGGTCATGCGGGCGAGGCGAGCCACGAACTCCTCCTGGCGGGCCTGCAGATTCTCCGCCCAGGAGTACAGCACCTGGGCGCGGACGTGCCCGGAGCTTCCCGCCCACCCCGGGAGGGCGGCGCGGGCGGCTTGCACCGCGGCGTGGACGTCCCTTTGGCCGCCCTCCGGGATCCCGCCCCCCTGCTGCCGCGGGCCCAGGGACTCCGGAGCCGAGGACCCCGTCTGCCGCCACGGGAGGGGCTGCGGGCGGGAGGCAGGTTTCAGGTACTCCCGCATGCTCTCCTCGCTCCCATCCAGGCCGAACCCGCCGTGCCGGTACCCTCCCAAGCCGCCGGCGGGGTCGAAAACGTGCGTGCAGTTCACCCACACGGTTCCCGCCTGGATCCGGCAGGCCACGTCCACGGCCAGGCTGACGTTTTCCGTCCACACACTGGCCGCCGCGGTGTCGCGGGTGTTGGCCAGGGCCACGGCTTCCGTGGGCGACCGGAAGGTCGTGCACAGCTGCACGATGTGCTCCAGCCGCACGGGGGCCACCGCCGCGAGGTCCACCGCTTGGTCCAGGGGATCCCCCACCCGCAGCCGTTCCGCGCGGGCCCGCAGCTTCTCCACCAAGTGGTCCTCCACACTTTCCTGGACCAGAAGCCGCAAGCTCGGACGGGCGTGCAGTTGCGTGAGCCCGAGGGAGTCCACCACCCCTTCCACCACCGCGTCCAGGTCCGCGTCCTCGAACACCAGGAAAGAGCAGGCGCCTCCCACCTCCAGGGACAGGTGCTTGCCGCTTCCCGCGGTGAGGCGCCGGATGCGCCTGCCCGCGTCCGGGGAGCCGGTGAAAGTGATCTTATCCAGTCCTGGGTGCTGGACCAGGGCCTCCTCGGTGCTCTCGTCCCCCGGCACCACGTTCACCACCCCGGGAGGCAGGCCCGCGGCCAGGACGAGCTCACAAAAGGCCAGGGCGGTGAGGGGTGCCTGGGGGGAAGGCTTCAGGACCACGGTGCAGCCCGCGGCCAGGGCAGGGGCGAGCTCCCACGCCAACGTGAGCAGGGGTAAGCTCTCCGGCAGGATCTGGCCCACCACGCCCACGGGCTCGTAGCCGGGGAACTCCCGGCTCCGCAGCCGGGCCCAGCCGGCGTGGTGGGAGAAGTGCCAGGCGGCCAGGGGGACGTCCACGTCGCGGCTTCCCCGGACGAGCCTGCCGGTCTCGAAGGTCTGGAGGACGGCCAGGAACCGCCGGTGTTTGTGGACCTCCCCCGCCAGGGCGTACAGGGACTGGGCCCGCACGGGGTCGGGCGTGCGGCTCCACGCGGGCAAGGCGTCTTGGGCCGCGCGCACCGCCCGATCCACGTCCTCGGCTCCGCCTCCGGCCACGTGGGCCAGCAGCTCCCCCGTGGCGGGGTTGCGGGCCTCAAACCAACGGCCGCTCCGGGGCTCCACCCAGCGGTTGGCCACGAAGAGGGGGAAGCGACCCCGGTCTTCCAGCCACCGCAGAACCGGCGTCGGGTCTTCGGGGGCGGGGCCGTACTCGAGGCTCTGGAGCGCGTCTTGCGAGGGGCCGGTCATGGCGCAGACCCAGGGTAGTTAGCCGAGTCCCTTCCCGCCCAGTGGGAGCGGAGCTGGCGCTGCAGCTCGCTGAGCAGGCCGCTGGCGCCCAGGCGGAAGGTCTCCGGACGGGCCCCTTCCTCCCCCAGCTCCTCCCGCACCAGCACCAGCCACTCCAGGGCCTGTCTGGCGGTGCGGAGACCTCCCGCGGGTTTGAAGCCCACGCGGTAGCCGGTGTGGGCCAGGTAGTCCCGGACTTGGCGCACCATGACCAGGCCCGCGGGCAGGGTGGCGTTCACCGCCTCCTTGCCCGTGCTGGTCTTCACGAAGTCCGCGCCCGCCATCATGCACACCAGGGCGGCCTGGGCCACGTGCCGGAGGGTGGGCAACTCCCCGGTCCCCAGAATGGCCTTCAGGTGGGCTGGCCCCGCGGCCTCCCGGAACGCCCGCACTTCCTCGTACAGGGCCCGCCACGCTGCTCGGATGACGTGGGCCCGGGAGATGACCACGTCCACTTCGTCCGCGCCCGCCTGCACGGCCTCTTCCACTTCCAAGAGCCGGGCCCGCAGGGGCGTCTGGGCTGCCGGGAACCCGCCGGCCACGGAGGCTACCCGCACCCCCGAACCGGCCAGGGCTTCCCGGGCCGCGGGGACCAAGTTCGGGTACACGCACACCGCAGCCACGCGGACCTCTTCGGGTCGCACCCCGAGGCCCTCCAGGACCTCTCGCGGGACAGGCTGCCGGGCCTTGGCGGCGAGGCGTCGCACGCTGCGGGGGGTGTCGTCCCCGCTCAGGGTGGTGAGGTCCAGGCACTGGACCGCGCGCAGAAGCCACGCGACCTGCCAGGGCCCCTTGAGGCTGCGCTGTGCCGCGAGGGCCTGCGCGCGCCGCTCTGCGGCGGGACGGTTCACCCGCACGGACCCCACCCACGCGAGGTCCAGGGCGATTCCCGGGTTGCGGGTGGTGGGTTGGATCGCCTGCACCGTGGCCGACATCCGACTCCCCGAGACCACCCCAAAAATCGCTGCGCGATTTTCGGGGACGCCGGTCCCGTGTGCCCGAAGGGTTTTTCGGGACACGCCCCAAGGACGTGCGTACCCGCATCATACACCCGCGTGGTGCGGACGTGCGTTCGCCCGCGGCGGGGAGGTGGCACGGAGCTTGCTACCGGAAAGAGTGGCTCGGCGGGAGTCCCCGGGCGTCGCACACTCTAAAGGGGTAGCGGCGGAGATGAGCACGGAGTCGGAAGGACGGCGGATGTTCGTCCAGGGGCGCATCCCCTCCCAGTGGCTGGTGGACCAGATGCCGGAGGCCATCTGGGCCACGGACGGTGCCCTGCGCTTCGTGGTGGTCGGCGGGGCCGCGGCGAAAGCCCTGGGGCTGGACCCGGAGCGCGTCCTGGGCACCAGCGTGTACGACTACTTCCACACCACGGACTCCACGTACCCGCCCTTGGCGGCGCACCTGCGCGCCCTGCAGGGTCAGGTGGAAGGCTACCGGTTCGAGGTCGGGGGGCGTGTGTACAGCGTGCGGGTGGGCCCCATCCGCCACGCCATCGGCCGGGTGGTGGGCGTGGTGGGCTGCGCCACGGACGTCACCGACCTGGTGGCGGCCGCGGAGCTGGCGTCCCTGCGATGGACCCTGGAAGCCCTTCCGGTGTGGGTGCTGCGCACGGACGACCAGCTGCGGGTGCGGTTCGCCAACGACGCCGCCCGCAGGCAGCTGGGGCCCGAGGTGGAGGGGAAGACTCTGGGGGAGCTGGCTTCGGGCCCGGACGTGGGAGCCTTGCCCGGCGCACGGGAAGGGGACCGGGGCTCTCAGATCCCCGGAGGCGACCTCTGGAGTGGTCTGGAGGAGCTAGCCCGCAAGGCGTGGCACACGGGCACCGCCGTCTCCGCGGACCTGAGGCGGCTCGCGGAAGGGACAGAGCGGGTGTACCGCACCCACGCGTCGCCCGAGCTAGACCCGCAGGGCCACCGGCGCGGCGTGGTTCTGGTGGGCTGGGACGTCACGGAGGCGGTGCGGGAGCTGGAAGCCGCCCAGCGGGAGGCGCGGCGCTGGGAGGGGTGGGCGGAGGCCGCGGGAAGGCTCGTACAGGCGCAAGATCCCGCAGCCCTGGCGGACCAGCTGCTGCAGGCGGCCCAGCAGCTCAGCGGGGCGCGGCACGGAGCCGTGGCCCTTTGGGAGGCAGAAGGACTTAAGCCCCTGGTCCAGCGGGCCACGGGTGCGGTCTCGGAGCCCGCCTGGGACCGGGTCCGGGAGCAGGCTTCGGTGGGGGAGGCCTTGTGGCTGCAGCTGTCGGACCCCGAGGAAGCCCGGACCCTGGGCCTCCCGGAGGGCCGCTTCCGCAGGGCCCTGGTGGTCCCCGTGCGCGGGCAGGAAGTTTTCGGTGTGCTGGTCCTGGCATGGGAGGAGGACGACCCGGAGCCCTCCGAGGACGCCTGCCCCGTGGTGCGCCTGGCCAGGCTTGCGGGGGCCGTGGGCTCGGGCCTGGTACGGACGGAGAGGGAGCGTCGGTCGGCGGAGCTGCTGCAGCGGCTGCAGCGGGTGGCCCACTCCACCGCGGGCGCGGAGGAACTCGCGGCGGCTCCGGACCGGTGGCTCGCGGCCCTGGTGGAGGCTCTGGGCGCCACCGGAGCCGCGGTGTACGCCTTGGAGGGAGAGGTGTGGGCCCGGGTGCGGCACGCGGGCGAGCGCCAGCCCGCGTCCACCTTCGCGGCCCACGAGGGGGTGGTGGCGGAGGCCGCGCGGACGGGAACGCTGCAGACCGTCCGTCCCACCCGGACGGACCCTGCCTTCGTGGGCCACGGGTTGGAAGGGGTGGCTCTCCCGGTCCTCGGGGAGCCCAGGCCGCACGTCCTCACCCTGGAAAGCCCGGCGGACAAGGGCTTCGACGCCTCCCAACTGGCCATGGCGGAAGCCGCGGTGCCGGAGCTGGCCGCGGTCCTGCGCTGGCTGAACCAGACCACGCACCAGCTGGCACAGGCGGACCGCTACCGCCACCTCCTGGAGGCGGAGACCGCGGGCGTGGTGGTGCTGGACGGTAGCCGCGTGGTGCGGTACGTGAACCCCGCGGCGGGGCAGCTGCTGGGCCGGAGCCCCGAGGAGCTGGGGGGCGGGCCGTTTTTGGACTCCGTGCACCCGGACGAGCGGGGGGAGGCCAGCGCGGCCCTCAGCAGGGCCTACGCCCACCCGCAGGCCACCGTGACCTTCCCCGTGCGGCTGGTACGCCGCGACGGCAGTTCCGTGTGGGTGGAGGTGTCAGCTTCCAACCGCCTTGACGACCCCCGGGTGGGTGGGCTGGTGCTGTGCGTGCGGGACATTACCGAGGCCCGGGCAGCCCACGAAGCCCTGGCGGCACGGGCTGCGGAGCTGGAGGCGGCCAGGGAGTTCGAAGCGGCTCTGCGGGCGTCGCCGGCTTCGGAGCTCGCCGCCACCATCGCACACCGGACAGCGCAGCTCCTCCGGGCGGACCACGCCGCTCTGGTCCTCCAGGACCCAGACGGTGACTCCTTCACCGTGGCCGCGGTGCACGGCCACCTGTCGGAGCTTTCGGGAGCCAGCTTCCCCGTGGCCGGGGTGTACGGGCACGTCATGACCACGGGAGCGGTGTTCCGGTGGGAGGCGGTGCCCGAGGACGTGGTGTTCGCGGAGGGCCACGGGCTGGGCCCCCTCCTGGTAGCGCCCCTCCGCACCGGGTGGCGGACCCTGGGCGCTCTGGGGGTGGCCCGCAGGGCGACCTCGCCCCTGGGCCCCTTCGACGACCGCGACGCGGAGAGGCTGGCAGCCCTGGCGGAGATGGCCGCGGACTTCCTCCACCGGGCGGAGGAGGCGGCAGCCCTGGAGAGGGCCTACACGGACGTGGTCCTCTCCCTGGCCCGGGCCATGGACGCCCACGACGGCATGGGACCCGGCCACGGCACCGTGGTAGCGCACTGGGCGGAGGCGGTGGCGCGGCGGATGGGCTGCAGCCCTTCGGAGGCCCGGGAGGTGCGGTGGGCCGCCCTGTTGCACAACGTAGGCAAGGTGGCCATCCCCGAGGAGATCCTGCGGAAGGCGGGCCCGCTGTCCGCAGACGAGCTGGCGCTGGTCCAGCGGTACCCCGTGATCGGAGAACAGATCCTGGAGGCGGTGCCGCGGTTCCGGGGGGTTGCCCGCCTGGTGCGCCACCACCGGGAGCGGTGGGACGGGACCGGTTACCCCGACGGCCTCCGGGGGGAGGAGATCCCCCTAGGCTCCCGCATCATCGCGGTGGTGGACGCCTACAACGCCATGACCGACCACCGCCGGTACCGGGTGGCGCGCGGCCACGCGGAGGCGGTGGCGGAGCTGCAGCGGCACGCGGGAAGCCAGTTCGACCCGCAGGTGGTCCAGGCCTTTTTGGAGCTGCTGGAGGAGTCCAGGGCGCTGTAGAAACTCTGGCGGGGAGCGGATCCGTGGAGGGTCCCGGCGGAGGAAACCGCGGGCGCGGGGAAGGCCTCCCGCACCGGGAAGGTTACCTGGCGATCCTGCAACGGGCTGCCCTGAGCCTCACGGAACCCGCGCCCCTGGCGGAGGTCCTGCAGCGCATCCTGGAGCAGGCCTGTGCCCTCGCGGATCTCCCGCAGGGCGTGGCAGCCCTCTACGACCCGGACCGGGACCTTCTGGTGGTGGAGGCGGTCACGGAAGCCCTGCGCCCTTGGGTGGCTCCCGAAGTCCGGCCCGGCACGGGGCTGCTGGGCCAAGCCTGGCAACGGGGTGAAGTCCTGGTGGTGCCCGACTACGACGCGTGGCCTGGCCGGCTGCCGGGTTTCCCGACCGGCGTAACGGGCAGCGCGGCCGCCTTCCCCCTGCGGTACGCGGGGCGCGTGGTGGGAGTGCTGGCGGTGGCGCACCCGGACGCCCAGCGGCGGCTCCACCCGGGGCAGGTGCGCCTGCTGCAGTACTTTGCGGACCTGGCCGCGGTGGCGGTGGAGTCCGCGCGGCAGCGGGACGTGGCACAGCGCCGGAGCCGGGAGCTGGAGCTCCTGCACCGCCTGCACCTGTCCCTGGACCAGCAGGGCACCGAGGGGGCGTTGCTGGAGACCACGGTGGCCTCCCTGCACCAGGTCTTCGGCTACGAGCGGGTGGCGGTGTTCCTGCTGGAGGACGGAGAACTGGTCCTGCGGGCCCACACCGCACCCCCCCACCAACGGCCGGTGGTGCGCATACCCTTCGGAGCAGGTGTCAACGGCCGCGCTGCCTCCACCCGGGCCCCGCAGCTGGTCGCCGACGTCTCGCAAGACCCGGACTTCCTGGGGTCCGTGGCGGGCGTCCAGTCCCTGCTGGCCGTCCCCTTGCAGGACGGCCACACGCTGCTGGGGACCCTGAGCGTGGAGACCTTGAAGCCGCGGACCCTGTCGGGGGAGGACGCGCGTTTCCTGGAAGAGGTGGGGCACGTGGTGAGCCACGCCCTGGTGGAGGTGCGGCTCCGGGAGGCCTTGCGACGCAGCGAGCGGTGGTTCCGCGCCCTGGTGGAGCGCAGCGCGGAGGCGGTGGCGGTGGTGGACCTGCAGGGCCGGGTGCGGTACGCGGCGCCCTCCGTGCGGTCCGTGCTGGGCTACCCTCCCGAGGAGGTGGTGGGGAAGGACGTGGCGGCCTTCCTGCACCCCGCGGACCTGGAGTGGCTGCGCACAGGGCCGGGCCGCGCCTTGCGGGAGGGAGGGCGAGAGCTGGAAGCGGTGGTCCGGGCTCGGCACCGGGACGGAAGCTGGCGGTGGGTTGAGGTGGTGGCCCGGAACCTGGTGGGGGACCCGGACGTCGGGGGAATCGTGGTGAACTTCCGGGACGTCACCGACCGGTGGCAGGCGGAGCAGACCGCCCGCATCCGGGCCCGGCAGCACGCGGCCTTGGCAGCCATGGGGCAGCTGGCCCTGGAGGCGGACCTGGACACCTTACTCCAAAGCGCCACCGAGCTCACCGCGCAGGCCCTCAGCGTGGAGCTGTGCAAGGTCCTGCAGGTCCTCCCAGGCGAAGCCGTGGCCGTGCTGCGGGCCGGGGTGGGCTGGAAAGAAGGCCTGGTGGGGACCGCCAGAGTCCCCCTGGGCTCGGACTCCCAGGCGGGGTACACCCTGCAGCAGGGTGGGCCTGTGGTGGTGGACGACCTGCGGCACGAGACGAGGTTCCAGGGTCCTGCCTTGCTGTACGAGCACGGCGTCCGGAGCGGGATGAGCGTGGTGATCCCGGGCCGCAAGGGTGCGTGGGGCGTGTTGGGCGCCCACACGCGGAAGCGTCGGTCCTTTTCGGAGGACGACGTGCACTTCCTCCAGGCCGTGGCGGCCCTGTTGGGAGCCGCGGTCCGGCGGTTTGAAGACGAGCTGGCCCTCCGCCGGCGCGCCGCCGAGCTGGAGGCGGTGGCGGAGCTGGGACGGAGGCTCCGCCACGTCGCCGGGCCCGAGGAAGTCCAGCAGGTCCTGGTGGACTACGCGGCCACGGTCACCGCGTCGCCCCACGCAGCCCTCCTGCTGGTCTCCGGGGACGGCTGCAGGGTCGCGGCCGCCACGGGCGCGCACAAAGCTTTCCAGGACCAGCAGGTGGCGTCAGGCCCCGTCCTGGAAGCCGCGGGCCCTCGGGCGGAAGCCCCCCTGGTGATGGCAGATGCGCGGGTGGGGTCCCTGGTGGTGGCCCGGCGTCCGGGGGAACCGGGGTACGAGGAAGCAGAGCTGCGGGTGCTCCAGGCGGTGGCGGAGCTGGGTGCTTCCGCCCTGTCCCGAGCCGCGGCCTTGGCGGAGCTGGAACAGGCGTACGTTGACGCAGTGGTGGCCCTGGCGCGGGCCGTGGACGCCCGCGACACATACACCGCGGACCACAGCGAGCGGATGGCGCGTTGGGCGGAGGCGGTGGCGCGGCGGATGGGATGTTCGGAGGAGGAAGTCCGGGAGGTGCGGTGGGCGGCGGTGCTGCACGACATCGGAAAACTCGCCACGCCCGACGCGGTGCTGCGCAAGCCCGGGCCCCTGAGCCCGGAGGAGTGGGAGGTGGTGAAGCGTCACCCCGTGGTGGGGGAGGAGATCCTCAGGCCCGTGCGCAGGCTCGCGGGGGTGGCGCGGCTGGTCCGGCACCACCAGGAGCGGTGGGACGGCACGGGATACCCGGACGGCCTGCGGGGAGAGCAGATCCCCCTGGGTGCCCGGATTTTGGCCGTGGTGGACGCGTACACCGCCATCACCGACCACCGGCCTTACCGGCCTGCCCGCACCCACGAGGAAGCGGTGACGGAACTCCGGCGGTGCGCGGGGACCCAGTTCGACCCCGCGGTGGTGTCCGCGTTCCTGCAGGTGCTGGAAGCCGACCGGGGTCAGCCCCTTTCCGGAGACCCTGGACCACCCCGGTCCTGGGTGCCCGGAGGATTTTCGGGACACGCTCCTGGCGACTGCCCCAAAGGTGAGCCCGGGGTGCCGTAGACTACCCGAAAACCGCTGCGGGTTTGTCGGGGACCCCGGTCCGTCTTCCCAGGGGGCTTCTCCCGGACGCGCTGCTAAGCGCGACGCCGCCTGGCCAGCCAGAACACCGTCCAGGCCAGGACCCCCAGGGCCGCGAGGACCAGGCGGTTTGCGTCCCACACGGGCAACACGCGGGTCCGGTCTTCCCGGATCTCCACCAGCGCCACCGGCCGCGCTACCAGACCACCTCCCCCTCCCCCGCCTTCCTGGTGGTCTCGCTCCTCCTCCCGGTCCGCTTCCTGCTCGTGGCGCTGGCGCCGGCCACCGCCGAACCCGAACCCGTAGGTGACCTTGGCCACCGGCACGAAGGTCCTGCCGTGCAGCTGCAGGGGTTCCCCGAACACCGCCCGCACGCCCACCCGTTCCGCCAGCTGCCTCAGGTGGTCCAGCAGCCCGTCCAGCATGGGACACCTCCACCTGGCTTTGAGGGCAGTGTACCTGGCACCAGGCGTGATGGCTCAGGCCGCCCGGCGCGCCTCCCACCACCGGAGGAGGAGCTCGATCCACCAGCGGTTCTGCTCGTACGCCTTCCGGTGGAAGGTGCGCTCCTGGGCCAGCTGTTCCCGTACCCACTCCAAGGTCTGCCGGTGCGCGCGCAGCCCCTCCTCCTGTCGCCGTCGCTCCTGCTGGAGCTTCCGCTTCTCCTCAAGGAGGACGAGGCGGTGGTCCTCCGGGGGGCGCGGGGCCAGCATGCCCAGGCCACGTCCCGCCGCCAGGGCGTGTCGGTGCTCTCTGGGCTGTCGCATGCCTGCATCCCTCCGGCTTCACCGTAGGGGCGCGGAAGACGGGCGGGATCCGGCGCGGGCCCGGGAAGGGGATCCGTTGCGGGGTGGAGCGGGCGTGGGTGGAAAAATCGGGTGCGCGCCCGATGACGCCGACTGTTTCGGTCCCGTAGCATCCGCGCAGATTCTTTGCGGAGAGGAGGAGGAACTTGTGAGGCGTTGGCGCGTCGCTGGCGTGGCGTTGGTGATCTCTGGCTTGGTCCTGGGCTGGTCCCTGGCGGGGCCCCGAGGGTCTCAGGACGGCCATGTGCACAGCACCCAGGGCATGTTCATGGACCTGCTCCTGGGTGGGCCCAGGGCCGCGGAGGCAGCGGCACGGGTCGCTCAGGCGGTGGGAGATCCGGAGCCGCGGGAGCTTCAGGCCCAGGTGTCCACCAAGGACGGGCGGACCGTCCGGGAATACACCCTGGTGATCCAGGAGAAGGTGTTTGACTACGGGGGCGGCAACCGCTGGCGGGCGTGGACGTTCAACGGCACCGTACCCGGGCCCACCCTCCGCGTCCGGAAGGGGGAAATCCTGCGGGTACGGGTGGTCAACCGCCACAACCGCGTCCACAGCTTCCACGCCCACCTGTCCCACTACCCCCTGGAGATGGACGGTTCCCAGGCCAACATCATCACCGGCCGGGCCCCGCGGGCGATGATTCCCCCGGGTGGGGAGTACGTGTACGAGTTCCTGGCGGAGGAAGCGGGCGCCACCTACTACCACTGCCACAGCGCGGACAGGGAGTTTCCGA
>Ga0197143_1000238_pt1 | contig 65405 bp, 52 predicted proteins | sample GBS70_MetaG_FD_148603 | JGI IMG/M metagenome (GOLD analysis project Ga0197143, IMG submission 148603) | Sediment microbial communities from Great Boiling Springs, Gerlach, Nevada, United States - GBS 70_MetaG | ecosystem: Environmental > Aquatic > Thermal springs > Hot (42-90C) > Sediment...
CGTGAAACCACTTTGCTTGCCCACGCTACAAACCACCCAAACGCTTCAACATCGCTCTCTTTGAACTGCGGTTCATCTTCCCAACGCGTTACATTGAGAACTCCATTCACACCTTCATCCTCAAGGAGTGGGAAAGATATCGCGCTTCCTTTGCCACCGTAGCGAAGCCTTTGAGCTATGTATGAATGCTTCATCATTTCACTGTTGATTATGATCGGCTTCCGCATTTGAATCACAAGCCCAACTATGCCGGTTGTCGGTCTCACCTCAATGTTCCTCGTAGCTAAAGGTATGCCTACAGCAGAAACAATTCTCAAACAGCCTCGCAACCTATCCGTAACAAGCAACGATGCTGCATTTGAGTTTGTTTGCTCAATTGCAGTTTGAGTCAGGCGCTGCCCAAGTCTCTCAAGGTCAACCTCATGCAGTAATGTTTCGGCTACTTCCGTTCTTGTCCTCAATTGATCAGCGTTGTTTATGATGCTCGCATACTCACATGCCGTATCCACAACCGATATTAACTCTGCTATTGTGAAAGGTTTGATTAGCACCCAAGGCATACCAACACCAAGCGATTTGACGACAACGTCACGCAATCCTTGCCCTGTGAGCGCTATCCCAACCAAGTTCGGCAATTTCTCTTTCAGCCTTTGAAAAAGTGAAAAGCCATCGTAGTCTGGAAGAACCCAATCAACAATGGCTATGTCAAATGCTTCCTTCTCTGAAGCCTCTAAGGCTGATGCACCGTTGTTAAACTCAATTACTTCGTGGGAACGACGGCTCAAAGCTCTCCTACAAACTTCCCTCACAGCTTCGTCGTCTTCAATGATAGCGATGCGTAGTTTACCATGGGCTTTCTTTAATCCAAACGCTTCACCCACCCGTTTTCACCCCTGTTATGTTTTTGGCGTGGCGGTAGCTGTGAGTGGTGTTGCCTACACTGTTCAAGCATTGGCTTTATTTGTGGCTCCCTCGCTTTCTGAGTTATCTTCATGTGATATACGCCTCATTGTCTCTGCGAACTCCTGAGCATATTTAACAAGGTCAGCATGTGAGGCAGTGGCAAGCTTATGGGTGACACTACGGATTCGTAAAACGAGGTTTTGAACCTTAAGAAGCTCATCCTTTACATCTTCCGCCGTCGTTTCCTCACGCCGCAAAAGCAACTCAATTATTCCGAGTATGCCTTGGGCTGGGTTATTTATCTCGTGGCATATCCTGTTCACGAACCATTTCAGCATGCGGGTATCAAACATAAGCGAGATGTTAGCCCAAGCCATTTCACCGTTTTCTTTACTTCTCTCATCTCGCACTATTCTGTTTTTGCCCAGATGCTTTGCAGTTGTTAGAGCTCTATCTGCTGCTTCAAGCAACTTCTCCGGTGTCTCTCCTGCACTTGGAGCAGTTGCAACTCCTATGCTCGCTGTCAAACGGGTAGCACAACCAAGCACGTTGCTCAAATCCAAGCTTTCAATCAAGCTTCTTGCCCTCTCAGCAACAACCATCGCCCCAGAAGGTGGTGTCGCTGGAAGGAGTATAGCAAACTCATCGCCACCAAGCCTCGCAACCACATCATACCGCCTGACATGCCTCCTCAACACGCTACCAACATGCTTTAAGACAATGTCACCTTTTGCATGCCCCAAGAAATCGTTAATAGCTTTAAACCCGTCAAGGTCTATCAAGACAACGCTTACTGGCAGGTTCATTCGGCGTGCCCTTGCAAGCTCTTCTTCGGTCTTCGCGAGCCAACATTGCCTATTGACCAAGCCAGTTACCGGGTCAGTCCATATGGCTCGCTCAAGCACATACATTGATGCAATTCTCTCAATGACAGTCCCAGTGAATGTAGCTATTTGAGCGATCACCTGTTGTTTCCTACCGGGTGGGAAATCGTTCCCATCGCCAAAGAGGAAGAATCCTCCTACCGTCCCAGAAGAGTTCGCCACAGAGGCAAAATAATACTTCATGAATTGCGAGAGTATTCGGTGAACGTCTTCAATAACGAACGCCTCTAAATCGGAATTGCCCATGTGCGCCTTAAAGTGCTCTTTGAGCCTTTCAATTGCTTCTTTGTCACCGTGCATGATGATTGTTTTGACCCTTTTAGTTCGCGGAGAGCATAGGACGAATACCCCAACCTCACACTGTGTTACGAGCAAACCGAGATGTAAAAGCATATCTAAATTCCGCTCAAGCAGTTGTGATGTGTCAATGCAAACAGTTGATTCAAGGTAGCGCCGTAACGATATATGGTCAGACGGGATCGGTAAGAGGCTAAGGAATAGCTCGCCCAACTTGCTCGTTATCTGACAAACTGTTTCAACCTCGCTTTGCTTGAACCTTTTCCTTGTCTTGCTTGCCACGCATATAGCACCTATGACATCGTTAACGCTTATCATGGGTGAGGCAATCAAAGCGCTGACGCCATATTGCCTTAGCCAATTTAGCTCCTCCTCTGATGCTTTCCCTGAATCTAAAATGATTGCCTTCCCATCCCGCACCACTTTCTTCGTGAGCTGCATAACACGAGCATCTGCAAGGAGTTGTGCACCATGCCTTGTTAAAGCTTTCTCAACAAGCACATGGGGTGTGTCTGACAGCTTATCATAAATGACTACTGACCCTATATCGCCATCCACAAGGGTGAAGATGACATCCATGATCAGTTCAAAGAAGTCTTTTGAATGGAGTTGCGGTGATGGCTGTAACTGTTGGCTCAGTAGCATTTCTTGCCGCCCTCCTTTGTTGTTTACGATGCCACTTCATTCCTCACGCTCAACTATTGAACTCAAGAACGAATGCGTCATGCCCAAGATTTCCCTTCTGGGATGGCTTGGCTGTTTTGGTTGAATAGATGTTGAACTTATGGGCTCAACGAAGATAATAGCATTTCCGGACGGGCTTGTAAACGCCTCTACCTGAGCTATTTCAACAGAGATGCCTTGCCTAAGCAAATAGCGTTGAAGCTCTGCCAAACCTTCCTTTTGCACTGTCACAATTGCTACCCTTGGGCGTTCGTTGAAGCCAACTGCAATTTGCTCTTGCGGTTTTGTAGCTCTTTGCTCAGCAGTTGTTTCACCAAAGGCTTGTTGAAAAACAGTCTCCAAATCGGCTGACTCATCTGCCCACCAGTCCCTTGCTATACGCCGAACATCAGCATATGATAGACCTTCAAGCCATGATGCTACAAGTATGGCTCTACCAACTGTGAGCACAATTGAACTGGCTGGATTGAAGTCAAAGAGAACTCCAACGCAGTTTCGGTATGCATCTAAAGCGAGCACATCAACTTTTTCCCCACCGCGTATCGGCACTTTTACCCCAACAGGAAGCAGATTGCCAATAAACTTCCAAAGCCCTTTCCTGCTCAGAGTCCTTTCAATAAGTGCTTCCAAACGCGTAACATCAAACTGAATTGTGAAGAACGACAAATCGCCCTCAGTTGGGATATAGATTGCGAATCTCTCAACTCTTGCTCCCTCCATTTGTTTCTCCTCCGTTACAGAAACAGCTACGGAACTAAACCCGTTAGGCATCTTACATCAGCAAGTGTAGCACATGCTGACATAGTATGGTAAGTGGGAGGTGGAAAAGAAAGATGCAAGCGAGCAAACTTAAGACGATGCGCCACAGAGTTTGTGGCGTCTATGTCATCACTGATAGATACATTAACCAAAGGCACGACCATATCTCCATAGCTATGGCTGCCATTAAAGGCGGTGCATCAGTTATTCAACTTCGCGACAAAAACGCAACCACAAAACAGCTCCTTGAATGGGCATTTAAATTGAGGGAGATGACGAATGGCACAAATACGCTTCTCATCATAAATGACCGTGTTGATGTAGCGTTAGCATGCGGTGCAGATGGTGTTCATGTTGGTGATGAAGACATGCCAGTAGCAGTTGCAAGGAAGTTGGTTGGCAAGAACATGCTCATAGGGAAATCAGTTGATAATGTTGAGCAGGCAGTTGAAGCAGAAAGAGACGGCGCTGATTATGTTTCCATTGGTGCTATTTTCCCTACATCTACTAAGCCAGATGCTGCTCAAGCTGTGGGGCTTGACATGTTAAGGGCTGTTAAGGTTGCGGTAAAAATACCAGTTGTTGCAATAGGTGGAATAAACCATGAGAACGCACAGCATGTTATTAAAGCGGGTGCTGATGCAATCGCTGTCATCTCGGCTGTGGTCAATTCTGACGACCCTTTAAAGGCTGTTGAGGAACTTGTGCGCATATACAAAGCTTGCAAGGGGAATGGAGATGAACATGGTGAAAAAGCTTAAGGACATAGGAGAGTTGAAACTTTTAAGTTGGATATACAGCAAACTTGGTGAGCAGGTCAGGTCAAGGGACGATGTTGTAGTCGGGGTGGGCGATGATGCAGCAGTCCTTAAAGTTGAGCGAACGAAACAATTAGTCATAACCGTGGATTCGCTTGTTGAAGGTGTTCACTTCTCGCTTGACTACTTCACACCAAGTGATGTTGGTTGGAAGGCACTTGCAGTCAACCTGAGTGATCTTGCTGCCATGTTTGCGAAACCAATTGCAGCACTCGTTTCGTTTGCCGTGCCAAGCAGCCTACCGTTCATGTGGGTAAAGAAGTTTTATCATGGCATGTTTGAGGTGGCAAACGAATTTGGTGTAGCAGTGGTTGGTGGTGATACATCAAGCTCACCGACGAACATTTTCATCTCCGTGAGCGTCATTGGTGTAAACAATGCCGATACCCCACTTAGGTCTGCAGCTGAGCCGGGAGATGCAGTTATAGTTACTGGCACATTCGGTGATTCGGCAATCGGGTTGAGGGTATTAAAGGAGGTAGGCACACATGCTGTCAGGCGCTCAAAAGTTTTGCGTCACCTTGCAATGAGACATCTAAGACCTACACCGAGGGTGAATGAAGGGTTAACAGCTGCTTCAACCGGGCTTTGCAAATGCGCGATTGATGTGAGCGATGGTTTAGCGAGCGACCTGACCAAAATAGCCAAGTTGAGCGGTGCCAGGATTCGCCTGTGGCTCGAGAAGATACCTATGAGCAAGGAGGCAATTGAAGCTTCAAAGTGGTTCAGCTACTCACCTCTTGAGATGGCTTTAACTGGTGGCGAGGATTATGAACTAATCATGACTGTCCCAAAAGCACATGCTACATCACTCTGCAAGGCAATCAAAAAGAAGTGTGGAACAAAGTGCACTATCGTAGGTGAAGTGGAATCGGGAGAACCCGTCGTTTATGGTGTTGATAGTAACGGCAAGTTGGTAGAGGTCTTAGGTGGCTATGAACATTTCGTCAGTTAGGTGGCTCAGAACGATAGATGAGTTCTTTGATAACCTGTAAGCGCTCAGAATCGTTTTGCGGAACAAACTTAAGCTTATGCAGTTCCCAAGAGATGTCAAATCTTGCTTCTTCACCAAGTCCGAGCTTGAATATCGGACTCATCAGCTCAAGCTCAACATATGGCAATTCATCCGGGTTGGTATAAACCTCAATTGTGCATCCACCATCTGGATACACCTCATGCTCTCTGTATTGGGCACGCTGGATAAACACTACATCGCCGTGAAATGAAGCAAGCCAACACTCTTTTGAGTCAGCACCAACCTTCGTTGCTTTCTTCGGGTCACGGCGTAGAAGCAAGAAATCACCCTCACGTTTACAGTATTCAGGTTCAGCTTTGCTAAGCACAGTGTATCCTTTCTCAAACTTGCTTTCACGACTTAGGGGCATGATGACTAAATCTGGCGACCGTATCTGCGTGACACTCCATATCAACATCTCCACAAGCGGCAAGCGTAGTTTTTCCAACCTCTGTTTGATTATGAGTTTTGATGAATCGGCACTCAGTCTTATTTCCCTGACAAGCCATGCACCATAGTGTGGGCTTACGGGCGTCACAAGTTCAACACCGTCTTGTAGCTCAATCGCTGTGCACTCACCACCGTCAAATGCTTCGTCAGGTGGCCAACTTCTACCCATCACTTCATTCCATTGCGCTTGTGGGGCTGGCCATACTTTGTCACCACCAAAGTTTGCCCACTCGTTTGGCTTTGCATCCCTGCGCAGTTTGCCGAACCATTTTTCATTCTCCCAAAGTATGTTTTCACCATCTACAAACCTATAGCTCATGATGCGCCCTATCTTTGGGACGACTATGACCTCAACGAGCCCGTTCGTTATTCGGTATGATTCATCCCAACCACGGTAGTTCAGCTGTTCTACCTTGACCTGTGCGTAGAGTCTCCCCATAAACAACACAACGATTGCGATAAACGCTGTTCGCTTAACCACTCCGCTCACTCCCCGAGTATGCATTCGTATGATCCAGCTTGCTTTGCCACTGTTAGGAGCTTGAAGAGAGAAGGCGCTTGAAGTATTCAATTGTGATTTTTAGTCCTTCTTCAAGGGGGACCTTTGGCTCCCAACCAAGTAGCTGTTTTGCCTTGCTTATATCTGGGCAGCGTTGTTTTGGATCATCTTCCGGTAGTGGCTTAAACTCAATTCTTGATTTGCTCCCCGTAAGGTTGATGATGAGGTTGGCGAGGTCAATAATGCGCACTTCATTTGAATTGCCCAAGTTTATGGGTTGATGCACATCTGCCTCCATAAGCCTCCTAATACCTTCAACCAAGTCGTCAATGTAGCAAAAAGAACGAGTCTGAGTTCCATCCCCATAGATGGTGAGAGGCTCTCCCCTTAACGCTTGCCAGATGAAGTTTGGTATAACACGTCCGTCATCTATACGCATGCCAGGTCCATATGTGTTAAAGATGCGTGCGATGCGCGTATCCAAACCATGGTGGCGATGATAAGCCATAGTGAGTGCCTCAGCAAAGCGTTTTGATTCGTCATATACACTCCGCACGCCAATAGGGTTGACATTACCCCAATAACCTTCATCTTGAGGGCTTACGAGTGGATCACCGTAAACCTCAGAGGTTGATGCGAGAATATACTTTGCCCCTTTGGCACGAGCCAAACCGAGCGTGCGCCATGTGCCAATTGAATTAACAAGCAGTGTCTCAATTGGATAACGCATATAGTGAGCGGGGCTTGCAGGGCTCGCGAAATGTGCAACATAGTCAACATGCCCATCAATGTAGAGAAAGTTACAGCAGTCGTAACGCATCACTGTGAGTTTGCCATTAAGGTTAGCTATGTTCTCAATGCGCCCCGTTATGAAGTTGTCCACAACGATTACCTCGTGACCTTCCTTCAACCACATTTTAACCAAATGCGATCCGATGAAGCCTGCCCCACCAGTTATGACTATGCGCACTTATGTTCACCTCGTAAGCATTGAAAGAGTCAAAAGATGGCATTCCTATCAGGTTCAATTTGCTTTATAGCTGCAAGCCCTTCGGAAATGCTTGTGCGAAGCTGTTTTGCAAGGACTGGTTCTTGGTCTATGAACTGCATCAGTTGAACTTTAAGTTGCTCAGCTTGAGTGCGCAATTCATTAATGCGCTCCTTTATCGGTTTGAACATGATTCGCCTCTTCCCGAAGAGACCCTTCTCCTCACTTACTTCATAAAGACCACGCTCGGCGAGGAATTGTTGCACATACTGGATGAGATCTCGGTATGCGTCTCCTGTTAGTTTTGCCCACCCAGTGAGACGACGTATCTCACGAAGAGCAAACTCAATAACTTCCTCAACTGGCGCCGTTTGATCGCCGGGTTTATGTATGAACCAAGCCTTTAATGCTCTCCTGAAGCCAACTTCAAGGTTACGTGCAAACGGTGTCCTTGGGAAAGCCCTTACAGGGCGCATGTGCAATTCCCAATCACGCGGTGGGAATGGAGAGAATGGATCTACATTGCGCTTTTGGATGCTCCATTCAATTGCGCCTTCACAAGATAGCCAGACAAAGGATGCAAAGAACATCTCCTCAACGAGTTGCTTGTTTGAAACATGGACATCTGATGATGGCACAGGGGAAAAATAAGCCTTCAAGTGCTCCGGAGGCGATTGAACAGGTTCAATAAACATATCCGCAAATGCCAAAACAAGGCACTCTGGTCCAGTAACAGATGGCAATGGCAATTGCAATGCTGGCTCAATAGGCTTGCTCCACCATTCGCTGAAGACTTGCGTTAGGAAGCGTATAACAGCATAGGAAGCCACGATGACCGCAACTAAGCATATAATTACCAATATCAAGCCCCCAACCATTGTTCCCTCTGTTCACCACCGACAGACTCAATCGCGGTGTCTCCGTATGCTTACTCATAAATTTCTGGATTGACTATGTTTGGTGGGCGCTCGCCCCGTAACACTGCCAGCACATTCTCAACAGCCATGAGTGCCATCTTCGTTCTTGTCTCAATTGATGCACTCCCGATATGCGGAAGGAGAACAACATTCTCCATTTCAAGAAGCTCTGGCTCGACCTTAGGTTCGTTCTCATACACATCCAAGCCCGCACCTGCTATCTTTTTTTCTTTGAGAGCCCTCACAAGCGCTTTCTCATCAACAACAGGTCCTCGTGAAGTGTTGATGAGGAAAGCAGTTCGTTTCATAAGGTCAAATTCTCTGTCGCTGAACATGTGATATGTTTTGTTTGGTCCATGTGTTATAAGTGGCACATGTATGGTGACGAAGTCAGCCTCCCTAAGCAACTCATCAAACGGCACATATTTTGCTCGTAGTGCTCTTTCAACCTCCTCATCAGCTCGCACCATGTCATAGTAAATGACACGCATGTCAAAGCCCCACGCTCTCCTCGCAACTGCTTTTCCTATTCGCCCAAATCCGACTATCCCAAGAACCTTGCCCCATACATCTGCACCAAGAAATTGCATTGGACCCCATCCGTTCCACTTACCAGAGCGCAGAAAACGTTCGGCTTCATTCAAGCGCCTCGCGACAGCCATCATCAGCGCCCATGCTAAGTCAGCCGTTGTCTCGGTGAGCACACCAGGTGTGTTCGTAACTGGTATTTTGCGCTTTGTAGCTTCAGCAACATCTATGTTGTTGAACCCAACAGCGTAGTTTGCGATGATCTTCAAATTCGGATTTGAATCCATCACTTCGCTATCAATCGTATCGGTGAGCAAGCAAATAAGAGCATCACACCACTTAACACCTTCAAGTAGCTCTTCCCGTTCAATTGCATGGTCATGTGGGTAAATCCTCACCTCAGAAACTTCAGGGGCACTCCGAAGCCTTTCAATCGCTGGCTCCGGCAACATGCGTGTTACAAACACCTTATAACCCATTCTTCCGCCACCCCCTGTGATGTTTTCATCTGCACCAAGCGTCCCAAATGATATTGTCAGCTCATTTTCCATTATGCGTCACCCTGCTCACGAGATACGCACTGCCAAAGCGAAACTGAAGTTTCCCGTAAGTGTCCAAGTTAATTGAGAATTCAATAGCTTGAGCAAACTTACCATAGCATGCGGGGGATAGAAGATGGATTGTAAAGTGGCACGCATGTTTATTTCGGCTTACATAGACGGCGAGATAAATGAAGCGGATGTGGAAAGGCTTAACAAGCATCTCAAGCGCTGTGCGGAGTGTATGTCATTCTACAACTCCATGGTCACACTTAAGCGAATCCTTGCATCATCTCACGAGCCCAAACCTAAAAACGAGTTTTTAACGACAACCTTGCATCGGCTTAGAGAAGCCAAGGGGAGCCAGACCCTATCAAACAGACCGCACAATTGTAAAATTATCCAACATAAAATGCTTGAACTGCTTGATGGGGAGATTGAAGATGAGGATGCGCATGGGTTGCTTGAGCAAATAGCACGCTGTGACACGTGCACAGCAGTTTGGTTTCAATGGGAAAGGTATATGGAGGTAATGAAATCGCTTCGTGGTTTGCCCGTGCCAGCACATCACAAGGTAGCGCTAATTGAGCGCCTGCGTGAGGAAAAGCTTTCGTTGCAAACAAAGATTCACTTTGCAGGAAAGCTTTTGCAATGGTCAAGGCAAGCCATTGTGGTTGCCATGGTTACTGCGTTCGCTTTATTGATTGCACTCTTGCTGAATCATCGCATAAAGCATACGGTGATTGTGCAACACACTGGCGAGACAGTCAAAAAAGTTTATCACGAGGGCGAGAAGCGCATTGTAACAAGCCACATTGTTAAAGAATCATCAAGTCGTCCCATACCAATCCCTCATAAACCAAGTGAACTCGTTAAACGCCCACAGCGTATAGTTCATGGAAAGCCAGTTTCAGCACCAGCAAAATTTACAGCAAGCGTAGTTGCAACTGATGAAACCGTAAAACCATCAAACATCAATGACATAAGGATAAGCCTGAAGGGGACAGGTATTCCGATGAGAACCAATGTGGGGCGAAGGAGAGCCGGGGTGAGAGAGTTTGCAGAACGCATGCACGCAACAGTTGCGTTGCCAGTTCACCACGAGCATGAAAAGGTGGCTTCACAAATGTTAATCAAAAAAGCAAGGCAGGAAGGAATGAGTGAGCTACCGGAACTTGAAAAAATAACGAGCGGCACTCAAGTGACACATACATTGCAGTATGGAGCACTTGAAGCAACCAAAACGAGGGACGAAGAAAAAAGCATCGCTAAGAGTCTTCCGAAGTATGGCATAGGTGTGGCATCAGGGGAAGCTGTTGATGAAGAACTTCTCTTACAAGGCGGTCTGGAAGAAGCCTTGAAGCGATGGAAAGAAGCAATGGAGCTAACATCTTCAAAAACTGTCTCGGTAGAAGGATGGCATATGATTATGGGAGCTGCTTTTCAATATCGCTCTGAAGTTGATGAGGTCAAAAGATTGAACAACTACTTTCTCGGTCGCCCTGACATCGTTGAGCGAGTTCGCCCCGGCGATACCTTCACTGGAGCAAGCCAGAACCGATGCCTTTACATAAAGCTCTTCAGGCTCGGGGTCCAATGGTGATGACCGCTACACCTCGCTCATGGCAAGGTGAAAGGACGATGAGCAAGCTAATGGTAATAGCCATGTTGTGGGTGTGCATCCTTATAGCTGTGATGGCAGGCGATCTGGCATCTTATGAGGAGTCATTCTTGCAAAATTATGCTGACAATTTGAGCACGCTCAACCATTCGCGTCTCGGGCAGGCAACAAGGATAACGATGTTCAATGACAGGACTGAACCTCGGCTCACCAGCACGAAGCTGAAACCGGGAAGCCTTGTTCAAGGCGCTCATATCTCAACATTGCTTGGCAAAGGGACAAGTATCTCTGTGACTATTGTAAAGAGCGCCCAATTCAATCCGACTTTGTCACAGTGCTTGCAGGCAAGAAACCTTGCCATCGGAGCCGAGTCATCCCTATCATGTTGGCGTGGTGTGAAAGAGAATAACTTGTTCACAACACAGATTAGTGACACAGCGGGTCACGTAGCCAAGGTTCAACCTAAAGGTTCGCTTGTAAGATACCGCATTGAGCATAGCTCAAATGCCTTCAAGTTGGAGTTTGAGAAAGCGCGTGTAGAAAAGGACTTCCTTTTGGGCAACGGTGCTTGGGTAAGTGAACTGAACCATGTTGCACCTCTCCCTCGTTCGCTAAATGCTCTTAAGGGATACGAATTCTCAACACTATCGTTGTGCTCAAAGGTAGGTTCGTTTAAAGCGGATGCCAAATGGCATTCCCTCTCGGGCAGTGGTGAAGTTGAACGCCAAAGTATTTCGTTCACCGGGCATGGGTTGAAAATGCACCTCGGTAAGACATCGGTTGAAAATGGTGCTTTGCTCACTGCCGAAGCAACTGGTGAAGAAACAAAGGCACTTGCATCAGAGTTTAAGTCTCTCTCAAAGGAATTTAAGTTGCTTAGTGTTCCAGCCACAAACGCGTTGCGTTCGTTTTCCAAATTGCATGAAAGCGAACAGCTGTTTGTATATGAACCATCAAATGACTTCCAGCTCAGGCATGAAAGCGTAAACATAAGCAATGCCTCAATGAAGGTTTCACAGGAAGTAAACATGCTGAGATTGTTCGGTGGGAAGCTTTCAGCAGTTAGCAAAAGAGAAGCAGTTAGCGAAACCACAAGTGCGCAATTTTTGAAGAGCATAGGCAAAGAATCCATGGCTAACCTTATTGGGCGTTTTCAAAAGGTAACGCAGTTTACATTAGCCCCGTCAAAGATATTTCAAGCAAGCCACTCCATTACAGAAGTTGGCTCTCCAAAAGGCTCCCAGATCACGCGCATGACGTCATTCTCGCTTCAGCCTGATAAATCAACAAGCGCCTCATTCATGTTTGGCGACATAGAATTTGAAGGTAAGCCAGAAAAAATCAAGCTGATGCAATGGAGCTTACAAAAGCAGTTTGATTTTGATGGGCACAAAATGTCCTTCTCAAACTTCTGGCAACGAAAGAAGCCCGACGATGGCACTCCAACATTACTGAAGCGTATGGCGTTCTCGTTCTCTACTAATCCAAAGTCCGCAATGAAATTTCAATTCAACATTGTGCACACCGACACAGAACCAGATTCTCGTAGCGACGGGACTTATATGAAGATGACTCTTCACTCACCTCTCTCAAAGCATGCTTCTTTAGCAGCTACATGGGAGAACAAGCCAACACCAATTGGCTCTGTCAAAACCGGAGAATGCAATGTTGATATCTCCAAGCTTAAGCTGCGTTATTGCTACAAAGAGGAGCCAACGCCTCAAGGAATAGAGCATAAGGTTGATCAGCTTCAGTTACACCACCCGATATCAGACGAAATGAATATGGTTGTTAATGTGACATCAATTGAGCGTGGCAACGAGAGAGTTAATGAGAGGTCAGTGATGATGGTGAGCGAAAAACAACAGGAGAAGGAAACTCTCATCAAAGTCTCTATGAGTGACAGAAAAGGTCCCGACAGCGAAGAGCAAACTCAATCTGTTGTCTTCCTTCACTCGGTAACCAAAGATGTTCTAATTGCAACGGAGCTATCGCAAACGGACGACAGGGAGGGCAACAAAGGTGAGCAACACAGCGTTTATATTGCTGCAACAGCTAAATCGGACATGAAACCACAGGTTCACATTGGTTACACGAGCGTCCGTCCGCCATCCGGTGAGGCGAATCAAGCTCCATTAGTTCGGTTAAGCCTCGGAAAGCAAAATGGTGTTCGTGTAGTTGTTGGCTACACACTCAACCAAACACGACAATATGGGCAAATGCCAATGCGCGAGTTGGTCTTCCAATTGCCACTTGGGAAGGCGAAAATTGAAGTATACCGCTTCTTAAATATGCCCCAGAACTGGATATCAAGGTGGTCTAAGGAATCGTGGTTCTCAAGGGCACCAATGAACCCTTTCCCAACGCTCCCAACAGGGCAGAAACTAAACCAACTCAGCCTTGTAGATTGGGGCATGGTGTGTGTGAGCGCAAATGTCTCAAAATGTTGGACACTGCAAGTCGGTGCTTACAAACTCAGCCCATATGCGGAGACGAACTTAAACGAGGGACAAGATATATTTGCAACCCTTCAAGGCAGCTTGGGGAAGGATAGCAAACTGCATCTATCCTTCAGAAAAGTTTCCGAGAGACGAAACTCCAAGGATGTAAAAGGCTTGATCTACGCCATCTCATATGCGTGGAAAGTTCCTCAGCGTTCGATGGATGAATGTTACCTCTCACTATCAGCGCACTACAACACGAATCAAAGAATACAACGCCCTCCTATCCCGCCTGGTGCTTACTCACTTACGCTTTCTTTTTCCTTCCGTTGGTAATCTAAGGGGAGTTGTCATATAGGCAGCGTGGATCACCGGGGCGGTAACCTACAAGGTCTGTTATCTTTATCCATTTCACATGCCCATCTGCGAAGACAACATTTACACCTTCCATATGTCTTGGTGCTGGGACCCAACGGCGTGCTGTGTTGTCACCATAAAGTGGGTCGGCGATGAATGTTGCACACCCAGAGTCACCACAAACATATGGGAAGAAGACGCGGAAGTCAGTTCCGGCGTCGTCTGTCCATCTTTGAGGTGGCCATGCAGGATTTGCTATGTTTCCGGCATCGCAGAGGTAAACTGTAGATGTTGGTTCCCTTAGTTCAGCCATCTGAACTGGTTCTTCATCCCAATTGAAGACATTACTATAGTCGCCGCGTCTTGCACCAATGCCTTGGACAAACAATCGGTAATGATAACCATACCCAAAGCGTATAGGTGAAGGATTAGCCCTGTAGTCCTTTGACGGGCACTGGAAAACCTGCTCACTGCGAATGTAAGGTTCAAGTATATCCCAAGTCCAAAGGACGCCAGAGTTGCCAGTCATGCGCCCAATGTAACCTGGTGCCCAAACAACGCCCAATGGGAAACGCTCATCGTTGTCTTGAATATACATCCTAAAAGCTCCGTCTATTTGCTTCAGGTTGTTTATGCAAGCCGATTGTTTAGCTTTCTCCCTTGCCTTCGCAAACACTGGGAAGAGGATAGCTGCCAGCACAGCGATTATAGCTATCACAACAAGCAACTCAACGAGCGTGAAACCCTTATAGAGCATCTTTGGGTGTGCCTTCTTCACTTCCACTTGCCTCATTGCAATCACCCCTCTGCTTTGTAGTTTTGTTCACATCTCATTATGGCGATGCGTTGCTAAATCGTCAAATAGCGCTATTGGCTTTTAGGTCGACTCAAAGAATTGACTTCCTCAACCAGATGAGAAAGGCAGCAAGCAGACAAAGCCAAACAAGGGATCTAAGAACAGATGGCAGAAGCGAGATGAAAAAGAAGAAGAAACTCAACGGGATGATGAGAATGAGCGTGGTTATAACTACACGCCTAAGTGAATCTGGCTGTGCTATCCATGATATGAAGTCAACCGCAAAAGAGCGGTTCAATTCATAATTGCATTTTTGGCATCTCGCTGCAATACGAGGGTTAATATTATGGCAGCGTGGGCATGCAATTCCTTTCAACTCGGCTTCCAGTTTTTTCTCTTTAGCCAAACGCAACTTGTATCTATCGCTTTGGCTCAACGGATCAAGCTTAAGTGCTTCCTCAAACTCTCTTATAGCTTCATCATACCGCTTTAACCTGAGATACACATCGCCAAGCATTGAATGAGCTGCAGCGTTTTTGGGGTCGGACCTAATTGTTGCCTTGTAGCGCTCAATCTCTTGCTCATCAAGCCAACGCCTAATTCGCTGTTCGCTTATGTGATGCAACGCCCATAATACGACCACACCCAAACAAAGACTACAGCTCAATAGAACGATGAGGATGTTCTTCCACCAAATTATTGCGAGAACCAAACTCGCGATAGGGAGTAATATCAACACAGTGCCTTCCGTTGGAGACAGTTCACCCTCAACCAATTTCCCAACTATGGCACTTGCAACTATACCAAGAAACAATAACAACACTGCTAACTTAAATCCCTCGGTAGCTGCTTCGCCATACGCCTCAAACATAACCTCAAACATAATCTATATCTGTCACTGCTTAACAGAAGCGCACACAGGGCAATTAGGGTTTCGCCTCAGCTTTATCGTCATAAATGTCATCTTCATTCCATCATAAACAAGGTAGCGATTGAGCAGCAATTCGCCTATGCCAGTGAAATACTTAAGCACCTCCATTGCTTGAACCATCGCTATCAAGCCAGGTGTTGTCCCGACAACCGGAAATACACCAGGTGGTGGAGCTTCCTCAAATATGCATCTTAAGCAAGCCGTAAGACCGGGTATGATTGTTGTTGCATATCCCTCAAGACCCCAAATCGCCCCGTGAAAGAGTGGCTTCTTAGAGCGCACCGCATATGAATTGATGAGGAGCCTTGTCGGGAAATTATCCAATGCATCAACTATCACATCAACATCGTTGAGCACTTCATCCACATTCTCTTCCGTTAAGCGTTCACATACCAAGTTCATTTCGACCTCCGGATTAAGCTTGCTCAACTTCTCAAATGCCGATTGAGGTTTCGGACGCCCTATGTCATCGGTCCAGTGGAGCACTTGCCTATTTAGGTTGCTTTCTTCAACCACATCAGAATCTATCAACTTCAACCTCCCCACACCTGCTGCAGTCAGATAAATGGCGACAGGGCATCCCAAGCCACCCATACCAACAATCCCAACACTTGCATTGCGCAACTTCATTTGACCTTCAACACCCCATCCATCAATGCGCATTTGCCTATCATACCTTGCACTAAACATGAAACCACCCCCTTCATGCATTCTTCACTTATGCAGCTGGTGAGCTCTCAGTGGTTTGTTAAATAACTCTCTACTCTGGTGCACAATCCATATGCAACAGCCAGCATAAACTAACGAAACACTGATGAACCACCAGCTATGGCTGGAATGATTGAGACTTCACTTGACTCTTTCAAAGGTGTTTCAAGCCCGTCAAGGAAGCGTATATCCTCACCATCAACGAAGATGTTAATGAACTGCCTAAGCTGTCCGGCATCGTCACATAACCTTTGTTTCATACCTGGGAATTTCTCCTCAAGCCTCTCAATCATCTCGCCAACAGTCTTAGCCTCAACAGTCACAACATCCTGATTGCCTGTTAGGCTACGCAATGGCATTGGTATGCGAACTTGAACAGCCACTCTCAACACCTCCTTCAAGCACTTTTCACTCTTGAAGCCGGTGAAGTTTGAAAGGTTTTACTTATTATAGCGCGAGTGAGCAATTTTGCATCAGCTAATGCAAGCGCTGCCATTTGACCTAAAGCTATCCCACCATCGTTTGGTGGGACTTGGTGGTGCCAGAGCACATCAAATCCGAGTTGCTCAAGTTTATCAATTGAGCCCTCAAGCAAAAGCTTGTTCTGAAACACACCGCCTGTAAGCGCAACTTTGTTTACACCTGTTAGGGAACGCAATTCTTGACACGCATTGACAATCATCTCAATTACGGTCACGTGGAAACGAGCTGCAAGTTGCCGTCTGTCTTCACCGCATGAAAGCAATTCAATCAAGTGCAATAGCGTTGGGCGATGGTCAAGCACGATGGAACCTTTCTCCCAATACATGTTAAAACGCAGTGGCTTAACATCAATATCCCACGCAGGTGTAGCAGCCATCTCAAGCTCAACTGCAGCTTGCCCTTCGTATGTGGAAACATCACATATGCCAAGCAGTGCTGAGACTGCGTCAAACAACCTCCCCATGCTCGTGTTCATTGGTGAGTTCAGCCGACGAGCCACTTGCAAAGGTATGATACGCCTTTCATCACTGCTTAGCCTCTCAACCAAGCTCTCCAAGCCACCCAAAGTGAAGACCCTCTCTCCGAGCATCTCCCATGCGTATGCGAACGCAAGCCTTATGGGCTTTCGTATTGCAGCCTCTCCTCCAGCAAGTGGCATCTGCTTAAGATGTCCAAGACGCTTAAACCCATTTAGCTCGCAAAGCAGTATCTCTCCTCCCCATATCGTTCCATCAATCCCATATCCAGTCCCATCAAATGCGACTCCTATTACAGGCTCATAGACACCGTGCTCAACCATGCAACTCAACACATGGGCATAGTGATGTTGCACTGGAAACGAAATCTCACACCACTCCTTCGCAAGTTGGGTTGTATGGTATCTTGGATGCATATCGCAAATAGACACTGCTGGTTCAACACCAAGCAAGTTACACAAATGGTTTATTGCGTGTCTCATGTATTCGCAAGTCTCAAAATTTTCAACATCGCCGATGTGTTGGCTCAGGACTGCCCAGTCATCCTGAGCAATGCAGAATGTGTTTTTAAGGTCAGCACCAACAGCCAGGGCAGGTGCTGGGAGATGCCTTGGCAGCTCAAAGGAAGTCGGCACATAGCCCCTCGAGCGCCTTATCACAACAGCTTCGCCAGCCATCGGACGGACAACGGAATCATCACACGGAATGTGTATATCCCTGTCATGGAACAGGAAAAAATCAACTATGCCAGATAGACGTTTGATTGCTTCCTCATTGCGAAAGCAAATCGGTTCATCCGATATATTCCCGCTCGTCATTACAAGAACGCTCGGTGAATAGCGCATCAAAACGACATGGAGTGGTGTGTATGGTAGCATTACACCTTGATAAAGATTGTTTGGCGCCACGTTGGGGGCAATGCCACTGCCTTCTTTGTGTGGCAACAGCACAATCGGGCTCTGAGGCGAGCGCAACAGGTTCATCTCCCATTCTTCAACTTCCACGACTTTGGTGAGTTCATTTTCATCACGACACATTATCGCAAACGGCTTTGCAGGTCGGCACTTCCTCATCCGCAACTTCTTCACAGATTCTTGATTGCGTGCATCACACGCTATGTGAAATCCACCTAAACCTTTGATGGCGATGATATACCCTTTAGCGAGTAGCTCCCCAGCAAGACGAACAGCTTTTCCTGTCTCAGAGCAAATGACCTTGCCCTGTTCATCAGACAGCCATACCCTCGGACCACATGCTGGACATGCGTTTGGCTGTGCATGAAATCGCCTATCCTTTGGATTATGATATTCGTATTCGCATAGCTCGCACATCTTGAACCGAGCCATTGTCGTGTTTGGGCGATCGTATGGCAAACGGAAGATTATTGTGAACCTCGGTCCACAGTTCGTGCAATTGATGAACGGGTAAAGGAAGCGACGGTCTTTTGGATCGTTTAGCTCGCGAAGACAATCCGGGCATAAAGCCACATCGGGCGGTATAACTGGGCGAGGTTGTGATGCTGTCTCACTGCAAACTATTCTGAAACTGTTCTCAAACAGTGGCTCAACCTCATAGACTTCTACCGATGCTATCTTTGAGAGGGGTGGTGCTTCCCTTCTTAACCTCTCTACGAAAAAGTGCAGCTTCTGCTCCTCACCTTCAATCTCAATCTCAACGCTCCCGGAGGCATTCATCACATAACCAGACAGCCCAAGCTCGCTTGCGAGCCTAAAAACAAATGGACGGAAACCAACACCTTGAACTATTCCAGTCACCTTTACTTTAAACCGCTTGAGCACCCATTAGCCCTCCTTGTTGCCCAATAGGAAGGTTCATCCAAACGCCTCTTTATGCCACATCCTGATCATCTCAAGCCATTCGCCCATGCCTTCCCCTGTAAAAGCTGAAAGGGCAATGATGCGTATGTTTGGGTTGAGCGACCTTGCGTAATCCACGACCAAACCAACATCAAAGTTTAGATGCTTTAGCAAGTCAACCTTTGTCACGATGACAGCATCAGATGTGCGAAACGCATGTGGATACTTGAGCACCTTATCTTCGCCTTCCGGAACAGATAACAATGTAACTCTGAAGTGCTCGCCAAGGTTGAACTCAGCTGGGCATATCAAGTTCCCAACATTTTCAATGAAGACAACATCCAGCTCATCAATAGGGAGTTGATTAAGGGCTTGTTCAATCATCGCTGCTTCAAGATGACACTCGCTTCCTGTAACTATCTGCACAGCAGGTATGTTGCATCCTTTCAAGCGCTCGTAATCCCTTTGAGTTGCAACATCACCAACTATTACCCCGATACGCATTTCTTCGCCGAGCGCTTTTGCGGTAGCCTCAAGCAACGTTGTCTTACCAGAGCCGGGTGATGAAATCATGTTGATGAGCAATGTCTTGGTCTTGCTTGCGTGTTCGCTGATGCGTTTTGCTATTAGCTCATTAGCATGCAACAAGTTTTCAAGCATCAAAACTTGCTTGCGCTGTTTGTTCTGTTGGTTCATTCTCATTTTTCATCACTTCCATTTCAACGCGCTCAATGATAAGCTTATCGCCCGATATAACTCTTCCTCCTATGCTACCACAAGATGGGCATCTGGAAAATAGGTCTTTGCCTTCAAACTCGGTGTTGCACTTCCAACAGGAGAACATGATAGGTTCAAGCTCTATTTCAAGCGTTGCATTTTCAGCGAGCGAACCGATCTTGGCTACTTCAAACGCTTCTGTCATGAACTCAGGCACAACTGCTGTAGCCATGCCAACACGCAGTTTTATGTAAACCACTGAAGTTGCACCGATCTCCTTAGCCTTTTGTTCTACAGCTTCAATAAGGCTTAAAGCGAGGCTAAACTCATGCATCCTTTTAACACAACTCCCATTGCCCATGATTGCTCATTGTAAGAGCATCTCAGCATTTAGTTATGCATCACTTTTGCCATGTGGGGAAGCTTTGTGGGTTACATCACTTCGTAGAGGCATGCTGTTGAGGCTGTGTCAACGCTACATCATCAATGTTAAACGATGTTCCAAAGTGATTCCCACCTATTCCAGCGAACAAGTATTGGTCTGGACTGAAGTTGGCAAAACCAATCTCGCTAACAATTAGCGAATCACTTCTCCCAAATTTGGCTGCAAGCGCTTCGGCGAGATTAAATTCTGCAATATGCCACTTCCCGTCTGGGATCACGCCTTCTATTTTGCCCAGAAGCATTGGATGACCTTGCCCAATTGCATTTCCAGAGAAGTTGATATAAAATGTCCGCCCGAATGAGCGCACAAACATATCCACTTTAACATCCGGTTGCAATCGGTAAGCAAACCTCAGTATCGGTGCCTTCGATGCATCAAACTCGGCTTTAAGCAAAGTTATTTCAAACCTGCCACCAGTAGTGGCATTAACGACTTTCAAACTCCGTTTGCCACTAACTGCGGTTGTTGTATCAAGTATAACCATGACTTGGTTGTCTTCGTCCAACCTAACTTCAGGTTTCAGTAACTGGCTTTCAAAGTCGAATTTAACTGGCAGCTGCAACTGCTCATGCTTTGTAGCTCCTGAGATAAGTTTCTCAGATGCCCTCGCAGCCCTTATAATAGGTTGCATAACTTCGCTGATAGGCTTTGAAGGTGCCTCACGCTCATACCATATGCGAACCCTTCCTATGTTTATTCCTTTGTTGACCGTCCATATAGCTACATGCCCACTATCAATCGGGTTATCATCTTCTGCCTCAAGTATAAGTGCATCATCAACGAACATACGCAGCTTCTTCCCACACTTCTCAACCCTCAAATACCACCAATAGCGATGGTAGTGCTGCATTGATTTTGTTAGCTTGCCAAGTTCATCGGAGCGTTCTGCAATCACTTTTGCGCCTTTCAGAATACGAGAGCATGTATTGTTCCATCCAGCGAAGACGAAACTGTATCCGCTATCCAAGTTAAGTCCGTCGGTGCAGATGCTGATGTTAAGGTCACCCGGGTAGTTGTAACCCTCACCGTGCATCCTTATACTCATATACGCTTCAACTACAATATCGCCACCAAATGAGCGCTTGCTCATAAGGATTGGCGAACGCGAATCTTTACCGCCGAAGAAAGACCATTCTGGACTACATGTCCAACGCTCTGTAACTTCCCATGCACCTCTTACAGCCCACCACTCAATTGGCGCATTTGCGAAGGTGCAATCAACCATATGATCCGAAGCCACTTTCACCATATCAAAATCTATGCTTCCCCTTATTGGGATGATCCCGACTTTTGTTCCGCTCAATGGTGTCTTATCAGCAAAAGAAAACAAAGGCTTACCATCATAGCTTGCAAAGACGAGGTTGCCATCACAGTGCAACTCAACATTTATCGGCGCCTCGCGCTCTTTAGGGATGTCTCGCTTCGCAATGCTTTTATCAGCTTTGAAGAGCTCAATGAGGATAGAATTCTCCCTCTCACCATCAACAACGAGCCTATAACCACCGTTTTGGTCTTTTCCATCCCCTCTCAACACGAGTGCTATGGTATCCCTAAAATTCTTCTCGGATGGCAGGGTATACCTCACGAATGATGCCCCATAAAAGTTGCCACGATGCCAGTATGCACTACCAACTTGCTGCCATGCTCCAACTGATGTAGCCCACTGAACCATTGTGGATTCACGGGTGAACTGAGCTGCTATGCTGGGGATGATAAGACGCCTGAGAGAACCGAACCGCACAAAAACACTTTTGAAAATGACCTCCCCGCTACCTTCATGGTAAAGAGCTACTTTGCCAGATGTGTGAGTTGTATCAAAAGCTTTAAGCAACTCGTTTTCATTGAGGCTAACACGAATCAATCCATCACATGTGTCTACAGTGAGCTTTAAAAGCTGTGTCTTTGGTAACTCAAATGATGCTTCAGCAAGCACTGTTGCAATCCCGTTTGCGATTCGGACAATTTGGCATTTACCTTCATAACTCACCTTTACCCGAGGTGGCGCACAACGCACGAGGTATGTGTTTGAAGGGTCCTTGAAGTAAACACCAACACCAACGGCAGCCCCTTTAGTGGTGAAGAAGATACTTGTAGTGTAATCTTTCCAAGCGCTTGACCCAGTAGCAATCCAACGAGGTTTTGAAGGATCTTTCCTTCCGTCTATCTTAAGCGAGTTAGAGCTAATATACCAGTTTCCACTTATTGTCTCCCAGCGCCCAAGAAGTGGTTCATCAAATGTCTCAGAGAATTGCCCCCAACTCTCAACACACACATCATCAAACTGCGCTACCATTTTGCCGTCGGCATATAAGCCAACCTTTCCTATCCCGAAGAAATCACAGCGTGCGCTCAAAGTCTGTGTGCCGTCAATGAAAGCAGTTATGCGGTCATCGCACACACGAACTTCAATCTGATACCATTGCATTGGCACAAAACCGCCATCTCTCTCTGCAAGCACGTTTGTGCGTCCATCTTCAACAGCAATGATTTGCTGTTTACCGTTTTCAAAAGCACTACCCCATCTGAAGAGCAGGTAGTTTGTCCCATCTCTCGCATAAACAACCAAGCCAACCGAACCACTTTCTGACCTTGGGCGCACAGCTGCTTTAAAGGAGTAATCATCCCAAAACCAATACCCAGCTAACGCAAGGGCATTACTTGTTGATATAGCCTGCATGCTGAACGGGTTAGCACTTAGGCGTGGATTAAATTTTGAGCTATCAGCGCCAACTGGAATCCAAGTCCCATATACCCTTTCCCAGTGCTGCACATCCTCAGAACCACGCAGAAAATCATCGGCAAACAATATAGCCTCAGTTGGTTGATACCTCGCTTCAACCACCTTAACAGCACCACTTGCTGAGTAAGCTGCCGTGCCCGAGGTAAACTCATCGTCGTAGCGGACGAATATGAGCCTCTTGTTGTGAATGACCTTTATCTTGCCATACCAGTATCTGACGATAAGCTCGTTTTGGTGCTCGCTACCGACCTCTAATTTGGAGTAGCTAACGCCAAGCACTTGAAGAGCTTTACCTTTATGCTTGACTAAGCTTATGTGACATCTTTTGCGAGATGCATCAGCATGCAGGTTGAGCTCATAACCCTTGGCGTTTACCTTGTGAAACGAGACGCTCAACCTCCCTTGTGCTGTCACTGCAAGTTGATACTTAATGGCGATAGCGAACTCGCGCTCACATTCGCTTTCAAGCACTTCTCCCCACGCAAGTTTAGTGACAGCTATTACACATATCAGAGCAAAAACACATACGTGCACCTTTTGCTGGCTCATCTCTTTCACCTTTCCATAGACGAATGCTGTTATTATTGTATGCCAACGCGTCGTTCAGTTAAAATTAGACGAGGGAATGACTAAGTAGGTTGCTTTTATTTGCGCCGATGTGAAGAGCCTAATGTTACACCTTCAATGCTGAGCATTCACGGAAGGTGGAGTATGAGTATGCGCATCTTGGGAGTTGACTACGGCACAAAAAGAATCGGTATAGCTATCACAGATGAGCACGGGATTATCGCTCAACCGTTTATGAGCATAAGGAACGACGGCGATGAAAGAGCTGCAAGGAAAATTGCAGAGATAGCACATGCTCATAAGGTCTCATTGATAGTTGTTGGCATACCAAGGCGCACAGATGGAAAGAAGGGTGTGATGGAAGAGCGCTCAATTTCTTTCGCGTCCCTTTTGGGCGAGTTAAGTGGATTGCGTGTTGAGCTGTTTGATGAACGCTTCACAACCGCAATAGCAGAGAGACTCCTCCTTGAAGCCGACTTATCAAGACAGAAGCGAAAACGGCTTCGGGACAAGGTTGCAGCTGCGATAATGCTTCAAAGCTACATTCAAAGTTTAAGGGAAACAAATGAACGCTAACAAGAGTCCTCTACAGCAAGCACAGCTCCTTTGCTTGCGCTTGTTACCAATCTGCTGTATCTTTCGAGCCATCCACCTTTTATCTTTGGCTTTGGTGGTTTCCATTCCTTACGCCTTCGCTCAAGCTCCTCTTGCGTGAGAAGCACATCAATCCTTCGTTGTCTAAGGTCAATTTGTATAATGTCTCCGTCTCTTAAGAGCGCAATTGGACCACCAACAGCAGCCTCTGGCGATATATGCCCAACACAAATGCCTCTTGTCCCACCAGAAAACCGCCCATCCGTTATCAAAGCCACCTCTTTACCCAAGCCCATCCCGACTATAGCTGATGTGGGAGCTAACATTTCAACCATCCCCGGTCCACCCTTTGGACCTTCATACCTTATCACGACGACATCGCCTTTTTTCACCTTCCCAGACTTTATCCCGTTAACCGCTTCTTCCTGTGATTCAAACACTACGGCTTTGCCCTTAAACTCCCTGATGGAAGGGTCAACAGCGCCTGTCTTTATTACAGCTCCCTCTGGAGCTAAGTTCCCAAAGAGCACATGCAATCCGCCATGTGGAAGATATGCATCTTCTATCAGGCGTATGACATTGCGGTCTTTAACTGAAGCACCCTTTATGTTTTCACCGAGTGTTTTTCCTGTCACTGTGATTGCATCAAGGTGTAAAAGACCATCTATTTTGCTTAGCTCACTCAGCACAGCACTTACACCACCAGCCCTGTCCAAATCTTCCATGTGCAGATTTGATGCTGGTGAAAGGCTACATATGTATGGTGTTCTGTCCGCTATCTCGTTAATCCTCTCAAGCGGGTAATGTATATTCGCTTCATTGGCTATAGCAAGCAAGTGCAAAACCGTGTTAGTTGAACCTCCCATGGATAGGTCAAGCGCAAAAGCATTATCAATCGCTTCAACAGTGACTATATCTCTCGGACAAAGGTTGAGTTGGATGAGCTTCATAATTTGTCTTCCAGCTTGCCTTGCCAGTTCTTTTCTTCTCTCATCGGTAGCCAATATTGTTCCGTTGCCCGGTAACGCTAATCCCAATGCCTCAGCTATACAGCACATTGAATTTGCGGTGAACAAACCTGCACATGAACCGCAAGACGGACACGCCCTCATTTCAAGCTCACGAAGCTCTTCTTCACCTATAAGCCCAGAATAAAATGCCCCGACACCTTCAAACACCGAGATGAGATCAATCGGCTTACCTTGCTTTGACACACCAGCTGGCATTGGACCTCCACTTATGAAAATCGCTGGGATGTTCAAGCGCACCATCGCCATGAGCATTGCAGGCACTATTTTATCGCAACTGCCTATGCAGACAAGCCCATCAAGCCTATGTGCTTCAACCATCGTTTCAATTGAGTCAGCGATGAGTTCACGCGATGGAAGCGAATAATGCATCCCGATGTGTCCCATAGCTATACCATCATCAACAGCGATTGTGCCAAACTCAAACGGAACACCACCAGCTTCCCTTATGCCTTCCTTAACCGCTTCAGCTATCTCTCGTAGGTGAACATGCCCCGGAACAATATCCGTGTATGAGTTAACTACGCCGATGAATGGTTTTTCGAAGTCTTCATCTTTTAGTCCGCAAGCCCGTAGTAAGCTCCTATGTGGTGCCCTATCAATCCCTACCTTCACTTCATCTGAGCGAAACCTGCGTTCCATATACTTCGCCTCCCATTGAGATTGATATACTCAATCAACACTTTGCATGTGCTTGTAATGCACATCTGGTTGAGACTGCAGCTCCATAGCTTTTTCCTCCGGGGAAGTGTCACTCAAGAAGACACCACCACCTATCTCCGGACCAGCAAGGTATTTGCGCAAGTTCGGTGCACGAAGCGGTGGATAAATTTCAACATGGAAATCATAGGCATCATAATCTCCACCATCAGTTGGTCTATTGTGCAGAACAAGCACATACGGGAAAGGCATTCGCCAAAGGTTATCATACTTGATGAGCACCTTCCTAAGCACCTTAGCCAAGTCAGCGCATTCGCCCTCGCTCAATTCAGCGATGTCCCTCCTATGCTCTTTCGGAGCCACCATTACCTCATAAGCATACCGCGCAAAATAAGGAACAAAAGCAACCATCAATTCACCCTCTACTATAACTCTCCTGCCATCAAGGAGCTCGGAGATGACGATGTCATGCATAAGCCTTCTCCCCGTGTTTTCGTAATACGCTTGGCATGCTTCAATTTCTCTTTCAATCAGTTTACAGATGAAACTCAGAGCGTAGATTTGGCAATGCGGGTGCGGATTGCTCACTCCGACAACTTCTCCACGATTCTCAAAGATAAACACATATGCAACATTTGGATCAACAGCAAGCTCAGTAAATTCTTTGCGCCATGCCATCACAACCTTTTTCACGCCTTCCTCGTCCATCAGTGAGAGCGACATGTTATGCTTTGGGTGATAGCATAAGACTTTCGCAATGCCGATTGCAGGTCTGTTGTGATATATCCCGACAGGTTTAACCAGTTCACGAGGCGCATCTAATGAAACACATGGGAAATCGTTTTTGAATGAGAAGGTGTCTTCATAATTTGGATTACGCTCCCCACTCGCTCTCAAATTCCCGGGACAAAGGTAGCATGTTGGGTCATACTCCGGTAGTTCATAGATGCTCTCCGATATAACTTCACCAACCCAAGGGCGATGTTGCCTGTGAGCAGCTATGATAACCCATTCACGATATAGCGGATGCCATCGTAACTCCCAAACCATGCTTCCCACTAACCTGAACAAAACCATCTTGTGCCGTTTTAGCAAAAATTGGAGCAAGTATTAAACCCATCCTTGTCAGTGCAACGCTTTCGTGTCCTTTTGCAGCTTCATTCCTCCATGCCACTGTCTTGGGCTTGCTCAGAGGCAACAATTGTTGGTGTAACAAATATAGCGAGTTCGGTCTCACGCCTCTCAAACCTTCGACTCTTGAACAACTCCCCAAGAACAGGTATTGAGCTCAAGATTGGAACGCGTCTCCAATATTGCACATCCTCGCTGGTTATTAAACCTGCTAACACAACTCCTTCGCCGGGCTTAAGCTCAAGCTCTGTCTCGTAGCTCCTCGTTCTAAACCCAGGTATTGTTGCGCCACCTATAGTAACTGCTATTCCGGGAGCTGGTGCACTAACCTCTGTCTGTAACTTCAGTTTGATCATTCCATCGTGTTCAACCGTGCCTGTGATAGTAAGTATGATTCCATACTGGCGGAACTCAACAGCCTGCGCAAGCACTCCAGTCCCAAGTGGTGTCTGAACACCGGCTGCAGGACCACCTAACATTGTCACTGGTATCGGTATCTCACCACCAACTGTGAACTTGGCTTGCTTACCACTTGCAGCAACAGCACTCGGTGCTGAAAGAACTTTTGCAACATTCTTGCTGATAAGCATTTCCAAGACGCTCTGAATGTTTGACAAACGTGTGAAAACTCTACCAGTAGTCGCATCCCCAACTTCGCCAAACACCACTCTCTCTGGATGCTGCACACCAAGTTGCTTCAATGCTTCTCGGTTTATCTCCACAACCCATGCCTCAACACGCAACTGCAATGGTTGCATCACTTGGAGCATGTCAACAACATTCTCTTTGCCAACCATTGCTTCCGCAATCTTAAGAACTCTCTCACGCTCAATGCTTGTTTTGACGCTACCCTTCAACATAACCTTTTCGCTGCTAAGTTCAATAACATCAACCGTATCTATGCCTATTAACTCCTTCATCCTTTCGGGGAGTGTTTTAATCTTTACCTCCTCAGGTGGCGCTTCCCGTGGTTTTGGTTCTGGTTGCTTAACTTCAAGTGGCTTGCTGATCCGCACCAAATTGAGCACCTTCTTCCCAAGGAGTGAAGCAAGCTCGTCAATCGCTTTTTTCTCCTCCTCACTTTTCACCTCCCCAGTGAACACATAGCAATCGTGGATGAGTTTCACATCAACTGTTGGTATCCCAAGCAATCCCTTTACTTCGTCAGGCGATGGTAGACGAATGCGCACAAGATTTAACACAGTTGTGCCAGCCACCTGAGCTGCTTGTTGCACCCTCTCCATTTCAGCTTGCGTTTCTACTTCACCTTCAATTACAAACACTTCCCCCACACTGCGAACTTTTACACCTTCTATCCTGATAAGCTGCTCAAGCTCGCTCGGTTGGAGTGAAGGTTTCTTCGGCTTCTCAACTTCTTCAGGCTTGCGTTCAACCTCCTCAACACTTATTAGGTCAATCACGTTTTCGGAAAAAAGCTTTGCAACCTTTAATGCTATTTCCTTTTGTTCTCGTGTTGCAACCTTACCGCTTAAGACGATAGCGTTATCAATAACTTGAACGAGTATGCCCGCTATCCCGATAGCTGCTGCAACTCGTTCAGCTGATATCTGCACTTGCTCCTTCACAATCACATCGTAAGTTGAGACACCAACCTCATCAAGTATGACGAGCGTTGCGCTACCTCGTGATTTTCCAACAACTGCGAGCACATCCTGACTCATCACAACCACATCTGCAACTGATGGATTGCTTATATGCACACTTAGAAGACGCTTTGCGCGAACGATGATTGATTTACCTACAATAACTTCGATTCGCTTCGGCTGCGCAGGTGATGTTCGAACTCGTGGTTTCTCAGGTGATGGTTGTTTAGGCTGTCGCTCAGTTGATGTCTTTGGAGCTTGTGAAGGTCTTCCCAGCGATAACGGTATGAGCAGCTTCTCGCCAACTCGGATTATGTCGGTGTCAAGCTTGTTGTTCGCTTCGCGTAACTTCTGGAGTGGTATGCCATAGCGTTTAGCTATTGAAAAGAGTGTCTCTCCTTTAACCACAACATGGTATCTGTAAGGCTTATTCAAATCTCCCGTGCGTGAAGGTGAACATACGACAGCGTGAAATAATGTGCAGAGAAGAGCTAAAAAAGCTTTGCTACTTTTTTCCACTCACCTCACCTCCTCAGTATGAAGGCGAAGGAAAAGACCATATCACTTATCCTCGCCGAATCCAGAGGCTGTTTTTTCGGACGCTTCCTTTACAGCGTTGAGGATAGAGTCAGCGTTATCCTTGACCACCTTTTCAATAAGCTTTTGCAACAGCTGCCCTATTAGAGGCACTTGATACTCGTAAGATATAGTGAGTTTCATCAATGTGCCATCACCATACCTTTCAAAACTCCATTTGCCACTGTAATGGTCCATATCGCCTTCAACCATCTCAAACTCGCATATGAGAGAAGTCACATCCCAAACATCCTTTTCAAGCCAGCGCAACTCCTTTTCAAGCATCGGCAGCCTTGCTACCCATTCAGTAATGCGCGTTACTCCGTCGTCGTGTATAACTCTCACACTCTCAATATTCCCCATATGCTCCACATACTTTTGAATGTCCCTTGCCACTTGGAAAACAGTTTCTGGGGTTGCCCTGACAAACTTCTCGCAAGTGATCTCGTGCATTTTTATCCCCTCTTATAAACCGAGCGAGCAAACGAGTCCCTTAGCTTCTGAAAGCGCTTCACGAAATGCATTTACCACCTCATCTATTTGCTCTCTCTCAATTATTAGCGGCGGTTCAAACCTTATGACCATAGGGTTATTGAGGGTATATGCCACAAGCACACGCCTGCGAAACATACCAGCAACTACAAGCGCTGCAACATCTGCATCATTCATTTCAACACCTATTAAAAGACCTTTACCACGCACATCCTTTACGAGGTCTTCATATTCCTTGCACACCTGCAACAGCGATGCAATAAAGTAGTCCCCATTTATCCTTGCTTTCTCTGAGAGTCGTTCCTCTTGCAAGACTTCAATTGCAGCACATGCTGCAGCGCATGCGAGTGGGTTACCTCCCAGTGTTGATGAGTGGATAAGCGGGTTTTCAAACAAACCTTTAAACGACGCTTCGTTTCCAACAGCAGCACCTATGGGCATGATGCCACCACCAAGTGATTTCGCGAGGGCAACGAGATCTGGAACAACTCCATAGTGCTCCATCGCAAAATTAGCTCCCGTCCGCCCAAACCCTGTTTGGACTTCATCAAGTATTAGTAGAGCTCCATGTTCATCACATAACCTGCGAACTGCTGGGAGGTAATCTTCTGGTGGAACGATGACACCACCTTCACCTTGTATTGGCTCAAGTATAACTGCAGCTGTCTCATCATCTATAGCTGTCCTGAGCGCTTCTACATCCCCATATGGCACATGCTCAAACCATTCTAATAATGGTTCAAAAGGAGCCTTGTAAAGATCCCTCCCTGAAGCGCTGAGAGCACCGAGTGTCTTCCCATGGTATGCGTTTTGCGTTGATATTATTTTGCGCCTGCCTGTTGAAAGGCGTGCGAGCTTTATGCAAGCTTCAACTGCTTCAGCCCCGCTGTGACAGAAAAAGCAGTATTGCAGGTCACCAGGGAGCAACTGTGAAAGCATTTTTGCAAGCTTCGCTTGAACAGGGTTAAACAGCATACGAGAGGACAAAGGCATCAACTCAAGTTGCTTCATCACTGCTGAAACTATGCGTGGATGACGGTGCCCGAAGTTAAGAGCCCCAAAACCGCAAAGGCAATCAATATAGCGATTACCTTCACAATCCTCTACATATACGCCATATGCCTTGCACTCAACTGCTTCAACACCAGCGAACTTGAAAAGCTTCGCCAACCCGCGATTGATGTGCTCTTCGTAGAGCTTTATCACTTCGCTGGCTCTCATACCCACATAGCTTCATCTCCTGTTTGAGGGGATAAACAAATTGCTCTGCTCCTGAAGGTGACAAGATGCCACCAACATTCAAACTCCTCATGAAGTGATGAGGTTAGTGAGGTTGATGAGATTGATGAGATTGATTTCACATTTACTGTGACGCTTGCTGCGTTGAAATATTGCATCACCTTCACCTTTTTATTCTTACTGAGGCGCTAATGTGCTCATGTTACTAAATGGTCGGGGCGGCCGGATTTGAACCGGCGACCTCTAGCCCCCCATGCTAGCGCGCTAACCAAGCTGCGCTACGCCCCGACCATATACCATCATCTACCTTCATCAATGCATTTTAGCTTCTTATGGCGCATGAGTAAAGAAGGCATAGCTGATGCCATTTACCTTGGACGGCTTAGCAGTTCAAACACAGAGATCTCATGGATGCTTGTCGCTCTCTGTGAAGGCAAACTGCGCATCCAAAACGGTATAGCATCAAAAGCTTCATAACCATTGCTTGTCCTTGCCCTCGCAATGAGCAATTGCTGACCCCATCCAATCTCATGTGCGGAGAGTGTTCCTTCCCACTCACTCCATAGTCCATCCCAAACTTTGCGCATCGGGATCCATGGGCTTCCACCAAGACCCATCTCAACAGAAACAATATCAGCCTCGCGAGCATATGCTTGCACATAAACAGCACAGTCACCAAATACATCTAAAACATTCACAAGTGGTCTTGGTCCAAGAGTATGTGAACCCCCAACGGAAATGATCGCTACTTGGACGTGCGAAGTTATCTCCCTAAAGAAGGTTCTTACGGCGCTGTCTTCAACGAGGATGAGACGGTATCCGGGGCGTGTGAGTATACATCCTTCTGGTAACACTCCAGTTGGATAGAAACCGCAAAGTGCTCCGGTGCCTATAATTGATATGCCATCAATGATATGCTCGCTGTTCGTATGCATACCACTACAAAGGATGCAAAGAACATTTGCATGCTTCAACCTCTCAAGCAACGCCTCAGCAGCATCTGGATTCCAAGGTGGTCTAAACATGCCTTCATGTCTTTTCAGCAAAGGTTGCAACATTAAGATAAGCGGCTCGCTTGGGTGTTCATTGATGAATTTACTCAGTTGATGAAATTGTTCGCTACTCATTGTCCACTCTCTTTCCGGAGCTAAATGAAGCATATCAATTGCAACTATGTTCAATCCACCATACTGAAAGAATCTGTCTGGTGTGCCAAATCTGTCAATCCATTTCTGCTTGCCATATGGTATATCGCATTCGCCCGGAAGCAAACATACATCAACGCCAAGAGCTTCGATAGCATTTTTTGCATAATCAAGTTGTTGGTCATCTCCATTCATCGTTATGTCGCCACATATGAGGGCAACTTCAACAGGCTGTTTCAACGAACGCCAATCTTCAACCATCATTTGCCACCAACGGATTACATCCTCAGGAAATACACGTCCTATGCGTGCTCCAAAGTGGATGTCACAAATGTGAGCAATTAAAGTGTATCCCATTTTCGTCCCTCCCTCAATAATATTACGACCGCATCTTACAACTGCATCACCTTGCCAAAGCATATCGAAAGCATTTGGGGCGATTTCAAAAGAGAGCAAACCTTTGACTTGCTTAATACAATGCCATTATGAAGTATTGCCTCAGCAACCCTTTACAGAGACTTGCACAATCACAAAAATTTCGCTAAAATTTAAATTGAAGATGTGGTGCAGAGGTTGACAAAGAGGAGGTGATAGAAGAAACACGGCGAACATAAAGTGCAAAATGTATGAGAAGGAAACACAACTACAAGGTATGGAGGTGAATGAAGTATGACAAAAGCCGAGCTCGTTGCGGAAGTGAAGAAGAAAGCAGGACTTAAAACAAAGAAGGAAGCGGAGAAGGTAGTTAACGCGGTGTTTGATACGATTAGAGATGTGCTCAAGCGTAAGGGAGTAGTTAACATTGGCGGATTTGGCTCTTTCAAAGTGCGCAGGACAAAAAAGCGTTCTGCGCGCAACCCACGCACAGGTGAAATAATTGAAGTGCCAGCCCGCAACGTGCCTGTATTCAGACCAGCAAAGGCGCTAAAAGAAGCCGTCAAGAAGTAACCTCAAACAAATACGCAAACCTAAACGCGGGGGAGGTTTAAACCTCCCTCGCGTTCTATTATTGGTTAGGTTCACCCCGCAATTGGAAAACGCCTCACCACATGTGAGCATGCAGAATGATTACCAATGATTACCTAAGCGAGACATTACAACATAATTGAAATGTGGCAAGCTCAGGAGGTTCAGTGAGTTACTCCGCTAACTCCTTCTCGTTAACTGTATAGTAGACACGATGGGGAGAGCTATGGGATGATTTTTCACGCTTTTGAAAAACGAATACTTGTCCTCTTTGTCACCTTGGCGCATGTAATAATTGGTGCATTTTTAATTTGCTCATCTATTGCGGGCTATGCCTTCGCTGGTGGAAGAGGCGAGGAAGCGCTGTTCATATCATTTGATGAAGAGCCACTCGGGTTGATTCCAAACAGCTGGCAAGTCATTGGTGGTGAATGGCGCACAGCTGTCTCGGAAACGGAACAGGTATTCCAACAGAGTTTAGCAACTCTGCAGGGTTTGTCTTATGCGCTTTACCTCCCAGCAAATTACACAATATGTGTGCAAGTGCGCCCCATCAAAACAGCTATGCCTTCTGGAGCAGGGTTGATAGCATACTGGCAAGATACGCAGAACCACTACAGGTTTATGAGTTATGATAACCGTGTGCTTTTGATCAAAGTGAGCAATGGACAAATAGCGGTTCTAAGCCAACTCGCTTTTCCACTTGAGGTTGGCAAATGGTATTGCATGAAGTTGAGCGTGACAAGTGTTGGCAAGCGCACACTGCTCTATGGGAAAGTATGGGCTAAAGATGAAAAAGAACCATCGGGCTGGATGCTTGTGAGTGAAGATTTGTCACCTGCGACAACACATGGGTGGGCTGGTCTTTGGTGTGCTAAAGGTGCTTATGAATTTGATGACTTTGAATTGCTGCTTCACACAAGAGATGGAAAGGAGTCGGTGAGCCTTCGCGATAGTTTTGAGAGTTATGAAATTGGACAGGCACCATCTACATGGACTTTTATTGGTGGTGTCTGGCAGATATGTGATAGCAACACAAAAACACTTCAGCAGTTGAACATACTTGATGAATACAGCTTCAAACACAACTGTTACGCGCTTATACTCGGGTATCACTCATACACTGTCACAGCGAAGATGAGAGCAACCTCTGGTGGCGAAGTTTATGGTGTAGGGCTCACTTTACATTGGAGAGAACCAAACTCGCATTACGACATTTTAAGTGTTGGTGCAAACAGGCTTATGGTGTGGGCATATAGCCAAGAGGCACTCAAACCGAGGCTCATTGGGGAGAAGCAATGCACCATTGAGCGATGGAAGTGGCATTACTTTAAAGCGAGGATAAAAGCCACAAGTAAAGCAACGCAACTACAGGTTAAGGTTTGGCGCTCAGAGCAAAACGAACCACATGAATGGTTAATTGAAACCGATGATGATGCACCTCAGCGCATTTCTTCAGGCACCTTCGGTTTCGTCACTCTTGCGACTTCAGTTGAGATAAAGGAAATCAAAGTTGAGTTTGATGCTGAGAGGTGAGCAAATGAACATGTGGAAAGAATCGCATAAAAGTTCATCGGCTTTGCACTTTTGTGTTCTGGCTTTATCACTACTCTTCATGCTTTTACTTCTTTCACCCGCGACTCGCACTGTTATCAATGAGCGAGATACATTTTTCCTCCCTTTGCTTTTTGTGGATGACTTTGAGAAGTATCCTGATGGCAGTGTCCCAAGCAACTGGGAGTTCATACGAGGTCAATGGTGGATCACTAAGGAAGAAACAAAAGTGCTTCAGCAAACACAGATGGATATGGAGTATGCTGCCTACGCTATCGCCACATGGCAGGATTACTCTATAACGAGCCGCTTCAAAGTCATAACCTCCAGTTCAACGTGGGGTGTTGGGATTGTTGCCTACTGGCGTAACAGAGATAACCATTATCGCTTCTACGTGGATGGTGTAAAGATGTGCGTTGTAAAAGTGGTTGATGGAAAGGCTTTCATGCTTGCTCAAACTGAGTTTGCGGTTGAGCCTCGCAAGTGGTATCGTGTTAAGCTGAAGGTTGCTAACACTGAAGAGCGTGTTGAGATAAGAGGGAAAATATGGTTGCTCAACACAAGCGAACCGGCAAATTGGATGCTTTCAGCCTCGGATACTAATCCATCGTTCAAATCTGGGTTGGCTGGATTTTGGACAGCATGCTGTGATGCTGCGTTTGGTGAACTCGTTGTTACAATAAACCCACCCCTCGGTGAGAAGCAGCCTCCTCAAATTCTATTCAGCGATGATTTCCAGAACGAGCCGAAAGGGAAACCACCTTCGTCTTTCACCTTCTACGGTGGTAGCTGGATTATAGACAGGGATGAAGGGATGAATGTTTGCAGGCAAGTTGAGGATGAAACACCGTTATCGTTTGATGAGAATGCATTCGCCATAGTGCAATGGCGTGATTATACGGTCACAGCAAAGTTTTATCCTGAAAAGACGCGCCCTGTGTGGGGATGCGGAGTTATAGGGTATTACACAGTGGATGAAGTTGGGGAACACTTTTACAGGTTATGGCATGCAAGGGGTGTGATAATGCTTGATAAGCGTGATGGGGAGCAGACATTTCACATTGGAAGCGCGCCAATGCGAGTTGAAGAGGGCAAATGGTGCACAATGCAAATGAGACTGCAAACGCATTCTGATGGTTTGCTAATACGAGTGAAGGCATGGAGCGACGAACAGGAACCGAAGGAATGGTTGCTTGAATACCTTGATAGAACGCCCCTCAAAGGTGGGCAGGCTGGGGTTCTCGTCTTCAGAGCAAAATGTGCAGTTGACGATTTCAAAGTGTTTTCAAACACTGGCATTGGAATGAGACGCAAAGTTGTGCTTCAGGTTGGCAAAGGCGGCTTTGATGGATATAAGGAAGCTTTGATAACGAACACAGCACCGAAGGAGGTTATGCCCACAGCACAAACGATCACTCTTTTGAAGAAAGACAAAGCAGTGAGCAGAATATTGCTATGGTTTGACCTATCGTCACTACCATCTGTGAGCGTGGTCCGAAAGGCTATCCTTTCTCTCTACGCATTAAAGTGCGACAGCAATATAACCGTTGGTGTTTTTAGGGTGTTGAAGCAATGGGAGCAAGGAAAAGTTACATGGCTTTCACCAAACGGAGAGCAAAGTTGGAATACACCGGGCGGTGATTTCCCGGGTGACGGGAACAACTCACCTCGACTGAGCTTTAAAACTGCATCAGTGCGTGGGGAAGAAGCGGAAGTAAAAATAACCAAGGCAGACATGTGGGTGAACTTTGATATAACTGAAGCTGTAAAAGCTATAGTTGAAGGTGGCGCTGAGAACAATGGCTTCTTGCTAACCATAGCATCAGGTAAAGGCTCTGTTGAATTCATTTCTGGAAGCTCAATTAATGTGAATGCACCGAAGCTGACAATTGAGTATGAGCTACCACAACCACACGAGCTGGTTCATACCCCAATTGAATACTGGGGAACTGTTGTCATGCGGAAAGGCTTGCTTCCTGGTCCACCACGAGGTTTCTTCCCAGATGGTGTTGTGGGTGAGTATTACGAAGACGAGGATTTGGAGACATACAAAGTGGGTGACCCACCACCTGAGACGGCTTTCTCAAAGCTTGTCTTCACACGCAAAGACGAAACGATTGACTTCAGATGGGATATAGGTGCATCACCTCATCCGGATATGGGGAGCGAATTTTGGAGTGTAAGGTGGCAGGGCAGGATGTTCATCCCACACACCGATGAGTATGTCTTTCGTTTTGAAAACCTTGACGATGCTGCAAGGCTATACATTGATGGCAAACTTGTTTTGGATGCTTGGAAGATACAGATGCCTACGACATACTCCAGTCAACCAATAACTCTAACAGCTGGCTTCCACGATGTGCTCGTTGAGTATTATCAGGGTCCGGGTCCTGGCGCATCTATAAGGTTGACATTCAGCTCGCGTCGTATCCCAAAGCAACTTGTTGTTTTCCCTGAAGGAGTAAAAGGCGATTACTATGATGAGCCAGAACCACAAGGTTATAAAGTTGGTGAAGCACCACCTGGACCATTCTTTCAGCGCTACATTTTCTCCCGTGTTGACCTTGTGATAGACCATGATTGGAACACACGCCCACACCCGGATATGAGTTCCCAATACTGGGGGGTGAGATGGCAAGGGCAACTGCTCGTCCCAGAAGACGGTGAATACCAATTCTTCATTGAAGACTTGGATGATGCAGCACGCTTGTGGATTGATGGTGAGCTTGTGATTGATGAATGGCGAATAGGACCTCAGCGCGTTGCAGTAAGTAAAGAGGTAGAGCTTAAAAAGGGCTTGCACGACTTCAAGCTCGAATTTTATCAAGGACCACCTCCGATTGCATCTATAAAGGTGATGTGGAAGGGTCCTTCCTTTGAGAAGGAACTAATCCCACCAGTTAGCTATTTCGGGCAGGTAAAGGAGTGAAGCGAGGTAGCTCCGTTATCCCTTCACTAAGGTAAGGAGGCATCGATTAAGTGAAGCGAAGGAATATCGTCCTCATTGGCTTCATGGGTAGCGGTAAAACTGAGGTGGGAAGAAAACTTGCTCAAGTGCTTGGGATGGAGTTCGTGGACACAGATGCTTTGATTGAGCAGCAAACTCAAATGAGTATAAGCGACATATTCCGCAAGCACGGAGAAAGTTATTTCAGAAAGCTGGAGATGAACATAGTTGATAAAGTGGCAAAAGAGGAAGGGTTGGTAATAAGCACAGGTGGCGGTGTGCCAACATTTGAAGAGAACTTGAAAGCGCTTAGGTCAAATGGATTGCTATTTTATTTGCGGACATCCCCAATAGCTGTTTGGAAGCGTATCAAGGATGCCACTGATAGACCGTTGCTTGATGTGAGCGATCGCTTCACACGCATTGTTGAGTTGCTTGAGAGCAGAGAACCATTTTATCGTCGCGCCGATATCATCGTGCATACGGATAAGTTAACACCAGATGAAGTGGCATCGCAGATTGCTGCGTGGGTGGCTGCTATTCCACAAGGGGCACGCGCGGTGCCGGTATGCTTGGAAGAACGCACTTATCACATCATCATCGGAAACGAGCTTTATGAGAGCATACCAAAGTTGCTCACGGCTGCAAACTTGAAGGAGCCGTTCGTTTTGCTTACAGATGAAATCGTTTCATCATTGCATGCACGACTCTATGCGGAGGCTTTCAGAGCATATGACAAAGATCTGCATTTTATAACTGTCCCACCTGGCGAGATGACTAAATCGCTTGATTACGCGATTCACCTCTACGACAAGCTCGTTGAGCTTAATATGCCAAGAGATGGCACACTCATCGCTTTAGGTGGTGGCGTCGTGACAGATCTTGGAGGGTTTGTAGCAGCAACATACATGCGAGGGATTGCGCTTGTGAATGCACCCACAACTTTGCTTGGGCAAATTGACGCAGCAATAGGTGGCAAAGTAGGAGTTGACCATCGGAGGGCAAAAAACCTGATAGGATGTTTTTACCAACCAAAGCTTGTTATCGCTGACATATCAACGCTGAAAACGCTCCCAGAAAGAGCCTATAGAGAAGGTTTTGCGGAAGCTATCAAATACGGTGTTATCGGTGATGAGGAATTGTTTGATTTCCTTGAGCGCAGATCGGATGCTTTGCTTGCGAGGGATCAAGAGGCACTTATGCATGTCATAAGACGCTGTTGCGAGATAAAGGCTCGCATCGTTGAGCTTGACGAGGAAGAAAGAACCGATAAGAGGGCTTTGCTCAATTACGGACATACCTTCGGGCATGCTATTGAAGTCGTTACGGGGTATCAGCAAGTTTTGCATGGTGAGGCAGTTGCCATTGGAATGGTGGCTGCAGCGCATCTCTCGTGCATGCTTGGGATATGCTCAAATGACATGGTAGAGAGGCAAACCGAGGTTCTACGCAAATATAAGCTACCGACATCATTAGCAGAAATTGGCGTAACAGGGATTTCAGCACGGCAGCTTTACAATGCTATGGCGCTTGATAAGAAAAGAAGAGGTAAGACACTGCGTTTCATCCTGCCGAAAAGAATAGGGGAAGCGTTCGTAACGGATAAACCGATAGAGGAACAACTCCTTGTTGAGGTCATCAACACCATCATTTGATAAGTTTGAAGGTGAGCAGTATGCTTAAGAGCTTGCCAATAGTGCTTAACGCCGATTTCGTAAACGCTGTCATAATTGGTGGCGGCAATGTGGCGTTAAGGAAGGCACTGAAATTGCTTGAGAGGGGCGTTAAGGTGCGCATCGTTTGTAAGGAGCCGTGCGACAAGATAGAGGAGCTCGCTAACGAGGGGAAAGTTGAAGTAATCAAAAGCGAGTATCAAAGGGAACACCTCGTTGGAGCAAACTTGGTTTTTGCATGCACTGATGATGCAGATACCAACGCAAGGATAGCAAAGGATGCACATGCTCTCGGAATACTCGTTAATGTGGCTGACAATCCAAACCTGTGCACATTCATCATGCCAGCAGTGCTTCAAAAGGGGTTGGTAACAATTAGCGTTGATACATCAGCTGCAAGCCCAGCACTTTCTGTCATACTGCGTGACAAGCTGAATGAACTCATAGGTGAAGAGTATGGATTACTCGCACAGCTCTTGTTTGAGATGCGAGACGAGATCAAGAAGCTCTTACCCAAGCCTTCCTCAAGAGCTCCCGCTATAAGGGAAGCAATACGCAAAGGTTTGCTCAAGCTGTTGCGTAATGGCAATATTGACGAGGCTGCAAAATTGCTTCGCCAAGAAATCTCCACACAACCTCCAGCTGATGGAGATAGCGTAGCACATGATTTGGTGAGCCAAGATGAGTGAACTCAGGGTAGGCACACGTGGTAGCAAGCTCGCATTGATTCAAACACAAAGCGTTATTGAAATGCTTCGCAACATTCACCCGCACCTAAGATTTAGCATCCATGTAATCCGAACGACTGGCGATAGAGTAAGCGATCTGCCACTGCAGCACCTGAAGGGGAAGGGGTTCTTCGTCAAAGAAATAGAAAAAGCATTGCTGGATGGCGAGATTGATATAGCTGTGCATAGCATGAAGGACATGCCCACTTCCATAGTTGACGGATTAACAATTGCTGCTGTATGCATGCGCCTTGATCCAAGAGATGCACTTGTGCTGCGTGGCGAAAGAGAAGGGAACGATGTTCAAGTGGATGATTCATTAAACATCATTCCGAGTGGAGCCGTTATTGGCACCTCAAGCCTGCGTCGGAGAGCCCAGTTGCTTCACTTGCGACCAGATTTAGTGATGAAGCACCTACGAGGCAATGTGGATACAAGGTTGAGAAAGCTTGATGAAGGACAGGTTGATGCGATTGTCGTGGCAGCTGCAGCACTTGAAAGGCTAAACCTTAAGCATAGGATTACAGCGCTATTGCCAATTCATGTTTGCACTCCTGCAGCTGGACAGGGTGCTTTAGCAGTTGAAACTCGTTCCGATGACAGACGCATACTTGAGTTGGTTAAGCCCTTGGATGATAAAAGAGCAAGAGCTGAGGTTGAAGCTGAGAGGGCGCTTGTAGCAGCGCTCGGTGCTGGATGCCATGTCCCAGTCGGAGTTTGCGCAAGATGTATCAACGACGATGAGCTTGAGATAACAGCGGTTGTGGCAAGCTGTAATGGCAAAATCGTTTTCAGACGCACCATACGCGGGTCACGGCACATGGCGAAAGAGCTCGGCGAAAAGCTCGCTGAAGAGCTTATAGCAGATGGGGCTGCTCAAATCATATCTGGGTGAGTTGAAACCAAGGTGACATAGCGAGGTAGAACCTCATGAGCGAGAACAATGAAACGAGAAACAACATCAATATGGCGTTCAACCCATCTGATCCAGATGTTGAGCATGCGATTGCAACGCACAAGTTCAGCGACGCGCTTGTTGCACTCAGAGCTTATTGCATGCTCATGGCATTAAAAAGCGGTGTATTTGAAGCGCTCGAAAAAACTCAAAAGCTTAAGCCACCAGCGTTGCATTCTTTGGAAGACTTTATTGAGCTATGTGAAGGCGAAGCTTGCGAGCGCTATTTGAGATACACTCACCCATATGCTGTATGGCATGTGAACGAAAAAAGATTGAGGCGGTTAAAGAATGTAGCCATTGTTGATCTACTAAGACTCATCAAGCTGCTGTGAGCGGTGATGGCGGGTGGGTTGGCTTGCGGAACTTTCGCTTTTAACGCTTGCTGAAGATGGAGTAATAGCAAAGCGTCTCAACGGATATGAACTTCGTGAAGGACAGCTACAAATGTGCGAGTCTGTTGCGAGGGCGATTGAAACGGGAGAGCACTTGCTTGTTGAAGCTGGGACTGGTGTTGGTAAAACATTTGCCTACCTTGTTCCAGCTGCTCTGTGGGCAAGCCATGAAGGTAAGCGAGTTATAATCTCAACATACACAAAGACGCTTCAACAACAGCTCACAGATAAGGACTTGCCGTTCATTCACGAAGCATTGGGTGGCTCTTTCAGATATGCTGTTGCCTATGGGTCACAAAATTACATTTGTGTGCGCAGGTTGAGGCAAGCAATACAGCATAACTTGTTCACTTCAATTGAGGAGATAGCCCAGCTTGAAGCTATTTCTGAGTGGGCTAAAACAACGAGAACAGGTCTTCGCATGGAGCTTTATTTTGAGCCAAGCCAATTCGTCTGGAACGCCGTTTCAAGAGACCCAGACCTATGTGCAGGTTCCAGATGCCTCTTTTATCGTCAATGCCCATATCAACTCTCGCGTAGAAGCTTATACGAGGCTCATATCATCGTTGTTAATCACCATCTTTTCTTTTCCAACATCACGGCTGATGGGAATGTGCTTCCAGTCTATGATGCTGTGGTGTTTGATGAAGCGCACAACTTAGAAGAGGTAGCATGCGAGCATTTCGCTGAGGAGGTTTCAAACACTTCTCTTGAAATGCTATTAAGCCATCTGTTAGGAAGGCGCTCCGAAAGGGGGCTGTTGCTCAGATACGAAGGGCGTTTTGCCGAACTGTTTGAGCAAGCGCGAAAGATAATTGAAGATGTGCGTGAGTGTAGCGAGATATTTTTCAACGCAGTTGCTGAACGCATAGGCGAGGCACAGGCGATTCGCATACGGGAAAAGGGATTCATCGAAAACACATTGAGTGGACCATTGAGCAAACTCGCTTCAGTCATTCGCAAGCTGGCAGAAAGCTTGGATGACTACACCGATGCAGCGGAACTTTATGTCACCTGCGAAAGGTTGGCGAAGGTGAGTTCGCTTATAACTCACATCCTTGAGATGTCTTTTGAAGGATATGTCTATTGGGCTGAAGTTGAGCAGTTGCGTCGGGAGAAGAAAATCTCGCTATGCATGGCTCCAATTGAGCTTGCCGACTTGCTCAAGGAAAATGTCTTTATTGAGGGTATGCCGATAATATTGACTTCGGCTACTTTAGCCACATCCAACTCCTTCAGTTATATTCGTGAGCGTCTCGGCATAGAGCGAGCAAGAGAGCTGATTGTGAAATCGCCATTTGAGTTTGAAGAGCAAGTCTTGCTTTACATAGCGGATGATTTGCCAGATCCATCGGTTGATATGAAGGCGTTCAATATAAAGGCTGCCGAGCGCATATTAGATTTACTGCAGATAACGAAAGGTGCAACATTTGTCCTTTTCACGAATTACCCAGCGTTGCGCTATGTGAGCCAGCGCATAAGAGAAGCAATGCCAAACATGAATGTGTTTGTGCAAGGTGAGATGCCACGCGGGCTCATGCTTGAAAAGTTTCGCAATACAGAAAATGCTGTATTGCTTGGCACGAACACATTCTGGCAAGGTGTAGATGTGCCAGGCGAAGCTTTGATTGCGGTCATCATTGTTAAGCTTCCATTCGCTGTCCCAGACGATCCTATAACAGAGGCGCGAGTTGAAAGGCTCAAAGAGGGAGGTAAAGACCCTTTCTATAGCTATCAACTACCACAAGCTATAATTTGGCTCAGACAAGGCTTTGGCAGGCTTGTTAGGCGAACCGATGACTATGGTGTCGTGGCTATACTTGATCCGAGGGTCTTGAAAAGGGGTTATGGGAAGCAGTTCATTAACTCATTGCCACGCTGTAGGATAAGCACGTCACTTGATGATGTGCGCTCCTTCTTGATGTGGAAGGCTCTTGAGAGGGCATCATTTAAGGTGAAGGATAGCTTCTGCTCGGAGTAGGCATACTGATTTTGGTGCTCTACCGAAAGCGCTCTAAAAGTCCAAATAGCTTTTCTGTGCTGTTGGCTTTAGGACATAGTTGACGGCGAAATTTCTGAGAGCTGATTTGATTGGCGAAAGTTTTTGAAGCTTCATTCTCACAAACGCCGAACAGGTTTGACGCTCACGAAAAATTGTCACCAACCACTGGCTGAAGCCAGTGGCATGATTAGCCTGAGGGCATACTTTATTCAACCCTGCATTAACCCTCCAACCTGTGAGGTGAATCTAAAAATGCGTTTCTTTAAGGGCATGCTGAGCAAGATCAAACAGCTATTCAGGCAAAGGCAAATAAACGAGGAACTATTTTTGGAACTTGAGGAGACGCTTGTGCTTGCTGATGTCGGTATAACTACGGTGCAGAAGCTCATTTCAAATCTGAAGCAAGCAGTGAAAAGAGGGGAATGCAAAAGTGGTGATGAAGCGATTGAACTTATAAAGAGGACGCTTATTGAGCTGCTTGACCATTCACCGAAGCACCTTTCATTTGGACCAACACCTCCAGCAGTGTGGCTTATCGTTGGTGTCAATGGCACTGGCAAAACAATGACAGCAGCGAAACTTGCGTGGCGCTTGAAGCGCAATGGAAAAAAGCCTTTGCTTGTTGCTGCCGATACATTCAGGGCAGCTGCAATTGAGCAGTTAAAGATACTCGGGGAGAAAGTCCGAACACCAGTAATAGCACACACAATTGGCGCCGATGCTGCAGCTGTGGTGTATGACGGCATTGAAGCAGCGAAGGCAAGAGGATATGATGTTGTGCTCGTTGATACAGCTGGCAGGATGCATACCCGTTATAACCTGCTTCAGGAACTTCAGAAGATATGGCGTGTTACGGAGCGCCTCCTTGGGCGACCTCCAGATGAGGCATTGCTCGTCCTTGATGCCTCAACTGGTCAAAATGCGGTAGTGCAGGCTGCTACATTCTCATCAGCAATACCGATAACTGGTATTGTGCTCACAAAACTTGACGGGACAGCTAAAGGTGGTGTCATCGTCTCAATAAAAGACCAACTGAACTTGCCTATAAAGCTCGTTGGGACTGGTGAAGGGCTTGATGATATTGAAGATTTTGACCCTGCCGAATTTGTTGAAGGTCTCTTTGAAGATGTTGGTGAGCAACGATAACCTTTGTCCACGGAAGTGCGCTATGATAATCTAATGTAATCTTTGATGCGATCACACCGAAATGGACGGATTGAAGCAAGCGAGTTGAGATAAGCTATGAGCCAAAGACAGTTTGAGAAAAAGCATAATAGGTCAGTATTGAGTGCGGAAGTTCTTGTGCTTAATCACAACTATGAGCCACTCAATTTAACGAGCGTGCGCCGAGCAATTGTGCTTGTGCTGAAGGGGAAAGCTGAAATAATCAAGCATAACAGCCAATTGATACGCTACCCGAGCGGAAAGATGGAGGCACCAAGTGTCGTTCGTCTTTACCATTATGCAAGGCGTCCACCTGTGCATGTGAAGCTAAGTAAGCGCAGCATATTAGCGCGTGATAATTACACCTGTCAGTATTGTGGATACAGTGGACCGGGGTTGACCGTTGATCACGTAGTGCCTAAGGAAAGGGGTGGACTCACTGACTGGGAAAACCTTGTATGTTGTTGTGTGAAATGCAATTCAAAGAAAGGTAACAGGACGCCAGAGGAAGCAAACATGCGTCTTCTAAAGAAACCCCGTCGCCCTGCATATATACCGCATATGGGCTACTCTAAGCTCATAGCTGCCCTCAGACACGAAGAATGGCATGAATTTCTCATGCCGTTCGTGCGCGAAGTGAAGCGGTGACAGCCTCATTCAAATGCTCTACCTGTTAACCTAAGCACCTTTGTGCTCCATTGCTTGCTCCAGATAGCGGTGAAGCGTTTCAGCATACTGCTTAAGGATAAATTCAGCCTCCCATTGTGGGTTAATGAACTCACCTGAGAGATGTCCATCAAAATCAATTTCAAGCAGCTTCCTGATGACAAACTCGTGCGATATTTCTCCCTCACCAAGCAAGCATAGTTTCCATTCATTTCCTTCGCGCTTCACATCGTGTATATGACAGTGCCTAACATACTGGCTAACATTTTCAAAGGCTTCTTCAAGCGTCTCACCATGCGTATATGGATGTTGAACATCCCACAGGATACCCACATGCTTGTGTGAGACAAGTTTAATCACATCAACAGCATCCCTTGAACGGCTAAAAGCATCGTGCGTCTCAAGGAGCACATACACATCCATTGGTTGCGCGAATTCACCAAGCTCACGTAGCGAATCAGCGATGTATTTCTTTGCCTCATCCATTGAAACACCTTCAGGGATGGCTCCTCCAAAGACACGGACATTTTTACATCCAAGTGTTGATGCAAGCTCTATGTGCAACTTGGCTCGTTCAATCATCCTTTTGCGCTCCTCAGGATCTGCCTGCGAGAAGAAGCAAGAACTCGCCACAGCGCTAACCTCAATTCCGTTGTCATCAAAAAGCTTCTTCGCCTCCTCAAGGGTGCTCTTATCTGTCTCTGGTTCAATGCCGTGGGCGTGTCCAACTTCCGTGCGTATCTCAACACCGTGATAGCCATAGCGTTTTGCTACATTGACTATTCTCTCCAGCGTCCAATCGGGACATACCCAAGTCATAAAACTGAATTTGATCGCCATACACCCTCCACCTCCTTAACGCAACTACGCTTGTCATGTAGGCAAGATAAATTGTGGCATCATTTGGCTCTCTGGAACACACTCGTTGTTTGATGTAACACAAGCTCGCGCAACACTAAGTGCAGTAACATTCAAAATCGGGGGTGAGCTACGATGAAGAGGCTCATAAGGATCACGGCAGGCAGCGTAAGCGTTGAGGCTGAGTTGAATGAGAGCAAGACTGCAAACAAGATATGGGAAGCGTTGCCAATAACTGGCAAGGCGAACCGCTGGGGCGACGAAATTTACTTCACTATACCAGTGCAGTGCGAAGATGAAGACCCTAAGGAAGTTGTAGAAGTTGGTGACTTAGGATACTGGCGTCCCGGAAGCGCATTCTGTATTTTCTTCGGCAAGACGCCTGTGAGCAAGGGAGACGAGATTCGCCCTGCAAGCCCTGTGAATGTGTTCGGGAAAGTCATAGGTGATGCGACAGTTCTAAGGAAGGTAAAAGACTACGACGATATCAAAGTTGAGCGCGTTGAATGAGATTCAGAGAACACCCTATTATTCAGGCAGGTTGTAGAGGTGAAGCTTTTGAGCAGTTTGAAGAGTTTGATTAGGAAGGTGGTGTTGTTTATCCCCTTTGCGACGCATGCCGATAGGTATTTTCTTCGTGAGATGCTCATGCCGTTCATTGCAGGGCTACTCATCTTTGTTACGATATTGACGGGGCACATGCTTTATTGGGCTTTGGACAAAATCATCAACCAGAATGTGCCAGCAAAAGATTTACTGCTAATGATGCTTTACAGATTGCCATCCGTGCTTGTCCTTTCCCTCCCGATAGCCATGATCATTTCCACTTCAATTGCGCTCACGAGGCTCGGTCGTGAAGGGGAGCTCACAGCGTTCAAGTTAAGTGGTGTAAATGGCATGCGCTTAGCATACCCGTTTTTAGTTGTGTCTGTGTTGGTTAGCTTCGTTGACTTGTGGATAAACGACCGTGTTGCACCTGAGGCGAACCACCGCGCCGAAAACATACTGCGAAGGCTTCTGTTAAGCTACTCAATACCGTTCATTGAAGAGAACCGTTTCCTCAGGCTGTCAAACAAGTATTTCGTTTACGTGAGGCGTGTTGAGCCAGCAGCAAAGATGCTTTACGGCGTTATGATTTACGAGTTTGAGCCGTCTATTGGTTCATTCCCAAGGGTATACATTGCGAAGAGCGCATCACATGAAGATGGAACATGGTGGTTTAGGGATGTCGTCATACACCAGTATGATGAGCAAGGACATCAAGTGGCTGAAATGTTTACAGAGCGCATAACCCTCAACATCAAAGAGAACATTGAAGCTTTCATTACAGCTGCAAAAACGCCGATTGAAATGTCTTCTCAGGAATTGAAACAGCAAATTGAGATGCTTGATAAAAGTGGCATAGATGTGCATGCGATGAAAATTGATTACCACTTCAAGTTTTCTTTGCCCGCAGCGTGTTTTATCATGACGCTTTGGGCTGCCCCTTTGAGCATGAGGTTCTCACGTAGTGGCACATACGCAGGCATGCTCATAGCAATCCTTGCTATATTCCTCTACCAAGGCTTTATGGGATGGTCAAGAGCAATTGGCATCAAGTATCATTTGTCACCATTCCTGTCTGCATGGTCACAGAACTTTTTCTTCGGTCTGATGGGAATAGCCATGTTGCTGAAGGAACGGTGAATAAGATGAGCATAAAAACAAACAAGGCTTTGCATTTCCCCAAAACAGCACTACCCCTTCTGGCTGTATTGTTGGTGATGCTTACCCATCAAAGGGCTGTATTGGCGGAAAGGAAATATGGTGAGCAAGCTTTTGAGGAAGTGCAAGCAAACGCAACATTGCAAGCTGAGCAAGATGCGGAGCAAGAGGATGTGATCCAGCATGAAGCGGTTGGAACTCCCAAAACTCCCGAAGTGAGTGAAGGCAAAGCAATTGAAGTTCTCAGCCAGAGCGCTAAGCTCATAATGCAGCGCCATGGCGATGAGTGGTTAATGCGAGCAAGCGGAGGCAATGTCGAAATTAAAACGAGGGATTTAATAGCTTATGCGAGCAACCTGCAATACAACCCGAAAGAAGGCGTGGTGCGTTTCCTACCACCAGTTGAAGGCAGAGCAACAAACTTAAGCTTTCGTGTTGGGAGTTTGAGTTACTACATTAAAGAGGGGCGCTGGGAACTCAAAGACGGAAGAATGAAAGTAGAACCGTCTTTCTTTGCCCAAGGTGTTGTTGAACCGCTTTATCTACGAGCAACAAATGCCGAGGGAAGCCAAAATAAAGCATACCTCAAGGCATCCCTTTTCACATCCTGCGATAAAGAGCTACCGCATTGGAGCTTGCGTGCCGAAACGATGGATATAATCGCCAACGATAAAGTCATCGCGAGGGATGTTGGTATATACCTTGGCAGTAGGAAGCTATTCACATTGCCGACATTGGTTATCTCAATCAAGCCAAGGAGAAGACGCACAACATTTATGCCAGATGTGGGGCGAAATGAGATTGAAGGCTGGTTTATCAAATATGCACACACTTACATGGCAGATGAACGCTCAACAGGCATAGCAAGGTTTGACTGGGCTGAAAAGAGAGGCTTAGGTTTAGGCATTGAACAAGATTACACCTTGAAAGCTATGACAGGTGCAGTTGCCCTTTACTGGCTGAGGGACAGAAACAAAGGGACAGAATTGAACTGGAGCATAAGGCACTCCCATCGCTTCTCAAAATCGCTACTTATGAACCTACAAAGCGAGGTGCGCTCAAACAGCGCCTATTTTATCAGGCGTGCAAGGTCAAGCTCCCTTAGCGCATCGCTTCAGTGGAACAGGACAAACATGCAAACAACGCTTGATCTACGTCGTTTAAGTTACTCTGGGTATGGTGAAACAAATGACACATCTATTTTGCTGCGCAGCTCCCTACGAAGGGATAAGTGGGATGTGAGACTGCAAAGCACATACCGCAGGTTTGAAAGCAGTTACTTCGGCATCGGTGCAATTAAGGCTCCGGATGAAGAATTGCAACATAGGTTTGAAGTCCGCCGAGATGGCACGCTCACCACTTGGAGTTTGATATATGAGCAAAGGATTGATTTGGATAAGGCAAGAAACACAGCTGACACATACTTTGGTTTGGAACGCCTGCCGGAAATCACTTTTAATCTCCGTTTGCATCGCTCACAAAAGAAACTACTTCCACTCACCTTCTCTACATCCATAGGCAAATTCGCCGAGTATCCAGCGAGGGTGAGGAGAGCTCGCCTTGCCTTTTCATCAGATATTGGGCAAACGCAAATTAGGTTATCACACCGAGCAAACATAATGTTGACTGGGCGTTTTGAGCAATGCTTTTACGATGATGCCACCGCCCAATACACATATGGCATGCTGACGCAGGTTGATTGGAACATCGGAAAACGCAGCAGGTTATTGATTGGATACCAGTTGCAAAAACAACATGGATGGACGCCTTTCAGGTTTGACATACGCCCACCGTATGAATCCGCAGATTTGCAACTCTATCTGGAGCCATCTGAAAGATTTCAAGCATCGCTTACGACCGGGTTGGATATACAGAACAACATCTTCAGAGACATTACGGCAAACATGCAATGGCATATGCTTAGTGGTCTTTGGTTAGCTGTATCAAGTGGCTATGATATTGAAAGGGGCAGGATGAGAGATGTCATAAGTTGGGTTGCGATAGGTCTTCCGGGGAAAGTGCTTTCAAAAAGCACACAAAGAGGATACCCCGCAAGTGCACTACCCTATTACGGTTATGGCTCGTTCTACATACCATCTTACATGGCTTATTCGCAATCGCAATTAAAAGAGGAGCTTGATTTACCACCTTGGGGGATCATGCTTAACTTGAGTTCTCGTTACAGCACGGTTGAGAAAAAACTCGCGCTCATCCGTTCCTTCGTTGACTGGAGAATTGGGAAAGCATGGAGATTACAACTGCTTGCCAGCTACAACGGCATGATGAGGCGCATGGACTATGTTCAAACAAGGCTTACAAGAGATTTGCATTGTTACGAAGTTTCCTTGACTTACAATTCACTCACAAGGGAGTGGCGCGTTGAATTCAACCTTAAAGCGTTCCCTACATTTAGGCAATTCTTCGGAACGAGTGACCGTTCACAGCTGCTTGATACAAGCGTTGGTCAGTTGTTCTAATAGAGGGAGCACCTTCAACTTGCGTGTGGGATGATAACAAGCTATACTAACAAAATGAACGAACAGGTGCGAATAAAAAGAAACGCAACGGCTTAAACTAAGATGCGTCTAAAATTGTGAAGGAAACACTCAAAGGAGCAAGTAGCCAAAGGCGGTAGGTGGTTACAAATGGGACAAAAGCGTGGGAACGGAGGAAGAGTGGCAGCACTTGTAAGTAGGCTTGGATTAGTAAGGAAAACGCAAGAGAGCGTTACATCAATACCAGTTAGCGAACAAGAGCTTATCATGCGTTGCAGGGCTGGAGATGAAGAGGCATGGCGTGAGTTCATAGACACATATAAGCACATGGTTTATGGCTTTGCCTATGATATGCTACGGAACCCAGAAGACGCAGAAGATGTAGCACAGGAAGTTTTCATCAATGCCTTCAGAGCTATAGGGAGCTTCCGAGGCGATGCGCGCATCTCAACATGGCTTTACAGGGTGACAAAAAACGCTTGCCTAAACTTCCTTCGCCAGAGAGAAAGGTCAACAGTTACCTCACTTGATGAGCAGGAAGGCAACTGGGAGGAGTTGATTGATTTTGAAGATAGCATGCCAACACCTGAGGAAACTGCAATGAATAAAGAATTGCGCGAACTTGTCCGACGCAAGATCGATGAGCTACCAACAATTTACCGAACTGCCATCATAATGTGCGATATGCATCAACTGAGCTATGATGAAGCAGCACGCATACTTGGTATCCCTGTCGGCACGCTGAAATCGCAAGTCTCGCGAGCACGGCGGATGCTGAAGGAAAAGTTAGAGAGCTACTTCTTTGAGAAACACTCTGACAACAAAGGGCATAAACAGTCGTGATAACTTGTGAGGTATGCTGAGAATGGGTAAGAGACAATGCCAAAAATATGTGATGCTTATACCACAGCTCATAGATGGTGAGTTAGACAGGGCTACTGCAGCGAAGGTTGAGCATCACCTCCGCAATTGCAAAGGTTGCATGAATGAATTTAGGTGGTATCAATGGCTGCATGCAACGCTGCGTTCAATGCCTTACACACCAGCACCACCTGATTTCACTGAAAGAACTTTGGAGCGCATCAGGCAATTGAAGGCTCATCAAAAGGGTGCTGCCAGAGGTGTTAACATAGGTCACCTTGGTAGCATGCTGCTTAAACAGCCATACGCAGTAGCTTACACAATGGCTCTCATCGTTGTTGCTATACTCGGGTTAGCTTCCATTAAGACACGAACACCAACGGATGTAGTGGAAAGATATACTACGGTTGCTGTTCACGAGAACATTGAGGCGCAAAAGCGTATTAGCATACAGCCTTTGTCATATGCCAGCGCAAAGGGAAGCGCAATAGAAACTTCGGCTACGAACACTGTGAAAGGAAATGTTCAGCTAACACAAAGAGCGAATAAACAGAAGGCATTGGTAGTCCCGAAGCAACCTGAAGCTATAGCGTCGCAACCAGCATTGATAAATCCATCGCCTACCAGAATAACCAGTGTTGCAAGAACTGATGTAAGCATTCGTAGTGTTACGAGGGACTTTGGTAGAGACATTGAAAGCAGTTTCCGTATAGTTGTGCCAAGCACCATGCTTGTGAGTGTAAGGGGAACAACCGTTATAAACAGCGCAGATGCATATCTGGTTAGGATTGGGCATCTAATGAGTGTTGGGAAGTTGTCTGAGGCAGCGGAACACTTAAGGGAGTTTGCAAAAGTAAACGAGATTGATCCAGCCCTTAGATATCGCGCTCTAAGTATGCTTAAATCGTGTTACGAAAGAATGGGCGAATGGCTTATGGCAAAAGCCGTTTTTGAACAGATGTTATCCGAGTTAAGCCATTACAAGGACATTAAGTCTGCTGAGCAAATCGCAGAAAGGGAGAATGACATGCAGGTTAAGGTTCACACGGTGCTTGAGGATGATACTTATCCCGAAAAACAAACACGCTTAGCATCACTGCCTCCATATGCCCAACCAACAGCCACAAGCAACGCTTTAGCAATGCAATCAAACGCTGTCAAGGCTTTTGCATCTAACGACTCCTCAAGTCAACTGCGCCAAACTATTTCCATGCTTGAAGAGATACCTCAAGATGAGCCAACTGAGAGGTTATTGAATGAGGACCAAACATTCATTGATGCCCTCTTCAAGCTCTCCGAGGCTATATAAGGGTGAGGAGCATAGGCATAATTAAAGATGCGTTAAACTAATGATACGAAGATCGCCTCAAAAAGTAGCGCATCCCCTCGTTGATGAACGGTCAAGTATACGTATTAAAAGCAGGAGGTGAACGAGAAAATGGAGAAACCTCTCTTTGCGGATGTTGGTGAACGGGAAATAACGAAGGCAATAATTGACCAGTTTGCAAGCCAGTTAAGCGCTTATGTTGAGTGCGATGTAATAGTTGTTGGTGGTGGACCTGCTGGGTTGATGGCTGCAAGACAACTTGCAAGCAATGGAGTTAAAGTGCTTTTAATTGAGCGTAACAATTACCTTGGTGGTGGCTTCTGGATAGGGGGTTACTTGATGAACAAGGTCACATTTAGAGAACCCGCTAACAAAGTGCTGGAAGAGCTTGGCATACCCTATATTGAGCATTCAAAAGGGCTTTTCGTAGCCGATGGTCCACATGCTTGTTCAAAGCTAATAGCTGCAGCTTGTGATGCTGGTGTTAAGTTCTTGCAAATGACCATCTTTGAGGATATCGTGATAAGGGATGAGCGAGTAGCAGGCGTTGTGATCAACTGGACACCAATAACAGCTTTACCAAGAGAGATAACTTGCGTTGACCCTGTTGCCCTTGAATCCAAGTTCGTCATTGATGCAAGTGGACACGATGCAGCTGTTTGCCGAAAGCTTGAAGAAAGAGGGCTGATAAAACTTCGTGGCTATGGAGCTATGTGGGTGGAGAGAAGTGAAGATTTGGTTGTGGAACACACAGGGCAGGTATACCCCGGGCTTGTAGTTTGTGGTATGGCTGTTACAACTGTTTATGGGCTCCCAAGGATGGGTCCAACATTTGGTGGAATGCTTCTTTCTGGAGCGCGTGCTGCTGAGGTCATCTTGAAACAATTAAAAGCTGAAGAGGTAATCGTAAAGACATCCTAAGTGCTTAAACACCCACGAAGGACAAAAGGAGTAGTAGAAGGTGCACATAACGGTTTACAACTTGCCACGCTTTCTCAAACTCTATGTGGATGCCTCACACACATCCTTGAGAGTTGAGGAGCTCGTTCAATATGTTTCCTCTATACTGCCATCTTTAAATGCAGAAGTGCGCCCAGAGCCCGGGAGATTCTTCACCAGATGCGATGAGGAGATTCTTGAGTTTGCCAGAGAAGTTGCAGCAACAAGAGTGTTTCGCATCAACGCAAACGAGGTTGTATGTAAGCCGTTTAAAGCTGAAGTTGAGTATGAGTATAGGCGGATAAAGCAAGACCCATATGAGATGTTCGGTGCGTTCTATAGCGCTTACCACCTGCAAGATGTCTATTGGAAGTTGATACCAGCAGGTGAGCGTAGCCTGCACTATGTGCATGTAGTCATAACAAAACTCCTCATCGGAACATTTGATGAATCTTCTGGGAGATGGCATGCACGCACGATTGCCCTTGGCTTTCCTAACATCATATCGCTACGTGGTTTGATTGAGGCACCAGCAAAGCCGCGTCAGTTTTATATCCTTAGACAGACATTAAGCATGCTGCATGGTGAGATGACCACTGAGGAAATACAAGAGGCAATAAAAAATTTCGCACTCCTTGGCTTGGAAGACGAACGCCTGACAGAGGTTACAAAAGGTTATCTGCTGCAGGCGATAGCATACCACGCAACGATGGAACCGTTTTGCAATGATGTTTCTTGCAGGCTTTTCAATGCACATTGGCAGAGGGAAATGTTGACGGCACAACTTAATGGAGAATACGAACTTTGTGAAGCACACGCCCAATTGTTTAGAACAATTGAGTTAATGCTTTCTTCAACATGAATAGGGGTAATGTTTTTTCTTTGAAGCGAGCGCTAACCACCGTTGACGATGGGTGGCATCTGTGGGAGTGCTGTAGAAGCTTGTTTTCTGACATCCTCTTTGTATCTCTCATCCGAGATTAACCTCTTTATCTCGCGCTTCAAAATGGAAAGCAACGACCAAAGCAAATCACGCAAGTTGAAGACTTCAAGCAACTGTTGCTTTTCATATGATGGTATGTGAAGCATTGTAGCGGCTGCAAACGCTAAATCAACAGGGCTTGTTGGGAGTAAGAACTCTCTCCTTTTAAGAGCGCATGGTTCATATGCAAGTTCGGCATAGCGTTGAAACATAGCTGCGACCTTGTTTGAGAGTGAAAGGACTTCACCTGTGATGGTCACAATTGTGGACGGAAATAAAACTCTCGCCACTGGATATGGTTCTTCGGAGAGTAACTCAATTATGCGAAAGCGCCTATACCCACGAGCGAGAAGCATCAAGGAATCATCTGCCGAACGCTCAACGTAAATTATTTGAGCAGCTGTCCCCACAACATTAATCTCAACGAGTTTTTTGATACCGTCAGGACACATAAGCACAGCACCGAATGGCATGTCTTGAGAAAGACATCTCATCGCCACAAGCTTGCTTTGCGGTCCATCAACCTTCAAGTTCAAGCGGGCTTGCGGAAATAACACTGTCTCCGTCTCGATCAAGGGTAGCTCCGCTTCAAAGGAAGGCATTTAATATCACCACGCAGTTATACGATTCATGCTTGCACTATTCATGATGCCAACCAGAAGCCATTATTGCAATAAGCAACGCAAGCTGTGTTTGACTGTGCAGTTTAGGTGGTTGCATAATATCTTTGGACTCTAAGCTTAAACACTGCGGAGGGCGAGAATTGATATGCCAGTTTGCCAAAGGTGTGGTGCTGAAAACGCAGATCACATGCTTGCTTGCTGGCGATGTGTTGGACCACTTTACCCTCCACACATCGCTGATGAGATAGCCAGAAAGAGAGCCGAGATAAAGCTTCAACCATTGCCACCACCGCTGCAACAAGAGACTGTAGGGACCATAGAGACTGCCGAAGTTAAAACCGAGGAGCTAAGTGAAGCACCAACTATAACCACAGTAGCGCCCGAAGAAGCTGTAACTGAGGGAATCATCACTGAGGAAAGTGTTACTGAGGGAGTTACTGCCCCCACTGAGCCGGCTCCAACGGTTCAAATTTCGGGAGCTCCTACTGAAAGCGTTGCACCCCCGATTGAAAAGAAACCCCCTGCCGAGGCAGTGAAAGTTGAAGCACCTCCTAAAGAGCGTCCGATAGGTCGGTTACTAAAACGCTTTGCAAAGGTTCTGATAATTGTTGTTCCCTTAGCGCTCATAGTGGTGTGTGCTGTAGTTTTGCTCCCACGCCTTCTCGAGAAACCCGAGAAAGTGGTGGACAAATTCTTAAGCGCTGCAAAAGCCGGAAACATTGAGGAAGCAAAAACATTCCTTGATGAGAAGTCAAGAGCAGAAATAGAAAAGCAAGGCAGTGCATTATTGTTTACGCCACTCAAAAACGTAGACTACGAGATTGGAGAAACGTCTATCCAAGGTTCGGAAGCGAGTGTGAAGGTGAAGTTAAAAGTCACATCACCAATCAAACTTGAATTTGAAGCGCCATTCGTATGCGTTCGTGAAAAGCTCTCATGGAAGATCGATGCCGAACGAACAACAAAAGAGGTCGTCAATGCAGCGATAAGTGCTGCCTCCCAGCAACTTGGCTCAATGCTTATGGAGGCGCTAAAAAAGGGATTCACGCCACCTATGCCATCATTCCCTCAAAAGTGAAGTTATCGCATGCTACTTTGGCGTAGATGCGTTCGTGGTAGCAAAGTGAGATAGTATTGCATCAATCAAGCCACCGGTGGTATGCGTTGATGCGATTATACATACTGGCAAGCCGTATTCTTCGACCCGTTTTGCTGTAACAGGTCCTATACATGCTATCCTCGCATTGCGCAAGGTCGCTTTCAACCCCTCGCCCACAAGCTTAAAGAGTGCATCAACTGAGGAGGGGCTTGTAAAGCAAACGATATCAATCGGCTTTGAGAGGGCTATGCTTATCTCTTCTTCTCCCAATTCCTCATTGGTCAAAACCTTGTATGCAGTTACCTCATGCACTTCTGCCCCGGCTTCCAAAAGGCTGTTTGTGAGTTTACGAGACGCACCAAATGCTCTTGGTAAGAGTATTCGTTTCCCATGCACACCTATGTTTAAAAGCAACTCCGCAACTGCTTCGGTTGTAAATTGCTCTGGCACTGCGTCAGCGATGATACCCATCTTGCGCAATTCGCTGTTTGTGGCATCACCTATCGCACAAACTTTCGTTGATGAAAACGCCCTTGCATCCATTCCCATAGAGTGCAATGTTTCAAACAAAGCCTTAACCCCATTAACGCTTGTGAAAACAACCCAATCATAAAGTCCTTTTGAGAGTGCTACGACTGCTTCGCGCATCTGCTGTGAGTTGCTCAGCAGTTCAATCTTTAACACAGGCAAGCAAACAGCATTGGCACCATACGCTTCAAGCATGCGAGCCATCTCAAAACCTCTACCCTCATCCCTCGCAATTAGTATGCGCTTACCGAACAATGGTTTCCTCTCAAACCACGCCAGCTTATCGCATAGTTCAACTACCTTCCCAACGATGAGCACAGCTGGTGGGTGAACGCGTTCATATTCAGCTTTGTCGGCTATCGTTGCAAGCGTTCCAATGATTGTTCTCTGTGTCGGGAGTGTGCCCTGCTCAATTAACGCAGCTTTTGTTGAACTGTCCAAGCCACCTTGCATCAATCTCTCCGTCACTTCTCTTATGCGCCCGACCACCATTAGAACGACTATTGTGTCAACGGCATGGGCTATTTCTTCCCAGCGAACATTACCAGCTTCACTACTCTCGTAACCTGTGACAATGGCTACGGATGATGAATACCTTCTATCGGTTAGTGGTATTCCAGCATAAGCTGGGACAGCGTGATATGAGGAGACTCCCGGAACAACTTCAAAAGGTATACCTGCCTCTGCGAGTGCTTCAGCCTCCTCCCCTCCTCTACCAAATATGAAAGGGTCTCCTCCTTTTAACCTGCAAACAGAAAGCCCGCTCTTCGCTTTAGCCACAAGCAATTCATTGATTTGTTCCTGTGTGAGCTGATGAGCTGATGGCTCCTTACCCACGAATATGAGTTCAGCATCTTTTCTCGCGTATCGCAGGATCGCTTTATTTACGAGCCTGTCATAAACGATGCAATCTGCTTGGCTGATGCATTCAAGTGCGCGCATCGTTATAAGTCCGATATCGCCCACACCTGCTCCAACAAGCCATACTATGCCACTCATTGTAATTCACCTTAACTGCTGTCCGTGTTACTACTGACGCATATCAAAAGCCACCTTTATTGCTTTGTGCTTACCCGGACGAGCACTAACTGCAATCGCTTCCCTGTAGCGCGTCAGTGGGAATGTGTGTGTCAGCATCCCGCGTATCTCACGCCATTCCTTGAGAAGCATCTCTATGACCAGATCAATAGTGTGTATTTTTCTCTCGCCGATGCTTTCAATCCCGTATGCGTATGAGCCAAGTATATGCAATTCTTTGTGCCACACTGGGGCTAAATCAACGCCTTTGGGTATTGATGGCATTCCAACGAGTATGAGCTTCCCACGAGCCTTCGTCCATCGGATAGCCTCGTTTATGGTCTGTGAAGATGCAACACAATCAAATACGACATCGTATCCGCCCAAAACAGTGCGTATACCAAAATCGCCCTTCAGTATTTTGGCTTCTGTTATTGCTCCCAACTCGTCGTGCAGCCCTTTGCCCGGCTTCACAACGACATCAGCCCCGAGGGTCTTAGCCCACTCCCTCTGATGTGGATACTTTGCTATTGTGCTTATGTGACCGTCAAAGCCGATCAACCTGAGTGACTTGATAGTCATTAATCCAATCGTGCCACAGCCTATAACAAGCACTTTGCAGTCTTTGGATGGGCGAGCACGCAAAACCGCATGCATAGCGCAGGCAAACGGCTCAACGAGCACTGCAACCTCATCAGGGATTTCATCAGGAACCAAATGCAATTGGTGCTCATGCGCAACAAAGGATTCACTCCATGCACCGCCTGTGTCGCGGCAATATCCAGTTTGAACGCCACTTGAGATAACGCCTTCGGTTATGCGTTCGCAGTTCCCAAACAATCCAGCTTCGCAATATGAACATGGTTCTAATTCTCTTACAGGACAACTTAAAGCTGGCTCAAGCACAACCCTATCACCTATTTTCACCTTTGAAACTTTGCTCCCAACTTCAACTACTCTACCAACAGCTTCGTGCCCAAGCACGAACGGGTATGATGTGAGAGGCACAAAGTAAAAGCTACTGCGAGAAGTTATGACGTCAATATCCGAACCACATATCCCGGCAAGGAGCGTCTTGACCTTCACCCAATTTGGTGAGGGTAATTTCTGTTCCTCCAACTTAACGAGGCGCGTCGGAGACCACCAACCAATACAATAATGTGGGAAGCGTTTTCCAAGAAGCTTTGCGAGCAGGAACAGAGGCAAGCTTTTTCTGTATTGTATCGCGAGCATGTTCCTAATCCACGCTGCTAATGGCTTTTTGCGACCTGACAGAGCCTTATGACAAGCCAATCCGCAATTTCCTCATCCTTTGCAGCACTGCCCGTCTTTAAGGCAATGTCAGCATCGTGCAACACCGAAAGAGCACTTGTTAGCTTTGGCAGCGTGTATAGCTTGGATTGGCTCAAAAGCATTTTTATGACATAAGGATGTTGTGCCAACAAAGACAAACGCTCACCCTCAGGTAACTTTGACCGTGCCTTCTCGGTCAGCATCCTTTGAAGATGCTCTTTCAAATCATGCTCATGTGTAGGATGCTCACGCCACTCTAATTCAATTCTTTCAATCTGCTGTCTTGTGATGAAGCGATTCTCAAGGAGCCAGCAGGCTTGAATGAGCAACCTATAATGTCTTGCAAGCATGTAGAGTATCCTTACAAGAGGTTCCCCTCGTGAAAGAAGCGAGTTAATAAGCGACCTTGCATCATCAATGCTACCGTGAACTAATAGCTCGGTGAGTTTGAAAACATCACCACTAAGTGATGGGACAAGCTCACGGACATCGTCAAGCGTTATTTTGCTTCGCTCACCAATATAGGCTGCGAGCTTCTCAATCTCCGAGTTTATCTGCCATAGATCGTCTCCCACGCGCAGGAGCAACTCTTGTATGGCGTCTCGTTCCATTTGTATTCCGAGGCGCTTGCACGTCCATTCAGCGAACGTGACCAATTCATAGCGCTTTAGCTTGCTAAAGTAAATGGCACATCCATATTTGAGGGCTGCCTGAACAAGGATATGTTCCATTTCAAGTGGTGCATCAATGGAGATAATGAGCACAACTCCTGGTGGCAGCCCCTTCTCTATGATATTGATGAGGTGTGTTAATGGTTTTTGAGGTGACTTTGCGCGCCTGCCTCTTGTTGGGATGCCTTGCGGTTGCAACTCTAAGAGTGAGGGATTGCGAGCTACAACTAAATACCTTCTCCCAAAGAGCACATTTATAGGACAGCTCAAAACAGCTTTTGATATGGATACATCTGTTGCTTCATCACCTTCAAGCAATCTAACTGATTCACTGCTCGCCTCATCTTGAGCAGTGAATGCAGCAATCAATCGTTTCGTGATACGGTGCACGAGGAAACTTTCCTCACCGAAGACGAGATAAAACCTTTCGCCCCCACCATCCATAATCTCCTTGTAATGCCTATTGAGGTCGGCACTGAGCTGTCTAAAGGGAGTCCCCGGCTTAAACAACCATCCCATCGGTGTTCATCACCTGTGTTTACAGCTCGATAGAGAAACTATGGACAGCACTTAGTTAGCGACCGAAATACTGTTTCACTTCTGCCTCTCTGAGGATGTAAGCTCAAAAACCTTTCGCAGTAGCTCCTCCTCTGCTTTTGTCAGCTCAACCTTTCTTCGGCTCATCATTTTTGCTGCCGTAGCTATTGCCTTATCAAGTTCATGGACGACGAACCCTTCTTCTGAGTTCCCCCAAGAGAAGGACGGGACAAATTTCGGTGTTACTTCAGCACCGTAGATGTTGCATGCAATACCTATAACAGCGCCTGTTGTGAGCATAACGCCGATTCCAAGCTTGCTGTGGTCGCCAATGAAACAGCCTATTTTAAGCTCACCAGTTTCAACCATCTCACCGTTTACCCATACCCTCACAGTTCCGTAGTTGTTCTTCAAGTCACTGCATGTTGTCATTGCTCCGATATTCACCCATTCACCAATATAAGCATGCCCGATGAAACCATCGTGATGCTTGTTTGAGTAGCCATGAAAGACTGTAGCCTCAACTTCACCGCCGATGCGACATACTGGACCAAGCACCGTCCCGGGTCTTATCTTCGCACCATCAACATGTGTCCCACTGCCGATGAACGAAGGTCCTTGAATAAATGTTGGCGGGGTTATTGAGGAACGAGAAGAGATGAACACCGGTCCATCCTCGGCAGAGATGACGACACCACCATAGATGCGGGCACCTTCTTCAACGAATATTTCATCACCGTAACTGATGACACCGTTTGGTAGAGAGGTTAAGTTGGCTTGCGCCGAAATCAATTTGATGTCATCGGCAATAACATCGCTCTCTTCAAGCAGGATCGGGATCTGCCATAAGTAGTCAAGCACCACAGCGTCGGTCAACCTTTCATTCAAGCTCATTTCCTTCCAAGCATCAACTTTGGGTGTATCGCTTGAAAGCCAAGTGAGCTTCTTTGCCTCAACAACGGCAGCTACAAGCTCGCCGTTTTTGTTTACTAACGCCTCACCAACTTGCAACTCCGATATATTCTCAGCCACTTGCGAAGATATGATAGAGCGCCCATTAACCAAAACCACCTCGCCACTTATTTGAGAGAGGTCGTTAACGATGGCTTTCGTGCGCTCACGTATTACATCGCTCAAGTAGCTTCTGCAGAACAGTGCCAACGCATCATGTTTTATACGCCTTTGAGCTTTCTCACGCAAAGTTAGGGCACCACAGCGCAAGTCGTATACAGGGCGAAGCCATGTAAGAGGTAAAAAATTAACCGTTCTCTCATCCTCATATACGAGGAGCGTGCGCATCTCATTCACCCCCTCAAGAGCATCGTGTGAATATCACTGTGTGGTTAAGCGCCTTAAGTTTATGTTAACACGATGTGAAGCTTCTAATACAGTCCCAAAAGGAATTTGCGCATTGCTTCATTGATGAGTGCTGGACATTCCTCGTGCGGTGCATGCCCAACATCACTTAGCACCATTAACTCAGCATTTGGCAGACGCTCACTCAACTCTACTCCAACACTTAAGGGCACGGTTTTATCAAGCTCACCCCAGATGAGCAATGTCCTTTGGTAAATAGAAGGAAGCCTATCCGAGAGGTCAAACCCATCAATTTGACGTAGCATCTTTACCCATGCGCTTGCTGTGCCACGAATCTGCAGTGGCGCAAGGTATGCATTGATTGCTTCCTCAGTGATAATGCTGTGGTTTGCATAATTGAAGCGCATTACATCCTCAACACCGTTCTCGTTGAATAAAAACCATTGAGCGAGTTTTGGTCCAATCAATGGCAGGAAGATACATCTGGGTATAGCTGGCAGTTCTATTCTAAATGGTGCTGCAAGGAGTATTAGTGCTTCCACCTTAGTTGGGAAGAGAACCGCCATAGTCATGGCGACTATCCCACCAAATGAGTTGCCAACAATCGTTGCGCTCTCTATTCCCTCATGGTCAAGGACACATGCTACAGCTCGCGCATGCGCCTCAACAGTGTAGCTTGTGCGTAGCGAGCGAGTTGATAGCCCAAAGCCTTTCAGGTCAATGGAAAGCAAGCGGAAGCAGTCTCTCAACCCCTTGATTTGGTTGCGCCACCCATACGACCATGCACCAAAGCCGTGAAGTAAGACAACCGGCTTGCCATGACCAGCACATATGTAGTGGATATGTGCCTTCTCACACTTCACGAAACAGCTCTTTGCCCCAAAAGAGGAAACGATCTCGGTGCACTTCTTGACGGGATCACGCATTGCCTACTACTAATACCCACCGCAGTTTAAACGACTGTCTGAGAACTTACTTGCGCAATACCTCAATTCCCGGTAGCTCTCTGCCTTCAAGGAACTCAAGGGCAGCACCACCGCCAGTTGAGACATGCGTGACCTTTTCAGCAATTCCATACTGTATTGCAGCTGCAGCAGTTTCTCCTCCTCCAACGACAACTACTCCTTCACATTCAGCAAGCGCTTTTGCTATTGCTTTTGTGCCTTCGGAGAACACTTCAAGTTCAAAGCGCCCCATAGGTCCGTTCCAGAAAACCGTCTTAGCTTGCTTTATCCTGTTGGCATATTCTTCTCTCGTCTTTGGACCTATGTCCATACCCATCATGTCTTGTGGTATCTGATCACACGGCACTACACTGGTGGATGCATCTTCTGCATCCCTATCAGCAACAACAACATCAACTGGCAAACATAGTTCAACGCCGGCTTGCTTTGCTTCATCAAGTAACTGCTTTGCCAGCTCAATCTTATCCTCCTCAACAAGCGAACGCCCAGTTTGCAATCCCTTAGCTCTGAAGAATGTATACGCCATTGCGCCACCGATGAGGAGTGCATCAACGCGCTTCATCAAATTTTTGATGACGCCTATTTTGTCCGAAACCTTCACACCACCAAGCACTGCCAAAAATGGGCGTTCAGGCGCTTCAAGTAACCGTGTGAGGTTCTCGACTTCCTTCTCCATAAGCAGACCAGCATAGCTTGGTAAGAACTGCGTTATCGCATGAACCGATGCATGAGCCCTGTGTGCAGCTCCAAAAGCATCGTTGACATACACTTCACCAAGTTTAGCGAGTTGCTTTGCAAACTCACTATCGTTCTCTTCCTCACCCTTATAAAACCGCACGTTTTCAAGCAAGATGACATCACCAGGTTGCATCTTGGCTACTTCAGCTTCAACATCGCTTCCGATACAGTCATTGAGTTTTTTCACTGTCTTGCCAAGAAGCTCTGACAAGCGCTTTGCTACCGGGTCAAGGCGCATTTCATTTACAACCTTCCCCTTCGGTCTGCCCAAGTGTGATACCAATATGACTTTAGCACCTCGCTCAACCAAATACTGAATAGTTGGTATTGTTGCTTTAATGCGCCAGTCATCCGCTACCTCGCCATCTTTGAGTGGCACATTGAAATCAACCCTCACAAGCACTCGCTTACCAGTTACTTCTACCTCTTTAATGGTGCGGAGCATAGTGTGCTCACCTCCTATTCGTTGCTTATTTGGCTCACCCTTTTTAACGGCAATGCCCTCAAACAAGTTGGCTTAGATTTGAAGTCATTGTGTTGCAATCCATTCATTACCGTGCCGGCTTTAAGTTCTTTCCCTCAACTTTTAAAACAAATGCAAATTCACAAGGCTTTTGCAGTGGTGCTTCCACAAGCAATCCCTCATTTGTCTGCTGCCACTTTAGCTTTCCATTGTAACCGAGGAGCTGCACGCTCTCAATTTGGTTCCCATCTTGGATGCTTGCCAGCGAACCTATAAGCCACTTACCTCCCTCAGGCCACCCAAGGGCTATGGCATAAAGTGTTTTCCCTTTCACAGTGAAGCGGAAATCACTTGCTGTGAATCTGACATCACCAATATCTTTGGTCACACGCATGTTTGGACCCTCACCGAAGCTAAGCCATGGGCGTGTCCCATAGATTGCCTCACCATTGATTTTGAGCCATTCACCAATAGCCTCAAGTATGCGCACGGCTTCTTCATCAATTGTCCCATCACCTTTTCCCGGAACATTGAGGAGCATGTTCCCATTCTTGCTCACCACATCAATGAGCGTGTGGATTATTTGCTCTGGTGACTTGTAGCGGTCATCCCGACGGTAGTGCCAATCGCCTATGCTTGTATCAATCTGCCACGGGTAGGGTTCAATTTTTTCAGCTCTGCCACGCTCAATATCCCAAACCAAAGCACCCCGCAACTCTGATGGTAGCCCCTTCGTCGTCATAACCGCTTCGTTCCTGCCATGCCAAAGGATGCTTGAGTTGTAAAGATGGGCAGCAATGCGTAGTCCAATCTGTGGCGAAATATTGTTAAGCGGTAGGATACTGTCATCAAAGTAGAGCAGATCAAGGCGATACTTGTCAATCAAATCCTTTACTCGCAAAAAGAAGCTAAGCAAATATTCATCATCTGGTGGCTCACCCTGTTTGTGAGTGCGGCAATAAAGCTTTTGCGGATCAAGCCCATCCCACCATTGCCCTTTCCCATCTTCTTTGGTTAAGTTCCCATCATATGGGACACCTGCCAGAGGACCTTCCTTATCGCTTCCATGAGCTACCTCAAACCACCACCATGCCCTCGCACCGTGAACTGACGCTCCAAACCTCAACCCATGTTCCCTTGCCACTTTTGCCCATATGCCAACTACATCTCGTTTTGGTCCAACGCGCACCGAGTTCCATTCGTGATAGGTTGAATCCCAGCAATCAAAGTTGCAATGGTGATTTGCCAACGCCACGAAATATTTCGCACCAGCGCGCACAAACAAATCCATCAACCCTTCTGGATCCCACTTTTCAAGCGTCCATAGACGGCAAATGTCTTTGTAACCGAATTTTGACGGATGCCCATAGTGCTGGACATGGTGTTTGTAGTGGCGATGCCCTTGGATATACATGTTTCTCGCATACCAATCACCCTGCTCTGGAACTTGTTGCGGGCTCCAATGTGCCCAGATGCCAAACTTCGCATCACGAAACCATTCAGGGCACTCGTATTTCTTCAACGACTCCCAAGAGGGTTCAAAAGGTCCACTTTGATAACTCATCTTTACGATCGCTTCCTCTTGCAAGTTTCTCACCTCACTTGCGGTAGTAAGGTGGTGTAGCAACGGGACAGATAGAGTGGCATTAGCAATGGTAAGCATAAACTGACGCCTCGTGCTACGCTTTTGCTGCACAAGTTTCACCTCCTGTTCCCAAGGAAGGATATATGCATACACAGCAATGTAAATATATTCGCACGCAACGTCGCCATTAAAGCTATTACAACTCTCCACCTATAACACATTGCCCTTAGCCACCTTTGAATGGAGATTACAAAACACCAAATGCTTGATTTTGATAGCTACGGTGAATCAGTCACCTTAAGGCAATCAAGCATTGCACCATCTTCACGACAGGAGACTTCAATCACGACAACCCCGGCAGGCAAATGCAGTTCTATTGGCTTTGCATCCTTATCGCACAATGTTACCCATTCCCATTGCTTGTGCACTCCAGTATGCCACTCCGTTTGTTCCAACAACACATCCTCACCGTGTAAGATGCGAACGAAGAATGAGTCATCTTCT
>Ga0197143_1000239_pt1 | contig 65360 bp, 53 predicted proteins | sample GBS70_MetaG_FD_148603 | JGI IMG/M metagenome (GOLD analysis project Ga0197143, IMG submission 148603) | Sediment microbial communities from Great Boiling Springs, Gerlach, Nevada, United States - GBS 70_MetaG | ecosystem: Environmental > Aquatic > Thermal springs > Hot (42-90C) > Sediment...
AGCTATGTGCAGAGCAGGGGGTTTTGGGCCTGTAGTTTAGGGCCCTTTCTTCCGCCGATAGTCCGGGCCCTGACGATCCCAGGGGCTAGGGCTGCATGATGACCACCCGCCTCTCCGTCACAGGCCCAACGATGCCCGACCGCCTGAGGGGAGCTGCCCACTGGCCTGTCACGTCTTGAGCGGCGGACCACTTCGTCACATCATGGTATACCCGCCGCTGACGGAGAGGGTCTGGCCGGTGATGAAGCTGGCAGCGTCGGAGGCGAGGAAGACCACGGCGTTGGCCACCTCCTGGGCCGTCCCTAGCCGCCGCATGGGGTAAGCGCGGGCGATGCGCTCTCTCATCTCGGGGCTGGTCCAGGTCTCCAGCTCCGAGCCCGCCCGCCACATGCTCTGGGACCCTACTTCCTCAACGCTTTGGGGGATGGTGGTGCCAGGGCAGACGCAGTTGACCCGCACGTTGTAGCGGCCATATTCCCGCGCTAGGGCCTTGGTGAGGGAGATGATGCCCCCCTTGCATGCCGAATACACCGCCTCCCGGTACTCGCCCATGCGCCCGGCATCGGAGCCGATGTTGACGATGGCCCCCCCACCGCCCTCTATCATGTGGGGGAGGACAGCCCGGCACCCGTAGATGACCGACCAGAGGTTGATGCGCACCTTCCTCTCCATGTCCTCCCAGGTATCGTCCAGGAAGAGACAGAGGCGGTCCCAGCCCACGTTGTTTACCAAAGCGTGCACACCGCCCAGCTCCTCGATGGCCCGCTTCACCATGGCCTCCACCTGGGCTCGGTCGGTGACGTCGCAGTGGATGGGAAGGGCTACTTCCGCCCCTAGGTCCTGGGCCTGACGGGCCACCCGCTCCGCCCCTTCGTCGTCGATCTCCGCTATGGCGATGCGTGCCCCCTCGCGGGCGAAGGTGAGGACGATAGCCCGCCCGATGTTGGACGCTCCACCGGTAACGATGACCCCTTTGCCCTTAAGCCCCAGATCCATGGCTGCACCTCCTTTAGAACTGCGGCGTCCGCTTCTCCAGGAAGGCTTGCACCCCTTGCATAGCGTGGTCAGAGGAGGCCACGTATTCCAGGAAGGTCATCTCCTCCGCTCGGATGGCCTCCCGCAGGGGCAGGTCCCTGCCCCTGCGCACCGCGCGCTTGATGGCGCCTATGGCCTGGCGGCTCTTGGGCCGCAGCTGGGAGAGGAGCTCCTCCAAGGCCCCGTCCAGCTCGGCGGCTGGCACCGCCCGGTAGGCCAGCCCCCACGCCTCCGCCTCCCGCCCCGAGAGCCAGCGCCCCGTCAGCAACAGATCCATAGCCCGGAAATGGCCCAAGCGACGGTATAGACGCTGCGTGTTGCCTCCACCAGGCATGAGGGCAAAGTTGATGTGCTGGTCGCCGATGCGGGCATCCTCGGCCGCCAGGACGAAGTCACAACACATGACCAGCTCCAACCCCCCCGCCAGACAGTGGCCATGGACGACGGCGATGGTGGCCACCGGCAGGGTCTCTAGGGAGACGAACACATCGTTCAACCGCTCTATGTAGGTCGTAAGAAGCCGCAGATCCTGGAAGGCCTGGCTGATGAACTTGAGGTCGGCCCCGCTGCAGAAGGAGCGCCCCGCCCCTCTGATGACCAGGGCCTTTATGCTCTCATCCCCCCTCACCTCCTCCACCACCTGGCCCATCTCCTCCACCAGCTCGGGGCTGAGGGAGTTGAGGGCGTATGGGCGGTTGAGGGTCAGGTATCCCACCCCTTCCTTCTTCTCCCATAGGATGTTCTGATAACCCATGTCTCCCCCCTAATATGGGAGATATTCTCGTCCCAGCACCTCGCGGGCGATGATGAGCTTCATGATCTCCGGCGTGCCATCTCCTATCTCCAGGCCCAGCACGTCTCGGAGCCTCTGCTCCAGGGGCAGATCCTGGTTGTAGCCGTAGTGGCCGTGGAGGATGATGCACGCCCGGATGGCGTCCACCGAGACCTGGGGGGCCATCCACTTGGCCATGGCCATCTCCTTGGTGTGGGGCAGGCCTTGGTCGCGCAACCAGAGGGCCTTGTAGCAAAGGAGCCTGGCGGCCTCCAGACGAGTCAGATGCTCGGCGATCTGGAACGAGATCCCCTCGAACTTGGCGATGGGGCGCCCAAAAGCACGCCGCTGCTTCACATATTCGATGGTCTCCTCTAAGGACTGCTGAGCGGCCCCTAGACAGCAGAGGCCAATGATGGCCCTGTTGAAGTCGAAGGCCGTCATGGCTTGCCGGAACCCCTCCCCCTCGGCGCCGATGCGATAGGAGGCCGGCACCTTCACCTTATCGAAGAAGAGGGACCCACGCTGAGTGAGCTTCTCCCCAGGGCTGTGGTACACGGAACGGGATACCCCTGGCAGGTCCAGGGGGACGATGAAGCTGGAGATGCCCCGCGCCCCCTCGCCACCGGTGCGGGCGAAGACCACGGCTACATCGGCCATGCCGGCGAAGGTGATGCTGCTCTTCTCCCCTTCCAAGACGTAGAAGTCCCCATCCCGCGTGGCCCGCGTGCGCAGGTGGGCAGCGTCGGAGCCTACCTCCGGCTCGGTGAGGGCGAAGGCGAAGACCTTATCTCCCCGCACCAAGGGCGGGAACCACTCCTCCTGCACCCCCTCATCAGCCATCTTCAGCAGCTCGGCCCAGATGGCGGTGAGCTGGATGAAGAGGGTGCAGTTGAAGTCTCCCCGCCCTATCTCCTCGGCTGCGATGCCGCACTGGACATAGGAGGCCTCCATGCCCCCATAGCGGGCGGGGGCCCGCAGGCCTAGAAGGCCCACCTCGGCCAGGGCCTTCACCTCCTCCCGCGGGAAGGGTTCCCCACGATCCCAACGGGCATAGTTGGGGAGGAGGTGGCGCAAGGCGAAGCGGCGCAGGACACCCCTGAAGCTCTCTTCTTCCGGACTGAAGGCGAACTCCATAGCCGAAGAGAAGACCGCCTATCCTCTCAATCTGCTCATCGCTAGTGAAGCAAGAAGCCTTACCGCTGTCAACCCCTGGGCGGGGGCATCGACGAGGACGGGGGGAGGCGCCGGTGCCAGGAAGTGGCCTGCTGATAGGCGTGGGCCGCCCGCAGGACGGTGCCCTCCTCCCACCACCGCCCCACCAGTTGCAGGCCAACGGGCAAGCCAGAGTTGGTGAAGCCGCAAGGGACCGATATGGCCGGCTGGCCTGTCAGATTGAAGGGGTTGGTGTTGCGGATGAGGGTGAGGGTGGCCTCCAGATCCCCCTCCTCGATGCGGGGGGCCACTATAGGCGTGGTGGGGGTGGCTAGAAGGTCCACCTCCCTGAACACCTCCCTCCAGGCAGCCACAACGGCCTTTCGCACACGTTGGGCCTGCACGTACTGGACGGCCGGGATGAGGGCCCCCATCTCCAGGCGCAGGCGCACATCCTCACCATAGGCCTCCGGATGTTGACGGAGGCGGGGGAGATGATATGCCACGGCCTCCGGCAGCATGATGGAGACCACGGCGTGAGGGATCATGTCCATATACGGCAGGGATACCTCCCGCACCTGGGCCCCCAGCTCGGCCAGGACGTCCACCGCCTGGCGCACCAGGTTGGCCACCTCACCATCGACCCCCTCCCAGAAGTGTTCTTGGGGCAGGCCGATGCGTAACCCCCGTACCCCCTCCTCCAGCTGATGGCTGTATCGGGGCACGGGGAATGGAGCGCACGATGCGTCCCGCTCGTCAGGTCCGGCGATGACCTCCAACACCAAGGCGCAGTCCTCGGCCGTGCGGCACATGGGCCCCACATGGTCCAGTGACCAGGAGAGAGGCACCACCCCGTGCAGGCTGACCCGCCCATATGTGGGCTTGAGGCCAGTGATGCCACATAGGGAGGAAGGGATGCGGATGGAGCCCCCTGTATCGGTCCCCAAGGCAGCCAAGCACTCCCCGACGGCCACGGCCGCCCCCGAGCCGCCCGAGGACCCCCCAGCCACCCGCGACAGGTCCCAGGGATTGCGCACCGGGCCGAAGTGGGGGTTCTTGCTGGTGGCCCCCAGGGCGAACTCGTGGAGGTTGAGCTTGCCCACCACCACCGCCCCAGCCTGGCGCAGGCGGGCTACAACAGTGGCGTCCTCCTGGGATATGTGATGGGCCAGCAGCGGCGAGCCGGCCGTGGTGGGGAAGCCCGCCGTGAAGAAGAGGTCCTTGACCCCGACAGGGATGCCGTGTAAGGGACCCCGCAACTCCCCCCGCGCCGCCTCCTCCCCCAGGAGGCGAGCGGTGGCCATGGCTTCCTCCGCCATGACGGTGATGAAAGCGTTGACCTGGGGCTCAAGAGTCCTTATGCGAGCTAGGCACGCCTCTGTCAGCTCCGTAGGCGATATCTCCCGCCTGCGAATGAGGCGGGACGCCTCAGCCAAGGTAAGGCCCGTCAGCTCCTGGCCTTTCACGTCGTCGCTGGTGCCCGGAAAACGGCCGCCGGCCCCTCTTCCCCCAGGGGCAGGGAAAGTAGGACGTCCCGTCCCAGCCAAAGCATGGACAGGGAGGCAGAAAGAAGGGAGGCCCTCTCCTGGGGCAGGGGTAGGCCCGCCGCCTGGGCCAAGGCCCGCACCTCCTCCGTCACTCCTCCACCTCCATCTCCACCTCCTGCACCTTGCCCTCACGGATGCGGAAGGCCCGCACCACCGGCCTTTGCGGGTCCTTGAGGGAGATGACCAGGTAATACGTCTCTGGCCAGAAGGCCAGGCGTACATCGGTGGGCGATGGCACGGCCTCGGAGGCGGTGTGGGAGTGGTAGATGGCCAAGAACTCCCACCCCTTCTCCTCGCACTCCCGGTAGATGCGGAAGAGGTCCTGGGGGTCCACCTGATACCGATAGGGGCTCTGCTCGGCATTGCGACACCTGTAGAGCTTCACCGCCCGCCCATCGCGTCCGGCCACGATGCCACAACACTCTATGGGGGCCTCAGCCTGGGCATGGGCTATCATCTCCTCCAGGAAGGAGCGGGGAAGGCGCAGGGCCATCTTCAGAGCCTCCTGGGCCGATGCTACGGGTCTTGGAAGCCACCGTCAAGCCTCGCTTCGCCTGGTCAGGCGACGTCGTTCCAGGCGCAACATGCGCCTCCTCTCCGCCCGCGGCCGCGGCCTCTCCTGCCGGAGCCAGAGATAGAGCAGGGCAGGCAGGCTTATGGCCAGCACGGCGATGGCGATGATCTGCGCTGTGCGCAGCCCCATCCACACGATGTCGTCTAGCCGTAGGAAGCTAATGCCTAGGCGCATGGCCGAATATAGGGCGGCCCAAGCGAAGAAGGTGACCCCAGGCTTGGCCCGCCGGAATATCCACAACAGGACGAGGAAGATGGCCAAGTCGCCCAACATCTCATAGGCCACCGCCGGATGCTGCACGTATTCCGGCCCGAAGCGCAAGAAACTGGGGCTTTCGGGGTGGGTATAGCGCACACCCCAGGGGAGGCTTGTGGGCTCGGCGAAGTGTTCGCCATTGATGATATCGCCCACCCTGCCTATGGCCATGCCCAGGATGGCCCCCAGGGAGGCCACATCCGCCCCTCGCAGCTTGTTGGGGATGCGGGCCCAGAAGCCGTAGGCCAGGGCAGCCAAGGTGCCACCGATAAGGGCCCCATATATGGAGATGCCCCCCGCATTGATGGCGAAGATGTCCAGAGGGTCATTACGGAAGGAGTCCAGGTTCTCCAGCACATAGAGAGCCCGCGCCCCTACAATCCCCCCCACCACCAGGGCTACCGCCGTGTTGTAGATCTGGTCCTCGGTGTATCCCTCACGACGGGCGAAGCGGGCGGCCACCATCACCCCGATGATGACCCCCAAAGCAGCCAGCACCCCGTGCCAAGATATCTCCAGGCCACCTATTTGGAAGGGCACGGGGTCGATGGGGATTCGGATGGACAAGAGCTCAACCATCTTCTTCCACCTCCTGCTGGAGGAAGACGCCGGCACGTTGGAGCAGGGGGCCCAGCTCCCGCCTCAGGTCCATGCTTGCCTCCCCTTGTCCAACTATACATACCCCGTCTTCCCTGAGGCGAGCCCAAAGCCGACGCCTGGGTAGCCAGAAGATGAGGACGAGGCTCAGGACGAGAAGGGCAGCCCCGGCCCACACTAGGTTGACGGAGGGGTCGCGACGCACCTCGATGCCCACAAACGCCCTCTGGCCCAGGAAGATATACTCATATGGGCCCACCACGGCCGCCTCCCCGGGCTGTAGCGTAATGGGCCTATCGCCCAACCCCAAGACTATGAGGGTGGGCGGCCCCTCCCCACCTGCTACGGCCACCCTACCCCCCTGGGAGACGTTGCCCGTGCCATAAGCCACGTTGCTCATCTGCAAAAGGAGCCCCTCCCCCTGCCCAAGAGGGATGGGCACATCGGCGACCTCGGCCGCCGGGGCCTTCTGCACTTCCACCAGCTCCCACCGCACCCCTCCTAAGGAGGCCCCCTCGCCGGGGGCCAAGGTCACGGCCCGGGACAGATTTTGGGCATCGGCGATGAGGAGGGTGGCCTCCCCTTTGCCCTCCCGGAGCACCAGCGCCCAGTCCCGGCCAGCCACCGAGAGGAGAGCCAAGGAAGAGGTGAGACCCTGAGCGGTAACGATGGGGTTCCCCAGGGCTACTGCCCCCTCATAGGCCAGGCGCCCCGTCCCATCCTCCCAGGCGCGTAGATAAGGGGCGGGGCGCTGCATCTGGAGGGCCACCGTCTCATGATAGATGGCGCGGCCCGAGGATGCCTCCTTCACCATCACCTCGGCGCCGAAACCAAAGTAGGCTGCCAAATGGAAGCGGTACCCCCCATATTGACAGGGGGAGTTGACGGTGACGCGGCAGCGGGCCACCTCCTCCCCCTGCCGGAAGATGGCCAACTCCGCAGCATACTGAAGCGGCAGACCCTGGGCATCGAAGCGGGCCCACGCCCCCGTCACCTCCACCTCCATCTGCCGCGGATGGGTGGGGGTGGGGAAAACAGGCCTCGCCTGCCCCTCGGCCACCATGAGGGGGATGGAGAAGGCCTCCGCCCTACCCACGGCCGCCGCCAGCACCAGCACCACCACCGCCACGTGGGCCAGAAGGGTGCCGGCCTGGGCCCAGGGGAAGCGGTCGGCGAAGAGATAGGCGATGGACCCATCCCTTCGCACCTCCACCCTATAGAGGCGGCGGCGCAGCCCCCGCACTAGGGTCACTACGTCGGCTCGCCCCCATCCCTCCACCCTGTGAGGGGCCATATCGAAATAGACGTCAGGGGGCCATTTGCGAGGCCGGAAGATGGAGGCGTAAAGACCCGGCAGACGGCTGAGGGAGTAGGCCAGGAGGGAGGCCACCATGAGACCCAAACCGGCCGCGAACCAGGGGGTGCGGAAGACGTCCAAAAGGCCCAGGCGCCACAGCCAAGGGGTAGCCGGCCCCAGCCTCCTTTCCTGCTCCCCCAACCAAGCTCGCACCGATGCGGGGTCTCCTACTGCCCAAGGGGGTAACTGGGGCAACACCACCCCCACCAAGGCTACAGCAGCCATAACGGCGGTGATGATGACTGCCCACCGCGGCCCCACCAGGAAGGAGAAAAGATCCCGCCCCCAGCGGCGCACGAGCGCCGCCTCCCACCCAGGCGCCTCAGCGGAGGATCTGAAGGATCCCCTCCTCCAACTCGCTGGCACCGATGGCCTCCTGCACCCCTATCCCACCCTTCTGTTCCTTAAAGGCCCCGGCGTGGACGATGCGTATGACCCCTTGTCTGTCCACGAAGAAGGTGGTAGGCAGACCCAAGAGACTATAGGTCCTGGCCACGGCCCCTATCTTGTCCAGGGCCACGGTGAACCTCATGCCGAACTCCTCGGCGAACTGCCTCACTCTGTCCTCCGGCTCTCCCACGTTGACAGCCACCACCTCTAGCCCCTCATTTCGGTAGCGCTGATACGCAGCCACCAGTTGGGGCATCTCCTTGCGGCAGGGGGGGCACCAGGTAGCCCAGAAGTTTATGACGACTCCTTTGCCCCGCAAATCGCTCAGGCGCACCGTCTTGCCATCTAAGGTGGGGAGGAGGAAGTCGGGGGCGAGGGCTCCCTCCCGGGGGGCCACCTCCTTGTCCGGCGTCGCCAGGGCTGGGGGCAGGTCCACAGGGCCGTAAGCGTCCAGGGCCTCCCCCCCACCCCCACGGGGCCTGTACTCCAGCCACCAGATGGTGAAGGCGATGGCCACCACCGTCAGCAGGGGTATCACGGTCCGTCGCACAAGATCTCCCTTCAAGGCCCTACACCCCCGCATAGCTATGGAGGCTGGAGATGGCCAGGTTGACGCCGAAGTATGTGAATAGGACGCTCAAATAGGCCACCACCAACACCCATGCCCCTGTTATTCCCCGCCAGCCCCGCACTGCCCGCAGGTGCAGATAGACGCCATAGATGAGCCACGTCATCAAGGAGGACGTCTCCTTGGGGTCCCATCCCCAGTAACGGCCCCAGGCCATGTTCCCCCAATAGGCCCCAATGGCGATGCCCAGGGTCAGAAGGGGGAACCCCACTGCCACCGCGCGAAAGGCCACCACATCCAGGGCAGCGGCCTGCGGGAGCCACGAGAATCTCCTCCCCTCCCCCTGTAGCAGCTGGAGGACAGCCGCTCCAAACGAGACGGTGAAGGCCCCATAGGCCAGGACCATGATGCCCACATGGGCCGCCAGCACTCCCCGGCTCTGTAGGGCCGGCACCAGGGGCTCCACCTGCCAGGGGAAGAAGGCCATGTTGACGACCAACAGGGCCAGCACCAGGGGCTGCACCACCGCCCCCACCATCCTCATTCTCTGGCCGTAGGCCCTCTCGAAGAGGACGTGAAAGGCCATGATGGCCCCCGTGAAGGCCGCCGTGAACTCCCACATATTGGCCCAAGGCGGGCGATGGCTGGCCAGCCACCGGCACACCAGAGAGGTGACCATGGCCCCCAGGGCCAGCCAGGCGCATAGGGTTCCCATGGCCCCAAGGGGAGGACGCCAACCCCCCAAGAAGGCCCCATTTCCCGTTCTTGGGGCCAGGGCCATCTCGGAGAGAAGGTGCCCCCAATAGGCCACAGCAGCCCCCGCCGTCAGCGCCAGGGCCACCCACAGGGCGGTCACCGATGCCCCCTCTAGCGTCATGGCCTCATCAACACCTTAGCGTATGCCGGGCCTCTTAGGGCGAGGAGAAGGCCCGCCGGTATAGCGCCATGGCCTCCTCAGGGGGGAGGCCCTGGCCCAAGTAGCCATCCCCCACTCGGATCTCGAAGTGGAGATGGAACTCGGAATCGGGCGCCGCCACCTCCTCGGGCGTCCCCGTGTTGCCCACATAGCCGATGACCTCCCCTGCCTCCACCCAGGCCCCCACCCTTATGGCTGGGGCGATGGCGTCCAGATGGGCATACCGGGTGACCACCCCTCCACCGTGATCGATCCACACCTGACGTCCCCGAAAGCGGTCCAGGGCCTCGGCATCGGTATAGCCCTGGGCCGCCGCACGGGCCAAGAGCTCCTTCAGCTCGGGAGCAGTGAGAGGCACATAGTCCAGGTCGGCCCGCACTACGACCCCTCTCGCTGCCGCCCGTACCGGCGTCCCCCGCCCGATGGGCACGCAGGAATGCCCAGGATAGAAGTCCACCCCTTCATGGACCCCGTGGCGGTAGGGGCGTGGGGCCCCCGGCCAGAGGGTGGGAAGCTCGGGCAGGCACGCCCCCTCGATGGGCATCACCATCCCTTGCAGGGGCACAGGCACGGCCGTAGAGGAGGGAGGAGGCGTCGGCACTGCCATCGGGGTCTCTTGGATAGACGTTGGGGGCGCTGCAGAGGGAATAGTCGCTACGGCTGGGACAGTGGCCACGCCCGCCGGCACATCCTCCTGCCCACGACAGGCCAGAGCCACCAGGGCCAGAAGCAGCAACACCCTAGCTAGCCACAGAGTAGCCCTCCTCCTCCATGGCCCTCTTGATGTCCGCCAGGGAGGACAAAGAGGGGTCGTAGCGGATGGTCACCTGTTTGGCAGCAGGATGGCCACCCACCCACTCCACCCCCGGTAGGGCCGTCAAAGCCTTGCGGATAGCCTGGATGCAGTGGTCACAGGAGATGTCGGGGGAGACGAGGGTCACCTCTTCCATAAGCGCTCCCATGCTCTGGGGATAGGGCTCCTCAAGGACAGTATACGGGGGCGGTAGGCCCTGAGCAAGGCATCGTGATGGGCCTGGGCCTCTAGGTGGTCGTCCAGGGGCGCGAGGGTGAGAGGGCCATAGCGCCGGGCCAGGGCCAGGTGAATGAGGTGGTCGGCCAGGTGGGGGTTCTTGGGCAGGAGAGGCCCGTGGAGGTAGGTGCCAAAGACGTTCTTGTATGTGGCGCCCTCAGTGCCGTCCTGGCCGTTGTTGCCGAACCCCCGCAGGACACGGCCCAGGGGCTGGGCACCAGGGCCCAGATAGGTGCGCCCCCCGTGGTTCTCGAAGCCCACCACCGTCTGTCCATGCCAGTCCACGGCGGCGTTGCCGATGAGACGCCGTGCACCTGGGCCGGGATGGATAGTCCAGATATCCAGCAGGCCGATGCCCGGTAGCTCCTCTCCCTCAGCCGTGCGGTAGTAGTGGCCCAGGAGCTGGTACCCTCCGCACACCGCCAACACCACAAGGCCCTCCTCCACCCCTTGGCGGAGGCTGAGGGCCTTCTCCTGCAGGTCGGCGCTTATAAGCCTCTGCTCCCGGTCCTGGGCCCCTCCGATGAAGACCATGTCATACCGTTGAGCGTGAAAGGGCTCCCCCACCTCCACCTCCTCCACCACCAGGGAGATGCCACGGGCCCGACAGCGGTGGGCGATAGCCATGATGTTGCCCCGGTCGCCATAGAGGTTCATATGGCGGGGATAGAGGTGGGCTAGGCGTAACTCCAAGGCCTATCCCTCCCAGAAGCGGGGGCGGCCCGCCCATCGCGCCAGGATCTCCCGCACCTCCAATAGGGCAGTGTAGGTGGGGACCACATGGAGGGTTCCCCCTTGGGGGGTGGCGGCCAGGGCACGCTCTAGAGCTGGCTTAGGCCGCCTCTCCACATCTTGCGGTTGAAGGGAGGCGTATTTCAGGCGCAGGGCCAGGTCGTAGGCCCGGTCGCCACCGGCCAGGAGATAGGCCACCCGCCCCTGCAACAGCTCGAAGTCCACATCCCATATCCAGGAGACATCACGGCCATCGGCCAGGCGGTCGTTCAGGAAGATAGCCAGGTAAAGGGGCGCCGCAGAGGCCAGGGTACGCAACACCTGGTTGAGGCCTGCTGGGTTCTTGGCTAGCACCACCCGCACCCGCCGCCCTCGCACGGCGATCTCCTCCTGCCGGCCGAAGGGGCCATGGCCGGCCAGGCCGCGGCGGGCCTGATGCCAGGGGAGACCTAGGGCCAGAGTAGCCGCAGCGGCCGCCAGGACGTTATAGGCGCTGTAGAGGCCTTGGAGGGGGGTGGCCACCTCCTCACAGCGTCCGTCGGGAAGGGACATCTTCAGGACGAGGCCGCCGTCCTGGGCCACCTCCGTTGCTGCCACTTGAGGGTGAGGGCGGGCCAGCCCGCAGGAGGAGCAACCCCACCACCCCAGGTGAGCATAATAGACCCGCTGATACTCCAGGTCATGTCCGCAGCGGGGACAGAGGCGGGCATCGGCAGCATGCTCCAGAGAGGGCCGAGCAGGCCCGGCGTCCTCCAACCCATAGAGGAAGATAGGCCCGCGGGCGTAAGGAGCCAGGGAGGCCACCAGAGGGTCATCGGCGTTCAGGACAATAGTCGCCTGCGGGGTTAGGGAGGCCACCGCCTGCTGCCAGATGGCTACCACCCTGTCCACCTCCCCATATCGGTCCAGCTGGTCGCGGAAGAGGTTGGTGAAGACCACCACCCGTGGGCTCAGGGCGGCTATCGCCTCCGGTAGGGTGGCCTCGTCCACCTCGAAGATGCCCATAGAGCGGGGGGCCTGGGGGCTTAGGGCTAGGGCCGTAGCCACCCCCCGCATGAGGTTGGAGCCAGCCCCGTTGGCCACCACCGAGAGCCCACAGGCAGCCGCCGCCCCAGCCAGGAGACGGGCGGTGGTGGACTTGCCGTTGGTGCCTGTCACCAGGGCGCACCCTAGGTCTAGGCGCCGGCCCCTCCGCTCCACCAGCTTGGGGCAGATGAAGAGGGCCACCAGGCCAGGGAAGGCGGTGCCCCCACCGAGGCCCAGCCTGCGGAGGAGGAAAGCCCCAGCCCGCGCCGCTGCCACCGCCACGCTCTCCATGGGGTCCTCACCTGTTGGCCAGGGTGTAGTTGTCCATTGGTTCCTCCATTAGCTGGCCTTCCCACTGGCCCGTCCCTGGGGGGACAGATCCCAGGCCCAGTATGTGCTCGGGAAGGCAAGGCCAGCAATCCTAGGGCTTGAGCAACACCTTTATGCACCCCTCCCGCCGGTGGGCGAACAGGTCGTATCCCAGGGGTGCCTCGTCCAAGGAGAGGACATGGGTCACCACCACCGAGGGGTCCAGACGCCCATCGGCGATGAGGCCCAGGAGGGGGGCCATGAAGTTGCGAGATGGGCAAACACCAATGCGGAAGGAGATGTCCCGCAAAAAGGCCTGGAACATGGGGAAGGGGAACTGGGGCTCCGAGAACACCCCCACCACCGATATGGTGCCCCCGCCCCGCACATAGGTGAAACAGGAGCGAATGGACTCCACGCTGCCTACGGCTTCGATGACCACATCGGCACCCCGCCCCTCGGTGTGCTCCCGCACCACCTGAAGGGGATCGGTGCGCGACATGTCCACAGCCACGGCCCCTAGCTGAGAGGCCAGCTCCAATCGCTCGGGCACGGAGTCGATGGCGATGACGGCCTTGGGGCAGAAGAGGTGGGCGCACATTTGGGCCATGAGTCCCACAGGCCCACACCCTATCACCACCACCACGTCCCCGGGCTTTATCTCGCCGCGCAGGGCAGCGAAGTACCCAGTGGCCAGGACGTCGCCCACAAAAATGGCCTTCTCATCAGGCACATCCTGCGGCACCTTCTCCAGGGTGAAGTGGGCGAAGGGGACGCGCATACGCTGGGCCTGAGCCCCTGGCCCCACTCCGAAGCCCAAGACCTTCTGACTAGGGCACTGGCTGGGCCAGCCCCGCAAGCAATAGAAGCAGCGTCCGCAGCTGGCCAGAAACGCCCCTACCACCCGGTCGCCAGGGCGCAGGTTGGGCACCCCCTCCCCCACCTCCTCCACCACTCCCACGTACTCATGTCCTAAAACCCAACCTGTCAAGGGCATGGACAAGCGCCCCGTGTAGACGTGGAGGTCGGAGCCGCAAATGGCTGCTGTAGTTACTCTGATGATGGCATCGGTGGGCTCCTCAAGGTGCGGCTCGGGCACCTCCCGCACCTCCACCTGGTAAGGGCCCTGAAAAGTGACCGCTTTCATGATCCCTCCCTTCCCACCGAGGGCCCTAATAGGGACATGGCGCGCTCTGGATAGTTGGAGACGATGCCGTCCACCCCCAGAGCCAAGACGCGCTCCAGGTCCTGCTGGGCATCCACCGTCCAAGCGTAGAGCCGTAGGCCGTGTCGGTGGGCCTCCTCCACTTGCCGCGGCCCCAGGGCCTCATGCTGGACGGCGATGCCGTGCGCCCCCAGGCCCAAGGCGACCGCCAAGGGCCGGGGCCAGGTGGCAGCCTTTTGGGCATCCACCAGCAAGACCCGCGGCATGCGGGGAGCCAGCTGCATCATCCCAGCCAGAGCTTGGGGATGGAAGCTCCATACCTGGGCCCCCTCCTCCCCCACAGTGGCGGCGATGGCCCTCGCTACCGCCTCCTCGCGGCCGGCCACCTTTACCTCCGCCACCAAGAGGGCACGGCCCCTCAAGGCTCGTGCCGCCTCCTCCAGGGATGGCACCCTCTCCCCGCCAGCGATGCGCAGGGACTGTACCTGGGCCCAGGTGAGGGAGGCCAAGGGCCCTTGGCCATCGGTGGTGCGGTCTACCGTCTCATCGTGCATGAGCACGGGCACACCGTCTGCCGTGAAGCGCACGTCCACCTCCACAGCATCCGCCCCCAAGGAGAGAGCGCAGGCGATGCTTAGGAGCGTGTTTTCAGGGCCGTGGCCAGCACAGCCAGCATGGGCTATCACCAAGGGCCGAGGACGCCTGCTCACCCCTCCATTATAGGGGGAGAGCCAAGATACCACCTTCTCTTGCTCCACCATCCCAGCCCATGGAGGGCAGTAGGCCCTATTTGTCCCCTGCTTCCCGAGATATATAAGCTATAAGTGGCCATGTGGGTGGTGCGCGCGCTGGCCCTAGCTCTGGCGCTGGGGCTTACGGCCTGCCGCGGGGCTGGGCCCACCATGACCGCGCCCATGCCCCAGGCGTCGGCAGCGGTGCGCCCAAGCCCTGGGTGCTCCTCGCCTGATGCCAGCGTATACGACCAATCGGGGAGATCGCAGGTTCGGGAGATAGCGGTGGATGGAGGGGAACGCAGCTATAGGGTGTATGTCCCTTCATCAGCTTCCCCACAGGTGCCGGCGCCCATCGTCTACAACTTCCATGGCCTCGGGTCCAACGCCCTGGAGCAAGAGGTGTACTCAGGCCTGGTGCCGCTGGCGGAGGAAAAGGGGTTCGTGCTAGTGAGCCCCGATGGAGCCGGCGTGATAAAGGGGTGGCATCTGCCGGGGCTGCCTGTGGCAGACCCGGAGCGGGACCTGCGGTTCTTTGATGCCCTGCACGCCTACCTACTACGGTCCCTGTGCCTAGATGAGGGCCGCGTATACGCCACAGGTATGTCCAACGGCGCTTTCTTCGCCTCCGCTCTGGCCTGCCGAAGGTGGCAGGTGGTGGCGGCCATCGCTCCCGTGGCTGGGGTCTTCTACCCTCGCGCGGGGTGTGAAGGCCCGGTGCCCATCTTGGCCTTCCATGGCACCCAGGACGCCATCGTGCCCTATGGACCTGGACTCATATTTAACATCATCCCCTATGAGGGGGCAGAGGCCTATGTGGAGAGATGGGCCCGCACCAACGGCTGCCAAGGCTCCCCCCGCCGAGAGCGCCTGGGTCGAGAGGTGACACGTCTATTCTATGGGGGATGTAAGGCCGCCACCGAGCTGGTGGTGGTGGAGGGAGGGGGCCACACCTGGCCTGGGGCGGTGGATGTGCCCCGCCTTGGGCTCACCACCCAAGAGGTCTCGGCCGCCCGCCTCATGTGGGACTTCTTCGCCCCGCAGCGGTCCCAGGGCCCCTAAAGGCCAAGGGCACCACCGCCGATGCTCCGGGGCTGGGCTCATAGGCGCACCGTCCCGCCCCGACCTGATGGACGCCAGACCTCTGCTAAGGTGGCCATGGCTGAGATAAAGGTGTATAATTCAGCCATCTGGGAGGGAGCCTCCTTGGGGGTGTGACGTGGCGGGTTCAGGCCCTTTTGGCCGGTCGGCTCCACAGCTCTATGTGGCCCTCGCTCGCCTCCTGACCATCCCCTTCGTCATCTCGGTGGGGCTGGGCGCTTTTCTTATCACCTACTACGCCCTCGAGGTGTCCATCTTTGGAGCGGCCATCTATGGCCTCATATCCTTCTTGCTGGCCTGCGCTTTCCTCTTCAGCCTAGGCATCCTATACCAGCGGGCCGATCTGGACCCCCTGCTGCGGCAGGGGCCCCTCCTCACCTCTGAGGAGCGGAGGGCCATCCTGCAGCAGTCGCTGGAGGAGGTAAGGCGCCGTGCTGCCCAGGCCCAGTGCTGGAAGAACCGTCGCGTCTTTTACCAGAACGCCGCCATGGTGGCCCTGGGGCTGGTGGGCATAGCCGCCATGGGGCGGCACTTCTTCGGCCTCTTCCCCCACGAGGTGTTCATCGTACCCTTGCCGATGCTGATGGGAATGGGGGTGCTGGCGGCCCTGCTTCTGCCGCGTTTCCTGCTGGTGGTGCTGCTGCTGGCAGGGGTGGCCGTGGCCATGATGGCCCTGGGGCTGGGGCCTGAGTTCGTCCTCTTCCTGGTGCCATATCTGCTCACCTTTCCCCTGCTGCTGGTCATCAACTTCCTCATCCTCTTCGGGCCCCTGGCCATCTTCAACCTGATGCAGATCAAGGTCATCCGCCCGGGGGAGGCCACCTGGGGCGTCTCCCTGGACGATGTGCGTGGGCAGGAAGAGGCCAAGAGGCAGATCATCACCGCCCTGCGCATCTTCGCCTCCGCCGAGGGTCAGAAGCTGGTGGAGCTAGGGGGGCGGCCTGAGCGAGGCATCCTGATGGTGGGGCCGCCGGGCACGGGCAAGACCCTCATCGCCAAGGCCATCGCTAGCACCTTGAGCGCCCCCATCATCATTACCAACGGCTCGGCCTTCCTCTCCACTTTCCTGGCCATCGATGTGCTGGTGATGATGTACATGCGGCTGCGGGCTGAGGCCCTGGCCAAGGAGTTCGGGAGGGTGGTAGTGTTCATCGACGAGGCGGAGATGCTGCTGCAGCGTCGGGGCGGGATGGTGCCGGCCCCCACCCAAGGCTCCGCCGGTCGGTGGGCCAGTATCTGGCGCATCTTCGACTACGACGACATGGGGTGCATCTCGCCCTGTGGGCTCATGTTCGATCATCCAGAGGCGCGGGAGTCCTTCTGGGAGCGCAAGTTCCCGCCACGGCAGCAAACGGCGCCCCAGGTGATCCCCTTCCCCTTCTTCGGCGGTGCGGGCGGGTTCTCCATGGCCATCTTCCCCTTCCTGGTGTGGCTGGACGGCATGGATTCGCCACCCCTCCTCTCACGGGTGGTGCGTAGCAAAGTCAACGAGTTGCTGGACGTGTTGTTCGTTCCCCCCTACATCCGCCTCCGCGGCGAAACCATCTACCTGCGACTGCCGCCGGCACGGCCTCCCACCCACAACATCTACTTCTTCGCCGCCACCAACCGCCCCCACTTGATAGACCCAGCCATGCGCCGGCCGGGGCGATTCGGCAAGACGGTGGTGTTCACCACCCCCGGCGAGGCCGAGCGGGAGGACATCGCCGACCTTTATTTCTCCAAGGTGGCTCATCACCCTAGCCTGGACGACCCCGAGCGGCGCAAGGAGTTCGCCCGCGTCACCGTGGGGCTGAGCCCGGCCGAGATCGAGCAAGTTATACGCGACGCCGTCAACTACCGGCACGATCATATCCAGCGCCTGCTAGAGGTGAAGGCGGCGGTGGAGGCAGGCCGCCCCCTAGACAGGGACGCCCAGAAGTTCTGGGAGCGCTACCGTCACGAGCTGGAGCAGCCCGACTGGGACAGGCCCTGGGTCACCTGGGACGCCCTCATGGAGTCCCTGGCCGCCCTGCGCCACGGCATGGCCAAGCCCACCCGCACCACCGAGCGCAACCGGGAGCGCACGGCTTACCACGAGTTCGCCGGTCACTTCCTGCCCCTGCGTTACTTTTGTGGAGAGTGGTATAGACCCGTCGTCCTCTCCATCATGCCCCGGGGCGAGGCCCTGGGAATGGTGGCCCACGTGCCCATCGAAGAGCACGACCCGCAGCCCCAACATGTGCTGGAAGGGCTGCTGAGGGTAAGCGTGGGGTCCATTGTGGCCGAGCGCCTCTTCTTCAAGGATAACGACCCAGGCGTCTCTAAGGACCTGGAGAACGCCACTCGCATCGCCGCTGCCATGGTGGGCCTCTTCGGTATGGTGCCCCGCCGCTGCACGGCCGAGGAATACCGGCGGTACCAGCGCATCGGCGAGTCCATCCTCTCGGTAGCCAACAGCCATCCTCTGCTGCCAACGGAGGGCCAAAGCTTCGTGGCATCCACCCTGAGCTCACCCCGCAAGCGGGAGCACGTGTGTGTGCTGCTGGGGCAAGCCTTCGTGGACGTCTACCGGCTGCTGCGAAAGAACCGCGACCTGGTGCCGCCAGTGGTCCAGGAGCTGCTGCTAAAGGACGAGTTGGTGGGCCGCGACCTGGAGCGGCTGTGGGAGATGCAGGAGATCCACCCTCTCCGCCCCGAGGACAAGGCCATCTGGCCTGAGGAGGAGGTGGCCCCTGAGAACCCCTTCTATCGCAACCCCGATGGCGCCCAGGCCGTTGGCGTCGCTTAGCCATGGGGGTGGAGGAGTTGAGACGTCTGATAGCGCTCATAGCCCTGGGGCTGGCGCTTTGGGCAGCGGGGTGCACACGGGAGCTATCTTATGACCGCCCTGAACTGAGCATCCGCGGCGACGACAACCATGAACGTGTACGCTCCATCGCCTCAGCGGTCCACCGCAAGTTCAGCGATACCCTGGCCGTCCCCACTGGGGAGATGCTGACAGACGATGAGGGGACACACGCCCAGTACCTGGTCCTCGTCACCGTGCCCCAGGAGACCTTCTTCGACTCGCCTTCCAGCCCGCGAGGAGTGCAGGCGCAGCGGAGGGCCCACTCCCAGCTCAACGCGGCCATCGCCACTCTTCTGCAGCTCAGCATGAAGTACCTAGTGCCCCAGGACATGAGCATCACCTCCATCATCATGCTCCTGGTTTTGCCCAACGGCGAGGTGTGGCAGGTGGAGGGGCAGGTGGATCAGTTGAAGGACATACCTCATGACGCATCAACGGAGCAGTGGCTGGAGCGGGTCTCAGCAGACCGGCAGGCCATCGTGCCCGAGTCGGTGCTACAGGAGATCTTGGACGCCCTTAACTGGGACGCCGAAAGGGCTGCGCCTATCCCCCGCCGGTAGAGGGCCCCTTTCCCACCAGCCAGCTCCGGAACTGGCGCTCCAACTCATATGCCTCCGCCTCCAGAGGAAGCTTTTGTGAATAGCGGAACCCGTGGCGCACCAGGTCCCACCAATACCTCAGCAAGAAGCCCACGCAACCATAGCGGCGGAACTGCTCCACATGCTTTATCTCATGAGCCAAAAGGGCCAAGAAGTCCGGGTCATCGGGGTCACGCCGCCGCGAGCCCAGGAAGACGAAGGTGCCCACCGTCATAGCGCTCTTACGCAGCACGGCCCGCACCAACCAGCACACCGGCCCTCCCGTTATCACACGCACCTGTGCCACGTCCAGCCCCGGGAACCAGGGCCGCAGCACCTCCGCCTCCCTGGGCGATATCCTCACACTTTTCATCTTCCCTGCACCCCTGGCCTGCGGGCACCAGCTATATAATAAGGGCATGGTAAGGCTCAAAAGGGCCTATGACCCCCCTTCACCGGAAGATGGCCATCGCTATCTGGTGGACCGGCTCTGGCCCCGGGGGATAAGTAAGGAGGCCCTGCAGCTCCGGGGCTGGCTGCGCGACCTCGCCCCCAGCGACCCCCTCCGCCGCTGGTTCGGCCATGACCCCGCTAAGTGGCCCCAGTTCCAGGCCCGCTATCGCCAGGAGCTGGCCACCCCCCAGCGCCAGGCGGTGCTGCAGCAGCTGGCGCAAGAGGCCCGTAGAGGCACCGTCACCCTGGTATACAGTGCCCATGACAGGGAGCACAACAACGCCGTGGTCATCAAGGCCGTCCTGGAAGAGATGATGGAGGAATTATGAACGCCCAGCCCTTCCCCCTAGAGGAGCTGGCCCAGCGCATCGTCCAGGAGGCGGGGGACGCGGTCATAGTGGCCAATAGAGATGGCCTGGTGCGCTTCTGGAACCGACGCGCGGAGGAGATCTTCGGCTATTCAGCCCAGGAGGCCCTGGGCCAGAGCCTGGACATCATAATCCCTGAGCGGTTCCGCCAACGCCATTGGGATGGATACCGCCGGGCCATGGCCACAGGACAGACGAAGTACGGACGGGGGGAACTCCTTTCCGTGCCCGCCCTGCGCAAGGACGGCTCCCGTATCTCCATCGAGTTCACCATTGCTATGCTCAAAGACCGCCATGGCCACGTGGAGGCTGTGATCGCCATCGCGCGCGACGTGACCCGCCGCTGGCAGGAGGAGAAGGCCCTGCGGGATAGGCTAGCTCAGCTGGAGGCCCGCCTGCGGGAATCTGCCTAGTGCTATACTTGCCATTGGCAGGGATTATGAATGCTATCCTCCTTACCGAGAACGCCCGCATCGTCCTCGAGCGACGTTACCTGGCTAAGGACGAGAGGGGACAGCCCGTGGAGACGCCTGAAGGGCTGTTCCGGCGCGTGGCCCACAACATCGCCCAGGCCGAGCTTCTCTACCAGCCTCTAGAGGACCAGCGACGGGTGGCCTATTGGGAGGAGGAGTTCTACCGCCTCATGGCCAGCCTGGACTTTCTCCCCAACTCTCCCACCCTCATGAACGCCGGGCGGGAACTACAGCAGTTGGCCGCCTGTTTCGTCCTGCCCGTGGAGGACTCCATCGAGGGCATCTTCGAGACTATCAAGCACACCGCCCTCATCCACAAGACGGGGGGAGGCACTGGCTTCTCCTTCTCCCGCCTGCGGCCAGAGGGGGACAGGGTGCGCACCACCATGGGGGTAGCCTCGGGGCCGGTATCCTTCGTTAAGGTGTTTGACGCCGCCACAGAGGCCATAAAGCAGGGAGGGACTCGCCGCGGGGCCAATATGGGGATCCTCCACATCTCCCACCCCGACATCGAGAAGTTCATAGCCCTGAAAGTGGATGGCCGAACCCTTCCCAACTTCAACATCTCGGTGGCTGTCACCGACGCGTTCATGCGGGCGGTGGAGGAGGACCGGGAATGGGAGCTCATAAACCCCCGCACGGGGCAGGTGGTAGGTAGGCGGCGCGCTCGTCAGCTCTTCGACCTCATAGTGGACAGCGCCTGGCGGTGCGGCGACCCCGGCCTGGTGTTCATCGACCGCATCAACGCCGACAACCCCACACCTCACCTGGGCCACATAGAGGCCACCAACCCCTGCGTCCCTGGCGACACCTGGGTCATGACCAAGGAGGGGCCGCGCCAGGTGAGGGAGCTGCTGGGAAGGCGGTGTCAGCTGCTGGTACATGGCCAGCCCTTTGAGACCACCTCCGCAGGGTTCTTCTCCACCGGCAGCCGCCCCCTGGTGCGGATTACCACCTATGAGGGCTATAGCCTCCGCCTCACCCCGGATCATCTGGTGCTGCGGGTGAGGCGGCTGGCCGGCCGCATGTTCAAGGAGTGGGTGCCGGCAAGTAGCCTCCGCCCTGGGGACCGCATCGCCCTCAACGACCACCGCGCCCTGGCGGGCTGGCCAGGCCCATATGGAGAGCAAGAAGGGTATCTGATGGGCTTCCTCGTTGGCCACAGGAGGGCCCAGCAGGCAAGGCTTCCCTTCGGGCACCGGCAGGGCGATGGGGGGATTACGGCTGCTGCCCCCCAGCGGGCCGGGGCTGTCGCTACCATGCGGCACGCCCGGACATGGGGAGGAACCTGGCCTGAGGAGAGGTGCCTCCCCCAGGGCCATTGGGAGAGGCTGGTCATCACCCCGCCTTCCCCTACTGCTGCTAAGGCGATCCTGCCTGCCCTGGAGAGGGCATCTTCCGCCTTCTACAGGGGCTTTTTGCGAGGGCTCTTCGATGCTGCGGGTTATGTGCGGTGCCATCCTCGCCAGGGCGTGAGGCTCCACCTGGCCCTAAGGGACCGGCGGTGGTTGCAAGCGGCCCAGCGCATGCTCCTCCGCCTGGGCATCGTCAGCACCATCCGCCGCCGTCGGGGTGGGGACATGATTGTGCTGCCTCGGGCCCCGGGCGGCCAGGGCAGCCGCCGCCAGCCCCGGCACGAGCTAGTCATCGGCGGCCAAGGGGCATGCCGTTACGCCGAGATTATAGGCTTCGCCGATGACCGGAAGGGGAGGCGATTGGGAAGGCTCCTCTCCCTGAGCCGCCGCCTTCCCCGCCAGCGCTTCGTGGCCAGAGTAAAGGCAGTGACCTCCGCTGGTGAGGAGCCCGTCTACGATGTCCAGGTCCCTGGGGCCAACGCCTTCGATGCCAACGGCTTCCTGGTCCATAACTGTGGCGAACAGCCCCTGTTGCCCTACGAGTCGTGCACCTTGGGCTCCATCAACCTCCTGCGCTTCGTGCGCACCGACGGCGACAGGCCTCGCGTGGACTGGGAGCGCCTGGCCCAGGTGATCCCCATCTGTGTGCGTTTTTTGGACAACGTGGTGGACATGAATCGCTACCCCATACCCCAGATCGAGGAGGCCACCAAGCGGACGCGCAAGATCGGCCTGGGGATCATGGGCTGGCACGACCTGCTGCTGCGCCTGGGGATCCCATATGACTCCGAAGAGGCTCTCTCCTTGGCCGAGGAGTTGATGCGCTTCTTACAGGAGAAGGCCAATGAGGCATCGTTGGCCCTGGGGGAGGAGAGAGGACCTTACCCGGCGTGGGAAGGCTCCCGCCACTACCCCCACCTGCCCTACCGCAACGCCACCCGCACCACCATCGCCCCCACAGGCACCATCTCCATCATCGCTGGCTGCTCCTCGGGCATTGAGCCCCTCTTCTCCCTGGCCTTTTACCGGCACCACTACCTGGATCCCCATGACCCCTCCAAGGTGACCCGCCTGCGGGAGGTGAACCCCTACTTCGTGGAGGTGGCCCAGAGGGAGGGCTTCTACTCCGAGGACCTCCTGGATTACCTGGCGGCCGGGGGCAGGCTGCAGGACCGCCCGGAGGTGCCCGACTGGGCCAAAAGGCTTTTTGTCACCGCCCTGGACATCGACCCATCATGGCACATACGCATGCAGGCCGCCTTCCAGCGCCATGTGGATAACGCCGTCTCCAAGACCATCAACATGCCCCGCAACGCCACCAGGGAGGATGTGGCCCGGGCCTTCTGGCTGGCCTATAAGGAGGGAGTGAAGGGTATCACCGTGTTTCGCGAGGGCTCCCGCCCCATGGCCGTCCTCTCCCACGCCACGGCCAACCTGCGGGGCCCCGAGCAGGAGACGGCGGAGGCAGCGCGGGACATGGGCGCCAGCCCCACCCGCCCCCTCCCCTACCGGGAGCGCCTCCCCGATGAGCGGCGGTCCATCACCCATAAGTTCCAGGTGGGTGATCAGGAAGGATACATTACCGTGGGCCTCTACGAGGATGGACGACCGGGGGAGATCTTCATCAAGATGGCCAAGGAAGGGTCCACCGTCTCCGGGCTCATGGACGCCGTGGCCCTCCTCACGTCCGTCGCCCTCCAGTATGGGGTGCCGTTGGGAGACCTGGCCCGCAAGCTCAAGAACACCCGCTTCGAGCCCTACGGCCCCACCAACAACCCCCGCATCCCCTGGGCTACCTCTGTCCTGGACTATATCTTCCGCTGGCTGGAGATGAAGTTCGCCCCCTCAGGGGAGGCCACCAGCCCCCATATTGGCGAGCCCCTGAACCCAGCCATGCATCCCGACGAGCAGACGGGCATGACCTGCCCCGAGTGTGGGGCCCTGCTGATCTACCAGGAGGGATGCCTCATCTGCCGCAGCTGTGGCTACACTAAGTGTGGATAAGAGCCGTGGCCACGAAGACTCGTCCGCCCAAGTATCACTTCCTGCGCTGGCGTACCCTGTGGGACCTCCTCTCCTTTGGGGTCTGCCTCCTCACGGGCAGAAGGCGCTCCTTTGCCAGGGATGGACTGCGCATCATGCAGGTGAACCCCTTCCCACGGAGGGCACGGGGACTGGAGCACGTGCCCCAGAGGGGAAGCTTCGTGGCCGTTATGAACCACTATGACCGCGACGGCCTGCACCCCTACCACTGCGCCATGATGGTGAACGCCCTGGTACAGCCGCGACGCCAAGAGAGCCCTGAGATACGGTGGGCCTTCACCAGCGAGCTTTGGGGCCGGAAGGTGGGCCCCTTCCCCATCCCCTTACCCCTCATCAGGTGGGTATTTCGGCGCATCGCCAAGGTCTACGGCTTCGTGGTCATACCGCGGCGGGAGGAGCTGGTGATGGGAAGGGCGGCGGCCATACGCGCCTTCTTGGAGGCCCTCGAGGCCGGGCCTGTGGGCCTCACACCTGAAGCCGCAGGCTCCGGTCGCCTGATTGAGCCCCCGGCCGGCAGTGGCCTCTTTATGTTGGCCCTGGCCCGGCGTGGCCACCCCTTCCTGCCCATTGCCGTATGGGAAGACGAGGGAGTGCTGAACATCGTCTTCGGCGAGCCCTTCCATCTGGAGGTGGACGAGTCCCTGCCCCGCCAGGAGCGGGACCGCCAGGCGCGGGAGCAGGTGATGGTGGCCATCGGCAAGCTCCTACCTCCTGCTTATAGAGGGGCATATGCCGAGGCCATCGCATACGCCCTGGCAGCCCAGTCTAGCTCCTCCGAGGCAGGGAGGGGCGAGATGGGGTGAGACCTAGGCCCCGGTTCTCCATACGACAGCTGCCCACGTCTTGGGCCTTTCAGCTGTTGGCCACCGGCCTCTTCGCCTTCTTGGTGGTGTGGCGGGTGGACCTCTCGCAGGTGGCCGACGCCCTGCAGGATGCCAATTACCTTTGGGCCATAGCGGCTGCCGTCTTCTCCACCTCCACCAAGTTCATCGATACCGTGCGGTGGCGGGTCTACTTGGCCAAAGTGGGGCGTCCGCCCCTGTTGGGCCTATTTGGCGCCTTCCTCATCGGCAACCTGGGCAACAACCTCTTGCCCATGCGGGTGGGGGATCTGGCCAAGATCCAGATCGTGGCCAACAGGTATGGGCTTTCCAGAGCGGGGCTGGCCTCTTCGGTGTTCGTGGTGGAGTCGGTGATGGACGGAGTAACGTTCCTCATCCTGCTGGTGGCAGGGCTGGCCTTCCTGGACGTGGGGTTCGTGCCCCCTGGCCTGCTGTGGAGCCTGGCGGTGATGGCTGGCGGAGGGTTCCTGGCCACCATGGCAGTAAGCCATCTGTTCCCCCGCACGCCGCCCCAATGGCGTTGGCTGGGCCGACTGCCGCCCTGGCTGCAAGAGGGGCTGCACCACGGATGGTCCCGGTTCCTGGATGGCATGGAGACCATGCGGGACAGGGCTCTGCTGGCCCAAGCCATCTTCCTCAACTTCGCCGGCTGGTTCTCACATGTGGTGGTCTTCTGGCTCTTCGGCCTGGCCTTCGGGCTGGACCTCTCTTGGGCCTATTACATCGTCATCATGGTGGCCGCCAACCTGGTTTCCGCCTTCCCCATCACCTTCCAGAACATCGGCACATATGAGTTCGTGCTCCTGGAGGTGATGTCTGCCTGGGGCGTGGAGCGGGGCGAGGCCCTGGCCTATGCTGCCGCCACCCACCTCCTGACCAACCTCTGGATCATCCTGGTAGGGATAACGGCCCTCTGGCTGATGCGTGTCCATCCGCGGGAGGTGTTTGGGCTGAGGCCAGCCATGGGAAGCTCTCTATCGGAGGGAAGGCGGTCGTGAGGGAGGGGCCCGTGCTGGCTGTGGTGGCCGTGCACCTGCGCACCATGTGGGCCATGCCCATCTTCTTCTGGCGGATGCGCCGCCTGGAGAAGGAGACGAGGGCCCTGCCAGGGCTAGTGCGGGCCCATAGGTGGATCTCCCGCCGCAGCCTCCTCCTCACCACTTGGTGGGGGAGGGAGGAGGAGGCACGATCCTGGCTAAGGGGGCCACAAGTCGGCCGCTTCCTGGCCCTGAGCGGCCGGGGCCCCGTGGCCACGGCCTGGGCAGGCATATACCGGGACGCCGGCAGCTAGCGCGGCCAAGGGCCTATATCCTGCCCCACCCGGGGACAAGATTCCCTCCCTTGCACGGGAAGGCCCACCACCGTCCTCAAAATCATCAGGGCGTCTACGGCCGAGATGGAGCCATCGCAGTCCACGTCCCCCCAGCGCAGAGAGGTGGAGGTGGGAGATGGCGGCTCGCCCATCTGGAGGAGGCCCGCTCCATAGAGGTTGTCCTTGCCCGGAGACCCCAGATCCCTGGCCCTCCCCTCCAGGAACTGGCGCACCTGCTGTGCCGTCCAATCCGGGTGGGCCTGGAGGACGAGGGCTGCCGCCCCCGCCACGTGGGGGGAGGCTGCCGATGTTCCATAGAAGGGATCGGGATCGCTCACGGTGGAGACGCCGTCCGGGGCCACAAGGTCGGGCTTGATCCTGCCGTCCCAGGTGGGCCCACGGGAGCTGAAGTCCTCCAGGGTGGAGGGCCGGGAATAATGCACGGCCCCCACGGCCACCACGCCGGCCCGGTCGGCAGGGGGCATGACGGAGCCCTCAGGCCGCCAGATGTATGGCCGACCAGGAGGATAGACGAGGAGCTGGAGCCGGCGGGGCGGCGCCCCCCTGGGGACGCCAACGGCCACATGTAAAGAGCGATCGTAGGTCAGGAGGGGCCCCTCCACCAGCACCCGCTCCAGGGGCAGCGAGGCCGGGGAGCAGTCCTGGGTGGCATTGCCAGGGGGTAGCCGGCGTAGCTGGCCGAAGGAATCGTAGTAGAAAACTAGCAGCTCGTAGTCGGTGCAGGCCCCTTGCCATGGCTCGTCCCATTTGAGGATTATCGCGGCACAGCTGATGACGTAATAAGGGAACCGCACGCGGTTGAACTCCACTCCGGGGGCAAACTCCATAAGCCCATCCCCATCGGCATCGGTAGCCGTCCCTATCCAATGTCTCTGGGCCTCGTTGCCGGCGGCGTTGGCCCAGAAGACCCCCGCCTGGACGGCCCTGTCCACCGCCTGGCCGACGATGTCATCGGCCGCCTGAGCACCGGCCGGAGGAGCATATGGGAAGCCGGCAGATAGGTTGACCACCTGTGCCCCTTGCTGCAGGGCCCAGTCCACCGCCTGGGCGAACTCCACATCGGTGGAAAAGCGGGCCAGCAGGAGCTGGGCGTCTGGCGCCATATCGTGGACGATCTCAGCCACCGCCGTGCCATGGACATCTTCTTCCCCTGATCTGCACAGGCTAGGTGGTCTGGGGGAGGTGAAGTCCCGGTGGACGAAGTCGCTGGGCAGCTCCCGGCCCCGCAGCTGCTCGACCCCTGCGAACCCTCCGTCGATGACCGCCACCTTGACCCCCCGGCCGGTGAGGCCCGCCCGATGCCAGGCATCGGCCCCCACCACCCCCAGGCCTTCACTGACCACAGCCGTAGTTAGGGGGCGGTAGGGAAGGCGCACACGGAAGACGCTCCAGTCCTGCCAGAGGTCCATGAGGCGGGCGGTGGGCACCATCCCTTGCACCAAGTCCTGGTATCTCGTCTGCACGGTTCCTCCTAACCGGACCATGGCCTGGGCGGCGGCATCCCCTGCCCCCGGCACCGCCTCCACCACCACCTGCACGGAGTCCGGCGGGGAGGGGACAGGCTCGGCCTGGGGGAGGGCGACGCCTTGGCTTCGTAGCCAGAGGTGGAAGAGGTGGGAGTCCATGCCCGGGGGCGCCTTGGGCACGTCAGTAGAGGATAGCAGGCCTTTCAACTCGACCTCAATGCCGCTGCGCACTTGTTCGATGGGCATACCCAGGGCTATGAGAAGGACCATCAGGAATAACAGACGACGCATAGCCGCCTCCTCACGATGGCGCAACTCAAACGGTCGAGGCGATGATAACACGGCATAGGGAGTAGCGACACATCCTTGACGGGAGGGGGCAGGTGTCCTTAGGTTGAAAGGTGGGGTCGGGGTGTAGCTCAGCCTGGTAGAGCACCTGGTTTGGGGCCAGGAGGCCGCCGGTTCAAATCCGGCCACCCCGACCAACAAACAGATAGGGGACGTCCCCTTCACCCAGGGTCCGGTCTGCAGCCATCGCTAGCAGGCCGCACCTTCCCCCACGGCGGAGAATCCTTCTGTGCCCTAGACGGGTCTAGCCCGCTAGGTCCCTGGGCAGCGCAAAGCCACCCCCTGTCCATCTGGCCCGACGCCTGGACCGTGGCGCCAGCGAAACGAAAGACGCGACGATGCCCCTTACCAGTCCCCCGGTGCTGCGTAGGGCCGGCTCCAGAGGGCCACCTGCAGGACCACGGCCTTCAACCAGGCCCAGTGCATCCGGTCCACCTCCTCCCTGGAGTGCCCTTTGGCCGCCAGGAAGTCGCGGATGGTGAGGGTTATGGGCGCTATGAAGGCGATAAGGTAGCGCAGCGGGATGTGGGGCACCGAGTTGACCTTGTCCGTCTGGTTCTTCTTGGTGCGGTGGTGGCGAAGGCCGATCTCCTCAGCGTAGTCGAGCCAGGCGCGGTCATGGGGGCGGCGGCAGGTGTCTAGGATCCACTGCCCGAACCGCCGCCTCACCGCGGCCAAGTAGTTGGCGTCGGGCTGTCCATCGGGCCCTGAGAAGTAATAGACCAAGTGAGGGTGTGAGCCCACGAAGCCGTACCAGAGGTCCAGAACCTGCTCCACCTGGTCGGCCAAGACCTCCCCCGCCATCCTGAGATAGCGGACATCCTCCTCCGTGAAGAGGGTGGCCTCCTCCAGCTTTCTGAGGTCCTCCTCGGACACCGGGGAGCGGGCCACGGTGGGTTTGCCGTAGTCGTAGCCCGGGATCTGCACTGCCTCTTCGCGCATGTCGTCCCTCCTTACTCATAGATTTTGCTGGAACCCTCGCATCTCCTTTTTTCACTCGATCACGTTCAGCGTGCCCCGCAGGTGAACGTTTTGGGGATGCAGCTGACACCAGATGGTAAAGGCGCCGGCCTGATCCGCCTTGAAGGTGATGGTCTTGGTCTCGTTAGGCTTGATGACCTCCTTGATGTTGAAGGCGTCGATGGAGAAGCCCTCGCTGATGGGCGACTTGTTGATCACCCGCAGGGTGACCTTGGCGCCCCGCGGAACGACCAGGTCATCAGGGGAGTTGATGACGTTGAAAGCGCGGACGTTCTTGATGGTCACGCCCTCAATGGTGGCCTCGGGGATGGTGGTATCAAAGGCCTCGATGACGATGTCATACGTAAGGGCGCCGCCGCGGCCGCATGCCGTCAGGGCCAAGATCCCCAATGCCACAACGCCCATAAAGAGAGCGCCAAGCCCTAAACGCCGCCGCATAAACACTCCTCCTTTGGTGGTTTCGTGCCCAACACTCCTTCCGTCTCCACATCTTCTCTCTTTCGCCACCGCTCATGAGTCTCCCAGAGATGCAGGGCCGGGCATCACCCCCTTCCGGTGCTGCAACTTCTCTTTAGAAAGTATCCTAGCACACCTTTGATCCTGAGAATAGATGATTTGTTAGTGGCTGTCAAGACCTTAGTATACCTTGGGCGGGGGTGCCTCCGCGATAGGAGATGGGCCACGGGAGAGAGGAACAGCCTTGGCCTCCAGGCCTAAGGAGGCGGGATTGGGGCTCCCAGGCCCACGAGGCTAAAATATGGACTAGGGCCGCCACATGCCCAACGGCCCACAAAGGGAATCGGCGGGAGCGGCCGGGGCCCGGTGGCCCTCCCGGTCTTCAAAACCGTGGCGGGGCGGCGTGCCCGTCCCGGGTGGGTTCGACTCCCATACGCTCCCGCCAGCCCACCGCTTCCACCGTTCCCCCCGGGAGATGCCGCTACTTGGGTGATGGCCGCGTTGGTAGCGGGAACTCGGGAGGGGGTTCGGCCCGCAGGTGGAGGGCACGGCGGCTCCGGGGGGTGAGGGCGGCCCGCTCGTCCAGACGCAGACCCACCACCCAGGCGATGCCCCATGGGCACCGCAATATGGGGATGACGTCCCGCAGGAACGTCGGCACCTTGGCATCTACGAGCAGGTCCTGGACCTTCTTCTCGCCCTTAAGGCCCAGGGGGCGAATACGGTCGCCAGGGCGGCGGGAGGTGATGACAAGGGGCGAGCCCAAAGCATCCAGGTCGAGATAGGCCTCCAAGGGCCCGCCCACGGGAGGATGAGGGGGAGGGGCGACAATGGCGGACTGGAAGCGCCACCCTCCCACCTCAGTGACCCCGGGCACGTGCAGGGGCGTCTCCGGTAGGGGCGGCGGAGTGGGGGTCGGCCTCCCCACCCATACCTCCTGCGGCCCCACCTCCAGCAGCAGCCTCCCAGGCAGGTTGAGACGTCCCTTGCCGCGGCGAGCCAGGGCCAGCCCCGTCTGCCAGTGATAGGATGAGAGGCCCTGGCCCCCCGGCAGGAGCAGCCGGTGGGCCCGCACCAAGAGCCGGCCGGCCACCGCTGGAGACAGGGCCAAGAGCCCTTCCCTATCTAGCGCCACACCCTCCGGACGCACATGGGCCAGGCGGCCCCAGGCAGCCTCCGCCTCTGCATCCAACAGGTCCACCACCTGGGCCGCGGCCCTGGCCACCCGGCATAAGGCCTCCTCCACCCGCGGGTTGAGCTGGCGCAGGACGGGCAAGACGCGGTGGCGGATGCGGTTGCGCAGGGGGGCTAACTGCTGATTGGTGGGGTCACGGCGGGGGGAGAGCCCCGCCTCCCGACAGTAGGCCTCGGTATCCTCCCTGCTCAGGGCCAAGAGGGGTCGGGCGAGGGCCGGCCCTTCCCCAAAGGGCCATTGGGAGCGGGGGCGCATAGCCGCCAGGCCATCTATCCCCGCACCCCGCACCAAGTGGAGAAGCACTGTCTCCGCCTGGTCGGTGCGGGTGTGGCCCACGGCCACCGCCCCTGCCCCCACGCGAATCGTCTCTTCATTCAGGAACCGGTACCTCAGCTGACGTGCCGCCTCCTCCAACGAGAGGCGGTGGGCACGGGCGTGGGCACGCACGTCCCCCTCGCCGGTGGCCAGAGGCACCGCCAAGGAGTGGCAAAGGTTTCGGCAGTAGGCTATGTCATCGGCCACGTCCTGAGGCGGGCGCAGGCGATGGTCGAAGTAGGCCGCCCATAAGGTGAGACCCAAAACCTGCCTCAACTGTGAGAGGATGAGGAGAAGAGCGGTGGAATCGGGGCCGCCCGATATGGCCACCAACACCCTTTCCCCCGGCAGGATGGCCCCTTCCTCCTGCACAAAGCGTAAGACTCGAGACTCTATGCGCCGCAGCAGGCTAGACGCCATTCCATCAGCGAGGCAACAGGGCCTCCCACCAGGGCTCGGGGATCGCCGCCGGCGCAGGGGTGGGCGAAGGGGAGATGACGATGATGCCCCTCTCCCCCTCCCGCACTAGGCCCAAATAGCTACGGGCCATCCTCTCCACAAAGTCGTCCGATTGCATAAACTGGCGCAGGGCCTCCAGGGCCTGCTGACGTGATCGCAGCTCCTCCACCTCCGCTTCCCACCTTTTCACCTCCTGCCTGGCCTCATAGGCCCGCAGGGCGTCCACCACTCCCGTCACCAGGAAATAGATAGCCCCCACCGCCGCCAGCGCCAGGATGGCCCGCACCAGCACGCCCTCAGGGATAGACCACCTCATAGGTTCCCCTCCCGCAGGTGGAGATGGCAGGTATCGTTGAGGCGCACCAGGGTCATCGTCTCTCCATCTATCTCCAGCAAGGAGATGGCCCCCACCTCGTGTCGCAGGCGGCGGAAAGAGGAGAGGGGCATCCCTAAGGCCCGGGTGAGGATGGAGAGGATGACAAAGTTATGTGTAACCACCACTACTGTGTCCTGGAGATGGCGCTCCGCTAAGGCCAGGATGGCCTGCCAGGCCCGCTCCTGCACCGCCACCAGCCCCTCGCCTCCAGGCATGGTAGCGGCTGTGGGGTCGGGCCCTAGCCACCTCTGCAGGAGGTCGGGGAACCGCTCCCGCACTTGGGCATAGGTGAGCCCCTCCGCCTCCCCGATGTCCATCTCGATGACGGCGGGCAGGGGCTCCACAGGGAGGCCGTGGCGGCGGGCGATCTCCTGGGCCGTGTCCAGACAGCGGCGTAGAGGGCTGGAATAAACGGCCCGCACTGGCTCCCCCGCCAGGGCCTGGGCCAGAAGCGATGCCTGGCGGCGTCCCTGCTCGTTGAGGGGGACATCGGCACGGCCCAAGGCCAAGCCTTGGCGGTTATAGTCCGTCTCGCCGTGGCGCACTAGGAAGAGCCGCACACCTTTAAGGATACCATCCCCCGATGAGAGGGGGAGGCCATGGGTTGCCTACCAAGGCTCCAGTAGTCGGCAGCGGGGAATTGCTGGTGGTGAAGGGCTGGCGCAACGGAGCCCCAACGCTAAAATGGGGTGTGATGAGCCGCCTGGCCCAGCTCATAAGGCGTGTTATGCGCCGCGAGTCCGCCCCCCTGGGCTTTGGCGTGGGGGCCCGCACCACCCCTCCCCCCATGCTGGTGGTGGCCATGGTCGGCGATGAGCAAGAGGCGCAGAGGGCCATCGACCAGGGGGCCGATGCCATCATCCTATCCCTGGAGGCGGCCCAGGCTCTGGGGGAAGCCCTGCGGGGGCTGAAGGCCCCTTGGGGGGTGCGCGATCCCTCCTCCCCCACCCAGCTGGCCCCCTTACGAGAAGCCGGCCTCGACTTTCTGGTACTGCGCCCCGAGGAGAGCGATGCCACCCTCCTCCTGGCCGAAGGGGTGGGCCTGGTGATGGAGGCCGCCCCCACCACCTCCGACCTGGAGCTGCGCCTTCTGGGGGAGCTGCCTTGGGACGCCGTGCTGGTGCAGGCCCCATCCCCGCCTCTGACGGTGTCCCAGCTCCTGTCGTTGCGCCGCATCACCTACCTCTGCCGGCTGCCCGCCCTAGCCCTGGTGCCCCCCGAGGCCCACCCCCCCTACCTGCGATGCCTGGTGGACATGGGGGTGGCAGGAGCAGTGGCCTCCTCCTTCACCCAAGTGGAGGCCCTGCGTAAGGCCATCGCCTCCATGCCCCCTGGCAAGCGGCGGGAGGAGAGGCCAGAGCCCGTGGTCCCCCTCACCGCCGTCAGCACCGTCCCCCCGGCGGTCCCCGAAGAGGAGCCAGGGGACACCACCTAGCCACTGGCCACAGCCTGAGCCCCACCAGCGTCCCCCTGTCCACCCCATTGCCTGACCCGACCCCTCCTGTTATCATATTCCTGATTTAGTCGAGTGACTTTGTAGAGATACCAGGGGAGGGAGAGATGGACGACAGGTGGGTGCTTGGGGAGGAGGTGGTGGTTGAGGGGGCCCTAGCTCCCGTCGGGGAGAGGAGGCGGCGGTGGGGGGTGATGGTGGAGGGGGCTTCTAGGGCCCTAGGGGCGGGGGCAGCCGTCATCCTCTTTGGCCTAGCCCTGCAGCTCCTCAAGGCGGGCTCTGGTGGTATGGCCGCCGTGCTCGACGTCCTGTCGGTTCATGGGGTGGCCCCCCTTCTGGGCCTGGGGTGGTTGGGGGCGGCCCTCCTTATGAGTGGGTCGCCCATGTCCGCGGTGGCCGTCACCTTGACGGCCGCTGGCACCGTCTCCACCTCCGAGGGGCTGGCCATGCTTAGTGGCTCCCGGATGGGGGCCTCGTCCTCGGTGCTCCTCATGGGCTTTGTCCTCTACTTGCTGCGGCGGCGCTCGGCCGATGGGCTTTTCATCGGGGTGGTGGCGTTGCTGGTGGCTACTACCCTTTGGCTGCCGGCCCTGCCCCTGGGCCTGGCCCTGGCGCGCTTGCCCTGGCTCCACCCCGACGCCTTAGCGGTGCCCCCCGCCCTGACGAAAGGGATGGAAGGCTTTTATGGCCCCCTGGTGCAGTGGGGCCTGGAGCACTTGCACCATCTGCTGCTGTTCGCTGCTGGGGTGGGCGTGCTCCTCCTCTCCTTTTCCGTCTTCGATAGGGCCCTGCCCCAGCTGGACACGGAAGGGCTGGCGGCCCGTCGCCTGGACTCCCTCACCCGGCGGCCCTGGGCCATGTTCCTCCTAGGGCTAGCGGTGACGGCGCTGACCATGTCTGTATCCGTCTCGGTGGGGCTGCTGATCCCCCTCTCCCTGCGGGGATATATACGGCGAGAGATGATCGTGCCCTACATCATGGCTGCCAACATCTCCACCTGGGTGGATACCCTGGCTGCAGCCACCCTGGTGGGCTCTGGAGCGGCCTTGGGCATGGTGCTGGCCACCATGATGGCCGGCTCCATCCTGACCCTGGGCATCCTCCTCCTGCTATACAGACCCTATTCCAAGTGGATCCTGCAGTGGGCCCGGAAGGTGCTGGCGAGCAAGAGAGGGCTCGCCCTCTTCCTGGCCCTCTATGGGGCAGCACCCCCCGGGCTCTTGGCCCTTTGACACCCCCATTAGGACCTGCCTAGAGGCACCCATAGCCCATCCATCCTGGAGGGATAAGGGGTATCTCCAGCAACTGTTGACAGTGGGCAGGGCATGTGTTAAATTGATGGCGATGGCCAGACGGCTTTCCCCGTCTGTATCCCCATTTATGTCTCAATCATCCTTTTAGCAGTTGGAAGACCATGTCCCTTTGGGCCGTCTAAGGGGGGAGTATCCGAGTATGGTGATGAGAGTTGATGTGTCTGGCGATGGCCACCGGTTGCCCGCTTTCCTCAGGAGTTACTCCCGCATCCCCGAGGTGATGGAACTACCTGACCTCATCCGGGTGCAGCGAGAATCCTACCAATGGCTGATAAGAGAAGGCATACAGGAGCTCCTGGACGAGATATCCCCCATTCAGGACTACACCGGTGCCAGGCTAGAGCTCCGCTTCGAGAAAGAGATATACCCCAATGCCGACCCCATCAGCGAGGACGAGTTGCCGCCCCGCCTACGGGAAGAGCTGAGGCGACGCGGGGAGAAGATGTGGATGGAGGGCGAGGTGCCCATGGAGGACGTGTACGACAGCCATGGTCGCCTCATCGCCCCCAAGGGCGAACCCCTCACCCGGGAGCGGGCGCTGGCCCTGCGCGAGGCAGGCATCGAATCGGTGCCTGTGCGCCCTTATCGGTTGGGGCAGCCCAAGCTATCGGAGCAGGAGTGCCGGGAGAAGGACCTCACCTATGCCGCCCCTCTGCGCCTCAACGTCCGCCTCCTCATTAAAGAGACCGGGGAGATAAAGGAGCAGGAGATATTCTTGGCCGACTTGCCCCTCATGACCGAGAGGGGCACCTTCATCATCAACGGCGCTGAGAGGGTAGTGGTCTCCCAGCTCATTCGCTCCCCCGGCGCCTATTTCACCCTGCAGCGGGATCCCGTAAGTGGCCGCATCCTCTGCCAGGCCAGCCTCATCCCCAACCGCGGAGCCTGGCTGGAGTTCGAGACCAGCTCTCGCGACGTCATCTACGTCAAGGTAGATCGGCGGCGCAAGATGACAGCCACCCTCCTGCTGCGAGCCATGGACCCCGGCGGTGAGGGGGGAGAGGCGGGCAGCAACGAGCGCCTCCTCCACCTCTTCGCCGATGTGGACACCGATCCCGAGCACCGCTATATCCAGGCCACCCTGGAACGGGAGGGGGGGCCTCGCAACCGGCAGGACGCCCTGCTGGAGTTCTACCGGCGCATGCGCCCAGGCGACCCGCCCACTCTGGAGAGCGCCCGTCGCCTCCTGGCCGAGCTCTTCCTCAACCCCCGCCGCTACGACCTGGGGAAGGTGGGGCGCTACAAGCTGAACCGTCGCCTGGGCCTGGCCATCCCTCATAGACACCGCACCCTCACCTTCGAGGACCTGGTGGCGGTGGTCAAGGAGATCATCCGCCTCAACCGCGGCCTGGGACGCTCCGACGATATCGACCATCTGGGGAACCGGCGGGTACGCACGGTGGGGGAGCTGGTCCAGAACGCCATGCGCGTGGGCTTCCTACGCATGGAGAGGGGCATTAAGGACCGCATGAGCATCACCGACATCGCCGAGGCCGCCCCCGCGGGCCTTATCAACGTACGCCCGGTGCAGGCCACCCTCCGGGAGTTCTTCGCCAGCTCCCAGCTCTCCCAGTTCATGGACCAGACCAACCCCCTGGCGGAGCTGACCCACAAACGCCGCCTCTCCGCTCTGGGGCCTGGAGGCCTCTCCCGCGACCGGGCCGGATTTGAGGTCAGAGACGTCCACCACAGCCATTACGGACGCATCTGCCCCATCGAGACGCCCGAGGGGCCCAACATCGGCCTCATAGGCAGCCTGGCCACCTATGCCCGCGTCAACGAGCTCGGATTCATCGAAACCCCATACCGCAAGGTATACAAGGAGCTGCCCACCAACTCCCCCCTCCTGGTGGGGCGCCTCCTGAGGGAGGATGTGGTGGACGGGGCGGGCCAGGTGGTGGCCCGCGCTGGTGAGGAGGTGACTCCCCAGCTGGCCCAACGCCTGGCCTCCCTGCCGGAGGGCACCAAGGTAAAGGTGCGACCCTTCATCTCCAACGAGGTGGTATACCTGCCGGCGGACGTGGAGGAGGAATACGTCATCGCCCAGGCCAACTCCAGGGTGGATGAACAAGGCCACTTCTTGGACGAGAGGGTGGAGGCCCGCAAAGGCGGCAGCTTCATCACCGCCCGCCCCGAAGAGGTGGACTACGTCGACCTGAGCCCCAAGCAGACGGTCTCTGTGGCCGCCTCCCTCATCCCCTTCCTGGAGCACGATGATGCCAACCGGGCCCTCATGGGGGCCAACATGCAACGGCAGGCGGTGCCCCTGGTACGCCCACAGGCCCCCCTCGTGGCCACAGGCATGGAGAGGAGGGCAGCCTCCGACTCCGGCCAGATCGTGGTGGCCGAAGGCGATGGCTGGGTAAAGACCGTCACAGGCGATACCATCACGGTAGTGTATGACGACGGGCGGGAAAAGAGCTACCAGCTATTCAAGTTCCTGCGGACCAACCAGGGCACCTGCCTCAACCAGCGGCCGGTGGTCCGCAAGGGCCAACGGGTGCGCAAAGGCGACCCCCTTGCCGACTCTTCCTCCACCGACCAGGGCGAGCTGGCCCTGGGGCAGAACCTCCTGGTGGCCTTCATGGCCTGGGAAGGCTACAACTTCGAGGACGCCGTCATCATATCCGAGGCGGTGGTGCGGGAGGACCGCTACACCTCCATCCACATCGAGGAGTACGAGATAGAGGCTCGGGAGACCAAGCTGGGCCCCGAGGAGATCACCGCCGACATCCCCAACGTGGGGGAGGAAGCCCTTAGGGACCTGGACGAGTGGGGGGTGGTGCGCATCGGGGCCGAGGTGAGGGCGGGCGATATCTTGGTAGGCAAGATCACCCCCAAGGGGGAGACGGAGCTTTCGGCGGAGGAGAAGCTGCTGCGAGCCATCTTCGGGGAGAAGGCGCGGGACGTGAAGGACACCTCCCTGCGCATGCCTCACGGCGAATGGGGTAAGGTCATCGCCACCAGGTTCTTCGCCCGCCCCGACCAGGGCCACGGACAGCCTGGCCACCAGTGCCGCTGGCCCCCTTACGCCGAGATCACTGAAAACCTGGCCGTGGGCATCAACGCCAAGGTGCGTGTCTACGTGGCCCAGCGCCGCCCCATCACCGTGGGGGACAAGATGGCCGGCCGCCACGGCAACAAAGGGGTCATCGCCAAGATCCTCCCCGTAGAGGACATGCCCCACCTGAGGGATGGCACTCCGGTAGACATCATCCTCAACCCCATCGGCGTGCCCAGCCGCATGAACATCGGCCAGGTGCTGGAGACCCACCTAGGGTGGGCAGCCAAGAGGCTGGGGTTCCGGGCCATCTCTCCCGTCTTCGACGGCTGCAGCCCAAGGGACATTGAGGATATCCTCTGCCGCACTTGGCTGGTGGAGAAGGCCGGCGCCCTTACGCCCACGCCGGTGGAAGAGCCCAACCCCCTAGGGGAGAACGTGGACTACCCCCACGCCTGCGCCTGGCTGCGGGAGCAGGGATACGACCCGGATAAGGTCTTCTCTGGCCAGCACCCGGGGGAGGCCAAGCGGGCGGCCCTGGAGCTGTGGCTGGAGGAACAGGGCCTTTCGGGGGTGCGGGGCCGGCCCATGGAGGAGTTGGAGGACCTAGCAGAGAGGCTGCTCCTGGAGCGTGGGGTGGCCGCCCCCATATACGGCCGCCAGGTCCTCATCGATGGCCGCACTGGCGAGCCCTTCCAGCAGCCCGTGACCGTGGGCTACATCTACATGATGAAGCTCATCCACCTGGTGGAGGACAAGATCCACGCCCGCTCCACCGGCCCCTACTCCCTCATCACCCAGCAGCCCCTTGGGGGCAAGGCCCAGTTCGGCGGACAGAGGTTCGGCGAGATGGAGGTATGGGCCCTGGAGGCCTACGGTGCCGCCCACACCCTGCAGGAGATGCTTACCATCAAGTCCGACGACGTGGTGGGGCGCCAGAAGGCCTATGAGGCCATCCTCAAAGGGGAAGACATCCAAGAGCGCGGGGTTCCGGAGTCCTTCAAGGTCCTCATGCGGGAGCTGCAGAGCCTCTGCCTATCGGTTCAGCCCCTGCGGGAGGAGGAGCCGGTGACCCTGCCCGAGACGGCCACCATCGACCTTCCCAAGCTAGGCATAGACCTGAGGGGATTCGAGAAAGGGGAGGATATCCTTGGCACCTGAGAACGGGGAGTTCAACGCCGTCCGCATATCCTTGGCCTCGCCGGAGCAGATCCGATCCTGGTCCTACGGCGAGGTGACCAAGCCTGAGACCATCAACTACCGCACCCTGCGGCCCGAGAAGGATGGGCTGTTTGACGAGCGCATCTTCGGGCCCACCAAGGACTTCGAGTGCTACTGCGGCAAGTACAAGCGAGTCCGCTACCGAGGAGTGGTATGCGACAAATGTGGGGTGGAGGTGACAAGAGCCCGCGTGCGCCGAGAGCGCATGGGCCATATCGAGCTGGCGGCCCCCGTGGCCCACATATGGTTCGTGCGGGGCACCCCCAGCCGCATAGGCCTCCTCTTGCAGATCTCGCCCCGCAACCTGGAGGGCGTCCTTTACTTTGCCCACCACGTCGTCACCAGAGTGGACCCCGAGGCCAAGGAGCGGGCCCTGGCCCGCCTGCGCCAGCAGATGGAGGAGGAGCTGGCTGCCATCGACGCCCAGTACGGCCATGCCCTGCAGAGATTGCAGGAGCGGCAGGCGGCCGCCTTGGATGCTCCCCCCGAGGACCAGGCCTCCCTCCTGGCGGAGGTGGAGAGGGAACAAGAGGCCCTTATGAGCCGCATCGCCGAGGAGAAGGAGAAGGTCCGTCAGCGCTACGAAGAGGAGATAAGCGACCTGGAAGAGCTGACGGACCCTGTGCTAGATGACCATTGCACCTTCCTCAGCGAGGCCAAATACCGCAAGCTCAAGGAGAAGTACGGTGACGTATTTGAGGCGGGCATGGGAGCGGAGGCCATCTTGGACATCTTGCGCCGCCTGGACCTGGATGCCCTCGCCCAGAAGCTGCGCCAGGAGGCCCACGCAGCCAGCGGCCAACGGCGCCGCACAGCCATCAAGCGCCTGGCGCTGGTGGAGGCCTTCCGCAAGAGCGGCAACAAGCCGGAGTGGATGATCATCACCGTCCTCCCCGTCTTACCCCCAGATCTGCGCCCCATGGTGCAGCTGGACGGCGGCCGCTTCGCCACCAGCGACCTCAACGACCTATACAGGCGGGTCATCAACCGCAACAACCGCCTCCGGCGGCTCCTAGACCTAGGGGCGCCCGACATCATCATCCGCAACGAGAAGCGCATGCTGCAGGAGGCAGTGGACGCCCTCATCGACAATGGCCGGCGGGGCCGGCCCGTCACCACCGGCGCCCACCACCGCCTCAAGAGCCTTTCCGACTTGCTGCGAGGCAAGCAAGGGCGCTTCCGCCAGAACCTGCTGGGCAAACGAGTGGACTACTCCGGCCGCTCGGTCATCGTGGTGGGGCCGGAGCTGAAGCTCCACCAGTGCGGCCTGCCCCGGCGCATGGCCCTGGAGCTCTTCAAACCCTTCGTCATGCGCGGCCTGGTGGAGAAGGGCATCGCCCACAACATCAGGTCGGCCAAGAGGATGGTGGAGAGGGCCCGCCCGGAGGTGTGGGACGTGCTGGAGGAGGTGGTGAAGGGGCGACCGGTCCTCCTCAACCGTGCCCCCACCCTCCACCGGCTGGGCATCCAGGCCTTTGAACCCGTCCTCATCGATGGCTCGGCTATTCAGCTCCATCCCCTGGTGTGTGCGGCCTTCAACGCCGACTTCGATGGCGACCAGATGGCCGTGCATGTCCCCCTGTCGCGGCGGGCGGTGGCGGAGGCCCGGCAGGTGATGTTGGCCAGCCACAACCTCCTCCTGCCGGCCAATGGCGAGCCCACCGTCACCCCCACCCTGGAGATGGTCCTGGGCATCTACTACATGACCCTTATCAAGCCCGGGGCCAAGGGGGAGTACAAGGAAGGGGCCTTCCCGCCCCAGGGGATATACTCCAGCTTCGATGAGGCCCGCCTGGCCTATGAGCTGGGGGAGCTGGATCTGCAGGCCCGCATCCTGGTGCGGGACCAGCGCACCGGTGGCCGCCTTATCGAGACCAGCGTGGGCCGCATCCTCTTCAATGAGGTGATCCCTCCCGAGCTAGGCTTCTACAACGACGTGATGGACAAGAAGGCCATTAAGGACCTGGTGGCCGAGTGTTACCGGCGCCTGGGCGAGGAGCGCACCGCCGAGATGGTAGACAAGATGAAAGACATCGGCTTCCGCTTCGCCACCCGCTCAGGCATCACCATCGCTATGAACGACCTGAAGGTACCGCCGGAGAAGCAGCAGCTCCTGGCAGAGGCCGACGCCCGCATCGCCGAGATCCAAGAGGAGTACGCCATGGGCCTCATCACCGAGGAGGAGCGCTACCAGCGCTCCGTCCAGGTGTGGCGGGAGATAAGCGACCGCACGCAGGAGATCATCGGCAGGCGCCTCTCCGAGTATGGGGGCATATATCTCATGGCCGCATCGGGGGCTAAGGGCAACATCAGCCAGATCACACAAATGGCTGGCATGCGCGGCCTCATGAGCGACCCCTCAGGGCGCATCATTGAGCTTCCCATCCGCTCCAGCTTCCGCGAGGGGCTGACGGTGCTAGAGTACTTCATCTCCACCCACGGTGCCCGCAAGGGCCTGGCCGACACCGCCCTCCGTACTGCCGACTCGGGCTACCTCACCCGCCGCTTGGTGGACGTGGCCCAGGAGGTCATCATCCAGGAGCAGGACTGCGGCACCACCCAGGGCATCTGGCTGGGGGAGCCATCGCCGGAGCGGGCGGCCATCCAGGGCATGAAGGAGCGCATCACCGGCCGCATGGCCGCAGCCGATGTGGTGGACGCCACCACTGGCCAGGTGCTGGTGCGTCGCAACCAGGAGATCGACGAAGATGTAGCCCAGCGCATCGTCTCCGCTCCCGCCATCGAGGTGCTGGGCCGCCGCATGGCTGGGGCCGACAAGCAGGTCTACGTTCGCTCTCCCCTCTCCTGCCAGTCCCGTCGTGGCATATGCGCCATGTGCTATGGGCGCAACCTAGCTCGCGGCAAGCCCATACACATAGGCGAGGCCGTGGGCATCATCGCTGCCCAGAGCATCGGCGAGCCTGGCACCCAGCTCACCATGCGCACCTTCCACACGGGCGGTGTGGCCGGGGAGGACATCACCACCGGCCTGCCCCGGGTGGAGGAGCTCTTTGAGGCCCGCATCCCCAAAGGGGCGGCGGTGATGGCCGAGACCGACGGCTACCTGGAGGTGGAGGACGGGCCCGACTACCGCCGCCTACGGGTTGTGAACGTGGAGACCTTCTACGACGACTACCCCCTCCCTGAAGGAGCCCAGGTGGAGGTGGCCCCGGGGCAGGAAGTAACCCAAGGCCAGATATTGGCACGCCTTCCCCACCCCAATGGGGAGGAGACGCTGCCCGCCCCCGCCGAGACGGAGGTGGTGGCCCGCACCTCTGGGACGGTGACCCATGTGAGCCCCGAGCGCATCCAGGTAAGCTACGAGGAGCGGGAGCAGCGGGAGTACGTGGTGCCCCGCACGGCTCGCCTCAAGGTACAGCCTGGAGAATACGTGCGGGCCGGGCAGCCCCTCACCGAGGGGCCCCTTAACCCCCAAGACATCCTGCGCATTCTGGGCCCCGAGGCCCTCCAGTCCTACCTGGTGGAGGAGATCCAAAAGGTCTATAGCTCCCAGGGGGTCTACATCCACGACAAGCACATCGAGGTCATCATCCGCCAGATGCTGCGGCGGGTCCGCATCGACCACCCTGGGGACACCGAGTTCTTGCCTGGGGAGCTGGTGGACCGCTTCCGGTTCGAGGAGGAAAACAGCCGCGTCCTGGCCGAGGGGGGAGAGCCGGCCACCGCCCAGCCAGTGCTCCTGGGCATCACTAAGGCCGCCCTCCATACCGATAGCTTCCTGGCTGCCGCCTCCTTCCAGGAGACCACCCGTGTCCTCACCGATGCGGCCATCGAGGGGCGGGTGGACCGCCTGCTAGGGCTGAAGGAGAACGTCATCATCGGGCGCATGATCCCCGCCCGGGCCCCCATCGTGGTGGAGGAGGAGCCCCAACCCCACAGCGCCCTGGAAGAGGCCAAGCGAAGGCTCTCCTCCTTCCCCCCAGATGAGCTGATGGCCCTGCCCGAAGAAGAAGAGGAGGAAGAGGAAGAGGGATAGAGGAGCGCCGATGGGCTCGGACAGCCCTCTGGCCACCGCCTTGGCCCAGTTCCACGCCGCTGCCGACCGGCTGGGGCTGGATGAAGGCCTCCGGGCGCTCCTCTCCTCCTGCAAGCGGGAGCTCATCGTCCACTTCCCCGTGCGCATGGACGACGGCTCGGTGAAGGTCTTCACCGGATACCGTGTTCAACACAACCTGGCCCGCGGCCCTGGCAAGGGGGGCATACGCTACCACCCCACAGTAGACCTGGACGAAGTGCGGGCCCTGGCCATGTGGATGACCTGGAAGGCAGCCGTTACCGGCATCCCCTATGGCGGGGCCAAGGGTGGGGTCATGGTGGACCCCAAGACCCTGTCCCCAGGGGAGCTGGAGCGCCTCACCCGCCGCTATGCCACAGAGCTGGCCCCCATCATTGGGCCCGATGACGACATCCCCGCCCCGGATATGGGCACCAACCCCCAGGTGATGGCCTGGTTCATGGACACCATCAGCATGCATCATGGCTCCACCGTGCTGGGGGTAGTGACAGGCAAGCCACCGGAGGTGGGGGGCATACACGGACGTCTGAAGGCCACGGGCCGAGGCATCACCTACATCGTGGAGGAGGCCACGGCTGCCCAGGGCCTGCCCAGGGATGGCCTCTCGGTGGCCGTGCAGGGGTTTGGCAATGTGGGCGCTACCGCCGCCACCCTCCTGCACCAGCGGGGATTCCGTGTGGTGGCCGTAAGCGATAGCTCCGGCGGCGTCTACAACGGGACAGGGCTCGACCTGGAGGCCCTTTGCCGATATAAGCGCGCCGGCCTCCCTCTGGCCCAGGCCCCTGGTGGCGACCACATCTCCAACGAGGAGCTTCTGGAGCTGCCGGTGGACGTGCTAGTGCCGGCGGCCACTGCCTCCCAGATCACCGCCGCCAACGCCTCGCGCATCCGGGCCCGCCTGGTGGTGGAAGGCGCCAACGGCCCCGTCACCCACGAGGCGGACGCTGTGCTGTGGGATCGGGGCATCACGGTGGTGCCGGACATATTGGCCAACGCTGGCGGCCTGGTGGTCTCCTACTTCGAGTGGGTGCAGAACATCCAGCGCCTGTTCTGGGACGAGGAAGAGGTCAACGAACGCCTTCGCCAGATGATGGTACGGGCCTTCCGTCAGGTGGCCACCGTGGCCCAAGAGAGGAGGATCACCCTGCGGGAGGCGGCCATGACATTGGCGGTGCAAAGGGTGGTGGAGGCGATCCGGCTGCGAGGGCTCTACCCCTAAAGGCCTAGAGCAGCCCTGACCTTGTGCCACCGCTGCCTCAGCTCCTCTTCGTCTACAGCCGCGTCCACCTTGTCCCATGGCAGGGGAGCAGCATCATCCAACTCTCGGGCGATGTCCTGTGCCTCCATGCCCATTTCTTTAAGGGCCTGTTCCCATGGAGCCCAGGCGAAGAGCTCGCGCCGCGTATCTATGCGGGCGCCCAGGCGCCAAGCGCGAAGGGCCACCTCCCCCACTCGGTGGTCGCCACGGGCCACCAGGGCAGCTACCAAAGCGCGCTCCGGCCTTTCGGAGACCAACTCCACCCCTGCGCGACGGCAGAGCTTGCGCAGCGTCCCCAGTCGGTGAGCCAGCTCCTCAGGAGAGGGCATAGGTGCCCATTGTAAGGGTGTGAAGGGGCGAGGCACGAAGGATAACGCCTCCACCCTCACCTGGGCGCGGCCGCCGTGCCAGGCCTTGGCCAAGGCCTTGGCCTGCTTGGCCAGGTAGGCCAGGTGGGACATGTCCTCCTCGTCCTCGCCGGGCATCCCTACCTCCACCTGCAGCCGCACCTGGCTCCAACCGCGGGCGAAGGCGGCCTCCACCGCCGTCATGAGCTCCACGTCCCCCTCAGGCAGGCCCAGGGCGAGGCGGGCCCTACGGGAAGCAGGCCCCACCCAGATGCTGAGCCCTCCCCGGGGCCGGCCACCGGCCAGGACGGTGGCCGCCTCCACCCAGGCCACCTGCGGGCGCACCTGTAAGAGGCGGATGTAGACCTCCGGCGCCACCACCTGCCGCAAGGCCGGGCACAGCTGGTGGATGTGCTCGTAGCTGAGGCCCGAAAGGAAGAGCTCGCGGTAACCAGTGTTGGCCAGAAGGCGTGCAGCCGCCTCCACCACCTCCAGGGGTGGGCGCTGCCTGTGGGGCCCCCAATATCGAAGGCTATAGCGGGCACAGGGAGCGTGGCCATCCCCCCGCACTAGCTCCAGCTCCAGGCCGTCCCGCACCGTCTCAACGAAGGGGACCAGGGGCCGGCTGGGCGGAGGGGGAAGGGGGCTGGCCCAGACAGCTATGGCACCCTTTCCCTGCCCACATATGTACACTCCTGGCACGGCGGTGATGGCGTTCTGCCCCGTCGCTAGGGCCTGCACCAAAGGGGGGAGGACGGCCTCTGGGTCGCCCAAGGCTACCAGGTCTGCCACCTCCTCCCAGGGAGCGGGGTTGAGGGCCGCTGGGCCGCATGCCACCACTAGGGGCCCCCCAGCTCGCACCCCCCGCCTCAACCCAACTCCCCCCAGGTCCAGCATGTTGAGCACAGTGGGCAGGGAGAGCTCTGACACCAGGATGAAGACTATCACCTGATAGTCGGCCATGGGCCTTCTCTCCTCCAGCCCCCAGAGGGGGGTATGGGCCTCCCGCATGGCAGTCTCCATGTCGGGCCAAGGGGCGAAGGCCCGGTGACAGGTGACCCCAGGCAGGGCGTTAAGGAGCTGGTAGAGGGAGTGGACGAGAGGGCAGACCATCCCCACCTCGTATACATCGGGATAGGCCAAAAGGACTCGCACACCGGCCTCCTCCCAGGGCCGGGGCCAAGCGTTCCACTCGCCGCCGGTATAGCGGGCAGGACGGGTCACTCGCCGCAGCAGGGGCTCAATGTCCATGAGCTCACTTGCGGAGAGTCATGTTACGTCGTTATGGCGGGTGGGACAAGGCATATACTCCCCCAGGCCGTGAGATAGGCCCTCTCGTGGGGCGGGCCCAGCCCTCACCAAAGGCGAGGAACCGCCGAAACCTACTAGCGGCCTTGGAACTGGGGCTGCCGCTTGGCCAGGAAAGCCTGCACTGCCTCCCGATGGTCCTCGGTGTTGAAGGTGAGCATCTCCAAGGCCACGGCGGCTGGCTGGGTAAGGGTGAGGCCCCAGCGCAGCCACTGGTTGAGGGCCATCTTGGTCCACCGCACGGCCCACCGTGCCCCCGCCGCCAGGCGACGGGCATAGGCCAGGGCGGTGGGCATCAGCTCCTCGGGAGGCACCACCTTGTTCACTAGGCCCAGCCGCTCCGCCTCTCGCCCATCGATGAGGTCGCCCGTCATGAGGTACTCCTTGGCCCGGTGGATGCCCACCAGCAGAGGCCAGATAACAGTACCGCCGTCGCCGGCCACTACCCCAGCCCGCACATGGGTATCGCCAATGCGGGCCGTCTCGCTCATGACGATGATGTCGCAGAAGAGGGCCAGGGTGGCCCCCAGGCCCGTGGCGGGGCCGTTGACGGCCGCCACGATAGGCTGCTCCACCCGCAACATGTTCTCCAGGATGTCCAGGGCCTCCCGCATGGTGCGCCGCTGACCCAAGAAGCTCTGCTGAATGGTGCTCTGCATCCAACGCATATCGCCGCCAGCGGAGAAGGCCCTCCCCGCCCCCGTGATGACGATGGCCTCCACCTCCGGGTCGGCGGCCAGGGCCAGCCACACGTCTACTAGCTCCCCGTGCATCACCTCGTCCACGGCGTTGAGGACCTCAGGCCGATTGAGGGTCACTATGGCCACATTGCCCTCTTTGGACACCAGGAGCGTCCGATAGTTGTAGGACATGATAGCCACCTCCTTATGGATGAGCTCCCACCCATTATAACTAGGAGCGTGCACCCAGGGTAGCACGGCCCACCCGCCTTGTGGGGGCAGAGCCGACGTGCTAGCATGGGGCCATCGGTGATGGGAGGTGATAGATATGGTGGCCGTTTTCGGTGATCTGCGCCCTGAGGACGACCTGACGCACCCGCCGGGTCCCGAGCCCAACTACAACGAGAGCGCCTACTACAACTTCTTCGACCGGGAGCAAGGGCTTGGGGGCTTCGTGCGCATCGGCAACCGAGTCAACGAGGGCTACGCGGAGGTAACCCTTTGCCTCTTCTTGCCCCAGGGGGACGCGGTCTTCAACTTCCTACGCCCGCCCATCTCCTCCAACGATGCCTTCGCCGCTGGGGGCATGCGGTTCGAGGTGCTGGAGCCCTTCCGCCGCCATCGCACCACATACGAGGGGTGGGCCATCCACCTCACTGACCCCCGAGCCCTGGCCGACCCTGGCCAGGCCTTCCGCACCAGCCCCCGTGTGCAAGTGCGCTTAGAGCTGATACATGAGGCCATCGGCCCCGTATATGGCACCACCGCTGCCGAGCGGGACGTGCAAGACCTGGAGCGAGCCTTCGCCCGCGCCCATTATGAACAGCACATGCGGGCCACTGGCGTCCTGGTCATCGATGGCCAGGAGCACCATCTACAGGCCCTGGGCCTGCGCGACCACTCCTGGGGCCCCCGCTACTGGCAGGCCATCCCCTGGTACCGCTGGCTTACCTGCTCCTTTGAGGAGGACTTCGGCATCATGATCAACGTCACCTGCCGCCCTGACGGATCCTTGGCCCGGCACGCGGTAGTGGTGCGGGGCCCGGAGCTCCTGCAGCGCACCGATCAGGTGGAGCTGGAGTCCGATTATGAGGAAGGCACCCGCTACCATCGGGGCATGAAAGCCACCATCCATCTGGAGGGGGAGGTCCTCAGGATAGAGGGGAAGGTGAGGGGTTTTGTGCCCCTGCGCAACCGCCGCGCCGGCCACGTCACCCACATTGGGGAGGCCATGACCGAGTACCAGTGCGGCCAGTTGGTAGGCCTCGGCATATCGGAATACCTGGACCAGGTGCAATAGGTCGGCGTAGGACAGCCCTAGCGCCCTGAAGCTGCTAAGGGAGAGGGGGACCGCTCCATCTGCTGGGGGGGCCGGTGGCCCTGGCCTTTTCACGGCCCCCCTCCCTCTTATGGCTCCTCACCAGACACAGGCTGAAGGTCAAGGCCCCTTGGCTGGAATAGCCCCGCACCTAGCGAGGAGGCATGCGTAGGGCCCCGTCCAGGCGGATGGTCTCCCCGTTCAGATACGGGTTGCGGATGATGGCCTCCACCAGCATGGCGTATTCCTCGGGGGTACCCAGCCGCCTGGGGAAGGGCACGTTCTGCTCCAGGGTCTGCCGCTGAGGCTCGGACAGGAGCCCCAAAAGCGGGGTATCGAAGACGCCGGGAGCTATGGTCACCACGCGGATGCCCAACCCAGCCAGGTCCCGTGCCGCCGGCAGGGTGAGGCCCACCACGCCGGCCTTGGAGGCGGCATAGGCCACTTGACCCACCTGCCCCTCGAAGGCAGCTACCGATGCGGTATTGATGATGACCCCTCGCTCGCCCGTCGGCAGGGGGTCCAGGCCAGCCATGGCCGCCGCTGCCAGACGCAGGACGTTGAAGGTGCCCACCAGGTTCACCTCGATGACCTTGCGGAAATGGTCCAGCCTGTGGGGGATGCCATCACGGCCCACCACCCTGGAAGCCCAGCCGATGCCAGCGCAGTTGACCACCACCCTTAGGGGGCCCAGCTCTTGGGCCCGCTGCACTGCCCTGGCCACGGCATCCTCGTCGGCCACATCCGCCTGGGCGAAGGCAGCCGCTGGGCCCAGCTCCGCCGCCAGGGCCTCGCCACGCTGGGCATTTAGGTCCAGGATGAGGGCTTTGCCCCCTGAGGCCACCAGACGGCGGACAGTGGCCTCACCTAGCCCCGAGGCGCCACCAGTGACCAGGGCCACCACACCCTCTACGTCCATCTCCCTACCTCCTGATGGTGTTCGAGGCCAATGTAAGGTCAGCGTGGGGTTGGGTCAAGCGGCGTTGCGCCTGGGTAGCCCTCTTGCTAAACTCCCCATCGGTGCTGCCCCTTAGCGGCGTGCGCGTCCTGGCCTTGGAGCAAGCGGTGGCCGTGCCCCTGGCCACCCGCCACCTGGCGGATATGGGGGCGGAGGTCATCAAGCTGGAGCGCCCAGGCAGCGGCGACTTCGCCCGCAGCTACGATACCCTGGTGAAGGGCCAAAGCACCTATTTCGTCTGGATCAACCGCGGCAAGAAGAGCGTCACCATCCAGCTGAAGCACCCCAAGGGGCGGGAGCTAGTGCGGGCCCTGGCCCGCCAGGCGGACGTATTTGTCCAGAACTTGGCCCCTGGAGCGGCGGAGAGGCTAGGCCTGGCAGGGGAGGATCTCCTCTCCCTCAACCCCCGCCTCATCTATTGCTCCCTCACCGGATACGGCAGTTCTGGGCCCTATCGGGACAAGAAGGCTTACGACCTCCTCCTGCAGGGGGAGGTGGGGGTCATCTCCACCACCGGCACGCCAGAGGCCCCAGCCAAGGTGGGCATATCCATCGTCGACATCGCCGGCGGCATGTATGTGTTCAGCGGCATCCTCCTGGCCCTCTTGGAGAGGGAGCGGACGGGGCGGGGCAAGGTGCTGGAAGTCTCCCTCTTCGACGCCATCGCCGAATGGATGCACGTGCCCCTTCTATACGTGATGCATACGGGCAGGCCCTTCCCGCGAGCTGGTCAGCGCCACAACATGATCGTCCCCTATGGCCCCTACCGCTGTGGCCAGGAGGGGAGCGTTAACCTGGCCATCCAAAACCAGGACGAGTGGAGACGCTTCTGTGCCGTGGTGCTGGAGGAGCCGGAACTGGCCGATGACCCCCGCTACGCCGACAACCAAAAGCGGGTGCTGCACCGGGAGGCCCTGGAGGCCCACATCGAGGAGAGGTTCGCATCCCTGGGGATATCGGAGGTGGTGCGCCGCCTGGAGGAGGCCGATGTCCCCTATGGCCTGGTGCGCGACGTCACCGAGCTGCCCCAACACCCTCAGCTGAAGAGCCGTGGCCGCTGGCTGGAGGTGGGGAGCCCAGGCGGCCCCATCGCTATGCTCCGCTTCCCCATCGAGGCGCCGGGGTGGGAGCAGGAGCCCAGCCGCATCCCCGCCCTGGGGGAACATACGCGGGAGGTCCTCTCACGGCTGGGCCTCTCCCCGGCGGAGCTGGACGCCCTGGCCGAGGAAGGGGTCATCTAGCTGGGGGCGAAGCCCGCTGTCGCTCCTCCTCCAACCAGCGCTGGAACTCCCCTGCTGGGTCAGGCGTGCCCAGGGCCAAGGCAGCCGTGCGCCGGCTATGGATGCCAGCGGCCACCAGGCGGGCCTCGTCCTCCGCCAGGCGGGAGCGGTCCTGGGGAAGCACGGGGTCCCAGGTCACCTGCAGGCGCAGGGAGGAGAAGGGGCGCCCGATGTACCTCTCTAGCAGGCGCAGGACCATGGTGGTCCGCTCCTTGATGGCCGCGGTGCGGATGAGCCGCTTCCTCTGCACCTTCTTGATCAAGGGATCCATCTCCATCTGGAGGGCGATGCCCGAAAGGGCCCTTTGGTTATCGCCAAAGGCCGTCCGGGGCGTCTCCGAAAGGTCGTGCAGGACACGGAACAGGAGATTCACATAGTCCACGTGCAGTCCCACCCCTCCCCCCTGCAGCAGGTCCAGGAGGTAGGCGCGGGCCCGCTCCGGCAGCTCCCACACCGCCCCCGGCTGGACGACGATGTCCCGCGCCTCGGTGACGTTCTCCAACACGGCGATGGGGTTCCCGGAAAGCTCCAGGATCATGGAGAGCTGGCTCATGGCACGGTTCAGCTCCTGAGCCACCTCCTTTATGGCCACGATGTCCGATGTGCCCCAGAACTGCTTGGGCTCCCGCAGGTTGGGGTAGATGACGAAGGGGATGAACCCATAGGGGTTGGGCCTCTCCTCCACCAAGTCGTCATCCACCCACAGTTGGAAGGCCTCTTGAGTCCAGACCTCCACCACCGTATGGGAGGTGGCCCGCAGAGGCGAGGGGCGAGGGAAGGGCAACCTCCGCCCATCCCCCGAATAGGGGAGGTGAGGATAGAGCAGGGCCAGCTCCTCAGCGGTGAGGGTGTAGCGGAGGGCCACCCGCCAGATACGGCTCACATCGTCCCCCAGCCACCAGACGTAGAGGCCCTGCACATCGGGGGTGGCGATGCGCACCGTCCCCTCCCGGGGGTCCCACGTCACCTTGTAGCAGGCGTCCCCCAGGACGGAGCAGTCGATCTCATTGTCCAGGTCCAGCTGATCCAGGCGGTTGACCTCGTGGATCTCTTCTAGGGCCCGCTGGGCATCCATGGCCAGGGCCTCGGCCTCAGCGCCCTCCTGCCCGGGCAGGACATGCACCCGCATGCCCTGCATGACGTAGGCAGCCGTCTTGTCGATGATGGCCTTGGCATAGTTGAAGGTGAGACGGCGTCCCCGTCCAGGCGCCCCCTCCCACTGATGACCGCGGTAGAAGTCCAGGTACTCCTGGTAAGCCCGCAGGCGGTCCAGGTCCATGCGGGCCAGCTGCCGGGGCAGGCTTTCCGTCATGCTTACCATGCCCCTCTCCCCCTTTCTTCCCGGCGGGCCCTCTCCAGGGCTCGGAAGACGGTGCGCCTGGAGACGCCGAAGCGGCGGGCCAGCTCATCAATGCCCATGCCCTGCCGGCGCAAGTCTACGATGAGCTGGTCACGGTGGGCCCCCAAAAGGGCCCTTATGCCACCGGGCTCGTCATAGCGGCAACGGGGCAAAGGGCAGCGGAGACATGAGGGATAGATATCGCACCCCTCGTCGCGATAGTGGGTGTGCTCAGGGAGAGCGTCCTCCCGCACCCTGGAGAAGATGCCGCTCATGGTCCATCACCTCCCTAGGGATGCCTGTGTCCACGGGCCACCCTGGGCCCCTTAAGCTCTGCAGCCGCCTCCACAGCCAGGGCTAAGCTCACCAGGAAGTCATCGCCGCCACGGGCGAAGAAGTCCATGGTGCGGTTGGGACGGTAGATAGCCTGGGCCCCCTCCAGCTGGCGCCACGTCTCCCGCGCCTCCTGGGAGCCGTCCGGGGCGTATAAGCGGAGGCGGCCGGTGTTGACAGCGGCCAGGAGCCCGAACCCCAAGTGGGACTTGACCTGGGCCGAGAAGCGCAGGGGTCTTACCACCTCCTCCCCCAAGGCCCGGGAGAGCTGGGCAGCCAAAGCCTCCCCCAGGCCAGTGGCGTCCACCACCACCCGTCGCACCCGCCACACCCGTCCCAACAGATCCACCAGGCGGGCCCACAGCTGATGGTGGGGTACAGCTACGAAAGCCTGCTGCTCCACCACCTCCACCACCGGCCCCAGCTCCTCTTCCTCGGGGAAGCGGACACGGGCGATGGTGAGGACGGTGGGGTTATGATGCCCCTCAAGCCCTGGGAGGTCCTGCCCTCCTACGTCCAGGCCGGCCACGTAAACCTCCCCAGGGTGGGGGGTTGCCTGGCGGGGATGGTCGCCCCGCATCTGGGCCAGCTGGGTGGCGGCAAAGAGCCTCCCCTCTCCCTGGATGGGCCGCAGGGCATACTGGGTGCGGAAAAGGGGGTGGTCCTCCCCTAGCCGCTGCCTCTCCTCCTCCACGAAGCGGGCGTAGGCGGGATTGTAGCGGGCCACCACCGTCCAGTCCACCTGGAAGTGGCGCCTGATGCCGTCCCGCCGCTCCAGCTCCTGATGGTGCTGGGCCATCTCCTCCAGGAGGGTGGAGCCGTCCCAAGGGGTGCCATAGAGGACCACGGTGGCGCCAGTGGCAGCCGCCATGGGCAGGAACTCGCGGTAGAACTTCTCCTTGTCCACCTCCTGGGCCTCGTCCATCTCCAGCAGGAGGTGGGCGGTATGCCCCACCACATGGGCCTCAGGTTCCGCCGAGAGGAAGAGCTGGCGGGCCCGCCCCAGACGCACCGCCCTCCCCTCCTCCAGGGACGCTATCTCCCCTAGCCCCGCCTCCTGCACCAACCCCCAGAGGCGACGAAGGCTGATGCGCCCCTGTGGGTCGAAGGTAGGCGCCCCCTTGATCATCTCCACCGGCCGGTGGAGATGACGGGCCAGAAGGTAGAGCTCCATCTGGGCGGAGAGCTCGTTCTTGCCCGCCTGCCGGGCCATCACCACCGTGAAGGTGAGCCCCCGGCCCTCCCGCACGCTGGAAAGGACCTCCCGCACCACCTCCACCTGATACGGCCTCAGCACCCTGCCCAAAGGCCAGCCCACCATCATCACCTGTGGAACATATGTTCTATAAAGATGGTAGGCACGAAGAGGGGAGTACGCAAGGGGATGGTGTCACGGCTTAGGCCGCCCCGGCTGTGGCCGTGCGGGCCTTGGGGAGCGACCCTGGGCTAGGCGAGCTCAGGCGGGGGGAAGAGGACCTCCCCTGTCTCGGCGTCCTCCACCCTGATGGCCATCTGTGGGCACCCGCGGGCCGCCTCTAGCACTACCTCCTCCGGCTCCCCTGCCGGGTCCCGCACCGCCGACTGCAGGTTCTCGTTCTCGCGGAAGACGCCAGGGGCCGTGAGAATACAGATCCTAGACCCTACGCACCGATCGTAGTCCACGGTTATGCGCAGCCGCCTGCCCATCGTCACCACTCCACCCACAGCTCCTTAAGGGCTCTGGCCACGATGGTGCGATGGTACTCGCGGGGCCGGTCGGCCAGGCGCAGGGAGGGGAAGCGCTGCGTGAGGGCCAAAAAGGCCTCCTGGGCCTCCAGCCGCGCCAAAGGCGCCCCCAAGCAGATATGGATGCCGTGCCCAAAGGCCACGTGAGGGTTGGGATTGCGAGTGATGTCCAGCGCGTCTGGCTGGGGAAACTTCTCCGGGTCCCGGTTGGCGGCGGCCAGCACCGCCAACATCCGGTCGCCCTCCCGCAGATGCTTTCCCCCAAGCTCCGTCTCCTCCTTCACCCACCGAAAGGTGGCCTTCACGGGCCCATCGTATCTCAGCAGCTCCTCCACAGCTGGCCGCACTAGCTGGGGGTTCTCCCGCAGCAGGTCCCACTGATCTCGATGCTCCATGAGGGCCACCACCCCGTTGGCCAGGAGGTTAGTGGTGGTCTCATGGCCGGCGAAGATGAGAACGGTGCAGGTGGCAAGCACCTCCTCATGGGAAAGGAGGTCTCCCCGCTCCTCGGCCTGCACCAGGGCGGAGATGAGGTCGTCCCTGGGGTGGAGACGCCGCTCGTGCACCAAAGGCTCAAAGTACTCCAGGAGGTGCTGCAACCCCCTCTGGGACCGCTCCCGTCGATCGGGCTCATCTGCCCGTATGAAGAAGACGCGAGATGTCTCGTCAGACCACTCCTTCACCTTTTCCCGGTCCTCAGGTGGCACCCCCATGTACTCGGAGATGACGATAACGGGAAGTTGGAAGGCAAACTCTTTAATGAACTCCATGTGCCTCTTGGCGGCAACCGCTGAAAGCAGCTGGTCTATGATCTGCCGTATCCGCGGCCGTAGCCGCTCCACCGCCGTGGGGGTGAAGGCCTTGTTGATGAGCATGCGCACGCGCGTGTGATAGGGGGGGTCGGTGAACACCAACCACTTGGAGAAGTAGTTGATGAGGAGGGAGAGGCGATCGCGGTCCTCAGGCTGGAGCTCCAAGATCAAGGAGGCCATACGGTCGGAGGAGAATCGCTCGTAGTCCCTGAGGACACCCACCACGTCTTCGTACCGGGTGACAAGCCAACCCTTCCAGCGCTGGTTCCAGTGAACCGGGTCCTCCTCCCGGATCTGAGCGAAGTAGGTGTAAGGGTCAGCCACCACCTCCGGCGCCAGCAGGTCATCATTGATGGCCATGGCTCACCTCCTGGCCCGCCCTTCAGGTGGAAACTAGCACCATCGCCCAACTTTGTCAAGCTGCTCCGTGATCCATCTCTATCTTCAGGAGGAGCTGAGACAGTGGGCAGAAGCCCAACGCCTTCAAAGCTTTCCCTATTAGCGGAGGCATGCCCCCTAGACCTCTCTTTTTGTAAGGTTTTGCCCGACTGACAAGGGGATGGGGGCGGGTTAACATGTAGTGGATGGTCGCTAAGTGACGGAGGTGGGGGCATGTTCATCGCCAGCCTGAACCTGAAGGCCCTTGAGGGGATGGCCCGTCAGGCCAAGGACCCTGTCTGTGGCATGATGGTGGACACTTCCAAAGCCCACTCCCATGCCCACAACGGCACCACCTATTACTTCTGCTCCCAGAGCTGCAAGGACAGGTTCGCCGCCGCGCCCAGCCAGTACGTATAGGCGCCTCTTGGGAGCAGAGGCGCGGCCTCAGGCCGGGGCCACCTCCACCCTTGTCGAACGGTCGGTGGGGCAAGGCTGCCACTCGGTGGGCCAATAGCGGAGATGGCCGTATCCGCCCGCCAGGTGCAGCCATTTGATCATGGCCCCCTCCACCTGGTTGGGCCCTCGCCAGCCGGGGAACTGGTAAGGCTCCCACCCGTTGTAGATGATGACCTGGCCCGGCCGCACGGCGGGCGATAGCTTGGCTGGCAGCACCGTCTCCCCCAGGTCGTTGTACACCCGCACGTCCTGCCCATCCCTTATTCCCCGCTGCTGGGCGTCTTGGGGGTTCATAAGCACATGGGGCCTGCCCCGGTGGGTCTCCAGCAGGATGCGGTTGACGATGTTCAAGGAATGGATACTCCACCGGTTATGCCCACTGGTGAGCACCAGTGGGTAATTACCCCCTATGGGTGGCGTCTCCTTGTGGCAAGGCAGCTCCTCCCCCGCCTCCAGGAACCACTCGTGGTCGATGTAGAACTGGGCGCGGCGGGTGAGGGTGGCGTAGGGGACCTTCTTCTCCACGTGCCATCGCAGAGGGGTGAAGGTCTCGTCGGGGCGGAAGTCGGAGGCCTGGGCCAGGCCACGCGCCGAGATGCCCGGCCCCGCCCACCGCTCGTAGCCCTTCTCCCGCAGGGTGTATAGGCTGGTGCCCTCGGGCAGCCCCCCAGAGAGGGCTGAGTCCTCCACTATCTCCTGGGCCAGCCTCTCCTCGCTCTCCCAGGCCCCCTCGCCAGTCATAGCCGCATACAGGCCGTCCAGGCGGTGGACATTGCCCCTGCAGTCCTTGTATTCCAGGAGGCCCCGCTTTTTGGCCCTCTCCTCAACCTTTTTGGCCAGCAAGCAGAAGATCTCCCACTCCGACTTGGCCTCCCCGGGCGGCTCCACCACCTTATCACAGAAGGTGAGCATCATGGTGTGGGTGCTGGGGATGCCAAATCCTATCTTCTCGTACTGCTGGGCGATGGGAAGGAAGATATCGGAGTAAAGGCCGGTGATGCTCATGCGCCAGTCCATGGTGACCACCATCTTCAGCTGGGGCCATAGATGGCGCAGGAGGAGCTGACCGCCACGGGTGCGACGCAGGGCGTTGCCCCCACATTCGATGAACACCCTTGGCGGGTGCTGGGGCCCGGGCAGGTCCACCCCCGCCCACCACCCCTTCTCCATGGCCTCCCGCCAATAATCCTCAAAGGGGCGCTTCATGGAGGGGTCGTGCCACTCCCGCCGCCCCCACACCTGTTGGAAGCCGCTGTGGTAGTACCAGACGAAGATGGGTGGCACCATGGCGGGCCGGCCGAAGAGGGGGGCCCGCTTGGACAGCTCGATAGCCGCTAGGGCATCGGTGAGGGTGGGGTCCTCCTGGCGGAGCATCTCCCACACTTGGCGCTGCAGGTCTATCACCTCTTGGAACCCCTCTCGCCCTGGGCGACGCTTGGCCGGCTGCATGGTCCAGCCATCCAGCATGGCCGCCAACCAGGCCCGCACCCCCGTGCCCTTGCGGCCCCAATTGCCCGTGAGGCCCAAAAGCAGCAGCCAGGCCCGCTCTATGAGGTCGCCATGGTAGATCTTGCCTGCACCCCCGAGGCAGCAGATGATGGTGGTGCGCTTACGGGCCACCTTCCTGGCCAGCTCCCGAATCACCTCTGGGTGCACCTGACATATCTCGCCCGCCCGCTCGGGGGTGTAGTCCCCCAGCCGCTCCCGCACCAGGGCAAAGACGGGGCTCACCGCCACCTCCTGCCCATCCTTGAGGCGGACGGAGAAGGTCCCCTCCAGAGCTGGCTCGACTTCCCCTAGAGCCAGGGTCCCCCGTGGCGCCTCAGCCAACTCCCCCCTTCGCAGGTCCCAGAAGTAGAACTGATCCTCCCGTCCCCCCTCCTGCAGGTCGCACTGGCGCAGGAAGCGCCGGGTGTCCGTGCGCACCAGGAGGGGTAGGTCCGTTTGCTCTCGCACGAAGGCCAGGTCGTAAAGCCCCTCCTCCACGATGACGTGGCACATGCCCAGGGCCAGGGCAGCGTCGGTGCCTGGGCGTACCGGCAGGTGGTAATCGGCGTGCACCGCCGATGGGCTGAAGTCGGGGGCCACCGTCACCACCTCTGCCCCGCGGTAGCGGGCCTCGGTGATGTAATGCTGGTGCGGGATCCGCGTATAGGTAGGGTTGGCGTACCAGATGAAGATGAGGTCCGAGTGGAACCAGTCGTCGATGGAGCTGACGGGGTCGAAGATGCCATAGGTGAGGTAGAAGCCTGGGGCGAAGTCGTTCATCTCGGCGTTGACGTCCGTCACCAGGCCACCGATGAGGGAGGCGAAGCGACCCCGCCCTGTCCCTCCCCAGGTGCTGATGTTGCAGCCGCTGAGGAAGATGATGGACTCCGGCCCCACCTCGGCGATGGCGTCCAGGATGGCATCGGCTATCTCCGTAAGAGCCTGGTCCCAGGAGATGCGCCGCCACCGCCCCGAGCCTCGTGGACCCACCCGCCGCAGGGGATAGAGGACCCTCTCCTTGGCATACAGGTGCTGGCTCCAGGCCACCCCCTTCTGGCACCCCATGGGGTTCATGTCGGGAACCCCGGGCTCTATCTGCGGCAGGTGGCCCCCCTGCTCCTCCCGCCATACGATGCCGTCCTTGACGTACACCCGCAGCACGCAGTTGCCGGGATAGCAGTCGATGCAATGGCTGCCCCATGCCACCCGGTCCCACCGCCATTGCTGCCGGTATACGTCCTCCGGTGAGCGATAGGGGCGGACAGGAACGCCCGTGGGCTCAAGGGCCTCTCTATCCATGGCCTCACCTCCCCTTAGACAGACCCTTTATAGCACCTCCCCACAGGCTCGTCCGTCGGACAAAACCTTATAAACTTGAAAGGTTTAGTCTTACCTGAAGAGCAAATCTCCACAAGAAAATAGGCCTGGGCCTGGCTGGCAACGGCCTTGGCGGCCGCTAAGGATAAAGTGAGGGCAGCCAGGGGGTAGAGATGGCCGGTCGCGCCTCTGAGGAGCGGTATCGGCGGCGGTGGACGTGGGACAAGGTGGTGAAGGTGACCCACATCCGCGCCAACTGCATATCGGCCTGCTCCTTCGATGCCTACGTGCGCGACGGGATGGTGGTGTGGGAGGAGCCCAACTGCTCCTACGCCCAGACCTGCCCCGACGTGCCCGATTTCAACCCCCGTGGCTGCCCCATGGGGTGCGTCTACAGCCGCACCATGTACGGACCTTTCCGCGTCAAGTCCCCCCTCAAGAGGGTGGGCCCCAGGGGCTCAGGCCAGTTCCAGCCCATATCCTGGGACCAAGCCCTCACCGAGATAGCCGACAAGATCATCGACGTCATCCTGGAGGACGGCCCAGAGTGCATCGTCTACGACCACGGCACCACCAATGTGGACTTTGGCATCGGCTCCATGATGGAGTCCCACCTCTTCACCGTGGGCCTGGGCGCCACATCCATCGATTCCTGGGCGGGGGTGGGGGACCTCCCCACGGGGCTCATCCAGACCTGGGGGACCTTCCTCTCCGAAGGCACCGCCGACGACTGGTTCTATGCCGACTTCATCGTCATCTGGGTGGGCAACCCCAACTATGCCCGCGTCCCCGACGCCCACTTCATCTACGAGGCCCGCTACAAAGGGGCCACCGTGGTGACCATCGCCCCCGACTACAGCCCCTCCGCCATCCACGCCGATTACTACGTGCCCGTCCGCTTCGCCACCGACGCCGCCCTCGCCCTCTCCCTCTGCCACGTCATCGTGGAGGAGGGCCTCTATAAAGAGGACTTCATAAAGGAGCAGACGGACCTACCCCTCTTGGTGCGCACGGACACCCGGCGCTTCCTGCGCCAGTGCGACCTGCAGGAGGGAGGCAAGGAGGACATCTTCTACATGTGGGACATCCACAGGCAAGAGCCTGTGGAGGCCCCCGGCTCTTGGGGCCATCCCGTCTACTCCCTAAAGCTAGGGGACATCTCCCCCGCCCTTTCGGGGGAGTACGAGGTGACCCTCAAAGACGGCACCAAGGCCAAGGTCCAGCCCCTCTTCTCTCTCTTCCGAGAGCACCTCAAGGCCTATTCCCCCGAAAAGGCAGCCGCCATCACCGGTGTAGGCCCCCAGGCCATCAGGGAGTTGGCCAGGGAGATGGCCAAGGCCCGCTCCTTAATGGTCTACATGTCCTGGGGCGCCTGCAAGCACCACCACTCCGACCTCTTCCAGAGGGCGGTATGCTACCTCCTGGCCCTCACTGGCAACACCGGGGGCAAGCCCGGCTCAGGCATGAAGGTCTCCACCTGGTGGCCGGTCCCGGCCACCGTCCTCACCCGCGGTGGGGGGGCCGAGCCCACGGTGGCCCTCCAGGCGGGGCCGCCCGCCGACGAGATCCCCGACGACATGCGCGTCCCCGTGCGGGACCTTTGGCAGTTCCTCACAGCGGGGAGCCGCAGCAACCCCATCACCCCCCTCATTCCCTTCCTGTACGTGCACGACCCCCGCTGGCGGGAGGTGGCCTCCCGCCGGGAATACAACGACCCCTCCCTACCCCGGGACGTGTGCCAATACGTGGAGGAGGCCATAGAGAAGGGGTGGCAGCCCGTGTGGCCCCGGCCTCCCAAAAAGCCCCGCTTCTTCTACTTCTCCGGCCCTAACCCCCTGCGCCGTTGGCCCCTCAACCACATCATCAGGGAAAGCCTCTGGCAACAGATGGACACCATCGTCTGCTGCGACTTCCGCCTCTCCTCCTCCGCCCTCTGGGCCGACTACGTGCTGCCGGCCGCCGGCTGGTACGAGAAGCCGGGCATCAAGTATACCCAGAGCTACATCCCCTACGTGGTGGTGGGGGACCAGGCGGTGGAGCCCCTGTACGATTCCAAGCCCGAGTGGGACATCGTCATGCTCCTGGCCAAGAAGATCCAGGAGCAGGCCAGAAAGAGGGGGGTGAGCGTCTTTCAGGACGCCTGGGGGCGCCAGCGCAACCTGGCCACCCTCTACGACGACCTCACCGCCCAGGGCACCTACCGCGAGGGCCCCGAGGGGCAGGTCAAGGCCCTGGACTATGTCCTGCGCTTCTCCCCCCTCACGAGGGCCAGCGGCCTGGGGGAGGACGCATGGGGAGAGGCGGCCCAGAAGGGGATGGTGCGCATAAAGAAGGTGCCCCCTGTGGCCATCGCCTCCTTCCTGGGCTCCATGTTCAGCGACTTCACCGACGAGCGCCCCATCAACCAATTCGAGTGGTTCATCAAGCATAAGGAGCCATGGCCCACCCTCACTGGCCGCCAGCAGTTCTACATCGACCACCCCTGGTTCTTGGATGCTGGCGAGGCCTTCGCCTGCCACAAAGAACCCTTACCTGCCGGCGGCCCCTTCCCCCTACGCATAAGCGGTGGGCACGACCGCTGGAGCATCCACGCCATCTTCGCCCCCGACGAGATCCTCATGCGGCTACAGCGGGGGGAGCCAGTGGTATACCTGAGCATCGAGGATGCGCAGAGACGGGGCATCGCCGACCACGATCGCGTGCGCGTCTACAATGAGGTGGGGGAGTTCGTGGCCCGGGCCAAGGTCTCCCCATGCGTCCAGCCTGGTCAGGTCATCATCTATCACTCCCGCGAGCCCTACCAGTTCCCCCGTTGGCTCAACCAGAACACGGTCACCGCCACCCCCATCAAGGTCACCAACATGGTGGGGGATTACGGCCACCTCCAGTACCGCATGGCCTACTACAGCCCCAACCACATCCCTAAAGAGGCGGCCGTAGAGATCGAAAAGGTGTAGGAGGGCGCCATGGTCTCCCTGGTGGTAGCTTTGGCCTCCCGTCCTCTGGGGGAGCTTCTGTCCCCCTGGGCCTTGGGATGGCAAGAGGCGCCGCAGGTGGTGGTTCCCCTTGCCACTGTGCCTCTGGAGGCTCAGACCTCCGCCTATGTGCGCGATGTCTGGGGGGAGCGTCCATACGGCCAGACGCCGGAGGTGGGGCTGCGCGCCCTGCACGATGGCCAGCGGCTGGCCTTGCAGCTCTCCTGGCCCGCTCCCCAACGAAGGGATCTCCTGGACGACGATGACGTCTTCCTGGACGCCGCCTGCGTCATGTTCGCCATGCGGGAGGATACCCCCATAAGCATGGGCTCCCCCCAACGGCCGGTGCGGGGATGGCTATGGCGCCCCGACTGGCCCCAGCCCAAGGAGGTGAGGGCCACCGGCCCTGGCACCTCTCAGCGGAGCCCAGGGGATGGACTGGAAGCCCGCGCCTCCTGGCAGGAGGGGCGATGGACGGTGGTTATGGCTGGCCCCCTGCCCCAGGAGGGCCTCCTGGCGGTGGCCATCTGGCGTGGCGCCGACAAGGAGAGAGCCGGCCTCAAGGCCTACTCCCCTCGTTGGCTTCCCTTAGAGCTGAGGCGAGAGGGGGGACGAGCATGACCGCTCAGCCCCGCCAAGTGGCCTTCGTCATCGACCTCAATAAGTGCCTCGGCTGCCAGACCTGTTCCATCGCCTGCAAGACCCACTGGACCACCGACCAGGGCATGGAGCACCAATGGTGGGTCATCGTCAACACCATGCCCGGCCAGGGCACCCCCAGGGGATGGCAAGAGATGGGGGGCGGCTTTAAGGATGGCCGTCTGGCACCCGGCCGCATCCCCAAGCGGGAGGAGTGGGGCCAGGCCTGGGAGTTCAACTACCAGGAAGTTCTGGAAGGGGGCATGGGCACCCAGGTCCACCTCCGCCCCATCAACCCCGATGGCAGCGAGCCCACCTGGGGCCCCAATTGGGAGGAAGACGTGGGGGCTGGGCAGTGGCCCAACGCCTACTTCTTCTACCTACCCCACCTCTGCCACCACTGTTCACGCCCCTCCTGCCTATATGCCTGCCCCCGCGATGCCATCTACAAGCGGGAGGAGGACGGCCTCGTCCTCATCGACGAGGAGCGGTGCAACGGCTGCCGCCTCTGCCTGGAGGCCTGCCCCTACAAGCGCATCTATTTCAACCCCCGTCTGGAGGTGGCTCAGAAATGCATCGGCTGCTTCCCCAGGCTGGAGCAGGGGGTGGCCCCGGCCTGCGTCCGCCAGTGCCCAGGGCGGGCCGTCTGGGTGGGCTTCCTGGACGACCAGGAAGGGCCCGTCTACAAGCTGGTGCACAAGTGGCGGGTGGCCCTCCCCCTCCACCCCGAGTTCGGCACACAGCCCAACGTCTATTACGTGCCCCCTCTTGCCCCCCATCCCATAGACCCCCAGGGCAACTTCGACCGCAACCGACCCCGCATACCCACCGAGTACCTGCGTTACCTCTTTGGGCCCCAGGTGGAGGAGGCCCTAGCCACCCTCCAGCGGGAGAGGGAGCGGGCCCGCCAGGGCCACCCCTCCGAGCTCATGGACATCCTCATCGCCTACCGCTTCCAGGAGCTCCTGGGCCCCTTCAACGCCAATCCCGCCCAACTCCCCAGAACCCCTGTGTAGGGCAAAGTCTTACCCTTTAGCAAGGTTTCGCCCGATAGACGGGCGGCACCCCCTTGAGGCATTTTCTTAGTGTCCGCTCAGGGTAGCCATCAGCTCAGGAGGGCAAAAATGGCGCAGCAAGGGAGCGCGGGTTCCTGGGCCGATAGGTATCGACAGCGTTGGCGATGGGACCGAGTGGTGTGGGGCAGCCATGCCGTGGACTGCTATCCTGGGGGTTGCCCCTGGTACGTCTTCGTGCGTGATGGAAGGGTGGTGCGAGAAGAGCAGGCGGGCACCCTGCCCCAGGTGGAGCCAGGCGTGCCAGACATGAACCCCATGGGCTGCCAGAAGGGAGCCTGCTGGTCCCGCCTCCTCTACGCCCCTGAGCGGGTCACCAGGCCCCTCAAGCGAGCTGGCGAGCGAGGGGATGGGAAGTGGCAGGAGATCTCTTGGGACCAGGCCCTCACCGAGATAGCCGACCACATCCTGGACGCCATGGTGGAAGAGGGGCCTGAGTCGGTGGTGTGGCTGGGCACGCCGGAGATCGGGGCCATCCCGGCGCGGGTGGCCGCCACCTATCTGGGCCACGTCACCACCGACGGCAACGCCGAATTCCAGGACATGAGCCCCGGCTACTACCTCACATGGGGCGTCTTCAACCCCGTCTCCTCCATGGACGACTGGTTCCACGCCCAGCTCATCCTCATCTGGCATGCCAACCCTGTATATACCAACATCCACTGGTACCACTACATCGCCGAGGCCCGCTACAACGGTGGAGAGGTTATCACCATCGCCCCCGACTTCAGCCCCTCAGCCATCCACGCCGACTACCACCTGCCGGTGCGCATCGGCACCGACGCCGCCCTGGCCCTGGCCATGTGCAAGGTCATCATCGACGAGGGGTTGTATGACCGTCGGTTCGTGCAGGAGCAGACCGACCTGCCCCTCCTGGTGCGCAAGGATACAGGCAAATTCCTGCGGGCCAGCGATATGGTCGATGGGGGCCGCGACGACCAGTTCTATTGGTGGGACGCTAAGGCCCAGGTGCCTGTGCCCGCGCCCATGACCACCCTAGCCCTGGGTGACATCGACCCCGCCCTGGAGGGCACCTACCAGGTGCGGCTGAAGGACGGAACCCCAGTGATGGTGGAGCCGGTGTTCCAGCGCCTCCGCCACCGCCTCCAGGACTACGAGCCGGAGCGAGCGGCCCAGATCTGTGGTGTCCATCCCCGCCTCATACGCATGGTGGCCCGCAAGGTCGCCAGCCGCCGCACCAAGATCTTCTCGGGCTGGAACCCGGGCAAGCACTACCACGGCGACCTCATGGAGCGGTCCATGGCCCTCCTTTTGGCCCTCACCGGCAACTGGGGCAAGAAGGGCACCGGCACCCGCTCCTGGGCCGTGGGGGGCAGCACTGCCTGGTTCCTCCTCCCCCTCCTGGAGAGGGCCGATCCCCAAGAGGCGCGGGAGGTATACCGGCGCCTCCTGGAGGCCCTAGAGACGGTACGCAGCTTCGACCCCACCCTCACGCGGGAGATGGCCTTGGTGCGCATCCAGCAGGAGATGGGAGCGGCTGACCCCCGCACCCCAGGGCGCATGGTGCCCCCAGCCTTCCTCTGGTACTACCACTACGGCTACAAAGAACGCTGGAACCGCAAGGAATGGCACGACCCCTCCATGAAGCGCACCTTCGACGAGTACTTCCAGGAGGCCCTGGAGAGGGGCTGGTGGGACAACGCCTGGGGCCGCGTCTGGCAAGAGGTGCAGCCCAGGGTCCTCATGGAGGCCGGAGGCAACGTCCTGCGCCGCCAGCGGGGAGGCCAGGAGCTCCTCCTCAAGCATTTGTGGCCCAAGCTCAGGTGCATCGTTTCCATCGACTTCCGCATCACCACCACCGGCCTCTACTCCGACTACATCCTCCCCGCCGCCCAGCACTACGAGAAGATCGGCTTCAGCATGCCATCCATCCATCACCTCAACACCGTCCTGTGCGACCGCGCTGTCCCCCCACCTGATGAGGCCAAGACGGACTGGGAGATCGGCCTCCTCCTCCTGGAGAAGGTGGAGCAGCGGGCCAGGGAGCGAGGCATCAAGGAGGTAAAGAATAGGGCTGGGCAGGTCATCTCCCTGGAAGGGCTGGTGGAGCGGGCCACCCTAGGAGGAGCCATCCGGGACGAGGAAGCCCGTATGGACCTTATCCTCCGCTGCGATGCCGCCCTGGGCATCCTCCCCCAGGACACCGACCTCCAGAAACTACGGCAGGTGGGGCACATGCGCTGGCAGCGCCTCACCCTCCTGGGCCACGGCCCCAACCAGGCCTCCCAAGTCCAGCCCAACGAGACCTTCAACCCCTTCCGCTGGCACGTGGAAGACAAGCTGCCTTATGCCACCCTCACCCGCCGCGCCCAGTTCTACATCGACCATGATTGGTTCCTGGAGGCAGGGGAGGAGCTGCCTTGCCACAAGGAGGTGCCGCCCATGGGCGGCAACTACCCCTTCCGCCTCACCAGCGGCCACAACCGCTGGAGCATCCACTCCATGAACCAGACCAACAAGATCATCCTTAACACCCACCGCGGCGAGCCCTTCGTGTTCATCAACGACCAGGACGCCGCAGCCAGAGGCATCAGCAACGGCGACTACGTGCGCCTGTTCAACGACTGCGGTTCGGTGGTGATCCAGGCCAAGGTCTCGCCCGCCGTCCGGCCGGGCCAGATCATCCTCTACAACGGCTGGGAGCCCTACACCCACAGGGGCTGGTTCAGCGAATCGGACCTGGAGCCGGGGATGGTCAAGTGGCTCCACCTGGCAGGTGGTTATGGCCACCTGCGCTACCGTATCATGCACTGGCAGCCCATCCCCGTCGACCGGGCCATCACCGTGGACGTGGAGAAGGCCTCATAGAGGGGGGTGCCATGCGCCAGATCGCCTGGGTGTTCGACCTCAACAAGTGCATCGGCTGCCAGACCTGCTCCGTGGCCTGCAAGGTTCTTTGGACCGACGAAGAAGGCATGGACCACATGTGGTGGATGACCGTCAACACCATGCCCGGCCGCGGCACCCCCCGCGACTGGGAGCAGATGGGCGGGGGCTACCGCGACGGTCGCCTCCAGCTGGGCCATCTCCCTACTGAGGAGGAGTTCGGGGGCGGCTGGGACTACAACTGGGACGAGATGCTGCGCGGGGGCAAGGGGCGTCAGGCCCACTTCACCAAGGTGAAGGGCAGCCCCTCTTGGGGCCCCAACTGGGACGAGGACGAAGGAGGAGGCCAATGGCCCAACGCCTACTTCTTCTACCTGCCCAGGCTATGCAACCACTGCACCAGGCCTGCGTGTCTGGAGGCCTGCCCCCACGGAGCCATCTTCAAGCGAGAGGAGGATGGCCTGGTCCTGCGCAATGAGGACTTGTGCCATGGCGAGCAGATGTGTGCCCGCGCCTGCCCCTACAAGAAGATCTACTTCAACAAGGTACGGGGCATAAGTCAGCACTGTATCGGCTGCTTCCCCAGGCTGGAGCAGGGGGTGGCCCCGGCCTGCGTCCGCCAGTGCCCAGGGCGGGCCGTCTGGGTGGGCTTCCTGGACGACCAGGAAGGG